>Ga0105095_10001416_pt1 | contig 12619 bp, 12 predicted proteins | sample PPLLak2March2015_2_FD_79180 | JGI IMG/M metagenome (GOLD analysis project Ga0105095, IMG submission 79180) | Freshwater sediment microbial communities from Prairie Pothole Lake near Jamestown, North Dakota, USA - PPLs Lake P8 Core (3) Depth... | ecosystem: Environmental > Aquatic > Freshwater >... | reverse complement strand
AGAAAAAGCGATATTCTGCCAGAAGCAATTTTAAGTGTAAAATGCCTGAAATTAAATTTCTTAACTAAATAAAATTAATAAATTGAAACGATTAATCCCAAAATTTCAGGCACTTAAATATCATTGAGGTTATTATTTGTTTTTATAAGCATTTTTAATTTTAGTTCATTTTAAATTTTAGTCATTCTTTTACGCAGTACCTTTCTAAATACTTTTCCACTTTATAGGTTGTGCCAAGTTTCTCCGCAGTCCTGAAATCCTCACAATAATCATATTCTGTTTCGAGCTCACCGTTAAGTATTGTCAGTGCCCGAAGTGTATAATAATCGCCATTCCGGCTGTCCAGTTCAATAGCCTGTTTAATATCTGCCATGGCTGCTTCAAAATCATAAAGGTTATACGATACCCATGCTCTCTGATAGCAATATAGAGGATTCGATGAATCAAGATCAATGGCCTGGGTAAGATATTCAAATGATTTTTCAGGCTGACCAAGAAGGTCATTTGCATGCAGTCCCAGGAAATAATAGATCTCTGCATCATCAGGATTAATACCCAAAGCGACCTTCAGATCGGATTCTGCACCAGGTGCATCATTCAAAAAAATTTTACTTACTCCAATCATTTTATAATATTCGGAATTCCCGGGAACAAGCTTAAGAGCCTTCGCAAAATCATTGACTGCAAGGCGAAAATAACCTGATTCATAATTGGCATATCCTCTTCCTGCATACAGATTTACTTTTTCAGGTGCCAGCTCAATAGCCTTATCAATTGTCTTTCGCACCTGGTTAAAATATAGATCTGTAAGAATAAATGGATCCATCTGAAGTGCAATATCCATATCTGAAAGCATCGCTTTGTAATCCTGGAGCATATATCCTGACACAGCTCTCATAATATATGCACCGGCGTTCCCTTTGTCCTTTTCAATTAAATTATTGAAGTCTGATTTTGCCCCTTCAAAATTCTTAATATTGATTTTCCCGATACCCCTGTTGAACAAAGCAGATGTAAAATCCGGTTTTAACTCAATAGCTCTGTTTAGGTATATAATGGCAGAATCATATTGTTTCGTGTCATTTATCATGAATGTTCCCATTGCGAAATTTGCTTCCGGAAAATCAGGAAAATCTCTTACCAGTTTTCTTGAAAGCAAAAGACCTTTCTGATTATTCACATCCAGCAGTTCATATGCCAGACAGAACCTATAATACTTTGAATCCGGAGCTTCCTGGTTGATCTTCTCAACCATAGCAGGATTTCCGCTACTTAGATAACTGTCCAAATATTTTTGAATTACTTCATCTTCAACCTGGGCAGATAAATGGTTGGTTATATAATGAAAAAAGAATATAGAGATTAAAAATGAATGGTATAGTCTTTTCATTTCATTGATATTTAAAACCTGGAACCAGGAACGGAGAACCCGGAACTGATTTAATTATTAAAACTAACTATTTATTTGTCATCTCAAAAATGAAATATTTCAAAATTATTTTAAAATTTCTTGTACTATGTATTGCATAGTATTATTTTTTTTATATATCTTTGCATTAACATATTTTATGTAATGTATAGTATATTTAAAAATACAATACTTAAAAAACTGAAATTCATTGTCGCAGGGATATTATTAATTACAATCCTGCCGGGCAATGCAGGTGTTAAGAATGATGTCAGATCAGATGTCCTGACACCGGAAAATTTTATTTCCTCAATGACTGAAGTTAAAGATTCACTGGAGAGCCAGGATAAAGTATCTGAGACAAAAGTATCTGGGACATTGGCTGATTCTTCTGATACATATGAATATAATTTCAGAGAAATATCACCAACAAGTAATTCATTTAATATTTATATGCATATCAAATGAAAAATATTAATTAAAAATAAAACTCACAGGTTATGAATGTTGAAAATGCACAAGCACAGATGCGAAAAGGAGTCCTGGAATATTGTATTCTTTCTATCCTATCAAAGAATGATGCCTACGCGACAGACATTATTAATGAGCTTAAGGAATCCAAACTAATTGTAGTTGAAGGCACTTTATATCCATTGCTTACAAGGCAGAAGAATGCAGGACTCCTCAGTTACCGTTGGGAGGAATCTCCACAGGGACCGCCAAGGAAATACTATGCCCTCACCGAGGAAGGAAGAAAATTCCTTAAGGAATTAAATGCATCATGGAATGAACTGGTGGAAGCAGTTAATTCAATAAGTACCAGATCATCTAAAAAATAAATCATAATTATAAATCATGAAAAAAACTATAAAAATCAATCTCAGCGGACTTGTTTTCACACTGGATGAAGATGCTTACCAGGAATTGAAAAATTACCTGGACTCAATCAGCAGCAGATTCCGCGACATGAAAGAAGGGAACGAAATAATCTCGGATATTGAATCCAGGATTGCTGAAATTTTCCAATCCAGGGTAAATGATAAAAAAGAAGTCATTACCCTGGAGGATGTAAATGATGTCATTTCCATCATGGGTAAACCCGAAGATTTTTATGATGCAGAAGAAGAACCTGAAACATCTTCAAAAAGAAAGGATTATACTAGGAAGGAAAACAGAAAGCTTTACCGGGATCCTGAAAATGCAATTTTCGGTGGTGTAGGTTCGGGACTGGCTGCTTATTTTGGAATTGAGCCCTGGATCATCAGATTGCTTCTGGTTATCCTTACCTTCCCTATCCAGGTAATACCTATTATTTATATAGTTCTCTGGATTGTTCTGCCAAAAGCTTTAACGTCTGGCCAGCGGCTGGAAATGCGCGGAGAAAAAGTAACGGTTACCACTATCGAAAAATCGGTAAAGGAAGAATATGAAAGCGTAAAAGAAAATGTCAAAAGAGTCAGTGAATCAAAAGAATTTGAAAAAACCACAAATATTTTAGGAGAAATACTGAATGTGATTGGCCAGATTTTGCTTGTCATACTGAAAATCATACTTGTAATAATCGGGATCTCCTTTGCTATAGCAGGAATAGCAGCCTTAATTGCTATCAGTTCTTTAGTTTTCTTCAAGCAGGCTCTGTTCCCACCCGATTTCTGGCCAATGATTCATGGCATTCCCTTTGCAGAGTACTTTCATAACTTTACCGATCCGGGTACCTATACATTGTTCAGTTTTGCATTATTTCTGGTAATTGCAATTCCAATAGTCACACTAATATATGGAGGCATCAAGCTTATTTTCAGGTTTAAAGCAAATGACAAACCTGTTGGACTTGCGGGACTGGTCCTGTGGTTACTCAGCTTAATTACAGTGGTAACTATTGCGGCATATGATGGAAGGGGAGGTGGAACCGCCGGCCAGACAACTGAAAGTGACTACCTGGGACCATTCACTTCTGATACACTTAGGATTTATATGCAAAAAGATCCGGGAATTGAGAATTTTAGTGATAATTGGTACTATACAGGCGATGAGGAATGGAACACTATTTCCGATGCGGATAAAACATATGGTAAAATCAATATAGATATAGATTTCACAGATGACAGGAAATTTGAAATTCTGGTCAGAAAAAAATCGCAAAGCAAGTCTAAGTTAACAGGAATGATCAGTGCAGAGTATATTAATTATCGTTACTCACAAAATACCAATAGACTTTACCTGGATCCTTATTTTTCTCTAAACAAAATCCATAATTGGAACGCTCCGGAAACTGAAGTACTTATACGGGTGCCTGAAGGGAAGCATATTTATCTGGATGAAAATACGAAATATTTTCTCGATGAAATTGAAGGCATTTCCTCAGGTGACAGCCAGGAGGCAGCCGGAAAAGTTCTTCCAGATAATGAGGATTAATAAACTTTTGCCTGCCGGAAACGTCAATATTTCCCCATTCTTCAATTTTTTATAATTTTGCACCACTTTACGGGATTGACCTATAGTGTAATTGGCAACACGTCAGATTTTGGATCTGAAGAGTCCAGGTTCGAACCCTGGTAGGTCAACGAGGAGATAGAAGGGACTGTTTTATTTATATATTTTCATGCAATGCGCTTATTTCTGCTTTGATTCGAAAAAATAACATTCAGATCAGTGTTCTTTTTCCGTTCAAAGAATTTTACTACTTCAACATGAAAATGTATAAATAAAACAGCCCCTTCTTGTTAATATTAAGAGTCAATAATCCTAAAACCTGAACTAAATTTAGGGAGTAAAATCAAAATCCATTAACACAATTCGACCAATTTGAAATTCTAATAGCAGATATTTACTAAAAGGTTTGATAATTCAGGTAAAATTCAGTAAATTTATAAATATCAACAAAGTAATTTTGGTTATTCACTTTTTCTTAAATTTACATTAAATTGGATCCTGCAGAAAAAAATTCCTGATCGAAATGGAATTCAAAAAGATTACTGTTAAACATTATTTGAACGAACGCGCTAAACCGAAGGAATATAAAAAGGAGTTTTTCTATCCTTTGTATGTGCAGATAATTGTTGATGCTAAGAAAGCACAGATCAAAAGCCGTGTATATGAGCAATTCGGGATTTATCAAAGTGAGATAAACCAGATTACCAGGAATGACAAAGAACTTAACAATCTCCTCCTGGATGGATATTTTAATGAAAAACAGATCGACAAAATTTATACTAACAAGGTTTTCCCATTATACCCTTTATTGGCAGATGAAATAGAAGTGATCAAAAGGATTATTATTCTCATGAAACCTTTTGAAAACCGAAATTTCACCCTGAATAATTTTTCGGGTGAATATGAGAAACATGTTACCGAAATCACGGATATTCTTGATGAAAGCATTAAGAGGGATTACAGGGAAAATCTTAACAAGATCTTTCATGACACTGTTGACAATAATGACGAGAAAAGGATTTTTAATATTTCCAACTTTTTTATTCATTATATCAGCTGGAATTATTCTTTCAGTAATTTTTATGAAACCACCTTTGAGGTTATTCCGAGTGAATTGAAATACGTGGAAAATTATCTGGATGAGGATCTTCTGAATGCAATCAAGGCATATCTTGCATATCAATCGAAAGTTAATATTCTTAAACGGTATCTTGACAAAAAGGAAAAGGGATTGATATCAACCCTGTCATATCTTGACTGGCTGACTGAAATTAAGGATTTTATTCTTAAGGAATTTACCGACATCTTCGGCAAAAAGAAAGCTGAGCAATATATTGACACTCTCGACAAAATACTGATCAGGGAGATTCACAGACAACATTGATTCTTCAGAATTGTGCCCATTAAGACTTCCCTTAATATATTTCAATCCTGTATTTTTTCAATTCCTTATCCAGGACCTTTGCATTGCCTGTGATGCCGTTTAGATGATCCCAGAATCTTTTGCTGTGATTTTTATGGATTGTATGAACCAGCTCGTGAAGCATGACATAGTCGGAAAGATTCTCAGGAAGCCGCATCAAATGAAGGCTTAGATTAATATTATTTGTTACTGAGCAACTTCCCCAACGGGATCTGTTATTTTTAATTGAAATTTTTCTGAATACCAGTCCATTTGATCGTGCTAGTTCTCCAAGTCTGACAGGAAGATATTTTTTTGCTTCTTTTCTCCATGCAGTTTCAATCCCTCTTCTGATCATCTGCTGGATTTCATTCTCCTTAATATCCCTGCCTTCCGGGCAAAATGCCAGAATCACTCCGCCGTTCAGTTTAATCAGAGGCTTTTCACCTTTCACCCTTACGATTTTAAGAAAATGATCAACTGTATGAAAGGCAGTATCATAATCAAAAACTGTGAGTGATTTTTCTGCAAATGCAATTTTTGCCATATTTCTTCGCAACCAGGATTCCTTTTCTTCAATAAATTTTTCAGCTCTGCTGAAATTTATAAAAACAGGAACGGTCACCCTGATCCCTTCAAACGGGCGCACTGAAATTGACAATTTTTTTGCTTTAGTACTCCTGAAAAGACAAACTACCCCAAGATCTTTAAATTCAATAAATTTGCTCGTAAGGTTCACAATAAACAAATATATTATTCACGTTGAATATTTAGGTCATTAATCGCTATATTTGAAATTTTATTTTTAAAAGTATATTAAAAGTATGGAACAAATAAAACATTTTGTTTTTCTTGCGGCCATTTTTTCCTTAAGTCTAAACAATATTTTATCAGCACAGAAGGTCTGGAAACTTGAAGATTGTATTAATTATGCTCTTGATAATAACCTCCAGATCAAGCAACAGGTCTTGAATACACGTCATAATTCAAATGTGCTTCTTCAATCAAAAATAAATCTTGCACCTGATCTGAATGCTGGTGCAGCCCATGGTTTTTCATGGGGAAGGGCGCTTGATGAGACCACCTATGAATTTACAGAAGATCAGAGGATAATGTCAACAAATGCAAATGTCAGTAGTTCTGTAAGTCTTTTCAGTGGATTGCAACAGTTAAATACCATAAAACAGAACGAATTTAATTTACTTGTGAGCCTTCAGGACCTTGAAAAATTAAAAAATGATATCTCTCTTGCCATTGCAGCAGGTTATCTTCAGATTCTTTTTAATTCAGAATTACTGGGAGTTACAAAAAATCAGCTGGAAATCACTCAGATGCAAGTCAACAGGACCAGCAAGCTAGTGAATGCAGGCAGTCTGGCAAGGGGTGCTCTCCTTGAAATTGAGGCACAGGCCGCTTCTGAAGAATTAAATGTGATAAATGCAGCTAATCAGCTCGACATTTCTTACCTGACACTTACACAATTGCTCGATCTTGACTCCGTCGGAAATTTTAAAATTGAAATTCCTGAATTTGGTGATATTGCTGATCAGGAAATTTTGCTTACTGTAAATTCGGTGTTTAATGAAGCAAATTCTCTTCTTCCTCAGATTAAAAGTGCCGAATACCAGCTTGCAAGTTCGGAAAGGGGACTTGGAATTGCAAAAGGAGCGAGAAGTCCAAGCCTTTACCTTAGCGGATCATACGGTACAGGATATTCAGATAACAGGAAACAATTTAATCCTTCAACCGGTCAATTTGATCTGCCTTATTCGTTTTCAGAACAGATGCAGGATAACCAGAGCACTAACCTGTCTATTGGAATGCGTATTCCAATTTTCAATGGCTGGTCGGTAAATACAAACATCAGTAATGCTAAGCTAAGTGTTATGAACTCTCAGCTCGTACTTGAAACGGAACGCAATAACCTTTATAAAGAAATTCAACAATCCTATGCAGATGCTGTAGCCGCGCGGAAAAAATACCTGGCAACCCAGCAGGCTCTTATAGCAATGGAAGAATCATTTATGTACACCGAGCAAAAATTTGAAGTTGGACTGGTGAATACAGTCGATTACAATGCTGAAAAAAACAGGCTTATCCAGACCCAGTCAGACCTTTTACAGGCAAAATACGATTACATCTTTAAAATGAAGATCCTCGACTTTTACAGAGGCAAACCGTTAACGCTTTCAGTTTTATAAAAAAAATATCATACAAATGAAATCAAAGAAAATTCTAACCTACGCAATAATAGTTGCTGTCGTATTTATCATTCTTGCAATAGTCGGGAAGAAAGTCGGATGGTTTGGAAAGGAAGAAGTTGTTAAGGTGGCAGTTGAAAAAGCTGGAACAAGACGCATAATTGAAACTACTACTGCCAATGGTAAAGTACAACCGGAAACCGAAGTCAAATTAAGTCCTGAGGTATCAGGCGAGATTGTTGAGCTGAATGTCATAGAAGGCGACCAGGTTCAAAAAGGTAAACTGCTGGTAAAAATAAAGCCAGATACTTATGTTTCAGGCCGTGACCGTGCCGCTGCTGCATTGAATTCAGCAAAATCCAGGCTGGCACAGGCTGAAGCACAGTTCATCCAGAGTGAATTATCATATAACAGGAATAAAACCCTATGGGAACAAAAAGCTATTTCTGAATCTGAATATGAAAACGCGCTGGCTTCTTATAAGGTAGCACTGGCTGAATTGGAATCTGCAAAATATTCCATCAAGAGTGCAGAAGCGTCTCTTAATGAAGCACAGGAGGAACTTATTAAAACTAATATTTATGCCCCGATTACCGGCACTGTGTCTATGCTGAATGTCGAGCTTGGTGAAAGAGTTGTTGGCACTTCTCTTATGACAGGAACTGAATTAATGAGAATTGCAGACCTGAATCGTATGGAAGTTAAAGTTGAAGTGAATGAAAATGATATCGTGCGTGTAACAATGAATGATACTGCAATTATCGAGGTTGATGCTTTCCTGGGAGAAAAATTTAAGGGAATAGTAACTGAAATAGCCAATTCTGCCAATACGACAGGCCTGGCTACTGACCAGGTTACCAATTTTGATGTTAAAGTGTTTTTGCTGGAGTCATCATATAAACATCTTTTTGAACAGGGATATATAAATCCATTCAGACCTGGCATGTCGGCAAACGTTGATATTCAGACAGACACAAAAGATAGTGTCCTGACTGTACCAATCCAGGCTGTAACTACGAGACCTGACTCTGCAATGACCGCTGAAGCTGAAAACAGAAAAGAAAAAGAACTCACCCAGGAAAGGACTGATGAAGAGTCAGAATCTTCAAAAACCAATGAAGAAAACCGGGAAGTCGTTTTTATTGTTAAAGACGGAAAAGCAGTGTTGAAGGTAGTCAAAACCGGAATTCAGGACAATACTTATATCGAAGTACTGGAAGGAATTGAATCGGGCAACGAGGTTATTACATCTCCCTATGCAGCGATTACAAAAAAGCTTGAAGATGGGGATCCTGTTGAGGTTGTAAAAAAAGAAGATCTTTTCGCCGGTAACAAGAAAAAGAAAAAAGAAGGCACTGAATAAGCCCTATGGCATTGATACTTAATATTGAATCATCTACAAATATTTGTTCTGTATCAATTGCCAGGAAAGGAACAATACTGGGGATAAAAGAAAGCCGGGATGAAAAATCCCATGCTTCCCTTATTACAGTTTTCGTCGGGGAACTGCTTGATCAGCTTCATATTGATTCTTCAGATCTTGATGCGGTTGCAGTAAGCAAAGGACCAGGGTCATATACCGGACTTAGAATAGGTGTTTCTTCTGCAAAAGGAATTTCTTATGGTGCGGGAATAAAGCTGATCGGTATTCCTACTTTGCAGGCATTGGCTTTTGGCGTAATCCGAAAGTTTTCAGCCTTGAGATCACGCAAAGATATCCTTTTGTGCCCTATGATTGATGCCCGGCGGATGGAAGTATTTACAGCTCTTTATACTACGTCGAATCTTCTTTATAAAGAAATTTCAGCTGAAATAGTTCACCCTGGAATTTTTGCAAATGTTCTAGAACAAAATGAAATCTGGTTTTTTGGAAATGGCTCAGAGAAATGCAAAGCTGTAATACAGCATCCTAATGCCAGGTTTATTGAAGGCATTGAACCATCTTCATCCTGGATGGCGAAGCTTGCAGAAAAAGCATTTCAGAAGAAACAATTTGAGGATATTGCTTATTTTGAGCCATTTTACCTGAAGGATTTTATTGCAACAATTCCAAGGAGGAAAATACTTCCTTTCTGACATCATTATTGGCCTGATAATTGATCTTTATATTACTGAAATAATATGCAGGTGCACGAAAAAATATTACCAGGTTATAGAAGCATCCGGATTTGCTCCTGGCTGCTCATCATTAATGTCTTATTTACCAGCTTAATAATGGGCCAGAATAATTTTAAGCCTGGTGAAGAATTGAAATATTTAATCTATTTCGGCCCAATTAATGCAGGAGTTGCTAGTATTAATCTGAACAGGGCAATTCAAAATGATAAGCAGGTTTTCTACTCAAAATTGGAAGCAAAATCAATTGGTCTTCCTGATAAGCTTTACAAGGTAAAAGATACATATGAAAGTTATTTCGACAGTGCGACTGTTCTGCCTGTTATGGCACTTCGGGATATCAGGGAAGGAAAGTACAAAAAGAAAAATATTGATACTTACGACCATAAAAATAATATCATCTTCTGTGCCAATAAAGGGGATATTAAAATGCCTTCAGTTATCCGTGATGTTATCACTGTATTTTTTTTTATAAGAAATTATGATTTTGGAACTCTTAAAAAGGGAGATGTAATTACAATCGATCTTTTCTTTGATGATGAACTTATGACTTTTAAGTTGCATTATCAGGGCAAAGAAACAATTGACGCAAGGATCGGTAAAATTAACTGTCTGAAACTCATTCCTGAAATGGTGACTCTTAAAGAAAATACGGAAGGCGGGAATATCTCGCCAACTCCAAAGGACGAGATGACAATATGGCTTTCTGATGATCCCAATCAAGTCCCGATCAGGGTTAAATTTGATCTGTTAATTGGTTCAATAAAAGCCGACCTGATAGATTATATTAACCTGAAATATTAGATATTATCCCTTTTCTATTACTTTTGCGTCTTCAAAAAATAATGATCTATTAAATAAAAGTATGGCAACTACAGCAGATTTAAGGAATGGGTTATGTATCGAGTTCAATAACGGTATTTTTACAGTAGTTCAGTTTCAACATGTGAAACCCGGAAAAGGTCCGGCTTTTGTAAGGACTAAATTAAAAAATCTTGCAACCGGAAGGGTGATTGAAAACACTTTCAGTTCAGGTGTTAAGATCAATGCAGTCAGGGTCGAGAGAAGGCCATATCAGTATTTATATTCAGATGATACTGGTTATCATTTCATGCACCGTGAAACATTTGAGCAGATACTTCTTGAAGAAAAACTGATAGAATACCCATATCTTATGAAGGAAGGCCAGGAGGTTGAAATTGTTGTTCATGCCGATACTGAAACACCTCTCACATGTGAACTTCCTCCCTTTGTGGTACTCAGGATCGTTTATGCTGAACCTGGCATTAAAGGAGACACTTCATCATCAACTTCACTAAAACCTGCCAAACTGGAAACAGGACATACTATTAATGTACCGCTATTCGTAACTGCAGGGGAAAAAATCAGGATAGATACCCGGACCGGAGGATATTATGAAAGGGTAAAAGAATGATGTTTGCCCAAAATACCTTACTTTTATAGGTAAGGAAATCAGATTCTGAAATGGCAAAGGAATCATCTTTACAAAGATTAAAACTCTACTCATTTAAGCTGGATGCCCTTCTCGAGATTACCCAGGCAATAAATGCCAATTTGTCCATAGAGGGGTTACTCGACAGATACAGGGGTATACTGCAGGACGAACTGAAAATTGGTAAGATAGTTATATATAAATTGAACGATACGTGGGAGCGAATTTTAACATCCGGAACCAATGAAAGCGAAATTACCGGTGTTGATATTAACCGCGACCTGCTCAATGTAAAAGAGATTACTTTCCTGGCAACCTATCATAATGAATCTCTCAAAGAATTCGACATTATTATCCCGGTTTTCTCCCAGGATAAGCCCCTTGCATTTGTCCTTATTGGAGATATCGAAGAAGGTGAAGGTGTTAGCCCGGTAATAAAACATCTTCATTTTATCCAGACAATATCCAATATTATTATTGTTGCAATTGAAAATATAAGGCTTTTCAATGAAAGTCTGCGCCAGGAGGCAATGAAGAAGGAGCTTGAGCTTGCATCTAAAATGCAGACTATGCTGATACCGGGTCAGGATAAACTTCCAAGGCATGATTCATTCAGGATTACTGTTTTTTACCATCCGCATTATGAAGTTGGCGGCGATTATTATGATTGCATGTGGCTGAGCGACCATGAATTTGGATTCTGTATTGCTGACGTATCAGGAAAAGGAATGTCCGCTGCTATATTAATGTCTAATTTCCAGGCAAACCTGCGCGCTCTTTTTAAGGGACAGATAGTTCTGGAAAAACTTGTTGAAGAGCTTAATGAAAGAGTCAACAGCAGTGCTAATGGAGAAAAATTCATTACTCTGTTCATAGCAAAATATAATATTGAAACCCATATTCTTGAATTCATCAATGCAGGTCATAATCCTCCGCTCCTCTTCGAACAGAAAAAGAATAAACTCAGCCTGCTGGGGAGTGGTTGCGTTGGAATTGGTATGCTGGAAGACATTCCTTTTATTAATAAAGGTACATACAGGGTAAAGGATAATACTAAAATGCTGTGCTATACAGATGGGCTTGTGGAATTGCTGGACGAAAGAGGTGTTGAATGGGGCACTAAAAATCTTGAAAAATTTCTGTCAAATCCCGGGAAGCTTGATCAGAATATAAGAGACATTATTGATGACAGGAAAATACTCGTTGGCAATACTGCTATCTTCGATGATATTTCTATGCTGGGGATTGAATTTCTGGCAAAATAGTTCTCACCTGCCTAACGGCAGGGTTCGTGGTTCCAGGTTCCAGGTTCCAAGTTCCAGGTTAAATCTGATTATTGTCGTCTCATCTTATACGGTCCTGCGATTTAGTTTTTCGCTCTTTCGTTTTTATTTCGTCTTTCGCTATTTCGTCTTTATTTCGTCTTTCGCTAATTCGCTGTTTCGATTTTTATGATACACGTCCATCGCGACCAGAATTGCAGTATATCCCCAGAAGAGGGCTGAGGCTTTATCTGTATCCAGGAAATTATTCATCATTCCATGAATATAATATGTAATTAATCCCAGCATCAGGGTTAATGATAAGGTTTTTATAAAACCATCCTT
>Ga0105095_10001413_pt1 | contig 12627 bp, 12 predicted proteins | sample PPLLak2March2015_2_FD_79180 | JGI IMG/M metagenome (GOLD analysis project Ga0105095, IMG submission 79180) | Freshwater sediment microbial communities from Prairie Pothole Lake near Jamestown, North Dakota, USA - PPLs Lake P8 Core (3) Depth... | ecosystem: Environmental > Aquatic > Freshwater >... | reverse complement strand
GAAAACTTAAGGAATTAGTCTAGATTAAGTCTGAAACCCAGGGGCTGTTGAATAAGTCAAAATCCTTTAACCGCAGAGGGCGCAAAGGAAAGACGCAAAGTTCGCAAAGAGCTGAATTTATGTGTCTTAGCTTTGCGTTCTTTGCGGCATCTTAGCGTTCTTTGCGGTTAAAAAGGACTTTTTCAACACCCCCAAATGTACGGGGTTGCACTACCTTAGTCCCTGATCCTCTCCTCAATATACATCTTTATATCCTGAACCTGATCCGGGCCAAACCAGTTAATTTCCTTATCCCTGGTCCACCATGTGATCTGCCTCTTTGCGTAGCGCCGGCTGTTCCTCTTGATGAACTCTATTGCTTTTGCCCTTGAGGTCTTTCCTTCAAAAAAGTCAAAAAACTCACTGTAACCCACGCTTTTCAGGGCATTAAGATCCCTGAACTCAAACAATTGCCTTGCTTCTTCTTCGAGACCCTCTTCCAACATCGAATCCACCCGGCTGTTTATCTTTTCATAGAGTTCTTTTCTTTCCCTTTCCAGTCCTATCTTAATAATAATGAAATCCCTTTTAACTTTTCTTTTCGTCATGAATGCCGAATATGGCCGGCCGGTCGATTCGCATATCTCAAGCGCCCTTATTATCCTCTTGGGGTTTTTCAGATCAACCTTCCTGTAATGCTCAGGGTCAAGTAGTTTTAATGCGACCCTGAGACCTTCGATTCCTTCATCCCTGAACTTATTGGTGTACTTTTCCCTGACTGCAGGGTCGATATCGGGAATATCATCGATGCCATTGCAGACTGCATCAATATACATACCCGAACCGCCTGTCATTATAACGATCTGGTTGTTTTCATAGAGAGTGTAAAGGAGCTTAAGCACATCCCTTTCGAAAAGGCTTGAACTGTAATATTCCCTTACTGAAATGAATCTTATAAAATGATGTTTTACTTTATTGAGCTGAATATCAGAAGGAACTGCCGTGCCTGTCTTCATTTCAATGTAAAACTGCCGCGAGTCGGCGGAAATGATCTCAGCATTAAAATGGGCTGCAATATCGATAGAAATTTCGGTCTTACCGACTCCGGTCGGACCAAGGATTACTATCAGGAATTTTTTCATTGGGAAAGGAGAACCCGGAAGCTATTCATCTTCTTCATTCAGCGGATCGAGATTCTCGAAATCGGGAATTGACTCCTCATCTTCGCTATTAAGGAAAAGTTCATCAACTTCAGGTTCATCTTCATCATCTTCATCGTCGGAGACAACAATATTATTGTACAGTTTGCGGGAGGTGCCGCCAAATACAACCTGTTTGGGAGGAACACCTTTTGAGTTTGCGCAGACCGGGTATTCACGATCTTCAATCTCTTTGGTTTCGCCTGTATATTCAACGAAGAGACCTCTGTCGTTAAAAAAGTCAAAAACGTAAAGGAGCTTCTGGTTTTTCCGGAATATTATATCTTCAAGAATTGCTGTTTCCATCGTGGATGAACCTGTCCCCATATCAAACAGCGTAAACTCCTCTTCTTTTTCCCAGTTGTCCGTGGCAAGGTAAAATGAGGCCATCTGCGATTTATCAAATTCAAGTTCCTCCTGAATAATGTTATGAAAATCCATTAAAGTTTGTGAATCCAGAAACTCAAATTCCCTCACAAACGACTCATCTTCATCTGATAATACAACGAATTTATAAACCATAACTCATTTAATTCGACGGGTGCAATATAGTATTTTTTATTTTACATTATCCCGGGCGTATTTTTTTTTAGAAGAAATTCTATTGTGTCAATCCCGTCGGCATAATCCCACAGATGTGGCATTTGAGAAAGGCCGAAGGGTACATTGTTCCTGCCTGTGATGCATTGTATTCTGTCCTTAAATCTTTCATTCTTTTGAACTACATAATCTAAAGAATTGAAGTATTCATAATAAAGGACAGCAACAGGAGATGATATGCCCTGGTTTTCCCTGAGAAGGAGATATCCTGTGTCAGTGAAATTCTCCCTGTTAACCATGAATACTGCTTTATTAAAGTCGTAGTTGTTGGCGTATTTATTATTGTTGACAAGAGTGGTGTAACCGGTCCAGTGAGTTAATAATTTTTCAGGATCGTATCCCTCAGGAATATATATTTTGGATACATTTCTGCAACCCAGGCCGAAATATGAAAAAACATCGATTCCCAGGGCCTTCAGTTCACCCTCGTTCTCATCGCCGGTTATCACCGCGACGCTGTTCCTGTTCGCCCTGATAATATGCGGGTACTTTCCGAAATAGTATTTAAAGTACCTTGAACTGTTATCACCCCCTGTCGCAATGACAATATCAAAACCCTTAAGGAAATCATCAGTAAATTTTATCTTCTCCCTGAATTCTGAATTTATTTTGCACAACATGTCGCTTATGAATACTATCAGTTCGGAATCTTTGGAGCTTGTTTTTGAAATTATGTTGTTGCCTGTGATCAGGACGGAAAGAAAATCATGAAAACCTGCCAGCGGAATGTTGCCTGCCATTACGACACCTACGTTAAAAATGTCTTTGGCCGAATTGAGAGCAGGATAGCCGGCAGTCCATTTATTAAGATTTTCATAGGTCAGCTCGTCCGCAATTGATTTTATGGCCAGTCTAACATTCTCAGGAGTGAACCATGGATTTTTAAACTGCTGGTTATCGATCAGGTTTTCAAGTTGAGATGTGAATCGGGTCATTCTTCCGGCAAGTGAATTCCTTAAGATTTCACCCAATTCTGCAAACGATTCAATCCTCTCCTTCAGCTTCATTTCATCGATAAAAATATAAGGGCAAATTTAGGGAATAAAAAAACTGACCCTTCATCAGGGTCAGTTTATTTAAATCCAAATTGAACTTGAGTAAAACTACTACTTCAGTTGGAAGTTGATTGGAACCATAAACCAAACGGCTACCTCTTTCCCGTCCTTGATGCCCGGTTTTTCAAATGCAGGGAGTGCACTGACGACCCGGAATGCTTCTTTATCTAGTTCAGGATCAACGCCTTTCAGAATAGTAACCTTGTCCACACTTCCATCTGCCTCCACAGCAAATCTTACAATTACCTTTCCCTGGATGCCTTTAGTCTTTGCAGTTTCAGGATAACGTGTATTTTCCATAATAAACTTAATAAGACCATCGTCTCCACTGGTAAATACAGGCATTTGATCTACTTCAACAAAAGGCTCTGCAGTTGAACTATTGTCCGCAACAGGTGGCGGCGGCGGAGGAGGAGGAGGTGCAATTTCAGTAGCGAATTCTTTGGCTTCGTTTCCCTGATTGCATGAGGAAACAATCAGCAGAACGATTGTAATTACCGGCAAAACCATCAGAAGTTTCAGGTTTGCCAATGCAGTGGAACGTTTTTTTGTCATCATGATCATTCGTTTTTTAATAAGTGTCGGATTCGAAAAACTATTTGTCACCGTGAAGATTTTGGATTTGAATACCTGATTGAGCAGAATTCTCTGATAATTACCCACCGGCATGTCTGTGTTTATGCACCCGGCATCAGCCTGGTACTCGTGAATTGCACGCAGCGATCTGCCATACAGGTATATGATCGGATTAAACCATTGAATTACCCTGACGATTTCTATAAATATAATATCTATTGAATGGAAATAATTAAGATGGTTCTCCTCATGCCTGATTATTTCGTCTGCCTCATCGTTCGGCAATCTGGTGCTTACAAATACATATCCGAACGCTGAAAAGCCTGCCGTATTGAACCCCTGGAACCGGATGATATGATTGTTATTGTTCTTATTCCGCAGGATAAGAAGTATCAGCTCGGCAAAGTCGATAATTAATTTAAGTCCGAATATAAACAATCCTGCAAAATAGATTCCGGAAACAACCTGCAGGCCATTCTTCCCGTCAACACCTGAAGGCGCCGCCTGACCTGCAGATCCATCAACAAATATATCTGAAAGGACCCTGATGAAAACAGGGAATTTACCCGACCCGGCAGCAGGGACAGTGATGAATGGCAGCAAAAGGGAAGATGCAACAGAAAACAGAATGAACAGCCTGTTGCGGCTGTACATCGTATCCCTGCTCAGCAGAATGGTGTAGACGGCATAAAAGGCGGCCAGGTATGCCGAAACCTTGACCATATATATAATAAAGGCATTCATCTTACTGACTTCTTTTTATTCATTTCATTCTCCATGATCTTCATTATCTCACTCATCTCTTTTACCGAGATGCTCTGCTCCCTCGCAAAAAAGCTTACCATTTTTTCAAATGAGTTGGAGAAGTAATCTTTTACGAAGGTGTTGAGATGCATTTTCGAATACTCATTTTTCGAAATTAACGGGAAATACTCGTGAGTTCTGCCATACGCCTTGTGGTCGACAAATCCCTTGTCCTGAAGGATCCTCACAATCGTGCTGACCGTATTGTAAGCCGGTTTCGGTTCGTCAAAATGTTCAAGGATCTCCTTCACAAATCCTTTTCTGATCTTCCAGAGTACCTGCATTACCTGTTCTTCGGCACGTGTTAATTCTCTCATATCTCAGTATTTTATTTCTTCTTTAAGTAATAGGCATTATGTTAGAGCAAATATAAAACGAAAAAATTAGTTATGCAACTAAATTGTTAATTATTTTACTTTTTTTTCATATTATGTTTCAGGTTTCAGGGTTTCAAAACTTTTATTTGGCAGGAAGCATATTTCCGGTTAATAAAAATAGTGTACTTTTATTCTCTTAAAAAAACAGGGATGGAAGGACGTAACAAAAGAGTCTATTTAAAGAAGTTAAATATTTTCCTTGAGAATTTCAGAGTCTCAATCAGGGCTATAAGGTCGAACAGGTTACGGTCGATCCTGACGATGTGCATAATTGCATTTGGAATAATGGCGCTTGTCGGGATCCTTACAGCCATCGATGCCATTAAATCATCCCTTACTTCCCAGTTTACAATGATGGGGGCAAATTCGTTTACAATAACATCACGCGGTATGACCGTGCAGGTGGGCAATAAGCGGCAGAGGACCCGCAACTACACAAGGATTTCCTATCATGAAGCTTCGGAATTCAAGAAGCTTTTTGCCGAACCATGCTGGGTTTCTGTTTCATTCAATGCTACCGGAATGTCAACTGTTAAATATGGCTCCGAGGAAACCAATCCGACTGTAAACCTTACCGGAGTTGATGAAGATTATCTTTCAGTCTCGGGTTATGAAATTGAAAACGGCAGGAATTTCAGCAGGGATGAGGTCCAGTTGAACCGCAGGCTGGTGTTGCTTGGATCAGATATTGCGAAAGCCATCTTTCCCGGAGGTGTTGATCCTGTCGGCAAGGAGGTTACGGTAGCAGGGCTTAAGCTTCAGGTTGCAGGCGTTCTTAAAAGCAAGGGTGCAAGCGCAATGTCGAGCGACATGGTCTGCTTTATGCCTGTTACTACTGCCCGTCAGTATTTTTCGCGGCCGAACATGAACTTCAATATAACCGTCATGCCACTGAATCCTGTCAACCTTGACGTTTTGGCAGGTGAAGCCGAAGGTGTTTTCAGGGTTATCAGGAATCTCAATCCGAGAGACGAGTCTGATTTCAATGTTTCAAAAAGTGATTCAATACTAAATATGCTGCTTAAAAATATAAGGTTTGTAACGATCGCAGCAACACTTATTGGTATTGTAACCCTGTTTGGCGCCGCGGTGGGACTAATGAATATCATGCTCGTTTCAGTTACTGAAAGGACAAGGGAGATTGGGGTCAGAAAAGCAATCGGAGCAAAGCCAAGGACAATTAAATACCAGTTTTTATATGAATCAATCCTGATAGGTCAGTTCGGCGGGCTTTTTGGAATAATCCTGGGAATTCTGATCGGAAATGCAGTCTCTTCAATGCTAAGGTCAAGCTTTGTAATACCCTGGTTCTGGGTTCTGACAGGGCTGGCGGTCTGCTTCATTGTGGGTGTTGTCTCCGGTTATGCACCGGCTGTCAAAGCAGCAAACATCGATCCGATAGAAGCGTTGAGATACGAATAAGGGGATCCCGGGTACCCGGGGGAAGAGGATAAAAAACTGAAGGAAGGTTGAGAGGAGATTAAAAAAAAAAGGGACCTGAAGTCCCTTTTCCTGTTCAAACTGAATACTATTTCATTACGAGAGGGATAAGGTCAACTACCCTGCAGGAATAACCCCACTCGTTGTCATACCATGATAGCACCTTGATCATTTTGCCATTGACCATCGTGCTCAGTGAATCAAATATTGATGATGCAGTTGTATGAATTACATCAACAGATACTATAGGATCTTCGCAATATTCGAGAATTCCCTTCATCGGACCTTCTGCAGCTTTCTTCATAGCGGCATTGATCTCTTCCTTTGTGGCTTCCTTCTTCAGAACCGCAACGAGGTCAACAAGTGAACCTGTCGGGGTTGGCACTCTTACGGAAATACCATCCAGCTTGCCTTTCAGTGCAGGGATCACTTTGCCTACTGCCTTGGCAGCACCTGTGGTTGTTGGAATCTGCGATAAGGCAGCCGATCGTGCGCGTCTCAGGTCTTTGTGCGGAAGGTCAAGGATCCTCTGGTCATTTGTATATGAGTGTATGGTCGTCATATAACCGATTTCTATGCCAAACGCGTCGTTCAGGACTTTTGCAACTGGTGCAAGACAGTTGGTCGTACAGGAGGCATTTGAAATGCATTGATGTTCCGGCTTTAGATGATCCTCATTAACTCCCAGAACAATCATGGCGTCAATTTCGTCCTTTGCAGGGACTGTAAGTATAACTTTCTTTGCACCATTCTTCAGATGGTCACCATAACCGCCTTTCGGGCTCTCTTTTGAAGTAAATACACCGGTTGATTCAATCACAACGTCCGGAGTTTTTTCCCACTTAATGGTTATTGGAGATTTTTCAGCGGTAACCTTGATCTTATCACCATTGACGATTATATTCTGATCATCATAGGTGACACCTGAATATTTACCCTGTGTGGAATCATATTTGAGCAGGTGGGCAAGAGTTTTTGTATCAGTAAGATCGTTAATACCTACAATCTCAATGTCATCTCTTTCAAAGGCAATCTTGAAAACATTGCGGCCTATCCTGCCGAAGCCGTTAATAGCAACTTTAATCCTTGACATAACTATATCATAATTTGGTTAATAAAATACGCACAAAATTAGTATTTTTTTAATTAGAAACGACAGGTGTTAATAAATTACAGTGGTTCTTTTTCTCCTGAAAATGTATGAGAATTTATTTGTTTCGGGATTAAGCGGATCGACAATAATCCCAAACCTGTAACTGACAAAAAGTGAGAAAAATACTGATTTATTATCATCGGCTGCCATTATCGGGATCTTTTTGGGAAAACCGCTTAATTGAACCCCGACCTCAATTGCATGAATAACCTTATCCTCTTTGCTGTATTCAAAATTAAAACCCCCCTTGGCAAATAATCCGGGAAGCGCCTTTATTTCTTTAAGTCCCTTTGTAAACGATGCTCTGCTGTATATATCGATCGGCTGATGAATGTTGGGATCGAACTTCTCTTCAACCAGCTGAAACTCGACCTGTGATACAGGTTTTAGAACCTTATAATATATGGGTTTGTAAACTGCCAGAACCGGACCGGCTGAGATGAAGTACCTAATGGCAATACCCCCTATGTCACCCTTGCTGAACAGTTCATGCTGGTGTCCGTAACTACCTCTGAAATAAAATACTGAGTTGAGTTTCCCGAAAATGAAGGTTCCTGGTGTCTGGTAAGCCGGATTTGATATTCTGTACTCCCTTGGATGTTTTAATGTTCCGGCCTCTATTTCAAAATAGCGCTTATTGAGAAAATCAACCCTTTTAGCGTCCCTGTAACTTATGCCGAAACCGTCAGAGCTCAGTATCCCGGCGAATGACCTTTCATTTCTGAAAAATATCTTTTGCTGCTCATCAAGCTCACCCTGTCCAAATATAACAGAGGTGCCATAGTAAAACAGGATTACAATTATAAGCAGCTTCTTCATTTCAATCTGCCAACTTACAGGAAAGAATAAAACTATTTACGAACGTATCAGCCGTTATTCTCGGTTTGCTGAGAATCGGCTTTTGAGTAAGCAGGGCATGCCTTTTCATTACATGAACTGAGAAATACAGCAGATATAAAAAGAACAACCAGGATGACCGCAAACTTTTTCATAAAAACCATGGTTTAAATTAACACACAAATGTAAAACATTCATTTAAGAAACAATCAACGTGCCAAAATATTATTTTTCGGGGATTAAATGACTTGAACATTATGCATCTTTATAAATATTAAAAACAAAATATTTGCAATTTTGTTGTATCAGAAGGTTTAAACATTCAGGGAGATGAAATTTTTTTACGGAATTATATTACTTACACTTGCTATGAGCACCCAGTCTTTTTCGCAGGATAAATTATCAAATAATGAATTGTCAAAACAGGAATCCAGAGTTATTGACAGTAAGGGAACCGAGTTACCTAATACGGGGAAGTATAACAACTTCTATGAAATGGGAACTTATGTCTGCAAAAAATGCGGTACAGCCCTGTATGCATCAACATCCAAGTTCAAATCAGATTGCGGCTGGCCAAGCTTTGACGATGAAATAAAAGGGGCAGTTAACAGGTATCCTGATCCTGACGGTATGCGGACTGAAATTGAATGCGCCAATTGCGGGGCTCACCTTGGCCATGTTTTTACAGGTGAAGGATTTACTGCAAAGAATATCAGGCATTGCGTCAATTCCGTTTCGCTCGATTTTGTCCCGGCCCAACTCGACCCGGGAAGGTATGGAACCGCCCTCTTTGCAGGCGGATGTTTCTGGGGGGTTGAATACTACCTCCAGAAAGCCCCGGGTGTCATATCAGTAACTTCAGGATTTACCGGAGGACATGTGAAGAATCCATCCTACCGGGAGGTGACCACCGGAAATACCGGACATGCCGAGACTGTTAAGGTCGTATATGACCCGGATAAGACATCGTACGAAAAACTGTTGAGGTTGTTTCTTGAGATACACGATCCCACCCAGGTCGGAAGGCAGGGCCCGGATATCGGGGATCAATACAGATCCGAGATATTCTATCTGAACGAGGATCAGAGAAAAATAGCTGAGAAGAGCATTGCAATTCTGAAGGAAAAAGGATTAAAGGTTGCAACTGCTGTAACAAAAGCGTCAGAATTTTATGAAGCGGAAGGTTACCATCAGGATTACTATTTTAAAAATGGCAAGACTCCTTATTGCCATGCATATACACAAAGATTCTGAGAGAACTAAAAAGTCCTCTCAGGTGATCCAGTGGTAAACCTTTTACAGAGACTGCAGGTTTTAGTATTAAACGAGGATATTCTTCAGGTAATCAACGCACTTCTTTACTTCAGCCTGTGCGTCAGAACCTTCCGGAACATTGTATTCAAGCTCGATATCGACATTAATCGGCCACTTATTCTTCTTTATCAGCAAAAGGATATCTGCAACTGGTGTTTCACCCTTTCCAAATTCCATATTGGTGTTCGGGGGAGTTGCTTTTGGCCCGGTCTTGTCCTTTATGTGTATGCTTGCAATGCGGTCATGAAGTTTTTCAATAATACCGTTTGGATGCAACCCGGTTGCTCCGAAATAGTGACCGACATCAAAATTAAGCATGTTTACGGGCGACATCTCAAGGAACTTTTCGAAAGTCCATCCCGGCTGCCCCGGCTGCATATGCTGGTGCAGTATTACCTTCATTCCGTATTTCTGAGCAAATGTGCCGAGTTTCCCGGCTGACAGGTCCCCGATCTCAGTGGAAACACCTTTTGCACCCAAAGCCCTGGCTGCCCTGAAGGAATAATCTATCTCTTCATCCGACCAGTTCTCAGGTGAAAACTTTGCTATATGGATCTTTACACCTGCTTTATTGTACATTTTCCTCAATTCCTCAAATTTTGACATTGGTGCTGTCAGTCTCCACTCCCGCTGTGCAGCGGCATTCTCCTTCATGGCTTTCTGAAATGCAGCTCTCTGCTCTTCCGAAGCATCGCGTGCAGGCCTCTGCATTGAAACCTGCGGCATGCCGGCAAATTGTTCCGCAGTGTTGCTCATGAGCTCAATTGAACTGATCCCGGCTGCGAGGCAATATTTAAGTACATCTTCTGCTCCTGACGGCAAACTGCGCCAGCTGTAGGTTATAGCGCCAATCTGAACACCACCGAAATTTGAGTTCGGCTTCCTGGCTTTTACTTTTTTGGGTTCGGCGCCAAAGCTGAAGTCAGCCGGAATAACTGCAAGCGCTGCAACGGCCGCCGTCATCGTTATAAATCTGCGGCGCGAAACCTGACTGGTTGATTTGTTATTGTCTTCCATGTGATTTTAAGTTTACTTGTTAATTTGATCTTTCCCTTTTATCTTTTTGGTTCTAACTTTTGTCTTTTTTCTTTTGTCTTTTATCTTTCTTCCTCGCGTATTCCTACTCTATCTTAACCCAGATATTCCCCATCTTGTTGGATGCTACAACCGAGTGAATAAATTTCATTCCCCTTACGCCGTCGTGTACTGTCGGAAACTCGCCGGGTACGAACACTTCACCGCGGATCGATTTTGCGGTGCCTTTGTAGATATTGGCAAGAGCCTCATAAATGCCTTCAGGGTGACCCGACGGCATAGTATGTCCGGCTTCAGCCAGCTTTTCATTATAGCCGTGTGCCGGCTTGAATACTTTGGTAGGTTCGGTGTCGCTCAGCATATAAAGGTAATTGGGATTTTCCTGCGCCCATTTCAGACTTGCCTTTGAGCCGTATACAGCAATGGTGATACAGTTCTCTTCGCCACCGCACACCTGGCTTGCCCTGATTACACCTTTAAGGTTATTCCCGAACCTGAGCAATACCGTTCCGTCAAGGTCAAGGGCAACCCCCTCTTTGACAGGACTCAGATCTGATAATATTTCCTTGATTTCCAGACCAGTGGTATATTCTATGAGATTAAAGGCATGAACCCCGATGTCGCCCATGCAGCTGCTGACTCCCGCATGCTTCGGATCGAGCCTCCAGACTCCGGTAATCCTGCTCCCGGTGCCATGTATTATTGAATTGATCCAGCCCTGGTAGTATTGTGCATCAATCCGCTGAATTGTCCCGAGAACCCCTTTGGCAATAAGATCCCTCATCTGGCGCACCATCGGGTATCCGGTATAGGTATGAGTCAGGGCAAACGTCAGTTTCGTCTCTGAAACCAGCTTCTCAAGTTCAAGGGCTTCTTCGACAGTCATTGTCATCGGTTTCTCGCACACTACATGAAAACCATTCAGAAGCAGACTCTTTGCAAAGCCATAATGAAGAGCATTTGGTGTCACGACAGATACCACCTGCATTCTCTCACCGGCAGGCATTGCTTTTTCCGCCTTGATCAGCGCCTCCATTCCTTCATAGCAGCGGTCAGGACTGATCCCCTCATCGGCGGCAAATTGCTTGCTTTTCTTATAATCAGCATCAAATACTCCACCGACGAGTTCAAAGTCGTTGCAAATCCTTGAGGCACGGCGATGGGCATCACCAATAAACGCCCCTATACCACCTCCGATCATTCCCATTTTTATTTTCTTCATAATATTTTGTATTTAGCGAATAACAATTGTACTTATATTGCTTTTTCTTAAACCCACCTTCCGCACCAGCACAGGCCAGTCCTGCAGTCGGGCTCCTCCCGGGAGCGGAGCTCATAACTTTACTTTTATCTTTTGTCTTTTGCCTTTTGTCTTTTGTCTTTTAAACCTTCTTCCTTTTTCTCATATGTAAAAAAGCAAAAAACATGATGAGCAGCGCGGGTACAATTGCCACATATCTGAGAGTATGCGCACCTCCCGTCAACTTGGCAGTTGCCAGTAAGGCTGCCTCACTGGTGCCGGCCAGTGCTGCCTGAAGTGCCTCTATAGTCTGCCCGGCAGGTATCGCAGCTGCGGTTTGAGCATCAAAAATAGCACCAAGGACCGGTTGCGCGATTGCTCCTCCGAGGAATCCTATACCTCCCATGATTGCAAGCCCCAGAGCTCCGCTTTCAGGTATGTTCTCCGAAACGAATCCAAGCATTGAAGGCCAAAAGAAAGCAACCCCCAGGGCAAATATTCCGGCTGATGCAAATACCATGACCGGTCCGCTTGTATAACCCATAAGGATCAAACCGATGAATGCAAGGATTGAAGAAGTCAGCAGTATGACGGTTGATTTTGTATTATGTATGATCGTCCCGCCGAACTGGCGCGCAAGTGCCATAATCCCCGAAATCCAGACAAGCAGCAGGATCGGGTTGTCAGAAACGTTGGCAAGCAGCGCTGCAATCCATTGGTTTGTACCTAATTCAGTAGCAGCGGTTAATATCATGCAGAAAGCCATAAAAAGGAACAGGGGGCTGACGCATGCTTTTATCATATCCTTATAGGTAAATCCGGTAACCACACGCTCAGTCTTCGGGAATTGCTTATTAAGGAACATATAGCCATAGGCAAATGTGGGAAGAAGCATGATTCCCATCGCATATCTCCAGTTTGTAAGCCCTATGTTATTAAAAAGATAAACGATCAGGCCGCCTATCACAATGCCTGTAGGAAACCAGGCATGAAACCTGTTAAGTCGCCGTGTTTTTTC
>Ga0105095_10001412_pt1 | contig 12628 bp, 9 predicted proteins | sample PPLLak2March2015_2_FD_79180 | JGI IMG/M metagenome (GOLD analysis project Ga0105095, IMG submission 79180) | Freshwater sediment microbial communities from Prairie Pothole Lake near Jamestown, North Dakota, USA - PPLs Lake P8 Core (3) Depth... | ecosystem: Environmental > Aquatic > Freshwater >... | reverse complement strand
TTTCTTCCAAATCCCGGCAACCGAATGCCAACCCCGGTTCAGATAGGCCTCAATGTAAGGATGGACATGAATAATAATACTATCCAGTTTATAATCCCTTATGGCATTCCTTATGGCTTCCTTAAGATTATCAGTGAACATTATACTCGGGCCGGTTGTGCCGCTGCCAAGGCATGTGGGACATTTCTCAGTTACATCAATATGCATTTCCTGCCGTACTCTCTGACGGGTGATCTGAAGAAGGCCAAATTTACTGAGCGGCAGGATATTATGCTTTGTCCGGTCCTTCGACATCTCTTCTTTCATCTTTTCAAACACCATATTTTTATGGTCGTTTGAAACCATATCTATGAAGTCAGCAACTATTATGCCCCCCATATCACGTAATCTGAGCTGTCTCGCAATTTCCCTTGCTGCTGCCATATTGACTTCAAGGGCATTGGTTTCCTGATCTGTGACATTTTTAGAGCGGTTCCCTGAATTCACATCAATGACATGAAAAGCTTCAGTATGCTCGATGATCAGATAGGCCCCGTTTTTGAATGAGACAGTCTTGCCAAACAGAGATTTTATCTGTTTATCGACACCAAATTTTTCAAATACAGGAACATCACCTGAGTAATATTTAACAATTTTTTGCTTTTCGGGAGCTATGGTGCTTATGTAGTCCTTCATTTCCTTGTAAAGGACAGGATCATTTACATGGATATTATGAAATGAAACATTCAGTATATCTCTCAGAATAGCAGTGGTCCGGTTTACTTCGCTTATTATGAGCTTTGGGGGGTGGGCATTTGCCAGATTTTCATAAGTTATTTCCCATTTTTTAACGAGTCCCCTTAATTCACTGTCCAGAACAGCAACCTTTTTTTCTTCAGCGGCGGTTCTTGCAATAATACCATAATTTTTAGGCCGGATGCTGAGAAGCAATCTTTTAAGCCTGCTCCTTTCCTCTTCTGATTCAATCTTTTGCGAAACGGAAACTTTATCGCTGAAGGGCATAAGGACCATGTTTCTGCCGGCAATAGATATCTCAGAAGTCAGCCTTGGGCCTTTTGTCGAAATCGGTTCTTTGACTATCTGAACCAGAACATGATGTCCGGACTTCATAACCTCAGAGATCTTACCTTCCTTTTTTATATCCTGCTCCCTTTTGAATTTATGCATAGGGGGCAATTTCCCTTTTCCGGAAAGGGCAATATTGACATATTTGTTCAGGGAGCTGAATTGGGGTCCCAGATCGAGGTAGTGCAGGAAAGCATCCTTTCCATATCCGATATCAACAAATGCCGCATTAAGTCCCGGCATTATCTTTTTCACCTTCCCCAGGTAAATATCACCAACAGAAAATTGTACGTCGCTTTTTTCTTTCTTTAACTCGACAAGTTCTTTGTCTTCTAACAGTGCGATCGAAATTTCAGGGGAAGATGCGTCAATAATAAGTTCTGTTTCAGGTTCCTTGCTCACTACACAATTACATTAGGTAGCACTGACAACATTTAACGGGCAATTATACAAAGAGGAGAAACCCAAAAACCATAATAGATCTTCAGGTTTTCTAAAAAATGATTAATATCCAGATGATGAATAGTAAAGAAGTTGAAGAACTACTTCTTCTTTTTATGCCTGTTCTTGCGTAAACGTTTCTTGCGTTTATGCGTTGCCATCTTGTGCCTTTTTCTCTTCTTTCCGCTTGGCATCTTACTTTTCTCCTCTTCTTATTAACAAGTGTTCAAGCGTTAACGCTTAACGTTGTTCTTAACCTTGTTTACAAATGATTTTGCAGGTTTGAAGGCGGGGATATAATGCGCCGGAATAATAATAGTGGTATTCTTGGAAATATTCCTGGCAGTTTTCTTTGCCCTTTTCTTAACAATGAAACTACCGAATCCCCTGAGGTACACATTCTTATCCCTAACTATTGAATCTTTCAGGGTCTCCATAAAAGCTTCAACAGTCTTCTGGACAGTTACTTTCTCAATCCCTGTGTTTTTCGAGATTTCGTTTACGATGTCTGCTTTAGTCATTTTAAAAATCTTTAAATATCAATTAATTACGATTAAATTCTAAATACGAACTGCAAATATAAATGTTTTCTGTATATAAATGAAATACTTACAAATTATTTTTTGTGATCCTGCACACTCTTTACCGAAAGGATGTACAATAAATAAGGCCGGATTGATAGATCCAGAATTGATAATACTTTCAATTTTTGTATCTTTGTCTCAATATTATTCATTCCTGAATTATGTCAATCAATAAAGTTATTCTTGTTGGGAACGTGGGCAAAGACCCAGAGATCCGTTACCTTGAGGGAGGAACTGCTGTATGCTCCTTTCCGCTTGCAACAAGCGAGTCCTACAGGAACAGGGACGGAGAAAAAATCACGAACACAGAATGGCATAATATTGTTCTGTGGAGAGGTCTGGCAGAAATAGCTGAAAAATATGTTAAAAAAGGTGCCCAGCTATATATTGAGGGAAGGATTAGAACCAGGTCATGGGATGACAAGGAAGGCAACAAAAGATACACCACTGAAATTATAGCTGATAACATGCAAATGCTTGGCCGAAAGTCCAATGAATCCGGACAGCAGGAAAGTCAGCCTTCAAAGCCTGCCACCAGAGCAACGGTTGATGAACCAGCTCAGCATGACAAGCAAGCTCCGCAACCTTCATCCGGGACCAGTAACGCAGTCGGTGAAGCTCCGGGTGATTCTGAATACACTGATTCAGGCCTGAAACCCGAAGAGAGCGACGATCTTCCGTTCTGATTTGACAATTAATTTTATTTCCGGCTTGGAAACAGATCCTTTTTTATTGACTATTCTGACGTCTATCGTCGTGACCTTTCATCCGGTCACCCCATCGGTAACAGGGAGATTAATCTGTATAATAATCCTGCTGGTTGGTTCTGCATTTGCATCCGGATCTGAAGTAGCATACTTTTCACTCTCCCCGTCAGACCAGTCGGATATAGCTGCAAAAAATTCAAAAAGATCACGTCTTTTAACTAAGGTGCTGAAAGCTCCTGAAAGGCTCCTGGCAACTATACTTATAACAAACAATTTCATAAATATTGCCATCGTTCTAATTTCCTCATCTGTCCTGAATGTGATTATGGATTTTGAGAATTCCCCTGCCCTTGAATTTTTTGTACAGGCTGTCATCATCGCTTTTATTATACTCCTTTTCGGTGAAATACTTCCCAAAATTTATGCAAACAGAAATCCCCTGCCCCTGGCCTATTTTATGATCTATTTTGTTTTTGCCTGTGAAAAATTATTTTATCCAGTCGCCTCGTTACTTATTTATTCCACCTCATTTGTAAAAAAGAAGCTGTCAATAAAAAAGCAGAATTTATCCTTTGACGATCTCTCCGATGCCATTGAACTGGCCTCAGATGATATCGCTGAGGAAAAGACTATCCTGGAAAGCATTATTAACTTCGGGAATATTGATGCCAGAGAGGTAATGACCTCCAGAATAAATATTTCCGCCATAGATATTAAAACAACGCTCCCTCAGCTTATCCCTCTTGTCGTTGACTGGGGATATTCAAGGATTCCTGTTTATGAGGACAACATAGATAACATCAAGGGCATCCTGTATATCAAAGACCTCCTACCCCATCTCGATAAAACAGGCAGATTCAAGTGGCAATCTCTTATCCGGCCTCCATACTGGGTGCCTGAAAACAAGAAAATTGATGACCTGCTCAGGGAATTCCAATCAAAAAAATTCCATATGGCGATTGTTGTTGATGAATATGGAGGGACCGGCGGTATAATTACTATGGAAGACATAATTGAAGAGATAGTCGGCGACATTATGGATGAATCAGATGAAGAAGACGAGATCAATTACCAGAAAATTGATGAAAACAATTATGTTTTCGATGGAAAGGTCCTGTTGAAGGATTTTATTAAAATCACAGGCATCCCGGAAAATATCTTTGACAATACAAAAGGCGATGCAGATACCCTGGCAGGGCTCATCCTTGAAAAGAAAGGGGAAATTCCGGTTGTCAAGTCAAAAATACAGTTTAAGGATATCCTGTTTATTATTGAATCGGCAGATAGGCGCAGAATCAAACAGATCAGAGTGATCTTTCAGAAAGACTCCCTAATTAATAAATCCTGATGATACGTGCTGCACGGATACCTGTCATAGCTCTTATGCTCCTCGCACTCATGTGCTGTAAACCGCATTATACGCCAAAACCAGCCGGTTACCTCAGGATTGATTTCCCGGAAAAAGCTTACCAGATCTATAATACCAGCTGTCCTTATACTTTTGAATATCCTTTATATGGAAAGATAACCGCTGATTCCAGTAAAATTTCTGAACTTTGCTGGATTAACATAGAATTTCCAGGTTTCGGAGGGAAAATCCATATCAGTTATAAGCAGGTAAATAATAACGTCAATACTTTCATTGAGGACAGCCGGACGCTTGCCTATAAACACACTGTTAAAGCTGATGCGATAAGTGAAACCCTTTATACCAATGATGAAAAAAGAGTATTCGGTCTTTTATACCAGATAAAGGGCGATGCGGCTTCAAGCGTCCAGTTTTATCTTACTGATAGCACAAAGCATTTCCTGAGGGGGTCACTGTATTTTAATGTGCAGCCAAATGCGGATTCTCTTGCCCCGGTTATCGATTTTTTCAAAGAGGATGTAATGCACCTCATAGAAACACTTGAATGGAAAGACTTTTAAAAATTCTATATTTGAAGTTCTATTTAAGAAATTGCCCGCCGAAATGGGAATGATTATTCAAAGAGACTTCGCTGAAGGATGTCAGCTTGGCATCTGGCTGATTCGTGAGAATTATGATGAACTGTTCAGCAAGGTGTCCCTGAATGAAAAGGAGATGAATACCCTTGATAATTTCAGGAATCATAGCAGGAAAATTGAATGGCTCAGCGTGCGGACCCTTGCGAATGAAATGGCAGGAAGGAGTGTACGGTTAATTTATAATGCAGAAAGAAAACCATTCCTCGAAGATAACTCTTACAATATCAGCATCTCCCATTCCCATGAGTTCACGTCTATACTGTTAAGCAAAGACAGGAAGGTCGGGATTGATCTCGAATACATGTCACACCGAATCAGCGGGATCGCTGACAGGTTCATGAACAAGTCGGAAAAAGTGACCGATGATCCTGCAATGATCCAGTACCACTTATATATCTACTGGTGTGCGAAGGAAGCACTGTATAAGATTAACGATAAACGGGACATTCATTTTAAAAAAGATATTATAATAGACAATTTTGATCCGGAAGAAAAAGGTGAGCTGACTGGAACAGTAAAAACCGGTAAGGGGAAAGAGAGATTTACTCTTAACTATTTCAGGCTCAATAACTATACGATCGTCTGGAGCTGTAAATAAAACAGGTTATGCTGTATCAGTATATCAGGGATACCCTGGGAAAAAGGAAGATGTTTTCACTGCAGGTGGATCCTGACAAGTATGATGATGAGGCACTTGCGCACATTGGCAAAGCTGCAGGCAGGAACCCTATAGATTTTATCCTTGTTGGCGGAAGCCTTGTTTCCAGTCCGATTGACCATGCTGTTAAAATCCTTAAAGACAGCACTGATATACCTGTTATCCTGTTTCCCGGGAACGTGATGCAAATAACTGATCATGCCGATGCGATATTTCTTCTGTGCCTTATCTCAGGAAGAAATCCGGAATATCTCATCGGGCATCATGTAATTGCCGCACCAGTTCTGAAGAAGACCGGGCTTGAGATCATTCCGACAAGTTATATACTTATAGAAAACGGCCGGGTGACTTCAGTAGAGTACATAAGCAATACAAAGCCAATACCTGCCGATAAAGTTGAACTAGCAGTTGCAACGGCTATGGCTGGTGAAATGCTTGGGCACAGGCTGTTATATCTTGAAGCAGGAAGCGGAGCCATTGAACCTGTAAAAACCAACCTCATTTCAAAGGTAAAGCAGAACATCAGCATACCCCTGATCGTCGGAGGAGGAATTAAAAACCCGGAGCAGATCAAAGCGATATATGACGCAGGTGCAGATGTTATCGTGGTTGGCACAGCCCTGGAAAAGGACCTGAAAAATCTCGAAGTACTCTCCCGGGCCGCCTCAAAACACATGGAAGGATGACACCATTCCATCATTCCAATCACAGTCAACTTCATCGGAGTTTACCGTACAACTTCTAAGATTATCTCCCCCGAAGAGGCGTTTGGCCATGAAATATCCAGGAAAAAAGCCAGTGTCGGAGCTATGTCAGTCAGACTGACGGGCCGGAGGACGGTTGACCTGCCAATTTTCCAGCCATACCATAGCAATGGGACGTGGTTATCGCCCGTAGCAGAAGAATTATATAGCGAATTGTTATTATTCTTTTCAGTCCAGCCAGGGGTAAGACTTATTATAATATCCCCTGATCTTTTCTGATGATAGCCGTTCTGGATTTTCCTGAAAATACCGTCCTGGAAACTTGTGGTCTGCAGTGTGTGTGAAGTTACTGCATTGGTTACTCCTTCAAACTGCAGAAGGAACGTTGCCACCTTGTCCTGAAATTCATCAAGTGGGATCCGTGCATCTTCAATAAGTTCATGATTAAGGTATATTTGCCGTGCATAATAATGCTTTACCCAGTCGCCCTCACCATAAAGGATATTAAGATAACTCGCCAGAAGGGTAAGTGTTGCATTATGATTAAATTCTCCTGAAGGTATCCGGAATGCATCAAGGTAATCGGGATTATAGCTGACGCCATGATCTGCAGTCAGATATATCAGTACATTCTCACTTCCAACGAACTCTTCGATGAAACTGAAAAAATGTTCAAGTTCCTGATCAAGCCGGATAAACGCATCTTCCATTTCAATTGAATTAGCGCTGAATGCCCTGCTTATATATTCATTTGCGGAAAAGCCTATTGTAAGTATATCCGTATATTCGTCCTTCCCCAGATTTTCATTTGCGATTGCGGCAATTGCAAGATCTTTTGTAAATGAATTACCGAAAGGGGTAAACTTAATAAGCTCGTAATTAATCTGGTTATTCCTTGAAAGACTCAATCTCTTGAGGTCGTATGGAAAAACAGACTTCCCGTTGATACCTTTTTCAAACATATTCAGGTCAGGCAGACTTTCGGTATACTCTTTCAGGGGAAACTGGGGTTCCCATGTCCACTGAAGATAAAGCCGGGCTATATCCTTATTATTGAATTCATTAACCCATGAAGGAAGCGAATCGGTATAAAAACTGCTTGTTATCCATTTCCCTGTCTTTATATCAAACCAAAAGGCATAATCCGCTGAGTGACCTGCAGAAAGGATGGCTGCATCATTATCGAGTGCAATGCCAATGACTTTGGATTTCGAGCCATTGGAAAGCTTCAATTCATCCCCTATTGTAGAAACCAGTAGTTTAGAGGGTGAGCATCTCCCCGATTCATAACTTCCGCCCACTGTACTGTATCTATCATCCTCCACACAATTTATAATTTTGTCCTGCAGGCTCACATACCAGTTGCTGGCTATGATCCCGTGATTTGAGGGAAGTGCTCCTGTGGAAATAGTTGCATGACCTACAGAGGTCTCATTGATCAGGTACTGGAAACTTGCATTCTTGCAGTGTGTTCCCTCCTGTACCATCTTTTTAAATCCTCCATCTCCATATTTGTTCCAGAACCGGTAAATAAAATCATACCTCATCTGATCAATAACAATTCCAACAATCAACTTTGGCTTTTCTGACGGGATCTTCTGATAATCCTGTGAAAAAGAAATAACAGGTAAAAAATAAATTACTGCCAGTAATGCTGAAATCCTGGATTTTTTCATATTGTTCAATTCTAAACTCCCTTGAGATGCTCCAATATTGGCTTGCTCTTCAGAATGGAATAAGTACTAAAAACTGCAAAGATAGTTTTTAAATTTACACCCCGAAATAAGAGAGAATTTATCAATTAACATGCAGTTTGATTTTATCCGGGAATATACGCTGCTGTGATTACCAGCTCTATTTAATATGGAGTAACTATTGAGCTTTAACAACAATGCTGCTATAAGATATCGCAGGAGATGCGACTTTCAAAATATAGAGTCCGGGGCTGAGGGATGTCCCGTTAATTATTATTATATTTTCTCCGGTAACGGAATTAATTGTATGCTGCGGAATGACCTTTCTTCCCCCTGTATCAAAAAGATCTATTATAATATTTTCCTCAAATACAGAAGTGACAGAAATCCTCAATAAATCTTCAAAAGGATTGGTTATCTGTATCAGGGGATCCTTATTCCCTGCCAAACCTGAGTAAACAGGTGTCAGATGAATATCGAGAGATATAGTGCTGAAATCGGCAACAAAGACTGAGGAGATCAGTGTATCTTTGTATCCGCTTGCGCTGATATTCAAATCATATGTACCTTCCTTAATCATACGGCTGAACCCCCCTGTAATACTGTCAGACCAGACATATGAATTTAACGAATCATGTCCGGGGATTTCAATTTTTGACCTTACTGATTTGCCGGTTATTCGGTCCGTTACTGTTCCTGTTATACCGAAAAGCGATTGTTCTATGTAATTGTAAAGCGACCTGTGATTGCATTCCCAGAACCATAAGAGGGTATCTGCAACAGGAATTTTATCGCGGGATAATTCAAGCGTGACTTCCCTTTGATGAAGGAAATAATTCACATAGTCCTGTCTGCCACCGGCAATTGAATACCATGCAAAGCCATTGGTTATTCCATTAACCATATCCGTCATATAGCCACTGCAGAACAGGTGGGCAGTATCAGCATACTGTCTGCTGATAAACTGGTACCAGGCGTCATCAGGATGAAACTTCGCCCAAGTATCCCATGGATAATTCACCAGTTCAGCTCCGCCGTGGAGACTGGCTGACAAAACAAAGTGCCTGGATCTCATGAATTCCATCATGGCAATGGTTTCAGGCTGATATGCCTCTCCATCCGGGTGAAGGCCTTCTTCCGGATCGGGGAAATTCCTGTTCAGATCTACATTATTAATATTAAATCTTTTAGCACCAAAAATATCTTCATCCCCAAGAAAATATGCCCCATCCGGGTTTGACAGTGGATTTATCCAGATCTCCAGCTGATCGACAAGATCAGTTAAGCGGAGATCCTTTCCATAGCCATTTAAAAGCCATTCGGCAAATCTGAGCAGAAGCAAATATCCGCCGGGTTCGTCCCCGTGTATTGCAGCAGAAAGCAAAATTTCTGGTTCCGGTTCATCTTTACTGACCTGGTCTGATATCTTAAGTACAAGGATTTCCCTGTTATTTATGCTGAGACCTATAGTGTCGAGCCGGCAGATTTCGGGGTATGTTGTGGCTAGATTATGGATAAACGCTATATATTCATAATATGACGGGTACCGGTTCCATTCTCCGGGGAAGGCTCCTTCCTGAGGTGCAGACTTTATTCTCATTGAAGGCGGAGTTTCCACCCTGAAGGTCAGGTTTACTGAGATCAATGAATCAAATCCTTTGGGCGAAGCATATACATAAACGAAATCTTCATCGCTTCCGTCAATGGAAACTAGTTTTGAAAGACGTGAGATCTCAGTTTTTTCAGAGATTGGAATAAGTAAAAACACCTCTCCCCTGCTTTCCAGATATTCTGCGGCTTCCTTAAGGTATTCAGCGGATTTTTGCTGGCCGCTGGTAAATTCTGTTAACAGTAATAAAAACAGAAGGACACCCGAAAAGAAGAACCGGTGAATATGGCTATTAAATATTAAATCTGACAAATATGACATCTCCATCCTGTACTATATAATTTTTCCCTTCTACTGAAATTTTACCAGCTTCCTTGCATGCATGTTCAGATCTCAGCGAAATATAATCGGCATATTTTATTACTTCAGCACGGATGAATCCGCGCTCCAGATCGCTGTGAATGGCTCCTGCTGACTGTTGCGCATTCAATCCTTTTCGTATGGTCCATGCCCTCACTTCCTTGGGGCCGGCAGTAAGGAAAGATATCAGGTTAAGTGCATTATAGGCTGAACGGATCAGCCTGTTGACACCGGGTTCAGTCAGTCCGGCATCGGCAAGGAATGCGCGGCGGTCTTCAGGATCTTCCAGCTCAGCAATTTCAGCTTCAAGCCTCGCAGCAATCACAAGGATTTCAGGCTTTTCCTCTGCCAGGGACTCCTGTACCATCTTCACGTACCTGTTGCCGCTGACCAGTGAAGCATCATCAACGTTGCAGACGTAGATCACAGGCTTGTCGGAGAGCAGGAACAGATCTTTTATAACGGATTTGCTGAGGTCATCAAGTTCCAGAGTCCTCACAGGCTTCATGGCATCAAGATGAGCTTTATACATCATCAGGATATCAAGATCATGCCTGGCATTTTTGTCACCAAGTTTAGCAACCTTCTCAGTCTTCTTGATCTTCTTGTCCACTGATTCCATATCCTTAACCTGAAGTTCAAGGTTAACGGTTTCCAGATCCCGGATCGGATCGACTGTTCCCTCAATATGGGGAAGCGTTTCATCATCAAAGCAACGCAAAACATGTATCAGGGCATCTGTATTTCGTATATCGGCAAGGAACTGGTTACCGACTCCTGCTCCCTGGCTTGAACCTTTTGTAAGTCCCGGAATATCAACTATTTCAACTGTTGCCGGTGTTAATTTTGCTGGATTGAGAAGGTCTGCCAGTTTGTTCAATCTGTCATCAGGAACATTGATTATGCCTATATTCGATTTATTTGAAGTAAAAGCATTTTTACCGGACTCAGCCCGTGCGTCGGACAAACTATTGAACAGGGTAGTTTTACCCACATTCGCTATACCTATAATTCCGCATTTCAAAGCCATCTGTTCAGGATTTTTGTCAAAAATAAAGCTATTTTTACGATTCATAATCAATCAATCCTATTTTATCATGAGTGACAAGATCCTTAAGAGAGCAGCCGATAACATTCGTATCCTGTCCGCCGCAATGGTTGAGCGTGCAAAGTCAGGTCATCCGGGTGGTGCGATGGGAGGAGCTGATTTCATCACTGTTTTGTTTTCTGAATTTCTGCGTTTTGATCCTGAGGACATGAAATGGCCTAACCGTGACCGTTTCTTGCTTGATCCCGGACATATGTCCCCGATGCTGTATTCAATCCTCCATATGTTCAATAAATATTCAACTGAAGATCTTATGACATTCAGGCAGTGGCAAAGCCCTACACCGGGTCATCCCGAGCTTGATATAGCACGCGGGGTGGAAAATACTTCAGGACCACTTGGACAGGGACATGTAATGGCAATTGGTGCGGCTATCGCAGAACGTTTTTTATGTTCGCGTTTTGGCGAATGGATGTCACATAATATTTTCAGTTATATATCAGATGGTGGTGTCCAGGAAGAGATATCACAGGCAGGCGGACGGCTTGCAGGATTCCTGGGTCTCCACAACCTTGTTATATTCTATGATTCTAACGAAATACAACTTTCAACACCGACAAGTGCGGTGACTTCGGAGGATACAGCAAAAAAATATGAGGCATGGGGATGGAGAGTTATGACTATAGACGGAAATGATATAGCTCAGATAAGAAAAGCACTTCAGGCAGCTGTGGACGAAAATGAAAAACCTACTCTGATTATCGGAAAGACTATCATGGGAAAGGGTGCTGTTACTGATACCGGAGCAAGTTTTGAACGGCAGGTCTCAACACATGGTATGCCTCTTGGCAACGCAGGTGCTTCATTTGAAAAGACGGTGCTCAACATTGGAGGAGATCCTGCAGATCCATTCAAAGTTTTCCCTGAGGTCAAAAAATATTTTGAGGATGTATTTAAGGAAAAGACAATAGAAGCAGGGAAACGTAAAAAGGAACAGGAAACGTGGAAAAAACTAAATCCAGACCTGGCGCAAAAACTTGCAGCATTTTTAAGCGGTCAGGCACCAGTGATTAATTATGAAGAGATCTCACATAAGGAAGGGATTTCAACCCGTGCTGCATCAGGAGCAGTTCTTTCAATTTACGCAAAGAAAATTGAAAATATGATCGTTGCTTCGGCTGATCTTTCAAACAGCGATAAGACAGATGGATTTCTCAAAAACACCAGGGCATTCACAAGGAATGATTTTAGCGGGGCCTTCCTGCAGGTGGGAGTATCAGAACTGACAATGACCGCAATAGCTAACGGAATGGCCTTGCATGGCGGCGTAATACCTGTCTGCGGGACATTTTTTGTATTTTCCGACTACATGAAACCGGCCGTAAGGCTCGCCTGTCTCATGGAGCTGCCTGTTAAATATGTCTGGACCCATGATGCTTTCCGAGTTGGTGAGGATGGTCCAACCCATCAGCCAGTGGAACAGGAAGCCCAGATCAGGCTAATGGAACAGCTTCATAACCATTCAGGCAAAAATAGCTGTCTTGTACTCCGGCCGGCAGATGCGACTGAAACTACAGTTGCATGGAAAATGGCACTGGAGAATCTGCATTCACCAACTGCATTGCTGCTTTCCAGGCAAAATATCAAAGACCTGCCTGTAAATCCGGGTTCCACTCATTATAAGGATGCTCTGGCATGTTCCAGAGGCGCTTACATAGTTACACATGCAAAAAGCATCCCTGAAATCGTAT
>Ga0105095_10001411_pt1 | contig 12634 bp, 9 predicted proteins | sample PPLLak2March2015_2_FD_79180 | JGI IMG/M metagenome (GOLD analysis project Ga0105095, IMG submission 79180) | Freshwater sediment microbial communities from Prairie Pothole Lake near Jamestown, North Dakota, USA - PPLs Lake P8 Core (3) Depth... | ecosystem: Environmental > Aquatic > Freshwater >... | reverse complement strand
TGCTATACCGACGAGTATAAATGTGGAGATGATCCAGATGAGCAGTTGTGTCAGTCCGACTAAAGCGATCCCTACGATCTTTCCAAACATAAGCTGAAAAGGCTTTACAGAAGAGATAATAACCTCCACTATCCTGCTGGTCTTTTCTTCTACTACACCGCGCATAACCATCGTGCCGCAGAAAATAAGGAACATGTACATCAGGAACCCGCTGACATATCCGACACCCATCATAATTCCGGTACTGCTTTCCTTTTCCTCTCCTTCTTCTGATATCTTTATTGTTCTGACATTAATGGTAGTTTTGACACCTTTTAGTATCTCATCCAGGTTTTCAATATTGTATGTTTTAAGCTTCTGATTCCTTATATATTCCTCCAGGTATTTACTGATATGCATCTTCGTTGCGAGGCTCGGCTGTTTATCAGAATAAAGGACTACCGAATTCGGATCATATGTGACAATATGGGAAATATATAATATCCCATAATATCCAATACTTTTGAAATTATCCTTCAGATTATTGACACTGGCATTTTCAAGATAATCGAATTTCAGAAATTCCGTTTCAGGGATTACATTCATGAATAGGTGGGAACTGTCAATAACAGCTATTTTTTTTACATCCGTTTCTTCAATCTGAGTAAGCCATGCAGGGATTATCATCATTGCCGCAAATAACAGCGGTCCGAGAATTGACATGAGAATAAAGGATTTTTTCCGAACCCTGATGATATATTCTCTTGAAATGATTAGTGGAATCTTATTCATTCTGTTGCCTGGTATTTATTTTTTTCCCTTCCGTGACCACGCGAATAAAAATATCATGCATCCCGGGAAGTTCCTCCTTAAATGACAGCACCTGGATTCTTTGAATAAGTGCTGAAAGGAGTTCATTATCCGGGGCCGGTCGTAAGGCTTGTATCCTGGCTACCTGGTTGCCTTCATCAGAAATAATGTCCAGTAACTTAAAATGTCCGTTCAGTGCCTGCTTAACTTTATCCGTATCTCCTGAAAAACCGACCTGGTAAATATTTGAACGGTATTGTTCCCTGATATCATTGATATTCCCTTCGAGAAGTTTGTGACCGTTATCGATCAGGGTGATATGGTCACAAAGCTCTTCCACAGAACCCATGTCATGCGTGGAGAAAATTATAGTTGCACCTTCCTTTTTAAGAGTCAGTATCTCGTTTTTCAGCATGTCAGCATTAATGGGATCAAATCCGCTGAAAGGTTCATCAAAAATCAGTAAATCAGGTTTGTGGAGAATTGTAATAACAAACTGCAGTTTTTGCTGCATGCCTTTTGACAGTTCCTCAACTTTTCGGTTCCACCATGAAATAATTTCGAATTTCTCGAACCATTGTTTCAGGCTCCTGACAGCTTCTTTTTTCTGCATGCCTTTAAGCTGGACCAGGTATAATGCCTGCTCACCCACCTTCATTTTTTTATAAAGGCCGCGTTCCTCAGGGAGATATCCGATATGGATTATATCATCACTGCCAAATTTGTGACCATTGAAGAATAACTCCCCTTCATCAGGAGCGGTGATCTGGTTAATAATCCTCAGGAGAGTTGTCTTTCCTGCACCGTTAGGCCCCAGTAATCCGTACATACTTCCTCTGGGAACAGAAACAGAGATTTTGTCGAGTGCTACATGGTTGGAAAATCGCTTGACAATATTCTCGGCACGGAATATTTCCATATGGAGGGATTATTTAAAGTAACTTTTCATCCTTTCGAAAAAATTCTTTTCCGAGCTGTCAGGATTCGGCACAAAATTATGTGATTCCGATAACTTTTCCATAAGATTCCTCTCTTCACGAGTCATTTCTTTCGGTACCCAGACATTGATACTTACCAGAAGGTCTCCTTTTCCATACCCATTTACATCAGGAAGGCCCTTGTTTCTAAGCCTCAAAATCTTGCCAGGCTGAGTGCCCGCTTCAATCTTGATCTTGACTTTTCCGTCTATTGTAGGGATCTCTACCGGTGTTCCCAGTGCGGCCTGCGGAATGCTTAAATGAAGGTTATAAAGAAGATCATTTCCGTCACGCATCAGATCGGGGTGTTCTTCTTCAGTAATAACAACAAGCAGATCACCATTGGCACCCCCTCTTATTGCAGCATTACCTTTATTGCTGACAGTCATCTGCATTCCTTCACCCACCCCTGCCGGTATTGTTATTGGAATAACTTCTTCACTGTTAATTATCCCTTCACCATGGCATTTAATGCATTTTTCAGTTATTGTTTTTCCCTCTCCGCCGCAATTAGGGCAGGTGGAAGTCGTCTGCATCTGGCCAAGAAAAGTATTGGTAACCCTGGTGACCTGTCCTGTCCCGCGGCAGGTTGGACATGTTGTATAACCCGATGAACTTTTTGCCCCGGTACCATCGCATTTATCACAGGGAACATACTTGCTGACTTTGATCTTTTTGGTTACTCCGTGAGCGACTTCTTCGAGGTTCAATTTGACTTTTACTCGTATGTTTGATCCTCTGCTGGTTCTCCTGGATGATCTGTGGCTCCCTCCAAAACCTCCAAATGTGCCAAAAACATCACCGAAAATATCTCCGAAATTTGAGAATATATCCTCCATTGTCATCCCGCCTCCAAAACCACCGCCAGCTTGCCCCCCCAGGCCTGCATGTCCAAACTGGTCATACCGGCCCCGCTTGTTTTCATCACTCAGAACTTCGTAAGCCTCAGCAGCCTCTTTAAATTTTTCCTCTGACTCTTTATTGCCCGGGTTTTTATCAGGATGATGTGCCAGAGCTTTCTTACGATATGCTTTTTTTATCTGTTCTTTAGTGGCATCCCGGGGGACCTGGAGAACTTCATAATAGTCTCGTTTTGCCATATTTACCGCTCCTTCGTAATTTATTGGATTATGATCATTCTCCCACCACAACCTTACAATACCTGATGACCTTGTCATTCAGTGTATATCCTTTTTCAACCACCTCAATTACTTTTCCTTTAAGTTCATTTTCCTGGACCGGGAACTTGGAAACAGCATCATGATAATCTGTATTAAAATCCTTGTGGAATGCATCAATCTCCTTTACGCCCTGTTGATTGAGATGCTCCTTAAATTTATTGTAAATCAATTCAATACCCTGTCTCATAGCGTCAAGTGCTTCGGTCGCTTTCATTGATGAAATTGCCCTCTCAAAATCATCCATAACAGGCAGCATTTTCATATAGATTTCTGCACCAACATATTGCGTTAATTCAGTTCTTTCTTTCATCATCCTCTTCCGATAGTTATCGAACTCTGCAGATAACCTGAGGTACTTGTCATGCTGTTCCTTAAGCTTTGATTCCAGCTCTTTCTCTCTGGAACCTCTTTTGCGTTTAGATTCAACGGGAGTTTCTACTTCTTCTTCACTTGCTGCAATGGCCTCTCCTTCGCCGGCTTCCTTCTCTGTATCTTCCGGGTCCGGGATTTCTGCATCTATGCCAGTTTCAGTTTCTCCATCATTTTCGCCAACGGCAAATGATCCGCCAGCCTCATCAATCCCTTTAAAAGATTTTTCAGCATCCTTTTTATTGGGGCCGGTAGGTTCTCTTTTCGTCATATCAAAATATTATTATTTAAGTTTCAGGTTAGTATTCAAACATCTGTACAAATGTATTGCCAATTAAACCAACAGGACAAATTGGCATACTATTCTGTAATAAAGTCCTGAGGATTATTCCACACGCTTGATTGATGCACCGATCCTGTTCAGCCGGATGTCAATCTTCTCATAACCGCGGTCAATCTGTTCAATGTTGTGTATAGTGCTTTTTCCTTCTGCGGAAAGGGCGGCAATTAATAATGCTACACCTGCCCGGATATCAGGGGAGCTCATGACAGTTGGTCTGAGACAGAACCTCCTGTTAAGGCCGATAACTGTAGCTCTGTGTGGATCGCAAAGAATGATCTGTGCACCCATATCGATAAGCTTGTCTACAAAAAACAGGCGGCTTTCAAACATCTTCTGATGAATCAATACGCTTCCTTTGGCCTGGGTGGCAACGACAAGAAACACGCTTAGAAGGTCGGGAGTGAGCCCCGGCCATGGCGCATCAGCAATAGACATTATTGATCCGTCTATGAAAGTTTCAATTTCATAATTTTCCTGTGAAGGGATAAACAAGTCCTGCCCTTTTTGCTCAATCTGGATACCAAGACGGCTGAAAGAATGGAGAATGATCCCCAGATCAGTAGCCGATGCATTCTTTATAAGTATCTCAGATTTTGTCATAGCGGCCATACCGATAAAACTGCCGACTTCAATCATATCAGGAAGTATTGTATGACTGCAGCCACGAAGCTCCTTAACTCCTTCAACAGTTAGAAGATTTGACGCGAGGCCTGAAATTTTGGCACCCATGGAATTCAGCATCCTGCATAATTGCTGGATATAAGGTTCACAGGCTGCATTATAAATAGTGGTTGTGCCCTTCGACAATACAGATGTCATTATGATGTTGGCAGTCCCTGTAACAGAAGCTTCATCCAGCAGTATGTATGCTCCCTGGAGATTTTTACCTTCCACCTGGTAGAATTCATCCCCCGGATGAAAATTAAATTTCGCTCCAAGTTTCTGAAATCCCAGAAAATGTGTATCAAGCCTTCGTCTTCCTATCCTGTCACCGCCGGGAATTGGGATATATCCTTTCCCAAACCTGGCCAGAAGGGGGCCCAGAATCATGACAGATCCTCTGAGGCTGGCGCCTATTTTCTGGAATTCTTTGGAAAGCATAAACTCAATATCCACTTCCTCTGCTTTAAAGGTGTAGTTATGATCACCATCAGAAGTGATTTTGACACCCATTTTCCTCAGAAGCTCGATGAGATTATTTACATCGAGGATATCCGGAATGTTCGAGATTGTAACAGGTTCAGGGGTCAGGAGGGATGCGCAGATGATCTGCAGGGCTTCGTTCTTTGCCCCCTGGGGAAGAAGCTCTCCCCTGAGGGATTTACCACCATCAATGATAAATGTGCCCATAATGCTATTTTTTGCCCATCGTCCGCTTTTTCTTTGTTTTGGCAAGAATGTCTCTTGAATCGGATAGTTTCAGCTCTTTGTCAATTACGAGCTTCCCGTCAGAAAGATTTGTCAGGTCTTCAAAAATTAAATCATCGGTGACGACTTCCCTGTTCCATGTAAGATAGCACTTTTTCATATGATTTGCTATAAGGCGGATGAGTGCCTCACGTTCTTTGCCTTCGGGATAATTTACAGCTTCTTTAATCATCAGTTCGGTGATCTTGCCGTAATGCTTGTACTTGATATTATAATTTTTGTACGGGATTGGCCTTGGCTTCTCAAAAAGAACTTCAGGAGTGGGCTTTTCATAAGGGGAATCAATATCCAGCTTAAAATCTGACATTAACTGAAGATGGTCCCATAGTTTATGCTTAAAATCGGAGATGTCACGCAGGTGAGGATTTAAATTCCCCATAATAGCAATGATAGCTCTTGCAGCCCTGTTTCTCTCCTCATAATCTTCAATGGCAAGCACATAATCAACCATTTTCTGAATATTGCGCCCATATTCAGGAAGTACCAGATGTTTCCTCTGCGTGTTATAATTGTAATCCATCACTTAATTTTTTGCAAATCTAATTTAATTCATACTTCTATTCAAACAAAAGCAGATTTTTTGTTAAATAGATTTGATAATGCGAAGTTTCGCAAATTTCAGCAGGAGTTGTTTCTGACCTGCGGACTGGAAAAAAACTGTCGCTTTCTTATTCGGGAATTCCCCATCCATGTTCAGGACTTTTCCTTTTCCGAATCTTGGATGCTCAACCTCCATACCAACCAGTATTGATGATGGATCGTCAAATTGAAAAACTTCTTCTGTACCGGCCATTTGATAACCTTCTTCTTTACCGGTCCTCTGAAAAGTTTCTTTTCCCGGCATTTTTTTAACCCTGGAAGGAAGATCCCGCGATATTCCCGTTTTATTTTTCCTTTCCCTGCTGTCTCTCAGGTCAAAATGAATTTTCCTGGTTGTTGTGAAGCGGCTTTGCTGATTGAAACCAGGACTTATGGAATGTGCCTGTTCAATAAAGCCCGTATCAATCTCGTTCAGGAATCTGCTTGGGGTGCAATTTAACGGAACTCCCCATTTATATCTTGACGTCGCATAGCTAAGAGTTACCTTTTTCATTGCACGGGTGATTGCGACATAAAAAAGTCTTCTTTCTTCTTCCAGTTCCTCTCTTGTCGATGAGGAAAGCCTTGAAGGGAAAAGGTCTTCTTCAAGTCCAGTTATAAATACCTGTTTAAACTCCAGTCCTTTTGCTGAATGAACTGTCATGATGGTAACCTTGTTCCTGTCATCCCCATTAGCTGTATCAAGGTCAGTCAGAAGGACCACATTCTGAAGGTAAGCATCGAGAGTTGTTTTTTCCCCTTCAGCCTGCATTTCAGTGAATTCCCTGATACCATTTAAAAGCTCCTGAATATTTTCATACTTGCTGATGTTTTCAGGTGATTTGTCAAAATGCAGGTCCTTTAAAATACCGGTTGCATCCGCGATCGTGAAAGCCAGGTCGAAGGCTTCCATATGTTCAAGGTTTTGCCTGTAACCTTCTATCAGGTTATAAAATGCCGACAGCTTACCTGCAGTACCCTTATTAAAATGCCCGGGAAGATTTTCTTTTTCAGCAAGGATATCCCATATCCTCTTGCCTGTTTTTTCGCTGATTCCTTCCAGTTTAGAGACAGTTGTCTCGCCGATTCCTCTTGAAGGATAATTGATAATACGAAGCAAGGCTTCTTCATCGTAAGGATTTACCACAATCCTGAAGTATGCAAGTAGATCTTTGATTTCTTTACGCTGGTAGAATGAGAGACTTCCATATACCCTGTATGGGATATTCAGTTTTCTGAGGGCTTCTTCAAATATCCTCGACTGAGCATTTGTCCTGTACAGGATTGCAAAATCCTTAAATTGCATTTGTTGCCCGTAGATTGTATCCTGGATAATATTTGAAACCAGGTATCCCTCTTCGTTATCTGTGGCGGCCCTGATAAGGCTGATCTTCTCACCTGATTCATTCCCGGACCAGATTTTTTTACTGATCTGGTCCCTGTTTTTTGAGATCAGGCTGTTTGCCGCATCAACAATATTTTTTGTGGACCTGTAATTTTGTTCAAGTTTGAACAATGAATATCCCGGATAGTCGTGCTTGAAGTTAAGAATGTTCTCTATCCGTGCACCTCTGAAAGAATATATGCTCTGTGCATCATCGCCAACCACGCATATGTTTTTATGGACTGCCGCCAGCCGGTTAATGATCATATATTGCACATAATTCGTGTCCTGGTATTCATCCACCAGGATGAATTCGAAAATGCGCTGATACTTTTCAAGCACCTGCTCATGATCCCGCAAAAGAATGTAAGTGTTTAATAGCAGATCATCGAAATCCATTGCGTTGGCTAATTTCAACCGGGCGGAATATTTCATGTATATTTCTGCAAACCTCGGCCTGCGTGCCATTTTATCCTGCTCGGTCAGCTGGTTGCTTGAAAGATATGCCTTGGGAGTGATAAGGTTGTTCTTTGCAGAGGAGATCCTTCCGGCAATTTCTCCTGGCTTATAGACCTGGTCATCTAGGCTCATCTCCCTGATTATCACTTTCAGGAGGTTTTTAGTATCCGAAGTGTCATAAATGGTGTAGCTGGAAGGGTAATCGATGAATTTCCCTTCAATCCGTAGAATCCTGGCAAATATGGAATGGAAAGTTCCCATCCACAGATTTCTTGCAAGGTCGGCACCAACAAGGTACCCTATGCGATCTTTCATCTCGCCGGCAGCTTTATTTGTAAATGTAAGTGCCAGGACAGATGATGGACGTATGCCATAACTAAGAAGGTGAGCGATCCTGTAAGTAAGCACCCTGGTTTTTCCGGAGCCAGCTCCGGCAATCACGAGTGCGGGTCCTTTAAAACCTTCAACAGCAGCCCTTTGCGCATCATTAAGATCATCCAGATATTTCCTCACAAAATTCCTCCTTTTACAAACCGACTAAGTTAATAGAAAAATGTCTAGCATATCAAATCTTCAAAGGTTCAGTCAGCTAAAGCTGACGATATGTGTGTATTTTTTATTATATATTTGCCTTTTCCTCATATAATAAAATCTTTTAATCACAGTTATTTTAAACAAATCCTTTAGAAGATTCAAGGTTCATGAAACGTCTCCATAAATGCTCCGGCAAAAGTGTCCTGTTAATCTTATCTACATTTATTTTATCCACATTTCTGCTATTTATCGGTAGTGTTTCAGGACAAATTTCATCAGACGACGCAGACTATACAGATACATTAAAATACCCTGTTTTTGGAGGTGCAGATCCATATTTTATTTTTAATGTAGCTGAAGATTTTTCTGGGGCAGTACACGGATCTCTCAGGGCAGTTCCGCCAGGGGGGACTCCTGGCTGGGATTTTGAATGGAGCAGGTATGATATTAATACCAATAATTTTAGCGCTCCTTTCCTGTCTGAATCAGGGATTCCGGAATCCTCAGCAGATAACCTTGAACCCGGAGGTTACCGTTGCAGGATAAGATCATCCGATATTGATACAGTTTTCAGGGCATGGATTTTTATAAATGATCCGCGTGTCGAGGTGGAAAAAAATACTGAAGGGAAGATAATACGGTTCAGGTACACCTGTGATTATATTCAGCTTAATGGGCAGTTAATTCCTGACACCCTGAGATATTATGACCTGTCCACCGGTGAAGAAATATTCCTGGCAAATGGCATGAGCTTTACCTGGAGTTCAGATAATTCCGAAGTAAATATCCCGGCGCCGTCTTTCTGGCTGAATCCAAGGCTTGGCACAGACCTTCCTTCAATAGATACCTGGTTCATTCTTACAGCGGTAGACAGTTTCGGACTGAGCAGGGATGATTCAGCCCTTTATGAAACGGTCCATACAAAGGCTGAATTCACATTGCTTTTTGAGGATTTAGAAAATCCGGGAGAATGGATAGAAAATTCTGAAAGAAATGGCGAGGCACCCCTTAAAGTTAAATTTATAAATATTTCTGAAAATGGAAGTGAATTCAGATGGATATTCACAGACAGCGCCCGGGTGGGGATGATCAATGAGGAGATAACTCATGATGTGGAGGATACAGTCGAATATACTTATTATATACCCCGGTACTATTATCCCAGGCTGATTTCATACAGTGAGGAAAACTGTGTGGATTCCTTTCCCGATCTTATTCAGGGTGAAGAACTTATAATCATCGAAGTCGAACCATCCAAACTGGAGGTAATGAATGTGTTTACGCCAAATGGTGACGGGGCGAATGATTATTTTTTCGTCAACGCAAAATCCCTGCGGCAATTCAGGCTCAGCATTTATAACAGGTGGGGCAACCTTGTTTACAGGCATATCCAGGACGAAGAGAAATTCGACTGGAAGGGTTGGGATGGTACAATGGATGGAAAGGGAAAATCACACCTTGATCCCGGAGTGTACTATTATGTCATTGAAGCTCTGGGCTGGGATGCAGAAAAATACCGAAACGGCATTTACAAGGGCCACGTCTATTTACTCCGTGATAAAGATGATACAGGTCCGTAAAATAATCAGCGCTTGCGCTAAAATTTAAATCTGGTATATCCCGGTTTATACCTCCTCTTCTTCTTCCTGGTAAGCTTTTAACAGTCGCTCCTGAACATCCGGTGGTACCTGGGCATATTCCAGGAACTTCATATAGTATAAAGCCCGGCCATTGGTAAGTGAGCTTAGAGTTGTTGAATATTTATTCATTTCGGACAGCGGTACTTTTGCGGCGATCTTTTCAAATCCTTTTTCACTGCTCATCCCCATTACTATTGCCCTGCGGCCCTGGAGATCACTCATGACATCTCCCATTCTTTCACCGGGGACAAGTACTTCCAGCTCATATATTGGCTCGAGAATTTTTGGTGATGCATTTCTGAAAGCTTCCTTAAATGCATTTCTTCCGGCAAGCCTGAACGAAATTTCATTGGAATCAACAGGATGCATTTTCCCATCATAGACATATACTTTGATGTCACGGGCATATGAGCCTGTAAGCGGGCCTTCTTCCATTTTTTCCATGATCCCTTTAAGGATTGCTGGCATGAACCTGGTGTCAATTGAACCTCCTACGATACAATTATTATAAATAAGTTTTCCTCCCCAGGCCAGGTCAATCTCCTCCTTGTTCCTGATGCTTATCTTCATTTCCTTCCCACCAAGCTTAAAATTTTTTGGATCGGCGACCCCTTCAATATATGGTTCAATAATCATATGTACTTCTCCAAACTGGCCGGCACCGCCAGACTGTTTTTTATGTCTGTATTCAGCCTGTGATATTTTAGTGATTGTTTCCCGGTAAGGGATTTTAGGAGCTATAAACTGAGTTCCGATCTTATAAGTGTTGTCCAGGTGCCATTTCATGATATTCATATGATGTTCACCCTGGCCGCTTATAATTATCTGTTTAAGTTCTTTTGAATATTCAATGCCTATTGTAGGATCTTCTTCATGTATGCGGCTAAGTGTTTCGCCAAGCTTTTCTTCATCTCCTTCAGTAATTGGCTTTATTGCTGTTCTGAACTTCGGTTCAGGAAATGTTATAGACGGAAATTCATAAGCCACATTTGAAGCAGTCAGAGTGTGATTGGTTTTAGTGTTCTTGAGTTTGACGGTTGCTCCGATATCACCGGCAACAAGCTTTGGAATTTTCACCCTCGTTTTCCCTGCAACGGCAAACAACTGGGACAATCTTTCTTTTGTCCTTGTGTTATTATTCACAAGGTCATCACTTTCATTTACCTCCCCGGATATAACCTTAAAATAATTGATCTCACCGATATGAGGTTCATATTCTGTTTTAAATACGAATAGTGAGGTAACCCCGGATGGATCCGTTTTAATTTCTTTTCCATCTTTCGTTTTGCTGGCCATCACATCAGCTGGTGAAGGGAAAACACTTGTTATAAACTCCAGCAAACTGGCAATTCCCATATTATTTTCAGATGATACGCAAAAAACAGGAGAGATACTTCCCTGAAGTAAGCCAGAAGTTATCCCTTTGCGTATCTCATCTTCATCCAGGCTGTCTTTTTCGAAGAACAGCTCCATAAGCTTTTCATCTTTTTCTGCAGCCTTTTCCACAAGTTCATTATGAAGTTTTTTTGCATGGTCCAGTTGATCAGCCGGTATATCAAGCACTTCGGCTTTTCCGCCACCCTTCGGGAATTTGTACATTTTCATTTTTATCACATCGATAATTGAATCAAATGTTGGCCCTGCGTTGACAGGATATTGTGCAAGAACGACATCATTCCCAAATCTTTCTTTTATGCTTTCATAAGCTTTTTCAAAATTTGCTTTATCATGATCGCACTGGTTGATTATAAATACGAGTGGTTTGTTAAAGCTGTCAGTAAACCTGCTGTGGATTTCTGTTCCGACTTCCACTCCGTTTTGTGCGTTGATTACCATAAGTGCAGTGTCTGTGACATAAAGGCTTGAAACAACACCGCTGATAAAATCATCCGCACCGGGTGCGTCAAGAATGTTAATTTTGGTATCAAGATATTCAGTGTACAGCAAGCTTGAATAAACTGATCTTTCGTTTTCCTGTTCAATTTCCCTGTAATCTGATACAGTATTTTTCTGGTCAGGCTTTCCTTTTCTGGATATCACACCTCCCTCGAATAACATTGCTTCAGCGAGGGAAGTTTTACCCGAACCAGAATGCCCCAACAACACAATATTTCTGATTTTTTCAGTCTGATAAGTTTTCATTAGATATAAAGATTTTTAAATTATTATTGACCGTGTATTATTATTTCCCTAAATGTGAATGAGTTAAAGACCCTTCCCGTCGGGAATTTGCAAAAGTAATAATTTTCTATAAAGAATCAAGTCAAGCTTATCAATTTTAATCCGATAAGCCGGACGCTCAAAAAATCGAAAAAATCAGCTGTAAATTGTTATAAAATGGTCAGAAAAAAATAAAAGAAATTCAATGAAATCAATTAGTGCAGACCTTTTTTAGAAATTCCAAAAAAATTTTATTGTTTTCAAAAAAAAAGTATACCTTTGCCCACCGATTTATTAACGAGGTACTCAAAAATAAGCAAATACTAGTTATGCCTACAATTCAGCAATTAGTTAGAAAAGGAAGGACTAAGAATATTTATAAAAGTAAGGCTCCGGCACTTGATTCATGTCCACAGCGCAGGGGAGTATGCGTACGTGTTTACACAACAACTCCCAAGAAACCAAATTCCGCAATGAGGAAGGTGGCCAGGGTCCGGCTTACGAACCAGAAAGAGGTAAACGCATACATTCCGGGTGAAGGTCATAACCTCCAGGAGCACTCAATAGTGCTTATCAGAGGTGGCAGGGTAAAGGATCTTCCCGGTGTCAGGTATCACCTTATCCGTGGTGCACTTGACACATCAGGTGTTGATGGCCGTACTCAGAGAAGATCAAAATATGGTACTAAAAGACCAAAGAAGTAACAGTTAAAGGAATAAGATAATGAGAAAATCAAAACCAAAGAAGAGGATTCTGTTGCCGGATCCGAAATATAAAGATCAATATGTAAC
>Ga0105095_10001407_pt1 | contig 12662 bp, 12 predicted proteins | sample PPLLak2March2015_2_FD_79180 | JGI IMG/M metagenome (GOLD analysis project Ga0105095, IMG submission 79180) | Freshwater sediment microbial communities from Prairie Pothole Lake near Jamestown, North Dakota, USA - PPLs Lake P8 Core (3) Depth... | ecosystem: Environmental > Aquatic > Freshwater >... | reverse complement strand
CTTTTCTCCTACCGCCGCTGCCTTTGCCTCGCAAAGAAAGTGGGAAACGGTGATCTCGAGCAATGCCATTGCCAATGGCGTCTATGTTTTCAGGGTGAATCGAGTAGGAAGCGAAGAGAAACAAGATTTTTACGGAAGGTCTTTTTGCATTTCCCCGGAGGGGGAATTATTAGATAAACCGACGGGGATGAAGGACGGCATTGCTTTGTTTGAAATCGACCTAAAAAACGTCGATAAAGCAAGGAAGGAATGGCCTTTTTTAAAGGATAGGAAACCCGAGCGCTATGAGGAGATCGTTCAAGGTTTGGAAGGAGAGGTTTTGGGGGAAAGAGGAGATCATGGGTAAGAAGAGATTTGTTAAAGAATATTTGGAACCAATTGTCATCGCGGTATTTATCGCTCTTTTCATTCGGGCCTTTATCGTTCAGGCATTTAAAATTCCGTCCAGCTCAATGGAGCCCACATTACTGGTCGGTGACCACCTCCTGGTTAATAAATTTATTTACGGAATAAGAATCCCTTATACCGATGTCAAGCTGTTTCAATATAAGAAACCCGGACGAGGGGATATTATCGTCTTCATTTTTCCGAAAGATCGGAGCAAGGATTTCATCAAGAGGGTCATTGGGACGGAAGGGGAAAAGGTGACGATCGTCCACAATAAGATTTATATCAATGACAAGTTAATCGATGACCCGTGGGGTCACTTTACACTATCCAGGCCCTCGATTGAGGATTACGGGCCAGTCAGAGTCCCCGAAAGCTCCCTGTTTGTCATGGGAGATAACCGCGACAATAGCCAAGATAGTCGATTTTGGGGGTTCGTCGAACTAAACGCAGTCAAAGGAAAGGCCTTGATTATTTACTTTTCCTGGGATTCGAATGCACAGGATCTCTTGGATAAGATCAGGTGGACGCGATTCGGAAAGCTGATTCGTTAGGCCGCGTTTCACTTTTGAAACACGTTCTCCTGGGCCCATTGAATATCTTTTTGAATTTGATCGATGAGCCGAGCGGGTGAATCGAACCGTACTTCATCACGAATTCTTTTTTTAAAAGCCACTTGTATCTCGTCACCGTAGATGTTTTGGCTAAAATTTAAGATATAGACCTCAAGGGAAATGGGTTTCGCGTCTTGGGTCTTTTCTGGCGAAAAAGTGGGATTCAACCCGACATTGGCGAGACCGTTGAAATGCTGCTGATGCCAAGTCACCTCTACGGCGTAAACCCCGGTCTTTGGATAGAGTTCATCTGAGATTTCCAAATTTGCCGTTGGAAAACCTAAAGTCCCTCCTCTTCTTGCTCCTTTCACCACCCTTCCGATGATAGGATAATTTCTTCCCAATAATCTTGAGGCGTCTTCAATTTCTCCTCTCCGGATAAGATCCCTAATCGTTGAACTGCTTACGATCGTCTGGCCGACTTTCAACGGTTCCACAACCTCCACTTCGAAATGAAAGACCCTCCCGGCCTCTTTAAGCGTTTGAGCATCGCCTTTTTGTCCTTTACCGAAATGATAATTATATCCAATGATGACTTCTCGCACTCTTACCTTTTCGACTAAAATGCTTCGGATAAACTCAGAGGGGGAGATCTCTGAGAATGCGTGCGAGAATTCGATGCAGAGCACGGTCTCGATTCCAGATTTCTCGATCAGCATCATTTTTTTTGTAAAGGGAGTGAGCAGGGGTAAGAATCTCTCGGGGGCGAGCACTTTAAGGGGGTGGGGTTCGAAGGTGATGACCACTGCCTCTCCTTGGAGCTTTGATGCCTCTTCTTTCACCCTTTTAAAGATCCGTTGATGCCCCAAGTGGACCCCGTCGAAATTTCCCAGGGTGACCACGGGGTTCCTCAAGGATCTTCTCAGTTTTTCAATCCCGTTGATGATTTCCATGGTGAGATATCATCCTGTACTTGACTTTCCTCCCCCAAATATAAAATAATGGGTTATCATTTTCAACGAGATGGGCCGAAGTGGCGGAATTGGTAGACGCGCTAGATTCAGGGTCTAGTGAGGAGTAGTCCTTGTGGGGGTTCGAGTCCCCCCTTCGGCACCAAGGAATTCAAGGGGTTATCGTGGTAACGCGATAACCCCTTTTTCTTGGATTTCAGTCGTGGTGCCTACAAGTGAATGTTTTTTGTCTCGTCTAAAAAATGATAAGAAAATTACCACTTGAACACTACTTGTCACTCCGATGATGTGCTTTGAAAATCATCGACCAAGAGTATTATTGTTTTCAATGGGTTAGGAACCGGAATCTTTGGCATACATCTTGCTGATCTTTCGTTCACATAAATTATCTATAACAATGAACATCCTTCTCCAAAACTATTGAAGAACTATATGCAGGAAGGTGAACATCTTTTAGGAGGATCAAAAGATGGTAAAGAAAAATTGCAGAGGGGGGTTCTCGCTCATTGAGTTGCTATCTGTTATAGCGATCATGAGCGTCTTGGCGGCGATCGCCATCCCTATGTATAAAGCACAAGTGATAAGTGCCAGATTATCAGAGGTCACAAATGCGATGAGTCATATATCCACCGGTCTTGTCAATTACAGGCGGGAGGTTACGAATGCTTGGCCTAATTGTGGAAGTGTCGCTGATATTCAAACGAGTTTAGGTCTTGCGCTTTCGGCTCTAAATAGAATCAGCTCAGCTTCGGTAAACCAGGCCACAGGGGGCATTTCGGTTACGGTGACAAATATAGACAGCACCGTGGATGGTGGCACCATAACGCTGGAGCCTTCAACAGGTGTCGATGGATCCATTATATGGAATTGGGGCGGTACCCTGCCACCCAAATTAATTCCAAAAAGGTAGTCATAGGTTGAGAATCTTGAAATATTGCATTGGTCAATATCGACAGTATTTCTTCTGAGGCTGTCTGGGAATCACAGGAGGGTTAACGATTCACCTACATGTTTGATAAAGGATGAGATGAAAAACCCGATCACCCTCCGCTCTTCCTCCTGCCATGATTAGAGATTAGATTTGGTAATCATTATAGGAAAATAAAGGAGTCTATCATGGATGAGACGAATGAGAAAGCGCAACAGACTGTTCAGAAATACCTCCTCCTCATGAAGATGATTTATATTATGGAAAACCGTCTCGTCCGTTCTGAAATTGCATATTTAATTATCAATATTTTTATTTTCTTTAGCTCGACGATGCCCCTCAATCGGGAGGGATTTTTCGGCAACTCTTTTCTCCTGTTTTGGTTTGCCTTGGGCATGTTCGTATGTGTACTCTGGATTACAAGCAGCATGAGGTTGCAACTCAAGTTGAAGCTTCGTTATTTCCAAGCCAGGTATCTTGAACGAAAGATGGATTCAGCAGGTGAGAATTTTTGTTCTGATGAGGGTATCTTTTTCAATCCCGAAATACGGAAAATAGAGAGTCCTGATAAGAAAGAGCTTCTGCAATATCCAGTGAAGGGTCTCGGTCGGATGGACGGATTCATAGGCGCTGCTAAATCACGTTATCTAACCTGGATTCTCCCGAGTATTTTTTTCTTTTTCTATCTGGTCACTTGGATCTATTTCCTGCTTGGCTATTTAAAATGAAACGAGGGCTCTTTGGGCTTTTGCTTAAGTGATCAAAGCTTTGAGTTTTGAGCTTTGAACCTTGAACTTTGACATTAATAAAGTCCGGCCCAGGTTAAGGTCCAGTCTCCAAACCTTTCATTCACTCGGTCCATTGCTTTGAGCAGATTATCCTTTTTATCCTTCTTTTCAAAAAGATCCAGTTGGCACCATTCTTTTTTCAATTGAGACATCCCCACTCCGAGAAGACGAATCGGTTTGGGATGGGGAATCGACTCAAAGATCTGAAAACCGTGCCGAAATATCTCGTTACCGCTGTTCATCCATTTGGAAAATGTCTTTTGCTTTGAGAAAGTAAAAAAGTCTGAATAACGGACGGTAATGGCTATCCTCTTTCCATAGAATCCGTCCCTCCTCATCCTTCTGGAAACCCTTTCAGAAAGTTGAAGCATCACCTTTCTCAGCATCTTCGGGTCAGAGGTATCCTCTTCCAATGTCAGGCTATGGCTGATGGATTTGGCATCTTCCTCTTCATCAAAAGGAATGACGGGGCTATCATCCAATCCTAATCCCATCTCGTGAAGTCTCTCGCCGATGACCCCAAACCTCTTTGTTAAAACATCGACCGGAAATCTTCCCAATTGGCCACAGGCAAAAATGCCTATCGAATTTAACGCCTCCGCGAGTTTTGGACCAATCCCATAAAGTTTGGATACTGGAAGATCCTCAAGGATTTCCCGAACATCGTCTTTCCGGATGACCACCAGGCCATCAGGCTTTTTTAGGCCGCTTCCCAACTTTGCAAGGAGCTTATTCGGAGCCACTCCAATGGAGCAGGTTAATTGCTCACTTTGTCGAATTTTATCTTTGATCGATTTGGTAATGTAAAAAGGAGATTGGAAGAGGAGCAGGGACTGTGTGATGTCGAGATAGGCTTCGTCAATAGAAGCCACTTCCACCAGAGGGGTAAATTCCTTCAGGATAGAGAAAATTCGGGCGGACGTTTCGGTATATTTTGAATGGTTCCCTTCCACAAGAATCAATTGGGGACAACGCCTTTTTGCCTCCTGAGTCGACATCCCTGCCCGAATTCCAAAAGGCCTCGCCTCATAGGTAGCTGAGGTGACCACACTTCTGGAAAGAGAGCCGCAGACCGCTGCCGGTTTTCCCATCAGTGCAGGGTTATCCCTCTGCTCAACTGAAATAAAAAAAGCATCCATGTCAATGTGAAGAATAATGCGATCCATGGAAGTTCTGAGTTCGGAGTTACGAATTCGGAGTAAAAAATTATAGTTAAAAAATCTAAATTAATTTCTCCGAACTCCGAACTAAATTACTCCGAACTTTTTTAAATTTTCCTAAAAATCCCTACAACCTTTCCAACAATAGTAACCTTTTTCTCCCCTTTTTTAACAACAATAGGTTCCATTTTGGGATTGGCTGGTTCAAGACGGATCAAATCCCTCTTTTGAAAGATCCTCTTGATCGTGGCTTCATCTTCGATTAAGGCTACTACGATTTCCCCATTCTCGACATTGGGCTGAGGCTTTACCAGAGCAAAATCTCCGTCCTGAATGTGGGCATCGATCATGCTGTCGCCCACTACCCGGAGGAGGAAGACATCTCTGGAAGAGATAAGGCTCCGATCGAGGTTGATGTAACCTTCGATATTCTCGACTGCGAGAATCGGTTCCCCTGCTTTTACTTTTCCAACAATAGGAACTGAAAGGATATGGGTCAGACTAAACTGTGGGTAGTCTAAAATTTCTATTGCCCTCGAAACTCCTGGGACTTTACGGATGTAACCTTTTCTCTCCAGGATAGTTAAGGTTTTTTGAGGAGCCTTCGGTCCTCTCAACCCGAAGTGAGAAGCAATTTCACGGAGCGTCGGCGGAAAACCCTTCTCAAGAAGATAATCTTTCAGGAAATTGAAAACCTTTTCTTGGGTTGGGGTCAGTTCTTTTAGGTTTTTCATGTTTCTTTTTCTGTTGAAGTATTAAATTTCTCCCCCTCACCCTTGCCCTCTCCCCCCCAGGGAGAGGGTGAAGATGCATAGGTCTACATTTGTAGACTATTTATACCTCCACTCTTTTTTAATGTCAAGAAAAAACTTTTTGTGGTCTCTGACCACTGATTACACAGATTTCAAAGAATGATTAAATAGATTTTCTCTTTTCTAATCCGTGTCATCGCTCCTTAATCTATGTAATCAGAGATTTCTTGACTTCTTCAGAAATCTCCTTTTTTTCAATTTGAAATTTCTTTGAACTCCTGTAAAATCCAATAGTAATGCTTTGAGACGCCGGAGCCACCATGAAATCCGATCAGAGACGATGGGACAAGAGATTCGGGAAAAAAGAATTTGTTCTTGGAAAAAAGCCTAATTCTTTTTTGAAAAAACATATCCATCTCCTTCCAAGAGGGACAGCTCTCGATATCGCTACTGGGGAAGGCAGGAACGCAGTCTTTCTGGCCCAACACGGATTTGAGGTGGACGCCGTCGATATTTCTGAGAAGGGTTTGAGGAAAGCTCGACAATTCGCCCGAGAAAAGGGAGTCAAGATTAACACCTTCGCAGTCGATCTGGACCGGTTTCAGATTGAAGAAGAACGATACGACCTCATCGCCAACTTCTACTTTCTCAAACGTCGTCTCATCCCAAGAATTAAGAAGGGACTTAAAAATGAAGGAAGGGTTATTTTCGAGACTTACATTCTGGATCACAGGGAACTCGGGACAGGAGGACCCAAACAGGCTAAGTATTTCTTAAAACCGAACGAACTTCTCAGGTTCTTTAAAAATTTCAGGATCCTTTTCTATCGCGAAGGGATCTTCAGGGAAGGCGGAAAAAGGAAAGCAGTGGCAAGCCTTATTGCGGAAAAAATCTGATCAGACTGGTCTCCACAACCGGAAACTTATTTATAGAAGTTCTTTTTGAAGCGGTTGAAATAACCGAATTGGAGGGAGGGAAATTCTTCCTTGAGAATCTCGATCATCTGAGAAATGCCCATCCCCTCGCCTCTTCCCATGGCTTTGAGATAAAGGTCCGGGTCGATGTTCAGGTTTCGCATCTGGATAAGATCGAGGTTCGTCTTCCTGATCAGTTCTATCAATCCCTTCACTTCTTCATCCCTGTCTGTAAACCCCGGGAAGACCAGGAGGTTGATCGAAGTATAAATCCCCTTTTCTTTGGCTTTGATCAGGGAATCTACCACTTTTCCAAAGGTATATCCCTTCGGCTTATGGTAACGGTTGTAATATTGCCGATGAGGGCTGTTCAACGTCACCCGAACGCTATCAAGACCGGCCTCGCAAAGCTTTTCTACCCGATCTGGAAAGCTGCCATTGGTGTTGAGATTAATCGTTCCGCGATCTGTCTTCGCTCTAAATTCGAAGATCGATCTCTTCAGAAGTCGCCACTGCATCAACGGCTCCCCCTCGCAGCCCTGACCAAAACTGACGATCGCATCCTTTGCCTCTTCCAAATGGGGCAAGGCGATCTCCAGGACCTCATCCACCGAGGGCACAAACCGAATTCTTTCCATTGAAGCCGGACAACATTCTGAGGGTTGTAACGAGATGCATCCGATGCATGATGCGTTGCATGAAGGGGATGTTGGCAATGGGCATTCCCATCTTCGAAAGAAAACATTCTTTGCTGCAAAGCAGTGATATTCCAAAGCACATTTGGACAGTTGCCGAAGCAGGCGATTTTTAGGAGATTCACTTAGGGAGGTATGAACTTTTCTCTTTAACAGGCGATCATCCCCGAAATATTTTGGATCCCAATGAGGATTGGAATCAATGAACAGTCCCGGTGCCCAGAATTTTCCGTCTTTCCAACCCACCGCGCTGTATGCCCAGAGTGGAAGGGTAGGCGCTTTTGATTTCAGTTGTGTGGCGGGAAGAAATGTACGGATGAATCCTGGCGGCAGGAAGGCAGCCACAGCGATACATTCCACCTCTTTATTCTTTAATCCAAGTTTTCTCAAAGGAGCAAAAGCTCTTCTTCCGTCATCCCATCCGACTGGAATTCTTCCGGGCAAAGTAAAAAGCTGACTCCCTTCGGGAAGAGGTACTAATTCTGAAGAGGGGGGCAGGAGAAACCGATCTCCAGATCGGCCTGATAACTTCAGAGAGGGATGATCAATGATATTCCCTTCGGGATCTGACAAGACGAGCGCGGGGAGTGCTGAATTAGACATCATCAAAATAAATAGATCGTAGCGTCGGCATTAATTGCCGACGCATTACGTGTTTGCTCAAAAAATTCGCCCCAATAAATGAGGGCGCTACATGTTTCCCAACCTCCATCCTCTAATCATCACGTTGGATATTTTCTTTCTCCTTTGGATTTCCTCAAGGAGTGCTTAACATTTTTCCTCTTCAAGGCTGCCTTTAACCGATTGGTTTTTTTTGGCCTCTTCATGCTCTCCTCCTTCATAAATCACTGTTATTAAGTCATTGGTAAATAGGTCACGAAAGAGATGACCCGATGATCTAATAACCTCTCTGCTCAATGACTCAGTGAAATCTTACTTGACCAACCAGACTCCCGAAACAATCAGGGCAGTGCCGATGACCCTGTGAAGGGTTATTCCTTCTTTGAGAATCAAGACACTCAGAAGCGCGGTGACCAGAGGGTAACAGGCTGCGATGGGAACGATTTTCGAAGTTGCCTCAATTTTCAATGCGCCATAATAAGTCCACATCCCGAGAAGGCCAGCCATCATGCCGCTTGCCCCAAAGAGAAAAATACTCTTCCCGTCCAATTCCATCAATGCCTTGCCCTTACCCAAAAGAAAGGTAAGCAACAAGAGGCCTGCCGTGACAATGGCGCTTCGAATCGTAACACCGATCAGAGGGTCCACTCTTGCCAAACCCGTCTTTTCGAGAATGGGGGTCGTTCCCCACAACAACGTCGTAGCGATCAATAGAAGGAAAACCAACTCTTTACCTCCCAGACAAAGACCGGCTTCGAACTGCCTTCAGATTTTCGACGATCGAGTAAGGAAGCTTCATATCTCCCCTTCCCACCCCGATGTCCAGCCCGTTTTTTTCCATTCCGTGATAATCTGTCCCCCCTGTCGACAAGAGCCCACATCTTTCCGCAAGGGCTTTATACTGTTCCACTTCCGCGGTCGAGTGCTCTGGATAATAAACCTCAATCCCCTTAAGTCCCTCCTCGACAAGTTGAAGGATCAGTTTCTCCAAGTCTGAGTATCTGTTGACTCCCAAGGTATTGGGATGAGCAAGCACTGCCACCCCCTTAGCCTCATTGATAAAGTGGAGAGCCTCTTTCGACGTGAATCTCACCTTATCCACGTAGGCTGGGGCCCCCTTTTTTAGAAATCGTTCGAAAGCCTCCTGAAAATTCCTGACATATTTCTTATCAATAAGCACATTGGCAAAGTGGGGCCGCCCAACCTGCCCTCCTCCAGAGGCTTTCAGCACCTCATCGTAAGTAATGTCAATTCCTAATTGGTTCAGTTTTCCAATAATCTTCGGATTTCTTTCTGCCCTTGCCCTCTGAAGATATCCCAGCCTTTCATTGAGCAGGGGATGATGGATATCGAGAAAAAAACCTAGGATATGCATGGAGCCAGGTGAGTGCTCTGCACTAATCTCAATTCCAGGAATCACTTCAAAACCGACCCTCTCTCCTTCAGACAGCCCCTCCTCACACCCTTCGATAGTATCATGATCAGTGATCGCAATCGCCTGGAGCCCCTTTGCTTTTGCATATCTCACGATCTGTGACGGACTCATTACTCCATCAGAGGCGGTTGTATGAAGATGAAGGTCTACGTATCCCATGGCCGCTTTTCAAATCCCTTTAGATAAAACGGAAATAATTATTCAATTCAAATTTTATAAATGATGCCCTATCTAAAGTCAACCCTCCGGCTTCGCCCTGAGCGCAGAGCCTGTTTTACGCAAGCTTTTGACTGCACTCGCGCCGACCTGAGCCAGGGCTAAATCGTTTGGCATATCTCAGAATTAAGGCTACCTCTAAAAATGTCATTCCTGCAAAAGCAGGAATCCAGAATCCCTTGACATCACTGGACTCCCTCCTGCGCGGGAGTGACAAATTGATAATTATTAGAGGTTCCCTTAAGTCATAGATGTTCCGGTCGGTCTCCCTGCCGCAAGCAAGGCAGCCCGAGGTTAGTTCGCAGCTTTTATCTCAATCTTAAAGCCAAGCTTAGGCGGTTTGAACAAGTCAACCCTTCGACTCCCCGGTCTGTCCCTCGACTTCACTCGGGATGTTGAGCTTGCCTAGCCAAAGCCAGGGGAATGCTCAGGGTTGATACTGAGCGGCGCTCTTAACCCCGATTTAATAATCGGGATTTGGTGCCGTCGAACGTATCAAATTAGGAACTATTACCTTTTTTCTTACCTCCGGACGGTTAAGAATTTGTTTATATTTTTCGACACTTCGAAGTAGATGCTCCACCTTCTGAGAATTTATTAAATCTTACACTGGAGATATGGAATTAATCCTATATGAATTCAGAAATGACGACCTTTTAATTTATAACCTACTGAAATAATTATAATATTTATATAAAAATAATTCTTGACAAAGGCTGTTCGTTTGAATATACTAATATTAGAACTGGACAAAAAGCGAGGGCAAAGGATGTAAAGCCATTCAACCAGCTAAGGGTTTTGGCAAGAGAAAATTGAATAAATTCACCCTTTCCATGGACAAAAGAATGGAGAGGGTTTTTTGTTCCAGCAAGAAGGGGGTAGATTACCTGTGAAAAATAACAAAACAACCAGTAAAAAAGGAGAGGAACTAACCCTGGAGCGTGTTCAGTCCTCTTCACTCTTTGCTGAACCGCCGACTTCAATTCCCCCCATCCAATCCGCGCCCTTCATAGAGACTGAGTTAGAAGAGACGGTAGAGGATTTTGAGCTACAGCCTGAAGAAGCGGAGATTGTGACGGAGGAGGGAGAAGAAATTTCACCTGAGCCGGTTCCTGAGGAAGAAATTATTTTTCAACCTCAAGATATTACTTGGGAATATTTGAAGGGTCTCGAAAAGATATCTCTTCTCACGCCGGAAAAAGAGGTTGAACTGGCAAAAAGGATTAAAGACGGTGAGCGTCAGGTCAAAATCCTCGAGACAAAAATCAATCGTTTGAAAGTGCAACTCTATCCCGTTCCAAGTCCAAGAAATGGGGGCAGGCGTACCATTACCAGTGGCCGAGATAAGTTCAAGGGTAAGAACGGCAAAAATGGGAAAAAGTTAAAATCCATTTCCTCAGAAATGAAAGAAAAAAATCTTCTCCATAAGAGAATGTTAAGCCAATATCAACATGAGCTTCTCAATCTCCAACAGGCAAAAAATGAATTGATCCAGGCCAATCTACGGCTGGTCGTCAGCATCGCAAAGAGATATGCCAATCGCGGGCTTTCTTTCCTGGATTTGATCCAGGAGGGAAATCTTGGACTCATTCAAGCCATGGTCAAGTTCGACTATACCAAAGGCTTTAAATTCAGTACCTATGCTTCTTGGTGGATCAGGGCAGCCATCTTGAGGGCCTTCGCTGAGAAATCGAGGACCATTCGTATTCCAAATTATCTTTTTGAGATCAAAGGAAAGTTGATGAAATCCTTTAAGGATCTTGTAAAGAAATTGGGTCGAGAGCCGACATCCCAGGAATTGTCGAAAGACAGCGGAATCCCCTTACATGATGTAGAGAAGATTCTCAATCTCATCGAGGAACCGATCTCTCTGGATATGACTATTGGAGAAGAAGATAGCACCCTCGAAGACCTCATCCCTGATGAGAAGAGCCTTTCTCCGAGTGATTCTCTATTGGAGAAAGATTTAACTCATCAAATCCAAAAGCTTTTATCTGGCCTTTCTCCGAGGGAAGAGAAGATCCTCCGGCTCCGTTTTGGGATTGGAGAAGATGGCGAACGTACCCTTGAAGAGATCGGGAGGCAGTTTGGTCTCAGTCGAGAGCGAATTCGGCAGATCGAAGCGAAGGCCCTCGACCGATTGAGAGACCCCAAGCGTTATAAGGAAGTCAGAGAATATTTTGAATAATCTTCCGGTGGGAAAAAGAAGGGGCTTCCGTGCCGAAGGCGGAACGCCCCTTTTTTTTGAGAGATTTATTCTTCCATCTGGATGGCTTCTACCGGACAGTTTTCAGCAGCCTCTTTGCAGGTCTCCATGACATCCTCAGGAACCTCATCGACTTTGACACGAGCCTTGTCATCATTCATTTCGAAGACCTCCGGACAGGTCTCTGCACAAAGCCCACAGCCGATGCAGGTTTCTTCGTCCATGATCGCTTTCATTCACAATTCTCCTTTCCATTTTCCTTCTTCAATTCATTATTCATAACCGCCTTCCTTAAATCAAGTCGCCCTTCTCAATTCAAAATACAGCCGATCAACCACTCTCCTCGAATATCCTGGCGACACAGCAATCGACATCTTTCTCACCGGCGAAACAGAATTGAATCGATCATCGCCTTCCCGTTCGACAATCTATTGCCATAAATAGGAGAAAAGGTTACCCTTTAACCTTAAGAACTCCGAAGGGACTCTCTATGCATCACGTTGGAATTATTGGAACGGGCTCTTATATTCCGGAAAAGGTCCTCAACAACTATGATCTGGAAAAGATGGTGCAAACCAGTGACAAATGGATCTTCGAAAGGACTGGCATCCGGGAGCGGAGGATTGCAGCGGAAGAAGAAACCAATGTAACGATGGGCAGGCTTGCTCTTGAAAGGTCCATAGAAAATGCACGCATTGATCCAACGGAAATTGACATGCTCATCGTTGGTACCAATACCAACGACCCGGCATGGCCCTCCGCGGCAGGTCACATCGCGCATCTCCTGAATCTCCGTGAGAATATGCCCTTCTTTGATGTGCAGGCAGGGTGTACCGGTTTCAATTATTCTCTGGCCGTCGCAGAACAATTTGTAAAATCAGGACAACATAAAACAGTCGCCGTGGTCGGATCGGACAAGCTTTCGGTCATCACCAATTATACGGATAGAAATACGTGCGTCCTATTCGGAGACGGAGCAGGAGCCGTGGTCTTACGGCGGAGGGCTAAAGAAGGCATCATCCGATCCTATCTGGG
>Ga0105095_10001405_pt1 | contig 12668 bp, 13 predicted proteins | sample PPLLak2March2015_2_FD_79180 | JGI IMG/M metagenome (GOLD analysis project Ga0105095, IMG submission 79180) | Freshwater sediment microbial communities from Prairie Pothole Lake near Jamestown, North Dakota, USA - PPLs Lake P8 Core (3) Depth... | ecosystem: Environmental > Aquatic > Freshwater >... | reverse complement strand
CTCAAGCGCATGGGCAAGAAGGGCGAATTCGTCCAAGGCATGCGGGTGACCGACGCGGAGACCATGGACGTTGTGGAGATGGTGCTCGGCGGGCTGGTCAACAAGGAGATCGTCAGCCTCATCAACCAGCACGGCGGACGCGCCATCGGGCTGACCGGCAAGGACGGCTCCTTCATCCGCGCCCGCAAGATGGTGCTGCAGGGCGAGGGCAACGCAGCCGAGACCGTCGACCTCGGCCAGGTCGGCGAGGTGGCCAGCATCGACCCCGAAGTGATCGCGCTGCTGGAGACCCGCGAGTTCATTCCCGTGGTGGCGCCGATCGGCGTAGGCCCCGATGGGCGCAGCTACAACATCAATGCCGACCTGGTCGCCGGCAAGCTCGCCGAGGTGCTGAAGGCCGAAAAGCTGATTCTGCTGACCAACACGCCCGGAGTTCTCGACAAGCAGGGCAAGCTGCTCACCGGCATCACGCCCAAGGAAGTGGACGCGCTGTTCGCGGACGGCACCATCCACGGCGGCATGCTGCCCAAGATCTCCTCGGCCCTGGACGCTGCGCGCGGCGGGGTGCGAAGCGTGCACATCATCGACGGCCGGGTCGAGCACGCGCTGCTGCTGGAGGTGCTCACCGACGAGGGTGTGGGGACTTTGATCCGCAGCCGCTAGAGCGAACCTCTCACCACGAAGACACGAAGGCACGAAGAACTGCAGAAGAAGAAGTTGCGATCAACACGTCGGCGGCCGGCAGAGATGTTGCTGGAAATTCGCGTGCGTAGCTCGAACATGGGCCTGCGACCCGCCCGCTCGCTACGCCGAGCGGTCGGATCTTCCATCCGGGCTCGTCACCTTGTCGCTTTTCTTCGTGCCTTCGTGTCTTCGTGGTGAGAGGTTAGCGGTGCCTTTGGCCTTCGCACCGACGCGGGTGTGGATATTCGATCTGGATAACACCCTGCACGACGCCAACGTGCATATCTTCCCGCATCTGAACCACTCCATGACGGCCTACCTGGAGCGCTACCTGGGTCTGGACCGCTCCGGCGCCAACGCTCTGCGCGTGCAATACTGGCGCCGCTATGGGGCCACGCTGCTGGGACTCATGCGTCATCATGCGGTCGATCCCTCCCACTTCCTGTGGGAGACGCATCAGTTCCCCGAGCTGGCGCGCATGGTCCTGCGCCATCCGCTGCTGCGCTCGGTGCTCACGCGCCTGCCGGGCCCCAAGCTGGTATTCTCCAACTCGCCGGTGCATTATGCCCAGGCGGTCCTGGAGGTGCTGCGGGTGGCCGACCTGTTCGATGACGTGTTCTCCATCGAGCACACCCGCTACCGCCCCAAGCCCGACCCGGCGGGGTTCCAGCGCCTGCTGCGCAAGCACCGCCTGCAGGCCCGGCGCTGCGTGATGGTGGAGGACAATCTGGACAACCTGAAAGCGGCCAAGCGGCTCGGGATGAAAACGGTGTGGGTCGACCGCAGCCACCGCGCGCCGGCCTATGTCGACGTCAACATCGCCAGCATCGCGCAGCTCCCGCGCATGCTGCATGGGTTGACGCCTGTCCGGTAGTCAGCCATGCCTGCGACCAGACCCGGCGAGCGCAAGCTGCAGATCCTGCAGACTCTGGCGGAGATGCTGGAGACGCCGGCGGCCGAGCGCATCACCACCGCGGCGCTGGCGGCCAAGCTCGACGTATCCGAGGCGGCCCTGTATCGCCACTTCGCCAGCAAGGCCCAGATGTTCGAGGGGTTGATCGGCTTCATCGAGGAGACCATCTTCGGGCTGGTCAACAAGATCACCTCGGAGAACGCCAACGGGCTGGCGCAGCTCGAGGCGATCCTGTCCATGCTGCTCGGGTTTGCCAAGAAGAACCGCGGCATGACGCGCGTGCTGATCGGCGATGCTTTGGTGAACGAGAACGAGCGCCTGCAGCAGCGCATCAACCAGCTGCACGACCGGCTGGAGACCACGCTCAAGCAATGCCTGCGCTTCGCGGCCAGCGAGCACCAGATTCCCGAAAGCCTCGACGTAGCGGCCCACGCCAACCTTTTGCTCTGCTTCGTGGTGGGCCGCTGGCATCAGTTCGCCAAGAGTGGCTTCAAGCGCGACCCGCTCGATTCCTGGGACGCGCAGTGGAAACAGCTGATTCCCGTCTGAGCTCCCCTGCAGTAGTGTGGCGCCAGTGAGCTCCGGCGCCGATCCCGCCAGCCTCAGGCGTGCCGGCATCGCGCTGGCGTTGCTTTCGCTGCTGTGGGGGTACAACTGGATCGCCATGAAGGTGAGCCTGGACTACGCGACGCCCGTCGCTTCGGCGGCAACGCGCTTCGCACTTGCCGCGTGCTGCCTGGCGCCCGTTGCGCGCTACATGGGGCACAGTCTGCTGGTGCCACGCAGCGAGTGGCGCTACGTCGCAATCCTGTCCACGTTGCTGGCGGCCAACTTCGCCTTCACCTTGATCGCACTCGACTTGGGTGGTGTCGGCCGCACGGCCGTGCTGGTCTACACGATGCCCTTCTGGGTGATCGTGATCGCCCGCGTCTGGCTCAAGGAGAAGATGGGGACGCTGCAATGGGCGGCGGTCGCGCTGGCGTTCGCTGGCCTGCTCGTACTGGTCGACCCGTTGCGCCTGCAGGGCTGGCTGCCGAGCCTCCTGGCGGTGGTCGCGGGCGCCTCGTGGGCCTACTCCGTGGTGCTGATCAAATCGATCCAGGGGCGCATCGCGACGCACATCATGACTCTGACGGTCTGGCAGATGGCGATGTGCACGCTGTTGTTGTGGGCCTCCCAGATGGTCGTTCCATCGCCGCCCATTCAATGGACCTGGCAGTTCCTGGCTGCCATCGGCTTCAGCGCGATCCTCGGCTCGGCGCTGTCCTGGATGCTGTTCTACTACGCCTTGGCCCGCCTGCCTGCGGGCTTAGCGGGTCTGGGTACCCTGGCCACGCCGGTGATCGGCGTCATCACGGCATGGATCCATTTCGGCGAGCGGCCGAGCGGGCAGGATGCCGGGGGCATGCTGCTTATCGCGGTGGGGCTTGGCCTGCTGGCGCTCGGCGGCGCGCGGCGATGACTACTGCCTGCGCCCAAGGACGAATTCGACCCAGAACCTCTCACCACGAAGACACGAAGAAAGACAACAGCGTTACTGCCGGGACGTCATGCAGCGCTTGCGCGAACACAAGCAGTCGATGTTACGGCTCGCCCGACCGCTCTCCCCAACCCGGCGAACGGCCCCATTTGCTTTTCTTCGTGTCTTCGTGTCTTCGTGCCTTCGTGGTGAGCGGTGGTTCTTGCTTGAATTACCTGTGAGCTCTGCGACTGGATTCGTTCCTGCTGCGTCAGCGGGCCCCGCACACCTTGCAGGCCGGATCGCGCTTGAGCTTGACCGACCGCCAGTGCATCGACAGCGCGTCGAGCAGCAGGAGGCGGCCTGTGAGTGTTTCGCCGACGCCCATTAGGAGCTTCAGCGCCTCGGCCGCCTGCACCGAGCCGATGATGCCCACCAGCGGTGCGAACACGCCCATCACCGCGCACCGCATCTCTTCGAGGTCGCCTTCCTCGGGGAACAGGCAGTGGTAGCAGGGGCTCGAGTCCTGGCGCAGGTCGAACACGGAGACTTGGCCGTCGAAGCGCACGCCGGCCCCGGACACGAGCGGCCTGCGATGCTTGACGCATGCGCGGTTGATGGCGTGCCGGGTGGCGAAGTTGTCGGTGGCATCGATGACCACATCGGCCGCCTCGACCAGCGCCTCCAGCCGTGCGCCATCGACGCGCTCCTGGACGGGGACGACCTGCACTTCCGGGTTGATGCGCGCGAGCGCCGCGCGCGCCGACTCGACCTTCGGCTGCCCGATCGTGGTGGTGTCGTGCGCGATCTGCCGCTGCAGGTTGGTGAGATCGACCTTGTCGTGATCGCACAGCGTGATGCGCCCCACCCCGCTGGCAGCCAGATACAGCGAGACGGGTGAGCCCAGGCCGCCGGCCCCGATGACCAGCGCATGCGCAGCCAACAGTTTCTGCTGACCCTCTATGCCGATCTCTGGCAGCAGGATGTGCCGGCTGTAGCGCAGCAGCTGGTCGTCGTTCAGGTCGATTTTCGGTTCGGGTCCGCCCATGTTCTCGCCCTACTGCAACCGCTCACCACGAAGACACGAAGGCACGAAGAAGACCCAAGGAAACTGACGGCCGCGAGTGCCGATGCCGAGCATTCGAATCGAAGGCTCCAATCGAGGTGCCCCGGAGCCAATCGTCCCTACCCCGAGTAGCAAGCCTTCATTTTGCTTTTCTTCGTGTCTTCGTGCCTTCGTGGTGAGAGGTTGGCTGTAGAAAGAACAACCGGCAGGGGTAACCTGCCGGCGATAGCTTACTGGATCCCCGCCTGCGCGGGGATGACCACGCTCGCGGGCTGTGCCCGCTCGAGCGTGGTCACTTGCGGCTCATGATCTGCAGGCCCTTCAGCAGATTCAGCGCCTGGTTGAGCTGGTAGTCGCCCTTGGAACCGAACTCCGCCGGCTCGGCCTTGGGCCCGCTGGGTACCTGCTGCTGCACGCCCTGGTCCTTCTCCTTGTCCTTGTCCTTTGGTTGGGGCACCGCATTGGTGTCAGTGCCTCCCTCGGGTTCAATGGGGTTGGACAGATGCCGCTCGAGATCGGCCTCGCGCATGCGCAGCGCGGCGTCCGCGTCGGAGAGGGTTGTCTCCTCGACCAGGATGTCCGGGGTGATGCCCTTGGCCTGGATCGACCTGCCGTTGGGCGTGAAATACCGTGCGGTGGTGAGCTTGATGGCAGTGCTGTTGCCCAGCGGCAGGATGGTCTGAACCGAGCCCTTGCCGAAGGTCTGGGTGCCCATGATCACGGCCCGGCGATGTTCCTGCAGCGCGCCCGCGACGATCTCCGAGGCCGATGCCGAGCCGCCGTTGACCAGCACGACCATCGGCACGTCCTTGACCGCTGCAGGGAGCTTTTTCATGTAATCGGCCTTGCTGCCGCGCAGGTAGTACTCACCGCTGGCATACAGGCGCATCTTGGAATCCTCGGTGCGGCCGTCGGTGTACACCACCAGAGAGTTGTCGGGCAGGTATGCGGCAGAAACCGCCACCGCCGCGTTGAGCAGGCCGCCGGGGTCGTTGCGCAGGTCGAGCACAAGGCCCTTCATCGGACCCTCGTTCTCCTTGAACATCTTCTCCAGCGCGCTGACCATCTTCTCCGGCGTGTGCTCCTGGAACTGGGTTACCCTGACGTAGGCATACCCGGGCTCGACCAGCTTGGATTTCACGCTCTGGATCTGGATGATCGCGCGCGTCAGGGTGATCACGCGTGGCTTCTGCTCGCCCTTGCGGATGACGGTCAGGGTGATGTCCGTGTTCGGCTTGCCGCGCATGCGCTTAACCGCGTCGTTCAGCGTCATGCCCTTCACGTTGCTGTCGTCGAGCTTGATGATCAGATCCCCCGGCTTGAGCCCCGCGCGGTAAGCGGGGGTGTCCTCGATGGGGGAGATCACCTTGACGAAGCCGTCCTCCATGCCGACCTCGATGCCCAGGCCACCGAACTCGCCCTGGGTGCCCACCTGAAGCTCGCGGAAGGCCTCCGCATCGAGATAGGCCGAGTGCGGATCGAGGCCGGACAACATACCGTTGATGGCTTCGGTGATGAGCTTCTTGTCGTCGACGGACTCGACGTAGTCGGACTTGATGCGCCCGAACACTTCGGTGAAGGCACGCAGGTCCTCGATGGGAAGCGGCCCCGGCGTGCGCTGGGCGACCGCCGAAAAGTTGAGGCTGATCAGCACGCCGAGCACCGCCCCCAGGGCGATCAGCGCGGCTTGCTTGAGTCTGGTGCGCATGGCTTTCTCCTAGTCACTCCCTTAACTGCACTGCTACCGGGTCTGCTCGCCCGGTTCGGTCGGTTGGCGCCGGCCCAAACGTGCTCGATCAGCTCCCAGCTTGCTTAATCGGCTGAACAGCCGGCTTACTTCAATGCCACCCACGTCAGGGGATCGATCGGCCGGCCCTGATAACGGATTTCAAAGTATAAACCCGTTTCGGCGCTGCCGCCGCTGCTACCGACTGCGCCGATCGGTTCGCCGCTGCCGACCGCGTCGCCGACCTGCTTGAACAACGCCTCGTTGTAGCCGTACAGACTGAGGTAACCGTCTCCATGGTCCAGAATCAACAGGTTACCGAAGCCGCGGAACCAGTCGGCGAACACCACCCGGCCGTTCGCAATGGCCCGGACCTCCTCGCCGCCGCGCGCCCGGATCAGCAACCCCTTCCAGGGCAGTCCACTGCCCTCCCGTGGACTGCCGAAGCGATTGGCGAGTTCCCCCCGCACCGGCAGGCGCAAGCTGCCCTTTCGCTGATGGAACGGGCCGGTGAGCGCGGCTTCCGGCAGCTGCTCGTTGCGCAACCGATTGGCTTCGCGGCGCGCCGGCGCTCGTGGTCGGGGGCTAAGCTCCTGCGCCAGCCGCTGCACCAATCGGCTCAGGCGTTCCTCGTTGCGCTTCAGGGTGCCGATCTCACCGCGCTGCCTCGCAACCTCCTTGGAAACCCTGGCCAGCACCGCCTGGTGCTCGCGCCGTTCGCGCGTGAGCTCGGCGTGCTGCCGCGCCTGGTTCGCTTGCAGACGTTCGAGGTGCTGTTCCCTGGCGCGCGTCTGCGCCGAGAGCTCGTTCAGCTCCGCGAGGTCCGCTTTCAGCCCGGCGATCAGCTCGGCGCGCGCCTGATAGACGTACGTGAGGTAGTGCATGCGCCGCGCCAGCTCGCTGGGATCCCGGAGGCTCAGCATCAGCCGCAGCGGCTCGCTCTCTTCGCCCAGATATTGCTGGTACAGCTGGCCGGCCAGCAGTTCCTGCTGGGTACGCACGCTTGCGGTGAGCTTCCCTTGGTGGGTCTGAATGCGGGCGAGCTGGTTGCGCACCGCACGTTGCTCGGTGGCCAGCTCGAATAGCCGCCGGTTGGTATCGCTGATGGTGCGCTCGGACTCCCGGAGCGCGTCGGCGGCTTCCGATCTCGACTCTTCGGACTTCGCGAGCTGCTTCTGCAGCCGCTGGATGCGACCACGCAGCTCCTTGAGGTCGCCCGCAGGGTCGTCGCTACTTGCAATCCCGGCCAGGAGCAGTGCGACGATACCTGCGGCTGCCCGCGCCCAAGGCCGTGCCCTGACCTGGCGCTGCGGCGAAAGCTGCTTCCCGTTCGGCTTCAGGCGCTTGCCTTCCCCTGGGCGGCCACTGCCTTGACTGCCGCCGCGATGCGCGCCTGGTCGCCGAGATAGTATTGGCGGATCGGCTTGAGCGACGCGTCCAGCTCGTATACGAGCGGAATGCCGGTGGGGATATTGAGCTCGACGATAGCCTGGTCGGAGACGCTGTCCAGATACTTCACCAGCGCGCGCAAGGAGTTGCCGTGGGCAGCGATGATCACGCGCTTTCCGGCGGCCACCTCCGGTGCGATGGCCGCGTTCCACAACGGCAGGAAGCGCGCCACCGTGTCCTTCAGGCACTCCGTCAGCGGCAGCTCACCGGCGGCAAGGTCGCGGTACCGCGGGTCGTTCCCCGGGAAGCGGGGGTCGGAGCGCTCCAGCGCGGGCGGCGCGATGTCGTAGCTGCGCCGCCAGATCTTGACCTGCTGCTCGCCGAACTTGTCCGCGGTCTCCGCCTTGTTGAGGCCCTGCAGCGCGCCGTAGTGACGCTCGTTGAGGCGCCAGCTGTTGCGCACCGGGATCCACATCAGGTCCATCTGATCCAGGGCCAGCCACAGGGTGCGGATCGCGCGCTTGAGCACGGAGGTGAAGGCGAGATCGAAGGTGAAGCCCTCCTGCCCGAGCAGGCGGCCGGCTTCAGCGGCCTCCTCGCGGCCTTTTTCCGATAGATCCACATCGGTCCAGCCGGTGAAGCGGTTCTCGCGGTTCCAGATGCTCTCGCCGTGGCGGAGCAGGACGAGTTTATGCATGATCCTTGAGCGCGTGCGGGGAATGGATAAGCCTGTATTCTATTAGTACCTTCGTCGCTCCAGCTACCCGCCGGACCGTAATTGTCGCGCCATCTGCCGTGCCCCGCCGCCCGGCGCTCATGACTGCGCTTATCGCGTGGCGCTCGCTGCAAGCGCCCAGCCCCCGGCAGACGCTGCAGGCTGCGCTTCTCGTGGTCGGGCTGATGTGGCTGCTGCCTTTCCTGGCACCGTTCAAGGCGCCGCCGGTGCCGAGCTTCCACGCGGAAGCGATCGCGATGGCGCTGGGGCTGGTGGCATTGCTGGCGTTGCCGCCCTGGGTGGCGAAGCTCCCGGTTCCGCGCGTGACGCTCCTGCCGGCAGGGTTCGTCGTGCTGATTCTCCTGCAGATCGGGCTCGGCCGGCTGGCGTTCTACCAGCAGGGGCTGCTAGGCGCGCTGTATCTGCTATGGGCAGCCGCGCTGATGGTACTCGCCGCGCTCCTGCGCCGCGAGCTCGGCCTGGAGCGGGTCGCGACGGTCCTCGCCTGGTTTCTCTTTGCAGGGCTGATCGCCTGCAGCATCATCGGGTTTGCCCAGCACCTGGGCAGCTACGCGTTTCTGGGGCGCTACATCACCATCGGCTCGAAGGCGCGGGTGTGGGGCAATCTGGCGCAGCCCAATCACCTCGCCGACTACATGTCCTTGGGCCTGGCGTCGCTGGCCTACTTGTTCGCGACGGGGCGCCTGCGTCTGGCATACGCGCTGTCTGCCGGCATCTTCTCGCTGTACATCCTTTCGCTGACCGGCTCGCGCGCATCCTGGTTCTATCTGGCTACCTTCAGCGCACTCGCTGCCGCGTTCTATGCGGGCGAGCGCAGCATGGTCAACCGCCGCCTGTTGATTGTCTCGGTGCTGGCGCTGGCCGGGTTGTACCTGGTTCCGCTGGCGATCTCCGCGCTACTGCCTGCGGTGGCACCCCCGTCCGTACTCGCCTCGGAACGCCTGGCGCAGACATTCGCCAATGAGCAGCGCCCTGCGATCTTTCGCGCCGCCCGGCTCATCTTCCTAGATGCGCCGGTGCTGGGCGTCGGGTTCCGCCAGTTCGGGGTGCACAACTTCCTCGTCAACGCGGAGCTCGCTGCACCGCGTGTCCTCGGGTTCACCGACAACGCCCACAACCTTTTCTTGCACGTGATGGCCGAGTTCGGCGTGGTCGGGCTGCTGGCTCTGTCGGCCGGCATCGCAGCGTGGGTAGCCGGTTTGCCACGACAACCGCGGACGGCCGGGTTCTGGTGGGTGCTGGCGCTCGGCGCGGTGCTGGCCATCCACAGCATGCTCGAGTTCCCGCTTTGGTACGCCTTCTTCCTGGGCGTTGCTGCAGTCCTCCTTGGTCTGGGGGAGCAACGCACGCTAGAATGGACAGCTTCGAACGGTCGCCTGCGGCGCATGCGCCTGGCGCTTTGGTCCTTCCTTCTGCTCGGCGGGCTGGTGTTCGTGCAAGTGGTGCGGGACTACCTGCTGCTGGAGAACTTCCTCGCATTCCGCTACCGCTACTTGCATGCCACTGCGGAGCTGAGCCAGCAGGCCAGGGACATGCTGCTGGACCTGCACCGCACGTCGCTGCTGTCCCCCTGGGTCGAGCTGGGGCTGGCGCGCACGATCCACATCAGTGCCGACGGTTTGGCCGACAAGCTTACGGTCAACACCCGCGCGATGCGCGCCTTCCCTATCGACGACGTGGTCTACCGCCAGGCTATGCTGCTGGCGCTGGCGGGCGAGGAAGCAATGGCGCGCAAGCAATGGGAGCAGGCCGTGATTTCGTATCCGGGGCTGCGCAAACTGGCACTGTTGGTGCTGCGCAGGCGGGTCGAGGACGGGGTGAGCGGGCTCGCGCCGCTGCTCGCTTACGCTGAACGAGTGAAATAAGAGGGTCCATCGAGTGGAGCTCATGGAGTTCATCCAGAAGAACATGTGGCTGGTGATGATCGCCGTCGTCAGCGGCGTCATGCTGATCTGGCCGTTCATCGCAAAGCGCTTCTCCAGCACCAAGGAAGTCGGAGTGGCCGACGCCGTCCAACTCATCAACCGTCAGGATGCGGTGATCGTGGACGTGCGGGAACCGGCAGAGTTCAAGTCCGGACACATCCCCAACGCGCGCAACATCCCCCTGGGGCAGGTCAGCGACCGGCTCAAGGAGCTGGAAAAGTTCAAGGCCCGCCCTATATTGTTGACGTGTGCGACCGGCAACCGCTCTGCGACGGCCGGCGGCACCCTGCAGAAGGCGGGTTTCGGCCAGGTCTTCTCTCTCGGCGGCGGCATGGGCGCCTGGCAGCACGCCAGCATGCCGGTGCAGAAGGACAGCTAGCCCGGATATTTCACCAGGCCACCCCCGTATTGCTTGCAGATGCACACCAGCAAACGCTTTCGAAATGATTGCTGCGCAGGACACTTTGCGCTCGTCTGGCGGCGCGCGCCGGCCCCGATGCAGCCGGCCTTGCACCAGGCTGAATCTCAACCCGCATCGACCGCGAATCGAATCGAGCGACCCGAGCACAGATGACACCCAGGGTAGTGATGTACGCGACGGCGTGGTGCCCGTTCTGCCAGATGGCCGAGCGGCTGCTGCTGCAGAAGGGCGTGCAGTTCGAGACGATCCGCGTCGATCTGGAGCCGCAGCGGCGCATCGAGATGATGGAGCGGACACAGCGCCGCACCGTGCCCCAGATCTACATCGACGACTACCACGTGGGGGGCTACGACGACCTCTCCGAGCTCGACCGGGAAGGGCGTCTGGACCCGTTGCTGCGTGGGGAAAGGGCGAACAGATGAGCGATCCTGTCCATATCGTCTGCGCCGCATGCGGCGCAACCAACCGGGTGCCGCCGGCCCGGCTCGCCGAGGAGCCCAAGTGCGGCAAGTGCCATTCCGCGCTGCTGGACGGCAGCCCGGTCGAGCTGACCGACCAGACGTTCGATACCTTCGTCCAGCGCAACGACCTCCCGGTCGTGGTGGATTTCTGGGCCGACTGGTGCGGCCCATGCAAGATGATGGCCCCGGTCTTCGCCCAGGCCGCGCGCGAGCAGCGCACGCGCCTGCGCTTCGCCAAGCTCGACACGGACGCCAACCCCACTGTGGCGCAGCGCTACGCCATCCGCAGTATCCCGAGCTTGCTGCTGTTCAAGGGTGGCAACGAAGCCGACCGTGCCGTGGGCGCGCTCGATCCCGGCCGGTTGCGTGCGTGGCTGTCGCGGCACGTCGCCTGACCTCAACAGCAAGGCTGAAGGTGAAGATTTTTCCGTAGCGTCCTTGCGGTAGAATGCCGCCTTTGATCCAGGCGAGGCGAGCATGGCCGAAGAGCAGCAGGACCCCCAGCCGGTATTCACCATCGAGAAGATCTACGTGAAGGATCTCTCCATCGAGGTCCCGAATGCGCCGCAGGTCTTTCTGGAGCGGGACACGCCCCGCGTCGATGTACAGCTGAGCACCAAAGCCACGCCCGTAGACGACGGCCACTACGAGGTCGTCCTCAGCGTGACCACCACGGCGTCGCTCAACGAGAAGACCGTTTTTCTGGTCGAAGCGCATCAGGCAGCGATCTTCCAGGTGCGCAACCTGCCGAAAGAGAGCCTGGAGCCGGTGCTCTCGATCACCTGCCCGAATATCCTCTTCCCCTACGTGCGGGAAACGGTGTCCGACGCCATTACCCGCTGCGGCTTCCCGCCCTTCCTGCTGGCTCCGGTGAACTTCGAGGCGTTGTACCAGCAGCGCGTGCAGCAGCAGCCCGGCCAGGGGGAGGCCGCGCCTACCACCCACTGAGCGATGGCTCTGCGCCGCGGCCTCGCGCTTGCGGCCGCGCTTGCGGCCGCACACTTCGCGTTGCCCGCGGCGGCGCTTGAGTTCCGTTCCGTCGGCGCCAAGGCGGCAATTCTCTACGACGCGCCGTCGGCCAAGGCGAACCGGCTGTACGTTCTGGGCAAGGGCTACCCTGTCGAGCTGCTGGTGACGCTCGAGGGTTGGTACAAGGTGCGCGACGCGACCGGGGAGCTGGCCTGGATCGAAGCTAAGGATCTGTCACCGGCCCGGATGGTGATGGTGAGAGTGGCGCGGGCCGACGTCCGAGCGGCGCCGCAGGACGATGCAACGGTGGCGTTCCAGGCGGAGCAGGACGTCGTGCTGGAGCTCCTGGAGCTGGCAGGTGCCTTTGCCCGCGTTCGGCACAGCGACGGCACTACCGGTTACGTCCGCGTGAACCAGGTCTGGGGCTTGTGATCGTCACCGTGCTGGGAGGCGGGGCCTGGGGCACCGCCTTCGCGATAACGCTCGCCGCGCGCCACCAGGTCCGACTCTGGGCGCGCGACGAACAGCAGCGCGAGCAGATGCGCCGTACGCGGGTCAACGCTCGCTACCTGCCGGACTTCCCGTTCCCGGCCTCGCTCAGTATCGCGGACGATCCCGCAGACGCGCTCGCGAGCAGCGAGCTCGCGATTCTCGGCGTCACCGTAGCCGGGCTGCGGTCCACGCTAAAGCTGGTTGCCGCCGCCCCGCGGCCAGTTCCCGCAATCTGGCTGTGCAAGGGCTTCGAGGCAGGCAGTTCGCGTCTCCCGCACCAGGTCGCGGCCGAGGAACTGCCGGCCGCTACCCCGCGCGGCGTGCTGTCCGGCCCGAGCTTCGCGCTGGAAGTAGCGCGCGGGGTGCCGGCCGCGGTCACGCTTGCTGCGACCGACCTCGACTTCGCCTCCGCGATCGCGCGCGAACT
>Ga0105095_10001403_pt1 | contig 12670 bp, 6 predicted proteins | sample PPLLak2March2015_2_FD_79180 | JGI IMG/M metagenome (GOLD analysis project Ga0105095, IMG submission 79180) | Freshwater sediment microbial communities from Prairie Pothole Lake near Jamestown, North Dakota, USA - PPLs Lake P8 Core (3) Depth... | ecosystem: Environmental > Aquatic > Freshwater >... | reverse complement strand
TTTTGCACCGGCAGGAAAATTTTCCGGTTTCATGGAGTACTCCGGAGTATCGGGGGATAAAATATCCAGACAGAAAAAAACAATATCGGCATTATTTGACCGGGCATTCTCTTTTGCGATTTTCAGAGCTGAGGAAGAGATATCGCATGCATAAATTTCAGCCAGCGGCATGTTCTTTTTCAGTGCAACAGCAATACATCCGCTTCCAGTTCCGATATCAAGAATGACATCCGATTCTCTTGCATGGTCGTCGATTATCCATTTCACAAGTTCTTCAGTCTCGGGTCTCGGGATTAATACAACAGGTGCTACATTTAGAGTCAGCCCGTAGAATTCAGTATACCCGAGGATGTACTGAACAGGCTTACCGGTCTTGAGCTCCTTTACTATCTCAATTATGCGCAGATTGTGAGCATCATCAACTGGTTTATTTTTTTCTATATGGATTTCATGTTTTGGGATATCAAGCAGGTGAGAAATTATTATTTCGATAAGGTTGTTAATTTCGCGTTCAGGATATTGTCCCCTGAGCTCAATTTTGATAAATTCGCATATATTTCCTATTGTATTGAAAGAGGGATTCATGAATCAAAGTTAAAACATATATCCTTTGAACATTTCAGACAGGCATGAAAAATACATGAGGCGGTGCCTTGAACTTGCTGCAAATGGGCTTGGCAGTACTGCTCCAAATCCAATGGCAGGTTGTGTTATTGTCAGTAACGACCGGATAATAGGTGAAGGCTGGCACAGGTTTTACGGTGGTCCTCATGCTGAAGTCATAGCCATTAAAAACGTTTCTGATCCCTCCCTGCTGAAAGAATCGGTTCTGTATGTAAATCTTGAGCCCTGCTCACATTATGGCAAAACACCTCCATGCGTAAAACTGATAGGTGAAAAAGGTATTCCGGCGGTTATTTCCGGTACACTGGATCCGAATCCTGAAGTGTTTGGAAAAGGGATTAAATCGATGGAGGAAAAAGGCATAAATATTGTTACTGATATTCTGCAAGAAGAGTGCCTTCATTTGAACAGAAGATTTTTCACATTCTACATGAAAAAACGGCCTTATATTATCCTTAAATGGGCGCAGACCAAAGACTATTTTATTGATATGGAAAGGCAGGAAAATGGGAAAGAAGGGATTAACTGGATAACTGACGAGGCGTCCCGTCGCCTTGTTCATAAGTGGAGATCTGAAGAGCAGGCAATACTTGTCGGCTCAAGGACAGTTATGTTGGATAATCCGCAACTGACAACCAGGAACTGGCCGGGCAGGAATCCATTACGTATTGTTGTTGACAGGGAAGGCCGATTATCCGGTGATCTGCACATGCTGGATGGATCTGTTGAAACGATTGTTTTTACCCATATTTCAAAAAGTGACCGGACTAACCTGAAATATGTATTGCTTGACAGGAACAAAGATTGCCTGCAAGCTGTGCTAGATTATTTGTATTCCATTAATATACAATCTCTTATTGTTGAAGGAGGCCGGATATTGATAGATGAATTCCTGAAGCATGATGCCTGGGATGAGGCAAGGGTATTTACCGGGAAAGGTACTTTCGGCAAAGGTATTCCTGCTCCGGTAATTCCTTCCGAACCAGTCGGACAATATAAATTTGCAGAAAGTTCGTTGAAGACTTATAAGAACGCCGGTTCATATTAAATGGGCCTGTTAGATAAAATAAATTTGTATAACACAAAGATTTTTTGCAACTTAGACAACTTTGAACACGTTTAATAAATTTTGTTTCAATAACCAAATGCATAAAATGAAAACTGCGAAATATTTATTTGTTTTGTTTTTGTTGTTACTCCCCGGAATTGCATTTTCACAAAATGCTAAAAAGTTCTATAAGACCGGTGAAGAGTTCATATTAACCGGCAATTTTAAGGATGCGATAGATCAATTCACAAAAGCACTCGACCTGCAGCCTGATTTTGCCGATGCATACCTGGCAAGAGCAAATGCCTATGAGAAAATTGGCATGCTGAAAGAAGCAGCTGAGGATTATGACCGGTCATCGACATTTCTTAGTAAAAATACTGATGTCTTTTACCAGAGTGCAAGGCTGAATTTTTTGCTGGGTGAATACCAGAAGGCAATTGATAAAGCAGATGCCTCAATTATTCTGAAGAAAACCAATCCGGACGGATATATTGTAAAGGCAAAATCGCTCATGGCACTGGGGAGATATGAAGAGGCTATGGCAACCTGCAACACAGCTCTTACACTGAAGGAGACTGCTGAAAACTTTTACCTGAGGGGATTGATAAATGCGGAATTAGGCAGATTCAGTGCTGCTGAAGAGGACTTCATAAAAACTGTCGGAAGAGATCCCAGACATGTCAATGCATACATATCTCTCGCAGAGCTTAGATTACAGCTGGATAAAGTACAGTTTGCTCTTAATCATGTTAATAATGCTATCGGTCTGGATCCTAATAACCGGAGAGCATACCTGGTCAGGAGTAAAATATATGTCAGGCAAATGGACTATCCCAAGGCAATTGATGATATTTCAAAAAATCTACTGATGAATCCTGATGATGAGGAAATGTATTTCGTCCGTGGATGTTATTACCAGGATTTCACACAGCATCCCAACGCCATCAATGATTTTACCAAAGTTCTGATGATAAATCCCAAAAATGCTGAGGCGCTGTATAAAAGAGCATATTCCTATGAACAGATAGGTAACTTCAAGGCAGCAATCAAAGATTATGAAGCGCTTTCGGCATTATCAGAATTTGATGAGGAGGCAAAGAGACTTCTTAAGGAGACTGAGGGCAGGCTGTTCGAATTATACAGGGAGACCAATAAGCCTGTAATTGTTATCCTTGAACCACAATTAAGAGATGAAGCCCTGCTGCAATTCCCAAAAGGTTCTACTATTGTTACAATGAAAGGCGTGATTGAGGATGAAAGCGATATTAAGTTATTAGTGATTGACAGCCAGCAGATACAAGTTAACAGGAATGAAGAATCAGGAAAATATGAATTCCTTGCGGCATTGGATATACATAATAAAGAAGACATTACCATCACTGTTACGGATGCATATGATAATACAGAATCAGGACGGTATGCAATCAATTTTACAGAAGTAGGTGCTCCGGAAGTTTTTATCATAGCTCCATATGCATCGGATGATGGACAGATATATCTTGATTCGAATAGTCCAACTGTTTATGTAGAGGGTAAAATTGAGGATGAAAGTCTTATTAAAAGCATACTTATCAACGGAGTTTTAGCCAGTTATATACCGGATGAAATCAATCCGTCTTTTTCTGCAAATCTCGATGTATTGAACAAAAACAAAATCACGGTTATTGTAACTGACGTTTATGGTAACAAGACCGATGCTGAATTCACACTGAACCGTGATGCTGCTGCAATATCAGCCGCTAATCCCATGGGCAAGACATGGGCGGTTTTCATTGAAAATTCGGATTATGAGACATTTCCAAGCCTGGAAGGACCACCAAAAGATGTAAGCCTGATGAAATCAGCTCTGGCGAAATACCAGATACATAATATTGTACTTAAAAAGAACATGACCAAAAGTGATATGGAAAGATTTTTCTCAATTGAATTGAGAGATCTTGTCAGAAGCAACCGGGTGAACTCAATAATGATCTGGTATGCAGGGCATGGTAAGTTTATCAATGAAACAGGTTACTGGATCCCCATTGATGCCAAAAGGGAAGATGAATTCACTTATTTTAATATCAATGCGCTGAAAGCTTCAATGCAATCCTATGCAAATTATGTAACTCATACTCTGGTTATTACTGATGCCTGTGAATCCGGCCCCAGTTTTTACCAGGCAATGAGATCAGATCTGAAGCAAAGGAGTTGTGACGACTGGCAGGCAACCCGTTTCAAATCGTCACAAGTCTTTTCTTCAGCAGGTTATCAACTGGCAATTGATAATTCCCAGTTTACAAGGACATTTGCCAATTCACTTGCTAACAATCCTGATGCATGTATTCCAATTGAAAGCATTGTTACAAAAGTTACAACTGCAGTTGTTAAAAGTAATCAGCAGAAGCCTCAGTTTGGTAAAATTGACGGATTGGAAGATGAAGACGGGACATTCTTTTTTATGTTAAAATAAGATTAAGCCTGATTCTATGATACATGAATTAGCTGGATTTAAAAAAGCTATTCGCAATCTTTGGCGGATAGCTTTTTTTTTATTTTACATTTTTCATCTGCAGGATTCTGAGGCACAATCCTATTTCTTTGACCAATACAGCGTACAGCAGGGACTTGCTCAATCCAAAGTATATGCAATAATCCAGGACAATAATGATTATATCTGGCTGGGCACTGACGGAGGCGTATCGCGTTTTGATGGAGTATTATTTGAAAATTTTACCACTGAGGATGGACTTGCAATCAACGGTGTACAGGCAATTATCCAGGATAATTCAGGAACAATCTGGTTTGGACATAAGGGCGGAGGCATAACCCGTTATAACGGAAAAAATTTTGAGCGGCTTGATTCCTTATCTCAATTGCTTAAAAGCGATATTACTTCCTTTTCATTTGATCAGGATCGCAAATTATGGATCGCAACAGCAGGTAGTGGTGCAGTATGTATCTTGAATCCTGATGCTTTGATGACGGAACTCAGATATGAACAATACCTCGGGAAAAGAATTAGCGACCAGGTGTTCAGATCTTATATTGGAAGAGACAGCACATTATATTTAATAACTGATGTCGGTATAAAAAAATATAACAGGAATACAAACGATTTTGAACAATTTGTTATAGAAAAGATGCCACTATACTTCCAGATCATTACTCTTTTGGAGGATTCAAAAGGGAATTTCTGGCTTGGTACCCATAATGGCGGGCTTTATAAATATGAGACAGCCATGGATACTTTTTTGTTTTATACTACCCGTGAGGGACTGGCGAATAATATAATCAGTTCAGTATTTGAGGACAGATACGGTAATATCTGGGCCGGAACCTGGGGTGGGGGAATCAGCAGGTTCACCGGCAACAGGATCCAGAATTTCAACACCTTAAACGGATTACCCGATAGCAAGATTCGATGTATTACCGAGGATATCGAAGGAAATATTCTCATAGGAACCAATGAAAATGGACTGGCAATTTTTAAAGGTGATCATTTCATAACTTATTCCACATTTGATGGAATCATTGACAATCAGGTATGGGCTATCCTTCAGGACGGTTCTGGGAATTACTGGTTCGGCACCAATGCCGGTCTGACGATATATAATCCATCATTAAGCAAAGACAAGCAATTCCGTCATATTACACCTGAGAGGTACCAGATGGGGAACCAGATCAGATATTTAAGGGATGACCATAATGGTCATATTTGGATCGGAACAAATGATGCTGGTACTTTTGAATATATTCCATCGCAGTCAAGGTTTAACTATAATATTCTTCTGAATTCCTACAACAGGCAGGGCATAGTAACTGCAATGGAGATAGACAGTGAGAATAATCTCTGGGTAGGCACAATTGACGGTCTGCTATACTTTGACATAGATAACAACCAGGTTGAAAGATTAACTCAGATCCATGGACTTCCAGGTTCGGATATCTCTGCCATTTTTGCTGACTCGAAGGGAATTGTATGGGTGGGAGCACGGGGTAAGGGACTGGCAAAGATCCTGAGTGATACTATTGTGCAGGTTGATCTTCAAACTACAATTACACCAACCTGTATCACAGAAGATAAGAACGGATGGATATGGATGGGTACAGAAGGTCAGGGAGTTTATGCGATATCAGAGGATACAGTTATTACTCATTTCTCAAGGCAAAACGGACTGCTTGCCAACCTGATAACTCTTGTCGAAGTTGATGAGGACAACAATGTCTATATCGGAACCAACAGAGGACTCAATAAATTCTCGCGAAGTGAAAATATGATTTATACTTACAGCGGAAAGAACGGATTTACAGGTATTGAGACAAAAAACAATGCTGTTTACAGGGACAGGGATGGGAATATATGGTTTGGAACTGGGGCAGGTGTTACCATGTATGCCCCTGATCTTGAACACCGGTTAAATATAGAACCGCTGACACATATCACAGGGATGAGGATAAATTTGGAAGAGAGGGAAATGCAGCAGGGCATGAAGCTGAGGCACCATGAGAATTCAATAATTTTTAACTACACAAGCATATGCCTGATCAATCCGGATGCAGTAAATTATAAGTTTAAGCTGGAGGGTGCTGATATCGACTGGATGCCGGAAACAGATCAGACAACAGCAACCTACCCGGCTTTAAAACCAGGTAAATATGTTTTCATGGTAATGGCTCGAAATAATGATGGAATATGGAATTCTGAGCCTGTCCGGTTTGCTTTTCAGATAAAGCCTCCATTTTACCAGACCTGGTGGTTCATATTGATTTGCGTCCTTGCTGGGGCTGGAATGATACTTCTTTATATAAAAGTTCGTGAACGCAATCTGAGGCGTGAGAACAGGATTCTTGAAGAGAAAGTGAAACAAAGGACGGCACTGGTTGTCGCGCAGAAGGAAGAACTTGCTCAAAAAAACAAGGATATTACTGATTCAATTGAATATGCCAAGAGGATCCAGGTAGCAATACTGCCACCGGTCATACCTTTCAGTGAAACATTTGTTTTATTTAAACCTAAGGCTATTGTCAGCGGCGATTTTTACTGGCTTGTCGAAAAAGATGACAAAGAGTTTATTGCTGCTGTAGATTGCACCGGACACGGTGTTCCCGGGGCTTTTATGTCGATAATCGGGCATAACATGCTGAATAAGATTGTAAAAGAATATGGAATATTAAAGCCATCTGATATTCTCAATCATCTTGATCGGGAGGTCAACAATACCCTGCAGCAAAGTGCTCAGGAAAAAAACATCGTTAAAGATGGAATGGATATGACCCTGGTTTGTTATAACAGGAAAGAAAAGTTACTGGAATTCTCGGGAGCATATAATCCGATTTATCTTATAAGGAATGGAGAACTTACTGAAACAAAGGGTGATCGGTTCACCATAGGCCGTTCGGTTACAGATACTCAGGAAAAGATATTCACGAATCATACGATAAAAATAAAAGAAGGGGATACTATTTATCTTTTTTCCGACGGATATGCTGATCAATTTGGTGGTATTGCCAGGAAAAAATTTAAATCTGCACCAATGAAAGAACTTTTCCTGAAAATACAGGATAAGAAAATGGAAGAGCAGAAATCAATACTGGATAGTACAATTGAAGAATGGAGGGGAGATATTGAACAAATTGATGATATACTTATAATAGGAAGAAGGTTTTAGGAGGGGACATATTTAATTACAGATCCATCCCATTCAGGAGCATTCCGGATTGCCTCCATTACTTCAGATGGATTATTAACGATAGTCCATATTTTACTGTGCATATCCCGCATGAAGTTTTGTTCAATCATCTGACTGAATAACCTCAGGAGCGGATCAAAAAATCCATTTGTGTTTAAGATTATAATCGGGACAAGAAGTTTACCAAGCTGTTTTAAGGTAATCATTTCAAGCAACTCTTCCAGGGTGCCAACACCTCCCGGCAGTGCAATTATTGCATCGGTATTTTCGGTAAGCTTTCTCTTTCTTTCGTGCATATCACCGACAATAATGTGATCAACCTCCGGATGTCCCCAGCCCTGTTCAATCATAAATCCGGGAATTATCCCTGTGATATGTCCGCCATTCTTCAGCATGGTATCAGCAAGACATCCCATAAGGCCGAAGGCACCGCCTCCGTAATAAATGCTTATTTGATTTTTCGCCAGAATTTCGCCCAGTTCAAGGGCATCTTTAAAATAGACCGGGTCAATTTTCTGACTGGATGCACAAAAAACTGTGACTCTTGATATCATTGATTATAGAAGAGCTTCCAACTTGGAAACAAAATTGCTTTTTGGGACTGCTCCTATTTGTTTATCAGCAATTTTCCCGTTTTTAAAGAATAAAACAGTAGGTATATTTCTTATTCCGAATCTCATTGTTGTGCCTGGATTGTTATCAACATCCAGTTTTGTGACGATGGCCTTATCTTTAAATTCCTCACCGATTTCATCTATGATTGGACCTACCATTCTGCAGGGTCCGCACCAGGCAGCCCAGAAATCCACAATTACCGGTTTATCTGAATTAATAACAACTTCCTCAAAATTCTTGTCTGTTACTTCAAGTGCCATATATATGATGTTTTAATATTTAATTCCGGGGGATAAAAATAATGAGTTCGTTTTAAATATGAAATAGTTTATATGAATATATCAAATTTAAACTTATCAGACTTCAATTTAATCTGAACTCAATATCAGGCCGGCTTGCAAGGTAACCCAATAATTCGTCCGAAACACTAACTCGCTGGTTTCTCGAGAACATTTCAATATTAATATTCTCTTCTGCATCATAAATATTAAACCTCAATAAAGCCTTTCCGGGTCCTTTATGAACAATTTTTTTCAGATCACCTATTATGTCAGGAGTCACAGTATCGATCGGCATTCTCAGCATTACACTTTTTATGAGTTCATCCCTGACATCAGGCAGCATGGTAATATTCCTGATCTTTAACTCAAGTTCACTGGTGTTTCCAAATTGTCTGGGCTGAACAGCCGCCCTTATCATAAGAGCATATCCCGGAGTGAAGAAATTTTTAAATGTGACATAATCAAGATTGAATAATACAAGCCTGTAAGAGTCAGTATAATCTTCAATATAGACCGTTCCATATGGTTTATTATTCTTTGTAAAGCCGGAGGTATGAGATCTTACAAGACCTGCAATAAAAATTTCAGTTCCTTCCAGAGGTTTCAGATCTTTCAGGTCGGTCAGGGAATGGGTACAGAAACGGTCAATTTCCAGCCTGTAATTATCAAGGGGATGGGCAGTCAGATAGATCCCGATAAGTTCTTTTTCTTTATCGAGTGTATAAAGCAGTGGCCAGTCATCGCTTTCAGGTATCTGGGGACGATTGAAATGCATATTATCCCCTTCCCCAAACAGTGATTGTTGTGATGTCTGCCTGTCAGACTGAACCCTGTGCCCATAACGAATAAGGCTTTCAATAAAATTGTAGCCTTTAGTGTCTTCTGCAAAATACTGACCTCTTTTAATTTCGTGGAAATAGTCGAAAGCTCCGGATGCTGCAAGAGCTTCCAGGCTTTTTTTATTTACAGATTGTAAATCGACTCTCTCTACAAAGTCAAAAATATCCTTGAATGGACCATTTTGTTCCCGTTCATCCAGTATCCTGGAAGCTGCGGCTTCTCCCAGTCCTTTTATTGCTCCCAGGCCAAATCTTATTATATCCCCCTTTATAACGGTGAATTTGATCCGGCTTTCATTAACATCTGGTCCCATTACCTTCATCCCCATCCGTCTGGCTTCACTCATGAATATCGTAATCTTTTTGATATCGCTTATATTGCGGCTCAGCACAGCTGCCATAAATTCAGCAGGGTAATGTGCTTTCAGCCACGCGGTCTGGTAAGAAACATAAGCGTAGCAGGTGGAATGTGATTTATTGAATGCATACTGGGCGAAAGCTTCCCAGTCTGTCCAGGTCTTTTCCGCTATCCTCTTCTTTATATTATTTTTCTCGCAACCTTCAATAAATTTTTCCCTCAGTTCATCCATCATTTTTCTTTTCTTTTTACCCATAGCTTTCCTGAGTGAATCAGCCTGGCCCCCTGTGAAACCAGCCATCGCCTGTGAAAGAAGCATCACCTGTTCCTGGTAAACAGTTATACCATATGTATCTTTCAGATATTTCTCCATTATTGGCAGGTCATATTCAATTTTTTCCCTGCCATGTTTCCGGTTTATAAATCTTGGAATATACTCCATAGGCCCCGGACGGTAAAGGGCATTCATGGCAATGAGATCTTCGAAACGGTTGGGTTTGAGTTCACGCAGATGCTTTTTCATACCATCAGATTCAAACTGAAAAAGGCCGGTAGTATCTCCCTTGCTGTATAATTCAAATGTTATTGAATCATCCAGGGGTATATCTTCTATTCTGATTTCAATGCCTTTTGTTTCCTTTATCAGTTCTATTGCATCCTTAATTATCGATAGTGTTTTTAATCCAAGGAAATCCATTTTCAGCATCCCGGCTGATTCTACGTGATTTCCATCAAACTGTGTGACAAGCAGTTCTGTTTCCTTTGATGTACAGATCGGTATATACTCGATCAGATTTTCTCTTCCGATGATTATGCCGCAGGCATGTAATCCCGTATGTCTTACAGAGCCCTCAAGTGTTTCAGCATATTTTAGTATCCGGGAAACAAGCGGGTTTTTTGAATTCCTCGCATCTTCAAGCTCTTTAACTTCCTTATAAGCTTTTTTCAGGGTAGTGTTGGGACGTTCAGGTACTAGTTTCGCAAGCCTGTCGGCTTCGCTCAGGGGGAGCTTTTCAATCCGGGCCACATCCCTGATAGCCATTTTTGCTGCCATTGTACCAAATGTAATAATCTGGGCGACATGATCTTTCCCATATTTCTGAACCACATAATCAAGTACCAGGTCCCTTCCATCTTCATCGAAATCAATATCAATATCAGGTAAAGAAATGCGGTCTGGATTGAGGAACCGTTCAAACAGCAGATCATATTTCAATGGATCCATATCTGTTATCCAGGTACAATAAGCTACAACTGAGCCAGCCGCGCTTCCTCTGCCAGGACCAACCGCAACACCCATTTCACGAGCTGCTCTCAGGAAATCCTGAACGATAAGGAAATAACCGGGATACCCCATTTTCTTAATCACACTTAATTCATAATCTATCCTGTTTTTGATGTCAACTGATATGTCGCCATACCTTTTACTTGCGCCTTCGAATGTAAGGTGTTTAAGGTACTCATCAGGATCATCAAATCCTTCAGGCATAGGGAAATCAGGCATTATCGGATCACTGTTCAGATCATAGGTCTCGGTTTTTTCTGCAATTTCCAAAGTGTTTTCAAGCGCTTCGGGAATATCCGAAAATATCTCATGCATCTCAGCCCGGGTCTTGAACCATTCCTGTTTTGTGTACCTGAGCCGGTTTGGATCATCAAGTTCAGATTGAGTATTAAGGCAGATAAGCCGATCATGGGCTTCAGCATCTTCCTGGTTAACGAAATGAACGTCATTGGTCGCTATGAGCTTAACAGAATATTTTCTGGAGAACGAAATAAGTTTTTCATTAACGATTTGTTGCTTCGCGTAAGTATCATTGTCAACGACAGGATTCCCTGTATAATGTCGCTGAAGTTCCAGATAGAAGTGGCCGCCGAAAATTTCAGTAAAATTCCTGATGACTTCAACTGCCTGATCATACTGCCCGTTCAGTATCAGTGTAGGGATCTCTCCTCCCAGGCAGGCAGTAGAAACGATCAGCCCTTCATGGTACTTTGTCAACAACTCCCTGTCAATACGGGGTTTGTAATAATGTCCTTCAATGTATGCAAGGGAAACGAGTTTTATCAGATTATTATACCCGGTTTTATTCCTGGCAAGAAGTATAAGATGAAAACCACTCCTGTCGTCTTTCTCAGTATTGTCAAAACGGCTTCTTCTGGCGCAATAAACCTCGCACCCGATTATAGGCTTGATTCCCTTGCTTTTTGCCTCATTGTGAAATTCCTTGGCCCCAAAAAGATTGCCATGATCTGTGATGGCAACCGCTTTCATTTCATCCTCGCGGGCTTTATCCAGCATCAATGGAATGGAGGATGCACCATCAAGAATCGAATACTGACTATGGACATGCAGATGTACAAAAGGACTCATGCGTTAACTAATTGGAAATAAATAAACTGGAAAGCTTTCAGTATCTCTTCTCTCCCCTTGTAAAAATAAGAAATTGATTCACCGAATTCCGGAAGTGTTAATAAAAATTACAGGAAGTAATTAACAATTTGCATTTCATTAATTACAGTCATGTTAAGAGGGCTTCTGAGCAAATATTTATGTCAATTGCTTTCAGAATAAGCAGATTTATCTATATTTGCAGTCCTGATTTAAATAAGGTTTAACTAACAAAAATTGAGCGTATGTCTGTAAAGATCAGATTAACTAGACAAGGTAAAAAGAAGTTTGCGTACTATCATATAGTTATCGCAGACAGCAGGGCGCCACGGGCTGGCAGGTTCATTGAAAAGATTGGAACTTACAATCCGAACACAGATCCGGCAACTATTGACATCAGCTTTGATAAAGCGATGGAATGGCTGGATAAGGGCGCTCAACCAACCGAAACTGTAAGAGCAATTTTATCTTACAAGGGTATTTTGATGAAAAGACACCTTCTTGGCGGCATAAAGAAAGGAGCATTCAATGAGGAAGAAGCGAACCGGAGATTTGATGAATGGATGAAGCAGAAAGAGGGTAAGATTGAAGCAAAAAGGGAAAGACTTTCAAAAGAAAAAGATGATTCTGTCCGCCAGCATCTGGAACAGGAATCGAAAGTCAAAGAGGTAAGGGCACAGGAGATCCTTAAGAAGACTTCCAAATTAGCTGAAAAGGCAGAGGAAGCTTCTGCAGCTGACCAGCAGGAGGCTCCGGCTCAGACATCTGAAACTCCGGTAACAGAGGAATCTCCGGCTCAGACATCTGAAACTCCGGTAACAGAGGAATCTCCGGCTCA
>Ga0105095_10001398_pt1 | contig 12685 bp, 10 predicted proteins | sample PPLLak2March2015_2_FD_79180 | JGI IMG/M metagenome (GOLD analysis project Ga0105095, IMG submission 79180) | Freshwater sediment microbial communities from Prairie Pothole Lake near Jamestown, North Dakota, USA - PPLs Lake P8 Core (3) Depth... | ecosystem: Environmental > Aquatic > Freshwater >... | reverse complement strand
GAAATGATTGTGTTCTTTTCTGCACATAGCTTGGTGTCCCAGCGGGTCTAATGCGCCCGGCAGTGTGCGCATGGCCTGAATGATCTGCACTTTGGTAGAGCCCAGGTCCAACACAATGCCCCCGCGGCTCTTCCAGTGGGACATCTCGGCGAGGATTGCCAGGATGGAACGCACCGGGGCTGCAAGTATCCACACATCCACCGGAGTTGTGATGACTGCCGGCTGGGCGTGTAATTCCTGGAAAATCCCGCTCGCATCAGCCAGCCGCAACGTTTGCGCATCCGGATCGATTCCAATTAATGCAGCACACTTACCGGACAGGGCATAGGCTATTGACCCGCCCATCAAGCCCAAACCGAGAATTGCGACCCGAGCATGTGGCAGGATGGCTGGCGCTGGAGGGAGAACGTCACTCATTCCCCGTTTGCTCCATCTGCTGCGCTAACAACTCAGGGGTATGTAGGGTGGGTGTGGGTGCAACCTTCCTGCCGACGGCTTCTGCAATGGCGCGCACCTGCTTGACAAGTTCGTAAAAGCGTTCAGGCTTCAGGGATTGGCCGCCATCGGAGTACGCTTCACTGGGATTGGGGTGGACTTCAACAATTAAACCATCTGCGCCGGCTGCGATGCCTGCTCTAGCTATAGCAGTGACATATTCCCAATGACCGGTGGAATGGCTGGGATCGAGGATCACCGGCAGGTGGGTCAGAGATTTCAGGACCGGTATGGCGTTGATATCTGTTGTATTGCGCGTAGCCGTTTCGAAGGTGCGGATGCCGCGTTCGCACAGGATTACGCGCTGGTTGCCGTGGGACAGGATGTACTCGGCTGCCATCAATAACTCCTCGATGGTTGCCATCAGTCCACGCTTCAACAGGACAGGATGCTGGCTCTCCCCGACCGCATGCAGCAGAGAATAATTCTGCATATTGCGCGCCCCAATTTGTAATACATCAACGTAGCGCAGCATGAGGGGAATTTGATCTTGAGCCATCACCTCACTGACGATGGGCAGGCCGGTGAGCTGGCGCGCTTCTGCCAGCAGCTCCAGGCCTGCTTCTCCCATACCCTGAAAAGAATAAGGCGAGGTGCGCGGTTTATAGGCTCCACCGCGCAAGGCGTGGGCTCCGGCTTCCTTGACGGCAAAGGCCGCTTCGAAGAGTTGGTTGCGGGTTTCAACTGAGCACGGACCGGCAATCAGCACGACTTCATCCGGACCCACTCTGATCCCATCCACGGGAAAGCTGGAGCTTAGCGGGCGGAACTCACGCGACGCCAGTTTATAGGGCCGCGAGATGGGCACGATCCGGTCAACCCCGGGCAGGTGTACAAATTGATCCTGTGAGACAGGCCTCCCGTCTCCGATGGCGCCGATCACGGTGCGCTCGCTGCCCTGGGATAGGTGGGCGCGCAATCCATTGGCCTGAACGCGCTCGACAACTGTTTGGATCTGCACCTGGGTTGCGTCTGTACGCATAATGATCATCATGGCGAAATTCCTCCTGAACGATAAATTAACTTTTGTTGGCGAATAAATCCGGTCGCAGGCGCACGGCCTGCCTTAAATATACGGGATAGATCTGCGCTTGGGGTGTGTCTGTGTTCCAGTGAATGAGGACACGAATACAGCGTGGAAGCGCATCTATCACTGGAATCTCCTGGGCGCACATCAAGGGCACCTGGGTCCAGCCTAATTGACGGGCTGCCATGGCAGGGTAGGCAGATACGAGATCGGGTGTCAGCGTAAAAAGTACGCTGACGATATCTTCACTGTGCATTTCCGGGTTGGATCGCTGGATGTGCTCCAGAAGCTCGCGTGTAGCGCCCAGGATTTCTTCGGGCAGGTCATGCTCGACTGTGGTTGCCCCGCGTAGTCCACGTACGTTCATTGCCACCTCCTGTTATAAAAAAAACGCGAGACCGTTGGTCTCGCGTCGGGATATTCGTCCTGTTACGCCCGCTTAAGCGCTGCCAACGGCTAGTTGGTTGTGGCTGCCGTAATAATAAGCGCGGGCATAAGAGTAAGAGTTTAGCTGCATATCGATGACAATTTCATTTCAGGTTGATTAACTATACCCGAATATAAATCACTCGTCAAGCGTCAATTTAGATAACTATGGTTTAATTTACCTTTTTCTCTGCTACAACCATGCCGCAAACAGCATTACTGAAGATAAATTGCGATATGTAATATACTAATGATGAAGATGTAACAATTCAAGCTAGAATACGTTTAATCTGTAAGTAAACCTGGCTGCAGGGAGCAGCTTTGGTACGGGGAACTCAATGGGAGATTGAATGACAAAGGAGATGGAAAGATGAAACGTGTACGCTGGCTCAATATTGGAATGTTCTTGCTAATAATCGTGGCTGCACTGGCTTCTGCCGGTAGCGCCCTGGCTGAGGTAGGAGGGGAACCTCCAGCCCTATACGTGAAGAAAACTGCAATGACTACATTCGACCGTTCGTATGTATGGACAATCAAGAAAACTGCAGATGTAAGCAGCCTGACGCTCTCACCGGGGCAGGTGATTGATGTCAACTACCAGGTAAGTGTAAGCGCCAAAGCTGTTGATGGTAACTGGCGTGCTACGGGTAAAGTAATTTTTCAAAATACAACTGATGCGCCTGTGACCATCAATTCGGTTGACGATGTGATGTCTGATGGGACAGATGTCGATCTGGTGTGCCCCCGATCGTTTCCATATGTGTTACCTGCAAACTGGACCATCGAATGTACTTATGCAATTGATTTGCCCAACGGTAACCCGCGTACCAATTTCGTTACCGTGAGCTCATCCATTGGCGATTTTACTGCTCAAGCAGACGTTGTTTTTGGCGCTCCTGCCTATATAATCGACGAATGCATCAATGCCTCAGATACCCTGGCTCCCGGCTCGTCCCTGGGGACGGTTTGTGCGGGCGACGCTCCGAAGACATTCAAGTATACAGTTAAGGTTGGTCCGTATGCCACGTGTGGGGATTATGAGGTCATTAACAAGGCCTATTTCGTGACCACTGACACCAAGACCACGGGTACATCGATTGTCAAAATCCCGGTGGATGTGCCATGCGCAGAAGGCTGCTCGCTGACCCCCGGCTACTGGAAGACGCACTCCGACAACGGACCTGCACCATACGATAATACCTGGGCGAAGATCGGGGAAGACACGACTTTCTTCTTCAGCGACAAAACCTACTACAATGTATTGTGGACCAGCCCCCGCGGGAATGCCTATTACATTCTGGCGCATGCATACATCGCCGCCGAGCTGAATGAGCTCAATGGCGCGGATTTTGGCGCTGCTCAGGCAGCTTTCGATGCAGCTACAGCTTTATTCAACAACTCTGCGAATACCCCAGAGTTTGTAGGTGGCTTGAAGGGCGCTGCCAAGGCAGAATGGACAAGCCTGGCAACCATTCTGGATAACTACAATAATGGTCTGATCGGTCCTGGACATTGTAGCGAATAAATTTTCTTGATAAGCAAATTAGGGGCTGCCAGCTCAACGGGCAGCCCCTAATTATTTAACGACAAATGGGTTTGTGGTATTGATCGATCGGGGGGTCTAAGTCAAGGCGAAGTTTTCAACTGCTGGTGAATTGACTCCAGGTTGTAGATTTTCACGTAATCCACGCCTTGGATCTGTATGATGTGTTCGGGTTCGAGCTGCTCCAGCGCTGTAAACAGCTCGGCAGGCATATTGCGCTGCCACTGGTTGAGGTAAACCAGCACATAATCCGCCTCCAGATATGATTGGATTACCTCGGGCGGCGCCTGGCGGCCAATGTCGATGGGCTTGCTAATAAAACCCAGGCTGTGGCTGTACCAATTAAAAGCCAGGGGGTACCAACTCACAATGCGCTTAGTGCGGATATCGGGGATGGTTTTCAGATAGATAGCAGCTTCGTTCAGGCCTTCTCCCCACCCAACCAGCAGCACATCCTTAGCTTTTTGCATACCTCCCAGCAGGGGGTTGAAATAGGTCAGGTAATATGGATGGTGGCTGGCAGTGATGAATGCCTGGATTGCCAGTAATAATACTATTGCGGCGACTGGTACGATCATGCGCAGGCGGGAAGTGAATTTTTCACCCAGCCAACGCAGGCCTGCCACCAGACCGGCAGCAGCAAGGAAATCGAAGGCCAGGTAGCAGGGAAGGTAATAGCGGTCAAATTTCTTGGTTCCCAGGGTCATCAAGATCGTAAAGAGCACGATAAACCACGCCAGCCCCGCCAGATTACGCCGGGTGAGACGGGTAAAAAAGGTAAAATTGCGTGTAGCTAGGATTAAACCCAGCGACAACAGCCCAATCCAGGTGATAGGCGTACTGCGCCACAGATAGGTGAGGGGATAATAATAAACATATTTGTCCGACGGGTCATAATCAACCTGGTAGGCGCTGACCAATTCAGCGCCGCCGCCGCCGCCTTCTGCCGCATTAAAGGCGTGCTCGAAGACATTGCCCAACGTTCCGACCGGATCGACCCACATGGCAGGCCAAACGATAAAGACAACCACCAGGCTTAGCAGCCCCCAGGCGAGCAGGGGGATGAAAACTTTGCGCACGGTCGCCTGACTGAAAATTTCTCGAAGTTTTACGCCGAACAGCTCCTGAATACCCAGAAAGCCGATGATCGGAATAATCATGAAGCTGGGCGTCACCGTCAGGAAGCCCAGCCCGGCAGCTGTGGCTGAAACCACCAGGCTGGACCAACGCCGCCTGCGCAGGTAATCCAGGAATGCTAAAACCGAGACCAATAAAAAGCTGCTCGACAATCCATTGGTATGCAAAAACCGGGAGTGGGCGACATGCATCGGCTCAAAGGCGATCAGCAATATACCCACCAGGGCAATCCAGGGATCGAAAAGGCGCCGGGCATAAAACCAGGCTACCAGCAGGCAGAGGGAGACGACCAGGACAATCGCCAGGCGGGCGGTAGCCAGGATTTTCATCGGGTTTACCGCCCGATTTTTAAAGATATCAAAGAGTTTGGAGTCGCCCAGATTTTCCTGACCCACGCGCTCATAATCGGGAAACTGGAGATGGTAGCCTAGTGCGCCCGCCCACATAGTGATCACACCCGGATGACCGGTCTGAAAGGTATCCGCATAGTTTCCTTTTACTAATGCGTAATAAAAATTGGCCGAGCGTTTCCCCCAGGTAGGCTCATCAGCCGTTACAAAGCTGCCCAGGCTATCCAGGCGCGGCAGAAGAATGGCTGCTGCGATAAGGATAAACCAGGCAACTTCAACCCACACGGGCAGTCTGCCTGGCTGATTTAGATTTTGATTTGTCTGCTTAGAGGTGGGCATACGAGAGATTTTATCCTGAGTCAGATAAAATTAGAACCCTGTCTGAGTATGCCGCTGCCAGCGTGGCATCCCGCCATCGCCAGCAGGCGCGCTGGCAAATCAAATCGCCTGGCTGGAAGATAAATTGATTATTCCCAATCCAGGAATCTGGGTAAACGGTTGCGATTCTTCAGCGTACCGATCACACCATCGGGGAAGAACATTAAAACCAGGATCATCATGATCCCGGTAGCAACGATATTCAATTCTGATGACCCCAACTGGGCGACGAAAAACTCATTGGTGGCGATGAAAATGGCAGCCCCGATCACAGGCCCGGCGACAGTTCCTTTACCCCCAATCAGTGTCATGAGCACCATGTGAGTGGCGATGCCGATGGATAAGAACAGCCCGGGACGTAGATAGGTCAGGTAATACACCCACAGCGCGCCGGCCATGCCCACGAATATACCACTGATGGCAAAGGCCAGAACTTTGTAGATGTGGGTCGGTACGCCGGCAACTTCCGCCTTGGTCTCGTCCTGAGAGATAGCCCGTAAGCCCAGCCCAAATTTCGAATGGCGGATGCGATAGGACATGAAGATGGTTAGAGCCGCTAATATCAGAAAAGCATAATAGAAGGGGATCTTGGCCGTTGCCATCTTGAGCCCCATAAGCGGTAAAGACAATCCATTTGCTCCCCCGGCCAGCTCCCATTTATCCATGACGATCGATGCCAGCAGGATCAGAGCCACCGTGGAAATGATAAAGGCTGAGCCACTGGTGCGCAGGGTGATCAAGCCAACGATCAAACCGATTGCCAGGGCAAGTAATCCTGCCACGGGGGTGATGAGGAAGGGTGAAATGCCCTGGTAAACCAGCAGAATGCCTGCCAGATAAGCACCAGCCGCAAAAAAAACATTATGTCCCAACGAGACATAACCGGTATAGCCCCCCAGGATATTCCAGCTGGAGGCCATGGAGATATACATAAAGGTGTATAGCATTAAATGCAGCCAGTAATTCATCCCGCCAAATATGGCCTGCGTAAGGGGAAACAACAGCAAGCTGAGGAATAGGATCGCCAGAAAGATTATCCGCCCGCGGGATTTTTTTGTGTCCGGGCTGACAGGCTCAGCAGACACAGGGGATATACTGATGATTTGATCGGACATTTATTGTAACTCCATTTTTTTGCCGAACAAGCCCTGGGGGCGGAATAATAGAATTAAAAAGAGCGCCAGGTAAAAAGTTATCGGTGACCAGGTGGGACCAAAATTAAAACTGACATACGCCGCCAGCGCTGAAAGTAAGAACGATCCGACCAGAGAGCCAATCAAGCTGCCCATACCTCCCAAAACGATCAGGGCTAGAATAATCGTCACCCATTCCATATGTTTGGCTGGGAAGAATGTGAATAAAAAGCTGACCAGCGAGCCAGACGCACCTGCCAATGCCGTGCCCAGGCCGAAGGTGATCATCGAAATTTGATGCACATTTACGCCAACCGTTTTGGCTGCGGTGCGGTTTTGTGTGGTTGCCCGGATGGCATATCCCAGGCGTGTATAGCGCAGTAACGCCCATAAACCGACCAGTAAGATGATACTGACTACCGTTGCGTAAAATTGTCCTTCTGGGAAGTAAAAAGGACCAAAGTTCAGGGTGTCGGTGGCGTAACGAGGGGTTGTCGATCGATAGATACCCGTAAAAAAGTAGCTTAGCAAGCCTTCGATGACCAGGCTCAATGCAAAGGTAATCAACACCGTGAGCTCTACGAAGCGGGGATTGTCAATCAATTTCGCAAACAAAACCCGATAGACCAGCAGCCCAAACAAGTACATGACGGGGATGGTGATCACAATCGAGAGGATCGGGTCCATGCCAAGCAGCTTAAAAGCCCAGTAGGCGATATAAGCTGCCATAACAATAAAGGCGGCATGCGCCAGGTTGACAATGCGCATCACCCCGAAGATCAGTGTCATGCCTGAGGACATCAGGGCAAAGACACCCCCCAGACTCAGGCCTAAAATGATGATTTGCGATATCTGAGTCATTATTTATCCTCTAGTGCTTCTTCCCTAAATACAATTCCTGGATGCGCTCGTCCTGCAGCACTTTTTGGGCTTCAGCGATGAAGCTGTTTTTACCGAGATCCAGCACAACGCCCCAATCTGCTGCTTCTAAACCCATGCGCGCATTCTGCTCAACGATGATGACGGTCATTCCGGCGCGCTTTAAGATTTCGATGCTGTCAAAGATTTGTTTGGATATTTTCGGCGCCAGCCCCAGGCTAGGCTCATCCAACATGATCAGCTCCGGGCGCAGGACCAGCGCGCGCCCAATGGCAAGCTGCTGCTGCTGGCCGCCGGAAAGAGTCTTGGCCTGTTGTGCGTGGCGCTCGCCCAGAATGGGGAAGATTTCGCAGACTTCTGCTATCCGCTGGTCGATTTGTTTTTGATCGGAAAGGACATAACCACCCATGCGCAGATTCTCACGCACGGTCATATCCGGAAACAAGGAGCGGTCCGAAGGTACCAGGCAGATCCCTTTACGCAGGATTTGGTCTGTGCGCCAGCCAGTGAGATCTGCGCCTTTGAAGGTAATACGCCCTTTGCGTGAGGGTAACAGGCCGGAGATAACTTTGAGGTAGGTAGATTTTCCTGCTCCATTGGGACCAATGATGCAGTAAGTTTTACCGGCTTCAACTTGCAGCGAAATGCCTTTTAAGATATCTGGGCCGCTGCCATAACCAGCAACGATATCTTCTGTTTCTAGAATTACCATGCTTATGCTCCCAGATAGGCTTCTAAAACGCGTTGGTCGTTTTGGATGATCTCCGGCGACCCTTGCGCCAGCACTGTGCCATAGGCCATGACAACAACCGGGTTGCTGATATTCATCACCAGCTCCATGTTGTGTTCGACGATCAGAAAGGTCATGCCCTGCGCATTTAGTTTTTGGATACGCTCGATGATCGATTCCAGAAGTGTCGGGTTCACCCCGCCGGCTGGCTCATCCAGCATGATCATGCGCGGTTCAGACATCAACACGGAGGCGAATTCAAGCAGCTTTTTTTGTCCGTAAGATAAATTTTTAGATTTTTCATTTGCCAGCCTGGAAATGCCAACAAAATCCAGTAATTCCATGGCGCGATCTCTTTCCTTACCATGGATGCTGTCGCGAAACAGATCAAAAAAACCATGAATTTGCGACTGGATCACCATATTTTCCAGGACAGTCATTTCTTGCAGGTCTCTGGTGATCTGAAAGGTGCGGCTGATGCCTCGCCGGGTGATCTGGTGAGGTGCCAATTTGTCGATAGGCCGCCCATCGAATGTGATGGTTCCAGAATCTGCTTTCAGCAATCCGGTTATCAGGTTAAAAGCAGTGGTTTTCCCGGCTCCATTGGGGCCAATCAATGCTGTGATACTGCCGGCCTCGACATTAAATGTGCAGTCGTCGACTGCTTTAATTCCCCCGAAGCTCTTGTTTAAGTGCTGAACTTCTAACAATCCCATGTGTTGTCCGCTGATTCAAACAGAGTCTGGGTTTTGCCGGTTGTTCGCCGGCAAAACCCAGATTGAGAACTAGACTACCATTCTGGCTTGGGCCATACCAGGTCAACAACGCCTGGGAAAGCGCCTTGCGGGTAAACAAAATTCAACTCGCCTTCTTGCCATTGGACCATAATGAAAGGCTTGTTGACAGGCAAACCACGCTCGTCCCAGTAGAAGTCGCCCAGGATTGTGCGAACGGGTTCTTCAGCGGTGCGAGCAGCCATCCAATCGCGTATGACCGTGTTATCGGTGGTGTTTGCGCCACGCACAGCCTGTTCCATTCCCTGGCAGAGGGAGAACGGAATCGCTTCGTCTTCGTCAGCCTCGCGCCCATATTTTTCGCGGAAGGCATTCATGAACATTTCATTGGTGAATTCCTCGCCATTCAAGAGGCCAGTGAAGTTCGCCAATGGATGCCAGGAGGCGTGGGTCAGCAGGCCATTCACAGCAGTGCCGAGTTCGTCCACGAATTCACTCTGTGAACCCTGGCTCATGTAGATGGCCTTGGGCTGGTAATCGATGGTTTGTAGGGCGCGGATCAGCTGGATGCCTTCATCAGGGGAGGTCACCAGGGCGAAGATCATGTCAGCATTGGCAGCTTTGATCGAATTGGCTAGTGTCAGCCAGTCAGAGAAACCTTGCTCGGGCCACTGCTCCTGGTAGACCACTTCGATATTGGCTTCAGAAAAGCCACCGGGCGCCAGAGATACAACCTCTTCGGTCCCTGGTACCACGATCTCGGTGCCCAGTAAACCGGCTGCGATGCCGTTGGCGAAGAAGTCATCGGCGTAGACCAGAGCGGCCGTTTTGGGTTTCTCTTCTGCAGGTACCAGGTTGTTGATTAACTCGATGGGGGTCTTGCCAATGTATTCGGCGGCGTTGGGCTGGTAATAGAACATGTATTTGAAATCGCGCTCGAAGATGCGCAACGCAGCGCCGGATGGGTTGGGGTGAACCAGCTCTGCCTGTTCGGTGATGACCGAGGCGGGGAAGGTGAGCAAGCTGGAGAATGTGCCGAAGATCAGGTCGACATTATCGACGTTGATAAAGCGTTCCATCTGGGTGATGATCGTCTCGGCATCGGATTGGTTGTCGCTGACGATTAACTCGACAGGCCGGCCCAGCAGCCCGCCGCCTTCATTGATCAGGTCAACGCACAGTTGATAACCATCTCCGTGCTTGGTGCCTGGGATCGAGAAGGAACCCGTCAGGGGTAGCGATGCGCCGATCTTAATCGGCTCGCCTTGCGGTGTGGTGGGTTCTTCAGACGCGGCAACCGGGGGCTCAGTAGCCTCAACGGGAGCTTCTGTCGCCACCGGGGCCTGTGTGGCTTGGGCGCAAGCTGATAGAACCATACTTCCAATCAGTAGAACTGCAAACAAGAAGCGTGCACTACGAGTCATGTCTCTCTCCTTATCATCCAATTGAAATTCTAACATCGATTAGTGACTGGCAATTTAGATTGTTTTGGTGCAGGTGCGCCTCCCTTCTTGATTTGATATTTTAGATCCAGGTTTCCGGTTAAAAATAAAATGAGGCCCGTATGTAAATAAACAGGGCCTCATCCAATTGGCTTAGCTGGAAGGTTGATCGTTATGGCGAAGTGGCACAAAAACCACCTGATGAAAAAATCCATTTGCGGCATTTCACTCTCGCAGCAGACATTGTGGAGTGGTGTCACGGGATTGTTGAAAGTACAGCTTACCAGGGAGAAGGCTGAAGGGTATTGGACTGCTATCCGGCAATGTTCCCTGTGTTTTGCAGTAGGTTGTGCGACATTGTCGAACACTATATGACATAGCTGAACAATTGAATCTTAACACAAATGCTTGATTGCTGTCAAGGAATTGATCACGCGTAAGGAAACCCGGCTGACCGCAGGATGACAATCCCAGTGTCGATTTAGATGCATTTATAATGGGGTAGGTAGACGCAACCTTGAGCTATTCAATAAAGGAGTGAATGGTGGAAATTAATCAAGAACTGCATAATCAAATCCTGGTTTTCCAGGAAAATGAAATCACTGAATATCATATCTATAAGCGGTTGGGAGAATCAGTAAAAGCAGACGAAAATAAAAGAATTTTACTGAAGATTGCCGAAGATGAGCGCAGGCATTATACCGAATGGATGAAATACACCAAAACAGAGGTGAAGCCTAACTGGCTGCGCATGTGGTTTTATTATTGGGTCAGCCGCATTTTAGGTTTTACCTTCGGTATTAAACTCATGGAGCTGGGTGAAGAAGATGCCCAGGACCATTACGAGATGCTCAAAGGGAAAATCAGGGAAGTGGATCAGATCATCGCCGATGAAAACAGCCATGAAGAGTCATTGATTGCTCTGCTGGACGAAGAGAGCTTACGCTATGCGGGCTCCATGGTGCTGGGGTTAAATGACGCTCTGGTAGAGCTGACCGGTGCTCTGGCAGGTTTCACGCTGGCGCTACAAAATACCAACTTGATCGCCTTAAGCGGTCTGATCACGGGTGTGGCTGCGGCGATGTCGATGGCAGCCTCCGAATACCTGGCGACGCGCTCCGAGAATACCGGAAAAAATCCCGCTAAAGCTTCAATCTACACCGGGATTGCCTATATCATCACGGTAGCCATTCTGATCACCCCATATTTGATTTTGGATAATTATTACGTCTGTCTGGCTGTGGCGCTGACGTTGGCGGTGATCATTATCGCGCTGTTCAATTATTATATTTCTGTTGCCAAGGATGAGCCTTTCAAGAAACGCTTTGTTGAAATGGCTGGCATAAGCCTGGGTGTGGCCGCACTCAGCTTCGTGCTGGGTTATGTGATCCGCAGCACCCTGGGCATTGAGATCTAATAAGACTTACACACCTGGTTGGAGGAGCCCGGAACTGCGTAACTCCTATCTAAAAAAGAATATCTTGCGCAAATGGTTCAGAAGTGATAAACTGCTGCAAAGCGTAGATCGGGACGAGTAACTGTTCGTTGCTAGCCAGGGAGAGAGAGCCACAGACTGAAAGCTTTCTCCTAGACAAAACAGCCAAAACCCCCCGAGAGCGATCTGAGGAACAAACCAGTATTCAGGTCCGGGTGTGCCCGTTACAGCGATAAAGTGCGGCAGCCAGCCGGTAAGGCGAGCTTGCCGAATGTGGGTGGAACCACGGGAGATCCAACCTCTCGTCCCTTGTGACGGGAGGTTTTTTTGTTTAATTTGTGCAAGTTGTGGAGGTAGCATGTCAGAAGAATACAAAGATAGCCATTTGTTCCGCGTGCGGCACAGCGCCTCGCATGTGATGGCGCAGGCAGTCCTGGAGATGATCCCGGAGGGTAAATTTGCCATCGGCCCAGCGACTGATGACGGGTTTTATTATGATTTTGATCTTCCCCGACCCCTGACTCCAGAAGATTTGGAGAAGGTCGAAGCGCGCATGCGTGAAATCATCCGCCAGAAGTATCCGTTTGTCTATCAAGAAGTCAGCGCTGACCAGGCGCGGGCAGAGTTCAAAGACCAGCCTTATAAACTGGAGCTGATCAACAATCTGGAAGCTGGCGAAGTAGATGAGGACGGCAACCCGATTGGCGAGCCGGTGACGATCTCATTCTACAAGCACGGTCAATTCACGGATTTATGTCGCGGCCCGCATGTACAGAACACGAGTGAGATCAATCCGGATGCGATCAAGCTGCTCAGTGTAGCCGGCGCTTATTGGCGCGGCAGCGAGAAGAATCCCATGCTGCAGCGCATCTATGGCACGGCGTTTGAGAAAGCGTCTGAGCTGGAAGAGTACCTGGTGTGGCGTGAAGAAGTCGAAAAGCGCGATCATCGCAAGTTGGGTAAACAGCTGGATCTG
>Ga0105095_10001397_pt1 | contig 12686 bp, 11 predicted proteins | sample PPLLak2March2015_2_FD_79180 | JGI IMG/M metagenome (GOLD analysis project Ga0105095, IMG submission 79180) | Freshwater sediment microbial communities from Prairie Pothole Lake near Jamestown, North Dakota, USA - PPLs Lake P8 Core (3) Depth... | ecosystem: Environmental > Aquatic > Freshwater >... | reverse complement strand
GAATGCACTCGAGCTCGAGATCGACTCCTGCCGCTCGCGCGTCGTCGACGGCCTCGAGGAGGCGTCTTTTCTCCTCGGCGAAATCCTCCTCGGGATTCAGGCGCCGATCCATGGAGAAGCTGAAGCTCGGGGGAACGACGTTGAAGTTCTGCTCTCCCTGGACCTCGCCCCCGATCATCAGGATGGAGCGCCGAGCTTCCGGGGGCTCGAGGGGGAAGCGGGTGGTGCGGGACTCCACGTCTTCCTTGATCGTCGAAAGCGCTCTCAAGAGGCCGAACGATTTCTCGAAAGCGTTGGATCCCCGATACTGCAGACCCACGTGGGAGGATCGGCCGCGGACGCGAATGCGATAGGTCAGAGCTCCGCGGCTCGCGTTCCAGACGACGCCGCCCGTGGGCTCGGCGGTGAGCATCGCGCAGGCATCGTCGCCGAAGAGGAGGCCGCGCTCGCAAAGCGACCGCGAGCCCCGAGCGCCTCCCGTTTCCTCGTCGGGAACGATCCGGAGCTCGATGCGCCCCTTCGGGCGAAGACCCGAGTCTTCGAGCGCCCGGATGGCGTAAATCATCGAGACCAGCCCGCCCTTCATGTCCGTCGACCCTCGTCCGAAGACGGTGTCTTCGGTGACTCTCGGCTCGAACTGGGAGGGATCCTGCGCGGGGACGACGTCGATGTGGCCGTGGAAGTAAACGGCTCGGTCGCCTTCGCCCCAGTTCGAGGAAAGCCAGAATCGCGGGTGCTTCGGGTCGCCGTTGCCATCGGGGACGGGCTCGATTCGCGAGTCGAGCCCGAGCTTCTGGATATGGCGCGCCACGACCGAGAGCCCGGCCTCGTAGGAGCGGCCGGGCGGGTTCTCTGTGGGAACCGCGACGAGCTCCGCCGCGAATCTCGCCATCTCTTCGCGCCTTCCCGCGATCGAGCGGCGCAGAGATTCAATGGGGGAATTCATGTGCCATATACTACCCGCCGCGAGCGAACCTCGAGGAAAGTAAGGGTACAATGGGCGTTCACCGAAAACGCGAAGACTACAACTCCTATCAGTATCTGAAGACTCCCAGGGACTTCCGGGAGTTCGACCTCGTCGAAGGGGAGGGGCCGTTCCCCTCCTACCTCCTGCCGCTCTCGCGCGAGAAGGAAGAGAGAGTGCAGGACCTCGCGGAGCGGACCATCATTATCTCCCTCCACGAGCACCCCCACTTGTTCCCCAGGGACATCCGGGAGTGCAAGGAGTACGACAAGCAGGGGAGAACCATCACCGCTTACCAGGCGCTGGGCGATTCCTACTGGGACGCGTTCTTCGACAACTTTCAGGACGGCACGGCGATCATCACTTCCAAGAACGGCTGGAAGTGGACGGACGTGATCCACGACGTGGGGATGAGGCTCTGCGACCTCGCCCACCAGGAACTGGTCATCAAGTGCGAGACGGTTAAGGACATCTACCGGGCCCACGAGACGGGAAAGATCGCGATGATCGCCGCGCAGGAAGGGGCGGCGATGATCGAGAACGAGCTCGAGCGCATCGAGATCCTCTACGGGATCGGGATCCGCGCCATGGGGATCACTTACAGCGAGTCGAACTCGCTCGGCACCGGCCTCAAGGAGCCGAAGGACGGTGGACTCACGAGCTTCGGTCGGCGCGCGGTCCAGAGGATGAACGAGGTGGGAATGGCGATAGACTGCGCCCACTCGAGCCCGCAGACGACCCTGGACACCATCGAGGCGAGCGCCAAGCCCATCTTTCTCACTCATACGGGAGCGAGGTCCGTCTGGAACATCAAACGCCTCGCCACGGACGAGATGCTGAAAGCCTGCGCGGGAAAGGGCGGCGTAATCGGAGTCGAAGCGGCGCCCCACACCACGATGTCGACCAAGCGTCCAGGGCACGACCTCGAGACGTACATGGAGCACTTCGAGTACATCCGCGATCTCGTGGGAATCGATCACGTGGCTTTCGGTCCCGACACTCTCTACGGGGACCATGTCGGGCTCCATCACGTCTACTCGGACGCCCTGTCCATCGATGCGTCTCATGAAGGTCACGAAGGGAGCTCTCCAGCCTATGAAGAAGTGGAGTACGTGAAGGGTCTGGAGAACCCCACCGAAGCCTCGAAGAACATCCTGCGGTGGCTGGTCGAGCACGACTACGCCGAGCGGGACGTCAGGAAGGTCCTGGGAGAGAACGTGCTGCGCGTTCTGAAAGAGGTCTGGCAATGAAGCCCAGACTTCCCTGGATCTCGATTCTGCTCATGACCATCTTCCTCGTGGGTGGGAGCGCTGCGCTCGTCGTCGATTGGCCCCCCGGTCCCGCCCATCTCGATTGGGGCGTCTGGGTCGTCGTCTACTTCGGTTACCTCTACGTCATTGCCGCCTCGGTGTTCTACGTCCTGACCGGCCGGTAGCCCACTTGAGCGAGACCGCGCAGTACGTCGCGATCCTGACGACGTACTTCGTCGCGATGATTGGAATCGGCGTCTGGTTCAACAAGCGATCGCGCTCTCGAAGCGAGTACTTTCTCGCCCGCGGTAAGCTCGGCCCGGCGACGATCGGCATCTCGTTCTCGGCGACCCAGATCAGCGGAAGCTCCTACATGGGCGCTGTGGGAACCGAGAGGATCTTCGGCTACAACTTTTCGCCCGCGGGCGTCTCTTCCGCCGCCGCTCCCTGGTTCTCCTACATCCTCCTCGGAGATCGACTGCGGAGGGTCGCCTCTCGCCTGGGTAGCGTCACCCTCGCCGACATCCTTCAAGCGCGCTTCTACAGCAAAGCCGTGGGGGCGGTCGCGACCGCCGTGATGCTCGTGGCGTTCGTTCCGCTCATCGCCGCTCAGCTCAAGGCGGCGGCGAACGTGTTCGAGGTCCTTCTGGGGATGCCGTATTGGATGGGACTCGTCGGCTTCGGGGGGGCGGTAATCCTCTACACCGTCCTCGGAGGCATGCTGGCCGTGGCCTGGACCGACATGATTCAGGGGCTCATCATGATGGCGGGCTTCGCCATCCTGGCGCCGGTCGCGGTTCTCTCCGCGGGAGGATTCTCCGAGATGCATCGCCAGTATGGCCAGCTCAACCCCGAGGCCATCTCGCTGATGGGTAAGATGCCCGCTCTCTGGGTGGTCTCGGACTTCCTCGTCTGGGGCTTTTTCCAGATCGGTGGCTCCCCGGCGGCGGTGACCCGCTTTCTGATTCCCGAAGACGATCGCACTCTCAAAGGGGCGATGGCCTACTCCGTCGTCTTCCAGAGCTTCATCTACGTCTGCGCGACGCTCATCGCCATCGCCTCCGGCGTGCTCCTGCCCGATCTGGCCCAGCCCGATCTCACGCTTCCGACGCTGGTGGCGAAGCTCCTTCCTCCGGTATTCGGGGGGATCATCATCGCCGCGGTCCTGAGCGCCATCATGTCGACCCTGTCGGGGATCCTCCTGGTCGCCGGCTCGCTCGTAGTGGAGAACGTCTACGTCAAGCTCATCGGAAGAACCATCGATGCGCCCCGCGGCCTCCGGATCGCGCGCTGGGTGACGTTCATCATCGGCGCGCTTGCTCTGGCGGTGGCGTTTCGTCCCCCCGCCGCCATCTTCTGGATCGTGACCATGTCGTTCAGCTTGATGGCTTCGGCCTTCACCTTCCCCTTTCTCCTCGGCCTCTGGTGGCCGAGGGCGACCCGCGAAGGAGGACTCGCGGGAATGGTGGGAGGGGCTATCGCCTGCGTCGTCTGGTACGTCCTCGGCTGGGCCCGCTATGGCTCGCTCGAGAACTGGATCGGCGGCATCTGGCCCGCGCTCTTCGGCCCCATGGTCTCTCTCGTGCTGATGTTGGTGGTGTCGAAGCTCACCGCCCCCCCGCCGGAGGAAGTGACGAGAACCTTCTTCGCGGACTGATCTTCGAATCAGGCGTAAGGTGAGTTCTTCCCCTTTACTTCTTCCCTTCGGCGAGGTGCTCCCAGGCGTCGCGCATGTCCAGGCGCCGCGCCAGGCCTTCGAGCTCGGACGCGACGCCTTTGTCCAGGGGAATCCCGGTGGCGCGCCGCTCCTGCTCGATCGCGAACTCCGCTTCTCCCGGGTAGTAGATGCGCGGAGCCCCGGCCGCGGGCGCCGTCGTGACCTGATGGAGCATCTCTTTGAACCGGTTCCGGAACTTCACCCAGGGACTGAACGCGCGGAGGCGGATGACGACGAAGAAGTGGCCGATGCCCGCCACGTCCTGCCGCTTCCCCTCCGCGCCCGCGAGCTCGCGGCCGAAGGAGCCTCCGGATAGCACTCCCGCGAGGGCGTCGACGGCCAGCGCGAGTCCGTAGCCCTTGTACGATCCCGTCTCCGCCTTGCTTCCGAGGGGGAGGAGCATCATCGCTTCGAGCGCCGTCTTCGGACTCTTCGTGGGCTCTCCCGACGAATCGAGAGCGAGGCCGACGGGTAACCTGGCCTTGCGCCTGAGAGCGTCCTCGAGCTCGGCGCGCGAAGTCGCGGTCGTCGCCATGTCGAGCACGAACGGAGCGTCGTCCTCGGCGGATGGGATGGCGATGGCGACGGGGTTCGAGCCCAGGGTCGCCCGGGTCCCGTAAGTGGGCACCATGGCGGGGGCGGCGTTCGAGACGGCGATTCCGATCATCTGCTCGGCGAGCGCCAGGCGCGCGTAGTAGCCCGCCATTCCGAAATCGTTGCTGTTCCGCGCCGCCACGGCCGCGATTCCGAGCTTCTTCGCCATCTCGATAGCGATCTCCATCGCGCGCGCTCCCACCACGTGGCCCATGCCGTTGTCGCCGTCGATGACCGCCGTCCCCTGCTCCTGGAACAGCATCCGGATATCCGCGGCGGGGTTGATCAAACCGGACCCGATGCGCGAAGCGAACAGCGGAAGGCGGCTCGATCCTTCCCCCTCCACCCCCGCGAGGTCCGCGGAGACGAGGGCGTCGCCCACCCTCGAGGCGTGGGGAGCAGGAAGTCGGAGCCGCTTCAGCACCTCGCGGATGAAGTAATGAAGCCTTCCGTGGCGTACGAAGATCGTCTTCGGCATGAGCGCTAGGCTAAGCGGCCGGATCCACGGAAGTCAACGAACGAGGTTTCGAGTCTGTAGGGAAGCGGCCAGTTCTGAGGGGAAAATCCCATCCGGACATGCCCCTCCCGAACGTCCCGATTGAACGAAGTCTTTGCCCCAGGGACGATTGGGCGGGAAAAACCGGGCTCGCGCAGCTGGCATCGTGATTGCTTAGCGAACTTGGGCGCCTCTTCGGAGAGAGGCCATGCCCGGGAGGCGAAAGTGGAACGACAGAACGGTCAGCTCCAGACGGAGACCCAGAACGTTCTACTGCTCTCGACCGAAAAGAAAGTCTTCGGCTTCGATCTTCTCGAGACTTTCCGGGTGGCCATCGGGAGGCACGACTCCAACGACCTGCGTCTCAACTCCAGAAATGTGTCGAACTACCATGCAGAAATTCTGATCGAGCCCGACGGCCTGGTTCTCCACGACCTCGGAAGCACCAACGGCACGTACGTGAACGAGGAGCGGGTGCGGCGGCGAAAGCTCGCTCATGGCGATCGAATCCGTATCGGAAGCAACGAGATCATGGTGAAGCTCACGAACGGCGAGGTGGTCAAGGAGACGGAGCCCGCGTCGCCCTCGGTGCCAGCGACCGGAGAGTTCGGGCGCGAGGGGAGCACCGAGCACGGGCTCACGCTCAAGAAGCTCCTTCTCACCATCAGCCGCCAGAACCAGTCGATGCGTCTGGTGCTGACGAGAAACGCGAGCGAGGTCGCGGTCTACATTCACGAGGGCCGCGTCATTTTCGCGGAGTCGGGCAAAGCCAGGGTGGAGAAAGCGCTCTACCGTGCCTTCGAATGGCGCAGCGGGACCTTCAAGGTCGAGGCGTTTCCAGCGAACGACTCCGTTCCCAGACTCATGAGCGTTCCCATCGAGACGCTGGTGGAGGAGGGAGCGCAGCAGGCGAGAGAGCTCGATGAGCTCATCGGGAAGCTCCCTCCGCCCGATGCGCCCCTGCGGCTCAGGGAAGGCTGCAAGATGAGGATCTGCGACTTCACTCCCGCGGAGATCGAGGTGTTCCAGGGGCTCATCCGCGGGGGCACTCTCGCGGCGACCGTCGGAGAGTCGCCCATGACCGACTTGCGGGTGATGAGCCTGGTGCACTCTCTGGTGTTGAAGCGCGTCTTTGAGATGGAGGAGAACTCCTCGCTTCTCGAGCAGACCAACATCATCACGCGTCACTGAACGGGTCGAAGCCGTCCAGAAAAGAGGACGGACCCTCGAGACGACCCTCTCCCAAGTGTCCGGTTGTTGGAGGTTTATCGATTGGGCACTCTTGGCACGCGCACTGCTCTTCCAGGTCAGCGTCGATCCAAGGAGGAGAACATGACCAAGACCTGGACACGCTGGCTCAACCGTTTTTCCGTCGTAGCGCTCGCGGGCGCGAGCGCGGCCTGCGCTCCGAAGACCGTGAACCACGTGCTCGCCGATCCCGCGCGCTACGCGCACCAGGAGATTTCTCTATCGGGGGTCGTGGTCGAAAGCGTCTCCGTCGCCGGCAAGGGATTCTATCGCCTCGAGGATCCCACGGGGCGGCTCTGGGTGTTCTCCGCGAGGGGCGTCCCGCGTAAAGGCGCGACCGTGAAGGTCAAAGGGAAGGTCCACGACGGGTTCGACATCAGCGCGTTCGGCGGCGTCCTCGATCTCCCCGAGCCCATCCGGGAGCGCATCGAATCCGGGCTCCTCATGGTGGAGTCGTCCCACAAGGCCGACAACTGAAGCCATCCGGGCGAGCCCCTATAATGGGCGAAGCGTGAGCCGGAAACTCGACGTCCTCGCTCATCAATGGGGGCTTGATCGGCTCGCCTTCCGCATCTGGCGCTACAACCCCTTGGCTCTGCTGCGTCTCTATCGCCACCACCTTTTCGATCGCCGGCTCGGCGTCGACACCCGCGGCTACTCCGACCTCCGCTACGAGCCGACGCCGGCGGACGTCTTCCAAGAAATGATCTCGAAGTTACCCTTCGACCCGAGGGACTTCATCTTCGTCGACTTCGGCTCGGGAAAAGGGAAGGTCTTGATGCTCGCTGCCAAATACCCGTTCCTGAGCGTCGTCGGCGTCGAGCTCTGGGAGGACCTCCATCGGATCGCCCTCGACAATCTGGAGTCCTTCCGGACCCGCGCCGACTGTGCCGCGGAGCTCACGACGCTCCGGATGGACGCCGCCGACTTTCCGCTTCCCGACGCGCCGCTGGTGCTCTACTTCTTCAACCCCTTCCCGGAAGCGGTCCTCGAGCGCGTGCTCTCGAATCTCCGGATGTCGCTCAGTCGAGCGCCGCGCCGCGTCTACGTTCTGTTCTATGCGCCGGTCCGGCGGGGGACGCCGTGGGATCGAAGGCGGGTCCTCGAATCCTCGGGCTTCCTGCGGGTTCTCCGCGACGAAACCCGGTTCACGATCTACACCGCGAGCTGAATCCTGGCGTCCACCGCCACCGCCCCGCGCTCGAGCGAGACCAGGGGATTGACGTCCATTTCCGCGATCTCCGGATGGGCGAGAGCGAGCTGGGACAGGCGCAGGAGCGCATCGACCAGAGCTCGGGTGTCGCGGGCGGGCTCTCCCCGAATGGCGTCGAGGAGGCGATGCATCTTGACCTCGCGGATCATCAGCGCGGCGTCGGCGTCGGTTATGGGGCACATCCTGAGGGAGACGTCGCGGAGCGCCTCCACGTAGATCCCGCCGAGGCCGAACATCACCATGGGACCGACGCGCGGCACCCGGGTCAGGCCGACGATGGTCTCGCGGCCGCGGGCCGCCATCCGCTGGAGCAGGAGCCCTTCGACGCGGAGCTTCGTCGGCCCCGCGAAGCGTCGGCTCACTTCGGAGAGTACCCGGGGCACGATCTCGTCGAGCTCCGACGGGCTCGCGATCCCGAGCACCACGGCCCCGAGCTCCGTCTTGTGGATGATCTGCGGGCTCACGACCTTGAGCGCCAGGGGATAGCCGATCGCCTCCGCGGCTCGCGCCGCTTCCGCGCGCAGCTCCGTGTCGTCGGCGCCCCGGATGAACTCCCACGGGGTCACGGGAACTCCATAGGCCTCCAGAACCCGAAGGGCATCCGCCTCGCTGAGCTTCAGCTCGCCTTTCTCGCGGGTTCGCGCGATCGCCCCGGCCACCGCCTTGTCGTCCACCTCGAACGCGACGACTTTGCCCAGGGGGCGCGACTGCCACTCGCTCTGGCGCCACATCGCCGCGAGAGCCCGAGCCGCGGACTCGGGGAACAGATAAGCCGGTACCCGGGCCTGGTGCAGCGTCGCCAGCCCCGCGGGAAGCCCTTGCTGCCCCATGAGGACCGCGAACAGGGGCTTTGCCGGGTGCCGGGGGTTCGCCTTCGCCAGCGCCTCGGCGATGTCCTCGGCATGGATACCGAGCGGTGGCACGAACGAGGCGATGGCAGCATCGACGTTCGGATCCTCGAGAACGGCGTCGAGCACGGCCTCGTAGCTTCGCGCGGTGGCGCTCGCGATCATGTCCACCGGGTTCTTCACGCTCGCTTCCTCGGGAAGAGCAGCCCGGAGCTTTCTCTCGGTCTCGGGCGCGAGCCGGGTCACGTCGAGCCCCTGCATCTCACAGGCATCGGCCAGGAGAATGCCCGGCCCGCCGGCGTTGGTGACGATGGCGACCCGCTTTCCCTTCGGCAGCGGCTGGTTCGAGAAGGCGCTCGCGAGGTCGAAGAGCTCCTGGACGGTCTGCGCCCGAATCACCCCCGCCTGTCGGAGGAGCGCGTCCGTCGCGAGGTCCGTCTGCGCCAGGGCTCCGGTGTGCGAGGCGGCGGCTCTCGCGCCGGCGGCGGTCGTCCCCGATTTCACCACCGCGATCGGTTTCCGGCGGGAGATCTCCCGCGCCAGCTCGACGAACTTCTCCGGGTTTCCAAAGCTCTCGATGTAGAGAAGGATGAGCGCGGTTCCGGGATCGTCCTTCCAGTACTCCAGGAGGTCGTTCCCGCTCACGTCGGCCTTGTTCCCGACCGAGACGAACATCGAGATCCCGATTCCCAGGCTCTCGGCGTAGTCGAGGATGCTGAGGCCCATGGCGCCCGACTGGCTCATGAAAGCGACGTTACCCGCGGGAGGCGAGGAGGGAGCGAACGTGGCGTTCATGCGCACGCCGGCTTCGGTATTGAGCACTCCCATGCAATTGGGTCCGATCATTCTCAGTCCGCGCGAGCGGACGATCTCGAGGAGCGCGGCCTCCCGGGCGTCGCCCTCGCCGCCGATCTCCCGGAACCCGGCGGAGATGACGACGAATCCTTTCACTCCGGCCTCGACCGACTCCCGCACGACCGCGAGCACCTGTTCTTTCGGGACGACGACGACGGCCAGATCCACGGGCCCGGGAACTTCGCCGATCCGCGGATAGGCGCGCATGGAGTGGACGGCCGCGGCCTTCGGATTGACGGGGTACACCGGACCTTGAAACCCGTGCTTCAGCAGGTTGTCGAGGATCTGCCAGCCGATGCTCGATTGGCTTCGCGAGGCGCCGATGACCGCGATCGACTTCGGCCGGAGGATGGGATCCAGGGAATGCATGCTCAGTAGACCACCGCGCCGCCGTCGATGTTGATGGCCTGACCGTTGATGCCGCGAGCTTCGTCCGACGCGAGGAGCACGGCGACCGCTGCGACCTCCTCGGGCTCCATCAGGCGGTTCTGAGGGGACAAGGCCTCGAGCCAGCGTGTGGCCTCGGCGTCGCTCTTCCCGGTCTTGGCGGCGATGTTCCGCGCGGCCTCGCTCGCCATCTCCGTCCGCACGAAGCCCGGGCAGATCGCGTTCACGGTCACGCCCGACGTCGCCACCTCGAGGGCGAGCGCGCGGGTGAAGCCGATGAGCCCGTGCTTGCTCGCGCAGTAGGCGGCGGTGTAGGCGAACCCGATCTTCCCCGCGGTCGAGGCGATCTGGATCACGCGGCCCCATTTCGCCGCCACCATCGGAGCCAGAAACGCGCGGGTGACGCGGAACGCTCCGGTGAGATTCACGTCGAGATGCGACTGCCAATGGGCGTCGTCCATGGCCAGCACCTTGACGCTCCCCGCGATTCCCGCGTTGTTCACGAGGATCTGGACCTCGCCAATCTCCTCGCGCGCCCGCGCGATCGACTCCGGATCGGCGACGTCGAGCCGGACCGGGACCGCGGTTCCGATCTCCTTTCCCAGGGCCTCGAGCGAGGCGAGGCTTCGCGAGCCGAGAACTACGGTAGCGCCTTCCCTGGCGAACGCCAGAGCGATGGCGCGGCCGATGCCGCGGCTGGCGCCGGTGACGAGAGCTTTCTTTCCCTTGAGCTTCATGGTTCACCTCGGATCTGGGACCACCACCCGAAGACGAGAATGACGAGGATCGAGACGGGAATCACCCAACGGATCCAGAAGATCCAGAGCTTTCCCACGCGGATGGTGCTCCCGCGATTCACCTCGGCGAGCGTCTTCCCCCGGCACACGAACCATCCGAGGGCGACGAGGGTGATGGCGCTTCCGATGGGCTGCATCGTCGAGCCCCACAGCCGGTCGTTCCACATGAGGAAGCTCGAGCTCGCCATCGAAGGGAGCGACAGCAGCGAATCGGCGCCCACAAGGACTACGAGCGCGCGCCCCCGACTCCAGCCGAAGTAGTGACGGGCGCCGTCCACCAGGACCTCCATCCCCGCGACCGCCGATAGGAAAGCGGCGACGAAGAACGCCGAGAAGAACAAACCGCCGGCGAGAGCTCCGCCCGGCATCGCGTCGAAGACGCCGGGCAGGGTGATGAACAGGAGCGAAGGGCCGCTCGTCGGCTCGACTCCCATGGCGAAGACCGCGGGCAGCACAGCCAACCCCGCGAGAAACGCGGCGCTTATGTCTCCGAAGGCCGTCTGGACCGCGGTCACCGGGAGATTTTCGTCGTCACGAAGATAGCTTCCGTACAGGAGGAAGAAAGTGCCCCCGAGAGACAGGCTGAAGAAAACCTGTCCCATGGCGGCGAGCACCGTCGGGCCATCGATCCTGGAGAAGTCGGGAACGAGATAGAAGCGAAGCCCCGCCGCGGCTCCCGGAAGCGTGACCGAGCGGACGATGACCACCAGAAGAGAGAGAAAGACGATCGGCATCGCGATGCGCGAGAGCGCCTCGATCCCCTTTCGCACTCCCAGGTAGAGGACGCCGCCGATTCCGAGAAAGGTCACGGTCGTCATCGCCAGGTTCCAGGGGGTGATACCGCCGAGCCTCGACTGGTAGAAGGCCGAGGGATCCGTTCCCACCGCGAACCCGAACATCGTGTGAAACGCGTAGAAGAGCACTTGCCCCACGATGAGCGTGTAGTAGGACATCGCCATGAAGACGGTGAAGAACAGGAGGAGCCCGATCCCGCGGCCGGCCGGCATCCGCGCGGTGACGAAGGCGCCCGTCGGGCCCTGTCGCGTCAGCCTGCCCAGCGTCCATTCCGCCATGATCGCGGGAATTCCGAGAAGGAAGGTGAGGACGACGTACAGAAGCACGAACGCGGCGCCGCCGTGATTTCCCGCAAGGTACGGGAATCGCCAGACGTTGGCCAGGCCAACGGACACACCGATGAGGACCATGACGGAGCCGAAACGCGACTCGAAGGTCTCCCGGGCTTTCGTGGCTCCGCTCGAGGCTTCAGGCATGTTCCGGCGGCGGAGCCATCCCGACGAGGAGCACGAGGCGATCGTCCGTCGTGTTCTCGACGCCGTGCGGCTCTCCCGCGCGCGCGAGCACCGCCTGGCCGGGACCCAGACTCCTGGTTTCTCCTCCGACCTCGAAACGGGCGTGGCCCTCGAGCACGATGTAGTACTTGGTGCTCTTCTCGTGAACGTGCACTTTCTGATTCTGTCCGGGCTCGAAGCAATAGACGTCGAGGAAGAGATCGGTGGTGGCGAAGAGATTCACCTTCTGCATCTTCTCGGGGGCGAAGCGTCGCGCGTCGAGAACGGTTCGGATATCCATGGAAGTCCTCCCCGAGTGGGCTACTTACGGGCCTTCAGGTAGTCGCGGGCCTCGAACGTTCGCCCGGTGACGGAGCGGGATTCGTCGGAAGCGAGATGGATGAAGATCTCGGCGATGTCGTCCGGAGTGGGAAGGCTCTGCGGATCTTCGTCCGGATAAGCTTCGGCTCTCATGTCCGTTCGGGTGGCGCCGGGGTTCACGCTGTTGACCCGGACCCCGGAGGGCTCGAGCTCGGCGGCGAGAACCTGGGTGAATCCCTCGAGCCCGAACTTGGAGACGGCGTACGCGCCCCAGTTGGCCTTCCCCTTGCGGCCGACGCTCGAGCTGACGTTGATGATCGAGCCCCCGCCCCGGGACACGAGATGGGGGATGAGCGGGCGAGTCACGTAGAAGAGGCTCGAGGTATTGACGCGAAGGACTTCGTTCCAGGTGGCGACGTCGAGCTCGGCGATCGGGGCGCGTTTTCCCAGGATGCTCGCGTTGTTGACGAGAATCTCGAGATCGGGAAAGCGCTCGAGAGAGCTCGCGACCAGCCGCTCGCCGCTACTCGCGTCCGAGACGTCGGCGGCGCGATAGGCGACGGTCGCTCCCGCGGCTTCGAGCTCTCTCGCCGCCTCTCGAAGAGCTCCCTCGCCGCGGGCACAGAGGAAAACCGAGGCGCCTTCGCGCGCGAACGCTCTGGCGATGCCGAGGCCGATCCCCCGGCTGGCTCCGGTGACGAGCGCGG
>Ga0105095_10001395_pt1 | contig 12704 bp, 12 predicted proteins | sample PPLLak2March2015_2_FD_79180 | JGI IMG/M metagenome (GOLD analysis project Ga0105095, IMG submission 79180) | Freshwater sediment microbial communities from Prairie Pothole Lake near Jamestown, North Dakota, USA - PPLs Lake P8 Core (3) Depth... | ecosystem: Environmental > Aquatic > Freshwater >... | reverse complement strand
TGACATAATACATTTTCGCTTTTACTCCAATAATTGCCCCGTTAGGCTTATGCACAAATTCCCTGGTGTTTGATTGACCGGAATATTGTACTCTGACTTAAGCCTTAATAGGACGGCTCTCGTAGGGTTGAATTTAGACAAGGAAAGTTCAATATCCGAAAAAGTTTGAGGAATCTAAGACATGATCTTGGCGTGGATTGCTCTGCTGGCGGGAGCATCTGCAATGGCTATAGTGGCGTATTTGACGTGGTCAATTCAACGTCAAAGCCCGGGAACGCCTGAAATGCGTGACGTTGCTAGATACATTAGGAACGGTGCCAAGACCTTTATCAAAAGACAGTACAGAACGATTTTGTTGTTTGTGGCATTGTTTTCGCTGCCGATTGCAATAATTTTTCGTTCCGTGGAAGTGGTGATTTCTTTTTACGCTGGTGCATCTCTCTCTTTGGTCGCAGCCTATATTGGAATGAATGTTGCCGTTCGGGCAAACGTTAGAACAACTAGAGCTGCGATGGAATCCTCCGCCCGAGCGTTTACTCTTGCGTTCAGGGGCGGGGCTGTTATGGGTTTGTCTGTAGTAGGGTTGAGCCTCCTCGGGATCAGCGTGTTGTATATAGTCTACGGTTATCGGGATCCAGGATTGCTCGTTGGATACGGATTTGGAGCAAGCCTGGCCGCTTTGTTTGCGCAGCTTGGAGGTGGCATTTTTACGAAAGCAGCTGACATAGGAGCCGATCTTGTTGGAAAGATTGAAGAAAACATCCCAGAGGATGATATCAGAAACCCGGCTGTCATCGCAGACCAAGTGGGGGATAACGTTGGAGATTGCGCTGGAAGAGGCTCAGACCTGTTTGAGTCGATCAGCGATGATTTTGTGACCGCCATGATTGTGGCCTGGAGCCTTTTTCTCGGCACAACAAGTCTAGAAAAAACCTTGATGTTTCCATTTGCCCTGGGGATTTTAGGGGTAACAGCCACCATAGTGGGGGTATTTGCAGTTAGAGGATGGAAACACGTCAGACCGATAAATTCTTTCAACATAGGACTGCTTACCGCAGCCGCAATCGCCATCGGTGGGGCTTATATTATTTCTATCTGGTTGCTGAATGACATACGCATGTTCTATTGTGCATTAAGCGGAATTGTGGCTAGCACAGCAGTGGGACTCGTCGTCCAATACTATATTTCGACGTCGGGTAGACCAGTCATGCATATGGAAGAGGCATCCAAGCGAGGTGTTGCCATGAATCTGATAACGGGCCTCGCATACGGACTTCAAAGTCCATTTTTGCCCTTTCTTTCAATGATTGGGGTAGTGATATTCTCCTACATCATAACCAATGGGTCCATTTTCGGTGTTGTAGCGGCCAACTTGGGAACAGACTTGACCATTGGAATAATCATGGCTGGCGATGCGTTCGGACCTATCAGCGATAATGCTCAGGGAATAGAGCAAATGGCTGGAATTACTGCAAAAACCAATGGAGCCTTAGAAATACTTGATGCTACGGGTAACACTACAAAGGCTTACGCGAAGGCTTTTGCCACTGCTTCAGGAACGGTTTCCACTGTCGTGCTTTTTGCCACATACAGTCAAGTTGTAGGGCTTTGGTCAGCCAGGTTGGGCCAGGCTTTTGTGTTTGGGATTCTAATCGGCGCAGCTGTGCCATTTCTTTTTTCGTCATTCACGGTTGATGCAACAGCTAAAGGAGCTTTCGACATGGTAAATGAGGTTAGAAGACAATTCAAAGCTAACCCTCGTATTCTAGAGGGGAAGGATAAACCTGATTACGACAAATGCATTGACATCAGTACGAAGAATGCCTTGAAAAAGATGCTCTTGCCCACTTTTGTGACATTAGCCTCACCGATACTGATGGGACTAATACTTGGACCCTTTGCTTTAGGGGGAATGCTTTTGGGTGGTACCTGCACTGCTGCGTTGTTAGCGTCATTTTTCATTTTCGGGGGCGCATTGTGGGACAATACAAAGAAAAGTATAGAGGCTAAAGCCTTCTGGCTGAAGGGAACTCCAACACACACTGCAGCAGTAGTTGGGGACACGGTCGGCGATCCCTTGAAAGACGTGGCTGGCCCATCTTTGAACATTTTTATGAAACTCACAAACATGACTGCCTTGCTGATTGCTCCCCTGCTAGTTTCCCTTACTCCGCTGATAACTTTGCCTTAAGCCGGACGAGTATCTTCTAAGGCGACGTTATTTCTCTCTACCAACGTAAGTGGTCATTCTAGAATTGCTGTCTATGCCGTAAAATATGCACACTACTCTTTTATTCTAATCAATTGACTCTACATTTGGAGAAATAGCTTGAAAGTAGTGACTTTTAACGGAAGCGCCAGGAGAAATGGCAACACGGCCTTGCTCCTTAGCCGCGTTATGCAAGTTCTTGAAACAGAAGGCTTTGAGACCAAGATGATTCAACTTTCAGGAAAACATCTAAAGGGCTGCAACGCATGCCGAACTTGCTTTAAGACCAAGAACAAACGATGCGTAATCGAGGATGACCCGGTTAACACGTACATCAAAATGATGGCTGATTCAGATGGCATAATATTGGGGTCGCCAGTGTATTTTTCGATGATGACGCCTGAGATGAAGGCATTGATTGACAGGGCAGGCTATGTGGCACGCGCTAATTCAGATATGTTCAAACGAAAAGTCGGTGCGGCAGTTGTTGCAGTCAGAAGAGCTGGCGGGATGCCAACTTTCGACGCTATAAACCACTTTTTCCTGATAAGTCAGATGATTGTCCCTGGCTCATCTTACTGGAACATAGGGATAGGGGGTAAAAAAGGAGACGTCGAAAAAGACGAAGAGGGGATGAAAACCATGGAAGACCTTGGGAAGAATATGGCTTGGTTGATGAAAAAACTGAAAACCAAAACCAAAGCCAGGATAAACAAACAAAAATCTAAAAACCGAGTTCAAAAGACCTAAGGTACAGACCTTTGCGTTTGTTCTCGCTACTCTTTCTCCGAACAGCGAGAGTATTGTCAATTGAGTTCTTAATAGAGAGGACGCTCAAGCTCTCCCACACAAGTTGAACCTGAATCTTGGTTCATTTCTTCGAAAAAGCTTTAAACACCAACTTCAATGTTTGACTATACTGTAGTTCACGCAAGACAAAGCGTTGGTTATAAACATTTGATTAAGGCAGCACAGTCTTTACGTTGCTCTAACGTGAACACAAGCGCACTCCGTCTATTCCAATTCGAGCTTGCGCATAATAGACGCAAAAGGATGATGAAGAAGATGAGCGAAAAACAGGAACGCGTTGTCGTTCGAGGTTTGAGAGATGTTGCTGCGGCTGAAACCAAGATCAGCTATGTCAATTCGAATGGTACACTCTACTACCTGGGATATGACATTGATGATCTCGTGGAACGAGTCTGCTATGAAGAGGTAGCGCACCTTCTATTATACAACAAGCTCCCTAACGCAAAGGAGTTGGATGAGTTTAGATCACGGCTTGTTTCGGAGATGAAGCTGCCTCAGCGAGTAATCAAAAGGATCAGAGTCGCCCCGAAAAACTGCCACCCTATGGAAGTTTTGCGATCAGAAGTCTCTCATCTCAGTGAATACGACCCTCACCCAAATGACCATTCGGATGCAGCAAATAAAAGGAGGGCAATAGAGCTGGTGGCGAAGGTCCCCACAATAGTTGCTACTCTTCACAGAACACGTACAGACCAGCAGCTTGTCGCTCCAAACCAAGAATACGGCTTCGCCGAAAACTTCCTTTACTTGTTCAAGGGGAAAACCGCAGACCACCAAGAAAAAGAGGCCATAGATCGCTTCATGACGTTACATGCCGACCACGGATTCAACGCCTCCACGTTCGCTGCAAGGGTGACGGCGAGCACAAATTCAGACATCTATTCAGCCATTACTTCAGCCGTTGGAACACTTAAAGGGCCCTTGCATGGCGGAGCTTGTGAGAAGGTGATGCTCATGCTAGATGATATTAATACTGAAGAAGAAGTGGAAGAATACATTCAAGGAATGCTGGATGACCAGAAAAAAATAATGGGTTTCGGTCACCGTGTTTACAAAGCGGAAGATCCGCGAACAAAACATCTCAGATCGATAGCTGAAAATCTATGCCATCGTACTGCCACCCTCAACCTGTACAATACATGCATGAAAATCGAAAACGTCGTCCACGATAAGAAGAAAATCTTTCCAAACGTTGACTTCTACGCGGCCGTGGTACTTAATGCTCTCGGGGTCCCCAAAGAATTCTTCACGCCATTCTTTGCATCAAGCAGGACCTTGGGATGGACCACTCATGTAATCGAACAGTACCAAGATGCGGTTCTGCTCCGACCGTCGTCGGAGTATATTGGAGAATTCGGAAGATCGTTCGTTCCAATTGAAAGACGATAATCCGTATGCGTTTTCTTTCACACCGGACCAAGAAGAAAAAGATTAAAGGTTCCAAAAAAAGGGACAAAAAAAACCTTCGTATGCACTTGCGCTGTTTAGTTCATGATTGCCTTCAAGTCTGCCTCAACAGTTGTTATCGGCATTATGTTGAACTTTTCAACCAGCACCTTCAAGATGCCCGGTGTTATGAACGCTGGAAGGCTTGGCCCGATGCGAATGTTCTTTATTCCTAAGTAAAGCAGCGACAACAGGACGGCAACAGCTTTCTGTTCGTACCAAGAAAGCACAAGCGACAGAGGCAGGTCGTTCACTTGCACATTGAAGGCGTCTGCTAAAGCTTGAGCTACTTTGACAGCAGAATACGCATCGTTACACTGACCCATATCCAGAAGCCTTGGAATTTCATCAATAGTACCTAGGTCCTTGTCGAAGAACCTGAATTTTCCACAAGCCAACGTCAGTACAACAGTGTCCCGGGGCGCTTTCTCAACAAACTCGGTATAGTAGCTTCTTCCCGGCTTTGCACCATCGCATCCTCCTACCAGCAGAAACCGTCGTATATGCCCATTTTTCACGGCGTCTATGACTTTTCCAGCTATACTCAGTACAGTGTCTCTCCCGAACCCTACGGTAACATATTTGCTTTCTTTGTCCTCCTGAAATCCTGGCAATTCCAAAGCCTTGTTTATGATAGGGGAAAAGTCCTTTCCTTCAACATGTGGCGTTCCAGGCCAACCCACCGGCCCTGACGTGAAAATGTTGTTCCTGTAATTCTCCATTGGTCTCTGTATGCAGTTTGTCGTCATCAGTATGGCTCCTGGAAATTCCGCGAATTCTCTTTGCTGATTTTGCCACGCTGTTCCATAGTGACCGTAGAAATGAGAGTATGCCTTGAGTTTTGGGTATCCATGGGCAGGTAACATCTCCCCGTGTGTGTAGACAAAAATGCCTTTTCCCTGGCTCTGCTTTAGGATTTCCTTCAGATCAATCAGGTCATGTCCAGAAACCAATATTGCCTTTCCTTTTCTCGCCCCAAGAGGAACTTTTGTGGGGATGGGGTGACCATAGGTTTCCGTGTTTCCTGCATCCAAAAGCTCCATAGCCCTGATGTTGACTTCGCCGCATTTCATCACCAATTCCACGAATTCATCAACGCCTAGAGACTTGTCCAAGGTTGCTGCTAGCCCTTGATGTACAAAAGCAAATACCGCTGGGTCTTTTTTTCCGAGAAGGTAAGCGTGGTAGGTGTAGGCAGCTACTCCTTTCAAGCCATAAGTCAGAAGCCAATGAAGCGAATGCAGATCCGGGTTTTCAGCAGGGTCTGATTTTATCCCAAGAAGTTTTCCCTGTTCTATGAGACTTTCTTTGGTCTTTCCCAAAATCAACGTTACTGGGCCTTCATTGAAACTGACCGATGCACCCTTTGCTTGCATCTTCAACCTTAACTGCTCTCGCAACTCTGCTGCCTTTTTGATGTATTCGACAATGCTGTCAGCGTCGAAGTTCACATTGGTCAACGTGGCAAACAACGCCTTACATGTAAAAACGCCAAGTTGCTCGTCCTTTACGCCGATCTTTTCTGCTTCGATCGCTAACTGTGAAACTCCCCTGAGAAGGTAGACCAGCAAATCCTGGAGTGTGGCTACATCAGGAGTCTTTCCACAGACGCCTACAATGGTACATCCTTGCCCCTTAGCTGTCTGTTCACATTGATAACAGAACATTTGTTCATTGCTCATTTCTCAAAACACCAGTTAATTGCTTACACTTCGTTGCAAATAGCTGTTTCCCCGAGGATAGGCAATCTCAGACAGAACGCACGTAAGACTACACGGGTCAACAGAATATGAGAAAGACCAAAGCTGATAGTCAAAAGGTCCCCGCGTTCATGTTTGAAAGGACTGTTAAATTGGAAGCTATGCGGCTGGCGCGGGTCTGGTGCCCAGGACAACGTTAACGTCTGTTGTTTGATTGCCTCTAAATGCGGTAATGGTTAAGCTTTCGTCAGGTAGTGTTTTTTCTTCAAGATAACTTGCCAAGTCATCATTGTTTCTGATTGCGGTTCCATTCAGGGCAACTATGATATCATCAGGATTCAACTTGCCGTCTGAAGGTCCTCCTGCTACTACTGTGGCGATTCTCCAGCCGTACGTGACACTCGACCCTATTTCTTGGGCCATAGCGTAGCTCATGTCTTGTCCTGTAACGCCCAAATAAGAGTGCCCGCTGTATGTTCCTGTTGTTATTAAGGCAAACAATTCTCTTAGAATGGTGTTTGATGGAATAGCGAATCCCAAACCCTGCGAGTCAGACACAATTGCCGTCGTTATCCCCACGACATTTCCGACGGCATTCAAAAGCGGACCTCCTGAGTTTCCAGGATTTATCGGCGTACTTGTCTGTATGATGTTAGCTATTGAGAACGCTCCAGCATAATCTTCGGTTATCGTTCTGCCAAGTGCGCTCACTACTCCCGTAGTTAAAGAGCCGACTAACCCGTAGGGGTTTCCAATTGCGATTACAGTTTCACCTACGCGCAGCGTTGAGGAGCTGACAATTTCTAAAGGCTTAAATTGGCTTGCTGGCGCGTCGTCAACAGATAACACGGCTATATCAGCGTAGGGATCTCTTCCTAAGATTGTCCCTGAATAACCATTTCCGTCTGAAAAAGTAATGCTAAGACTGGTTGTACCTTGAACCACATGGTAATTCGTGATTACGACTTCTCTGTCCGCGTAGGCATAGATGAAGCCGGAACCTTGAACTTCTCCGTCTGCTGTGCTTCCTTGAACAAGGACTATGGAATCTCGCACGTTGCTGTAAATATCTGCAAGTGCGGTACCGTTTTGATAGATTGTTATATTTTGGGATGTAACGTTCTGGGAACCTTGAAGCGTTGACAACTGACTTTGAAGCCCCGCAACTTCCCTTTCTAGAGCAGTTATTTCATTGAATGTTATGAAGAGAATAACCATTCCGCCCACTAGCAATCCTGCCACAAACAAGAGCACCATTAAACTAACTGAAGCCTTTCTGCAACTTTTGAAAGAGAGCATCTATGCGTTGCCTCAATCGTGATTGAAGAGTTGGGCTGCCAGATAAAACTTTTCTATTCTCTTCTGTCGATGATGTCTAGGGCTTCCGGTCCTGTGCCGACGAGAACTACAGGTACGCCGCTTCGATTTTCAACTTCTCTTATGAATTGTTTTGCTTCAGTTGGAAGGTCTTCAAATTTTCGTGCTCCTCGACAGCTAGGAAATATGCTGTCAAGTTTTGTCAAAGCGGCTTGTGTGGCGCCGTTAATCTTGGCTACCTTTCTCGCTAATTCGAAGTTAAAGGGGGCAGAGCGTCGATCGCGTCCTGTTCCCGCAGCAGTCTCAAACCAGTTTTTGCTGACGGCTTCCTCTTTTGTCATTTCTCCTGGAAGTGGGCCTGCTCCGACTCTTGTTATAAAGGATTTGTACACGATTAGAACGTCATCGACTCTCGTAGGGCCAACTCCGGCTTCAGAGGCAATTGCAGAGGCTCCCGTGTCTCTGCCTGTCACGTATGGGTATGTTCCATGATAAAGTGAAAGTAGAAATCCTTGGGTCCCTTCAAGTAAGACTTTCTTTCCCGCATCTAAACCCTCGTTTACCTCAGCTACTCCGTCGGTGAGAAATGGCTGAAGTTCAGGTATTTCCCTGGCTAGTTTGGCTGTTCTTCTTACTCGCTCTTCGAGGGCTGGTCCTACTCCCCAGCCTGTTGTGCCAATCCCTTTCAGATGGGCACTGGTCTTGTCCTGAATAGAATGTTTCTCCTCAATAATTGATGCATTCTGATCAACTCCCATTCGACCATGGACTTTTGTCAAATCTACCTCCTCAAGCAACTTGCCAACATGAACGTTAGCACCAGCAGCCACTAGCAATCGACATCTATCATACAAGAAGGCAGCTGGAACCATATGCAGAGCGTACTTCTTCCCATCAATCTCCACTGTATGTGCTGCATTCACAGAACCAGTTCTCACACAGAAATCAAGTTTATCTTTAAGCGCAAGATAGGAAATCACTTTCCCTTTGCCTTCATCTCCCCAGAAAGCACCCACTATAACCGTACACGGCATACAGTACACCGCTCAAAGGTTTCTTCAAGAATTATTTAACCTTGTCGTCGAGCAAAAGCTGCCTTTGTCATAATATTCGAGAAATAAGCCTAAGGACCATAAAAAGTTAGCATTTGTTAGTTTCAGAGAGCACCCCTAGGTCTCGAAGTAATTTTCTGAATTCTTCCTCTCTCAGGGATGCGCGTCTGCCATTTTGGTAGATTTCCTTCACTCTCTGTACCACCACGGTCAACGTTTCTGGATCGGGATGTTTTCCCGCGATTTCAACAATTTTGTGTTGGATTATACCTTTCCCCGACTGCTTCCCTATTGTTAAACGTCTTGTATTCCCTACGAGTTCAGGCGGATAAGGCTCATAGGTTCGCGGATCATTCAAAACGCCATGGGTGTGAATCCCGGATTCGTGCGCAAACCCGTAATCGCCTACAATGGCCTTGTTTGGTGGAACAACGTAACCTGTTGCCTTTCCAATAAAGTCCGCTGTCCTCTTGAGGTTGCGAACTTTGGCTTTGAATTTTTTTATCCCGTAGTGCATGTATAGGTTTAAGATTACTTTTTCAGTTTCGGCGTTTCCGGCTCTCTCACCGATCCCTAAGAAAGTCGTGCTGGCGTAGACTCTATCCCAAACACCTGAAGCAGCCCGGATAGCAGCCATGGTGTTTTCAACAGCATTTCCAAAGTCATCATGGGCGTGAATCTCAATGTTCCGAATTCCGGTTTCCCTCTTGATTGCGCAGATCTTGGCTGGAATTCCGTTTGGTAATGGAGCATCTGGGTCTGAAAGACCTATACCCACAGTGTCGCAAACACGGTAGCATTCAGCCCCTGCCTTTGCCACAGCATTTATGAACATTCTCTCAAAATCCCAATCAGAACGAGTGCTGTCCTCTCCATGGACAAAAACTCTCAAACCATGTGTCCTAGCAGCGTATTCAACTGTTTCAACTGCATTGGCAAGTATTTGCTCCCGATTCTTGTCTGGCCACTTGGCTTTGAAGTGTATATCAGAAACAGGATGCGATATTCCTACTTCTTTGAGGCCACACTGCACCGCACTATCGATGTCCTCTTTGACAGCCCGACACCATCCCGCCACCCTCAAATCAAGGTTCATGTTTTGAATTAGTCTTGCTGCCTGCTTGTCAGGTGCCTGATAATGGAAAAGCTCAATTCTCTCAACGCCAATTTTGCTTAGAAGCTGAGCTATTTTTGCCGCGTCTTTTGGGCCTGTAGCTAAGCCAGGCATCTGAATGCCATCTCTCAGCGTCGTATCATCTATGATAGGTTCAGTGTTAAGTGTCCTTTTGAAATAGAAATTGTCTACCTTCATGTGGCATGACTCTAGCTGCTTGTTTTCCCTTGAAAGACGCAACGCTAAGACAGCGTTGTGGTCATTGATAAGTTTTCCTCAATATTCTATGAAAGATTGTTCAATATATCATATACTTTAGCATTGTTTTGCTTGTCTTAACATTACTGTGTGGTTTACTTTCATCAACCATCTGCATCGTTCCTAAATATCGAGATCAGAAGCTTGGATTCCACTTTGACGCGACATATGGTAGCATAGAAGAAGTCGCTTTTCCCCCCAAATAATAATTGACTAAAATCGTTTCAGATGACATTATCTATTTTTGCATGGGCTTCGGAAAAAGGGATTTAATAGTCCCTGAAATGGCCAGAATGTGCACTGAAGCTTTTGTTCCAGCCAAACTAGTAATCAAAGCTACAGAAGCACGAACCATACTCAAAGCTCCAAGTGCAGTTCGAATCACCGCAGAATTCCTTTCGACGTCATACGATATCAAAGCCAGACCTGTTTGGCTTGCTCCGAATTCCCCGTAAAGTTGTACAATGGAGCTCCAAACCGCATCAATGAACTCTCTTTCACTGGGCATTCGCTCAACTTCAATCTGTAATGCTAAATATCTACGTTTCACTCGTTTCAACAGTCCTTACCTTCCTTTAAAACGCGAATTCCAGGCGCAACGTAACCAGCGCAAAGCTTCGCCCTGTTGCGCTTCACTATCGCCTGGGGATTGGTTGAAACAGCATCCAACGCTTGAGTCTCACTCAAACCGGTAAGCTCAGCCAAAACAGCCATTTCTCTTGGCTTCCTTAGAAGACACTCCTCATTAGCACCGCTAGAAACGACGATAGGCACACGAAATTCCCGTGCAACCGCAACTTCCCTCTTCAGGCCCGAAAGCAACCTGACCCGTGAAGGACCCCTCAATGCTAGAAGTGGTTTAATGTCAAATTCTAAAGCAGCCGAACTATTGCTAGCCAATTCGGCCTCAGCCCTGTCAAAGTAGTTTCTGCGAAAATCAATGGAAGGAAAACTCAACAAGTCAACACGGTGGTCTTTTGCTGCTTGTCTGGCGACTTCTTTGTTTTCGCACATCACACAGACTACCTCAAACTTCCTTCTCAGCTTTCTCAAGAGGCGTATTAGCTCATTCTGCGATTTCGGCTTCAAATCCACTCGGGATGCAAAATCTCCTCTATCAGCATTGTCCAAATTTCGCAGCTTTGAATATTCTTCTTCGTATTTTTCAGGAGAGAGCGGAACTCCTATTAAAGTGTAGCCGAGCTTTGCAGCTTTGGACGCCATTTTTGAAAGGCCTTCGCTTTCTTTTGGATTAGCACAGAGGTGCAAATCTGCAAAAGTTCGTGTCATGGCAGTAATCCTGTCTCCTTGCAAAGCAGAACTATTTCCTCGGATGTCTTGTTGTTAAAATGAATCTTGAAGTGGATGGGGTCTTTTGAAGAAAATCGTAATTCACTGTGATATGCGGATTGTTTGTCAAATCGCAAGTAAAGATCTCGCCCCTCCACGTGGAGACTCAATTCATCACCGAGTTTTATTTTATCTAAGGAGGTTATGCCGAGGGCAAGTTTTTGAATAACTGAAGAAATTGCGTCTTTATCAGTAAATCTTGTTTCAAAAAGTGTTATTGGGTTGCCGTGGTGTCCCGTTAAACCAGTCTTCCCAAAAATTGCGCCCTGGGCGAGTTCTTCTGGCAGGGTATTGCGCACTGCGGTCTGAACCTTCTCTGGGTCCTCAGTTGCATGGGAGAAGACTTTTACATTAACGTATCCGACTGGAGGTTTAGAAGACACTTGATGGCACCGCTCTTCTGCTTAGGGCGGTTTTACTTTTTAGGTTTTTTCTTGGCTTGCTGCACCTTTGGCTTCGGTTTTGGCTTAGTCTCCACTTGTTGCTTCTCTTTGAAGGCCTTCAGTTCTGAGATGTTGGCTTCGTGTGCTGTTTTCCTTCGTTTGTCAACTGGTATTTTCATCTTTTTGGCTCCTGATTGGTCTAATCCCGCTTTCTTAATCTCTTCAATACTGAAACCCCTGCCGCTACGGTGTCTTCCATCCGATTTCTGGATTGAAGGCTTAATGTGATGCATTCTATTGCGCTCCTTTTGCGCCTTTGCGTCTGCTGGGTCGGAATTTCTCTGCGCCTCTACCCTTTCTGCGTAGACTCCGGACTTTCTTACCTGAACTGGTTAGGCTGCGAAAGACTCGTCGATGATGTTGCTTCTCTGTTATCCAACCTACATCTCTATCAGTCTTTATCGCTGGGTGATTCTTGTCTAAAAGTATCACTTCAAACCATTTGTGGCGTCCGTCCTCGCCAACCCAGTAGCTGTTCAATACTTCTAGATTAGGGAATTTCTTGGCTGTGCGTTCTTCAGCGATTAAGCGTAGGCTTTTTGCGGGTTTGAACTTCTTAACACCCATACGTTTTGGTCTACGCCCTGATCTAGGTCGTTCCTTTCTCAGCCCGCCTCTTCTGACACTTGCCCGAGCCATGACGAAGCCTTGTTTAGCTTTGTAACCAAGTTTTCTCGCGCGATCGAGTCTTGTCGGTCTTTCGATCCGCACTACAGTTCGCTGCTTTCGCCACTCGATTAAGCGTTGGCGCATGAGTTCGTCCAGGAACGATGTCTCTGGTTTAGCCCATTCTTCAGCCATATATTTGTATGCCATCTTTTTCACATCTCAACTACGTTGAAGTTTACGGTTCAGCCTTTCGGCCACATCCCAGCGGACAAGGTTGTCCGCCAACCGTTCCAATGCTAGCTCCGCGGTCAAAAATAAACCTTTTGAATCACATTTCGGATTTCCAGAAGGTCATCCTAATTTTCTGGGAAACTCGGCGCCTATCCACGAGAGTTG
>Ga0105095_10001394_pt1 | contig 12707 bp, 10 predicted proteins | sample PPLLak2March2015_2_FD_79180 | JGI IMG/M metagenome (GOLD analysis project Ga0105095, IMG submission 79180) | Freshwater sediment microbial communities from Prairie Pothole Lake near Jamestown, North Dakota, USA - PPLs Lake P8 Core (3) Depth... | ecosystem: Environmental > Aquatic > Freshwater >... | reverse complement strand
CTGCCTCATCTGCAAATGACCCAGGTGAGGTCTGTTCGGTGTTGCCTGGGGTCAGCCCTTAGCTGAAGAAACCACCCCAGTGGCACTGCTTGGATACTCAGTTTTTAAGGTGCAAAAGTCGAGCTGAATGTTTGGTATTTGAGATATTGATCCCGTAGAGGCGCCCCGGCATGTATTGTCGAACCGAGCAAGGTTTACATAGTGGGCCGTCCCTGGTTATGCAATATTTCCTGCCCCAGGGGTATAGCTGCTGGCGATCACGGAGTTGGCGATGAGTGTATCGCACTGAACGATGCCGCTGGCTTTCAGCATACCGGTATTACCGGTGACCAAAGCCGCGTTGACCTCCACCTGGCTGGCGTTGATTGTCAGTTTCCCGCTGGTGCTGATCACAATCCCATCCGGTCTGAGCTCGATCTTCGCGCCGCTGCTGTCTTGGATCGTTATGCCTGCCGGACTGTCCTTGAGATTGATTGCCTGACCGGCAGGTGTGAGCAGAGATATCTGTTCCTGGCTCGCCGTATCGTCCATTGTGATTTGTATCCCACTGCGTGTTTTCAGGCGCTTGATATTGTTCTTACCGCTGCGGTCCATTTTAACCGGCGGGGCGTCCTTCCCATTCCAGAGCGAGCCAATTATATAAGGCGTGCCCGGGTCACCGGCTTCGAAAGTGACCAACACCTCCTCCCCCACATCGGGTATAAACCAGGCTCCGCGACCCGGACCTGCCATGAAAACCGCCAGGCGCGCCCACGGGTAGTCGTTTTCGACGAGCTCGGGTTCCAGCCATGGGAATCGCACCCTGACGCGTCCCTGATTGAGGGGATCAGCAACATCAACCACCAGGGCGGGGTAAACCCCGTACCAGCGCTCCTTATCTGAAGGTGGATAGTATTCTTGGACCATTTTCAGCTCCTGTTATTGTCATATCTCTTAGGGAGAGGCTTGCCTTTTGGAATGCTTTTAAGCGGGCGGCTGGTTCTCTGGCGTTTGGTCGCCAGGATTACATCGAATTCGCATCGATAGCCGCGGGCTTGGTCATAGAGATGGTGGACCTGAGTGATCAGATAATCGCCAGAGAATCTCTCACCTAATCCGGAAATTGCTACTCGCTCTCCGCATCTCAGGATTGGACTGCCGGTGGTTGTGCCAGTACCCGTAATGAACCGCAAGGCGCGCTGCAGGTAGGCCTCATCTGCCAGGGCATCAGCCTCACTGGCGCTGTCCAACGAGAGATGTGCAACCTGTTCCAGCCGTTTTCCATAGGTGTCAAAGAACAGGCGGCCTCCATTCCGATCGCCGGGGAATTTATCTCGCAAGCCACCCCGGCTGGCGGCTCCGAGCACAGCGCTGCCATTAGCTGGGTTCCAGCCGCTTACCAGAAAGTCGGTTAATTGACCGGAGAGATCTGCGCGGGCTTGAAAACTGCTGAGATGCTGTCCGTAAGCCAGCTCGATGGCTGGTCCAAGGTGATCGACTGGTTTTACGACCAGTTTGTTGCCGCGATAGTAGAAGAGGTAACCAAATTCATCTGCAAGCCTGACCAGGTACGAGAGGTCACTTTCATTAAACTGCAGCGTTGAAGTAAAAATTGGGGAGGAAGTGGCCGACTCAAACTCGACGGCAAAGTTGTACTCCGCACCGGTCTGGATGAAAATATCTGCCAGGCGCATCTGGTTGAACCGGCGTGTTCGTTTGCTGTATTGCAGATGCTGCAGTCTATCTTCGGCTTCGATGGCAATCTCTGGCGGGCGGTCGCTGGGATTATCCGCCAGCAGGGCATTGATCTGCCCGCGGAAGATATTCTCCTGCTCGACACCGAGATCGATCGCAATCTGGCGTCCAAATTGCAGGTGCGGTGAGTCGAAAAACAGGTAATCAGGAGCTCCATCGACCATCCCCCAATTTGTAAAGCGCAGCACGCAGCGGGCGGGTCTGTTCAATCGCTCGTCAACCCGCATGCTCAAGAAAGAAGAATTTAGCTCGGGAACCGGTGCATCGTCGACTCGCAGGGTTGGAGCCAGGTTAGATATCGAAACCCGTCCAGTATCCGTCATCGTGTATGCCTCCCTGATCGATAAAACCAATTTAGATGAATTCTAGGTGGTATATCCAATTATAGCAGATCATGCAGGTTATGACTTGCAGATCGCCGCTCCGAGAGGCGATGGTTGGATGGCTAAGGACCAATATAATTTGTTGCCCCGAGACGTTGTTACCCTGACCGATTTTCTATTACAAAATTGATAATAATCCCTCCATTTTTATCCGAATCTGGATTATAATTGCGCAGGTGTCTGGTAAATCAAGGGTGGAGACCAGCGGCGTATCCCCATTTAGCTGACCGACAGGATGAGACCTGTATACCAGGGGAAAAGTTGAAGCATTCACCCAAAATGAGCGCCATAAGTTAACAGGAGCAGTAGATGCGCGATGCGCACACAGCACAGGCGGATGGTTCTAGAAGCAGCCTTTCGCAGCTAAATCTGTACATCTCGCGGCAAGCGGCCTCTCCCTGGCGTTATTTCTTGGAGCAGAGCCTGATGTTCCTGTTCGGTTGGGCACCCACCATCATTGGAATCGGGCTACGCGCCGTGTTCTACCGGTTGATGCTGGAGATGAATGGTACGGCAGCTATCGAGCGCAACGTCCGCCTGCGCTATGCCAGCCATATCCGCCTGGGACACGGCAGCTACATTGATGAGAGTGTGTACATCCATGCCTGCCCGCAAGGCGTGGAGATCGGCGATAATACGTTGGTGATGCACGGCTCGGTCCTGCACGTTTATAACTTTCGGGATCTACCGCATGCCTTTATCAAGATCGGGCGCGACAGCCTGGTTGGCGAGTACAATGTGATTCGCGGGCAGGGCGGGGTGACCATCGGGAATCGTGTGTATACATCCCCCATGACGCAGCTCATCGCCGTGAACCATGTGTTCACCGATCCGGAGCGTCCTTTTGTCGACCAGGGCATCACTGCCGAAGGCATCGTGATCGAAGACGACGTCTGGCTGGGTTCGGCTGCCGTCGTCACGGACGGCGTGCGCGTCGGACGTGGGTCCGTGGTCGCTGCGGGGGCTGTGGTGACGAAAGATGTCCCCCCGCATACCGTTGTCGGCGGCGTACCGGCGCGGGTGATCCGCGAAGTGGATGGAAATTATCAAATTGATAAACAGATTTATTACGATACAGTGGTTGGAAAGAATTAGCAGTATTTTCCAGGAGGAAACTGATGGAAACCAATTTTAGAGAAAATTTAGGCACGCGGCGCATACCCAAGCTGCCCAATCCCCGCTACCCGGATGCAGATGCGATCGTCCGCCAGACAGCGGTGGCGCGCCAGCGTGATAGCAAAGTGGATGTCTTACTGGTGAACCCGCCCTCACCGGACGGCGGGATCTGGATCCGCTCGCAGCACCGTGTAGGGCGGCGCAGCCGGGAGAACATGATCTGGCCCCAGGTGAGCCTGGCTCAACTTGCAGCCCTGTTGGTGCCGGATTATTCAGTAGAGATCGTGGATGCCATCGCTTTGCGCATGGGCTGGAAGGAGTTCGAAGCCCTGCTGCGTGACCGGCGTCCAAAATACTACCTCACCCAGGTGACCGCGCCCAGCCTGACCAACGATATGTACGGTGTCTTCCTGGCGAAAAGCCTGGAAGTCGTAACGATGGCCTTTGGCACGCATGTCACACCCATGGCACGCGAGACGCTGCGCGCCTTCCCGGCCCTGGATTTTGCCCTGCGCGGCGAACCCGAGATGGTGCTGCGCGAGCTGATCGATACATTCGAGGTGGCGCGCGGTCGCTGGCAGGTGCTGGATGATGGGCGACTGCTGGATTCTAAAGATGAAAAGCCTCCCAAAGGGCACGAGATCACCTGGAAGATGTGGTCGGAAGCCGACCCCACCTGGAAGCCAGCCTGGACGATTGATGCTGGCCTCGCGTCAGCCGCTAAACCGGGTGATGGCAACGGCGGGAACGGCAAGGCTGAGATCAGCCTGCCGCTGCTGCCGGTCATGCCGGTTGAGACGCAGGTTCCCCGCCCCAGTGATGCCCAGCTGGCATCGATCAAAGGGCTGGGCTGGCGGCAGAACGGCGAAGTGGCGCTGAATTGGGACCGCCCGTTCTTCCGCAGCCTGGACGACCTGCCTATCCCCCTGCACCGTATGCTGCCGCTGGAAAAGTACCTGATGCCGATGATCAAGGGACCTTACACCTTCATCGTCACCAGCCGCGGCTGCCCGGCAGGCTGTAAATACTGCATCAAGCACGTCAGCTACCAGTACTCAGTACGCTTACGCTCGGCAGAAAAGCTGCACGAAGAGATCCAGCAACTATATGACCTGGGCGTCCACCATATCCACATGTACGCTGACCTGTTCACAGTCAATCGCGAGCAGGTAATCGAGCTGTGCAACCTGCTGATCGAGAAAGGTCCCAAGATTACGTTTACCTGCAACAGCCGCGTGGACTACGTGGATGAAGAGATGCTCACCCTGATGGGTAAGGCTGGCTGCATGTATATCTCATGGGGCATCGAGAGCGGCAATGAGATGATCCTCAAGAAAGCCCATAAAGGATACCGCATGGAGCAGGCTTACAACGCCCTCAACTGGGCGCATAAAGCCGGGATCAAGAACTGGGGCTACTTTATCATCGGTCTGCCGGGTGAGACGGTCGAAACCATCCGCGAGACCATCGATTTTTCGAAGAAGCTGCCGCTGGATATTGCCTTGTTCCACGTTGCCGCCCCCTATCCGGGCACGCCCTTCTTCTTCGAAGTCGTAGAGAACGGCTGGTTCCGCCCCGGCACGCAGTGGGAAGAAGTGGATATGGACCAGGCGACCGTGCTGGATTATCCTGATCTAAAAGCCGAAGACCTGCTGCGCTGGCAGAAGCGCGCCTTCCGCGAGTGGGCGTTCCGGCCCGGACCGATCCTCACCTTCTTGAAGGGTATGAATACCTGGGCGGGCTTCAAGAGCGCCATGGATATTGGGCTGCAGACTCTGGGCTGGCTGAAAGGATAGAAGCTTTATTGGAGCCTGGCGAGATGGCAATCATCATCGAATGGCTGCTGCTGGCGGTGAGTTTGGTGATGGTCACACTGCCCGCAGTATACCGAATATCGCCCTGGTTGGCGCTGCCGGCCCTGGCGATATTTTTTATCCTGCTCGCACTGCGGGCTGGAGGCCGGCTGCTGCGCTCGAAACTGCTCTGGCCCTGGCTGCTGTTCATCGCCAGCGCTGTCTGGGGGACCTGGATATCGGTCGCTCCTGAGATGGCGCAGATCCAGTCTATGCGCATCCTGGCGGCATTTGCCGTGTATTGTGCGGTCATTTCGGCGGGCGAGCGCCAGAAGCTGTGGCTGGCGTGGATAACCCTGGCAGGCATCGGACTATTGGCTGTTTACTGGCCGCTCAGGCACCAGTTTGCTGGTGATCTAGGTAAATTCACGATCATCAGCCGTATTGGAACTGCGATCAATTCAGTCGCACAGGTGCTATCCGGTCCGGACCTGCACACCAATGTCGCCGGCGGCTTGTACGCCATGGGGATCCCGTTTGGCGTGGCACTGGCGCTGTGGGCCTGGCGGGCGAAAAGAAAACTGCAAGCCTTCCTGGCAGGTGCGCTCAGCGTGCTCCTCCTGGGCGTGTTGGCGCTCACCAGCAGCCGGGGAGCCATGCTAGGATTATTGGCAGCCGGGGTGCTGTGCCTGCTGGCCTGGTTCCAGTATACGCGCTTCCCGCGTCCCCCGCTCAAGGTTCTCTTCTGGGGCGCTGTGGTCCTGGCAGTCGCCCTCCTGGCGGGTGGATTCGCCTACACTGGTCAGCTGGAAGGCCTGCTGGGGAGCGTGCCTGATCCGACCGGAACGGTGCAAAGCCGCATGGAGATCTGGCGGCAGGGGGTGGGCCTGGTTGCCGATTACCTCTTCACAGGCGCCGGGCTGGGGACCTTCCCCATCGTATTCTCGATTTATACCTTGCTGATCCATGTCCCCCTGCATGAGCACCTGCACAATATCTTCCTGGAGACATGCTTCGAGCAGGGAATCCTGGGCCTGACAGCCATGCTGTGGGGGATGGCGATCCTGGGGGTCTGGGTATGGAGGGCACTGGTGCCGCGGGGTGCCGCCGAGGCGGGTACAGAGGCGATTGAACGCAAAAGCTCCAGCCTGATGCTATTGGGCTGGGCGGCTGTAGCTGCGCTGGTCGCTATGGGCGTGCACGGCATGGTGGATGTGGTGTTTTACGTCAAGCGCAGCATGCCGCTGGTGGGCTTGGTCTTGGGATTTGTCGCGCTGCTGGATGCCACGCCTCAGCCAGCCAGTCGGGATAAGCGCCTCCTGGCAGCGGGCGTAGCGATCCCCCTCCTGCTGGTGCTGCTGTTTTCACGTCAGATCATGGGGGTATGGTATGCCAACCTGGGAGCGCTGGCCCAGACCAGGCTCGAGCTGAGCGCTTACAATCCGGACAGCTTCGCTGATCCATCCCTGGACGAAATTCGCCGGGCTGCTGATCTCAGCCGGGCGGAAGCTTTCTTCACCCGCTCCATGGATTACCAGCCCGGCAACCGCACGGCTCTGCAGCGCCTGGCAGGGCTGGCCTTGAGCCGCGGCGATTATGAAGCTGCTCTGGCTTACACTCAGCGGCTGGTGGGTGAAGGCTACCGGGATAATACCACTCGTCTGCTGCATGTCGATGCCCTGGTCGCCAATGGGAGCCAGTCTGGCGCTGTGAACCAGGCCGCCGAGATCTTGCGTGGGCTGCCCTCGGGCACCGGGCGCTTATTATTCCAGGCCTGGTACCGCTATGGGCAGGCAGAGGATTGGGAGCGCGCCCGTTATGCCCTGCAGACGGTTTTGATCGTAGAGCCTGGGAACCAACAGGCACGTTCGCTGCTGGAGCGGTTGGGCATCCCAAGCAGCCCTTAGTTTGCAGCCTGACATTTTTTATATGTATGCGATAAAATCTTAAGTATCTATTCGAAAATAATTTCCCGGATAGGTTTTTAGCCGGTTGTCCGATCTGCTTCGTTAGCGAGGGCGATTTGAAAGAAAAGATACTTGTAACCGGGGGGGCGGGCTTCATCGGCTCGCACCTGTGCGAGCACCTGCTTCAGGGCGGCTACCGCGTAACCGCCATCGATGACCTGTCCACCGGGCGCGTGCAGAACATCCAGCATTTACGAGCTCTGCCCGATTTCCAGTTCGTGCGCGAGACGATCAACAACAGCCAGGTGCTCGACAGGCTGACCAGCCAGGCGGATATCGTCATCCACCTGGCAGCCGCCGTAGGCGTCAAGCTCATTGTGCAAGAGCCGGTGCGTACCATCCAGACCAACATCATGGGGACGGAGCACGTGCTCACCACAGCCAACCGCTACGGCTGCAAAGTACTGCTGGCATCCACTTCGGAAGTTTACGGCAAAGGCGTCAAGGTGCCGTTCCGCGAGGAAGACGACAGCCTGATGGGACCGACGGTCAACAGCCGCTGGGCGTATGCCACATCGAAAGCGGTGGACGAATTCCTCGGGCTGGCATATCACCGTCAGTTCGGGCTGCCGGTGGTCATCATGCGCTTCTTCAATACGGTGGGTCCACGCCAGACAGGGCGCTACGGTATGGTGGTGCCACGCTTTGTCCGCCAGGCTTTGCGAGGCGATCCGATCGAAGTGTATGGGGATGGCAAACAATCGCGCTGCTTTGCGGACGTGCTGGATGTCGTCTGGGCTGTTATCCAGCTGGTCGAACATCCTCAGGCCGTCGGGCAAGTGTTCAATATCGGCTCGACCGAGGAGATCAGCATCTACCACCTAGCGGAACGGATCATCCAGATAACTGGTAGCAGCTCGGAGATCGTCCTGGTGCCGTACGATGAAGCCTATGCACCGGGATTCGAAGACATGCGCCGCAGGGTGCCGTCGATCGAAAAGATCAGCAAGTTCATCGGCTACAAACCGCGCTACAGCCTGGAAGACACGCTGCGCCGAGTAGTCGAGTTCGAGAGCTAGGGATTGGAAGCCGGATCTCAGTGAGTTAATCGTGGATCTATCTGTCGCAATCGTCAATTGGAATACGTGCGCCATGCTGGGAGACTGCCTGCGCACGCTCTATGCTGCCCTGGATGGGATGAAGGCGCCGCCTGCATACGAGGTCATTCTCGTGGATAACGGCTCTACGGATGGCAGCGTGGAGATGATGCGGCAGGATTACCCCCAGGTGCAGGTCATCCCCAACACAGAGAACCAGGGTTTCGCCCGCGCCAACAACCAGGCGATCCGCCTCAGCAGGGGGCGCTACGTACTCATGCTGAACACCGACGCCTTTATCGACAGCGCCACGCTGGATGCCATGCTGGCCCTGCTGGATGCGCACCCGGAGATCGGCGTCGCCGGGCCGACATTAGTATACCCGGACGGCAGCCCGCAGGTATCGCACGGTCCACTGCCCAGCCTGCGTGGCGAAATCCTTAGCCTGTTTGGCATCGACCAGCTGGTCCCAAGCAAAACCGGCGATCTGATCACCGCCGGCGATGAGCTGCCCGGCTATGTGCTAACCGGCACCGTAGAAGGGGCCAGCCTGTTCGCCAGGCGGTCGGCGCTGGATGCGGTCGGGCTGATGGATGAGCGCTTTTTCTTCTTCAGCGAGGAGGTTGATCTATGTTGCCGCATTCAACTGGCTGGATGGGAGGTGGTTTACGTTCCAGAGACGCGCGTGGTGCATAAGCGCGGAGCCAGCACCGGGATCGTGCCGCGGCGGGTACTGCTGCTGTACAAAGCCAAGCTTCAGTACTTCGAGAAGCACTCTGGCGACCGCGTGCGGGACGAACTTTTGCGCACTATGCGCATAGCCACCAATAGCAAGGTCCTGGTCTATCGTGTCCTGGAAGCCGTCCATCTCCGATCGGCGGGCAGGGCGGACCTGTGGCAAGAGGTCGGGAACGGCCTGCAGTCTATTGACAGGGGCAAGGAACGATAATCGGAAGCGTAAGTGGGTGATCGGCTCATGCGCATACTGTTCCTTTCGCAATTAGTGCCGTTTCCGCCAGACTCAGGGCCCAAGGTGCGCCAGTACCTGGTGATCCGCTACCTGGCGCAGGCGCACGATATTACCCTGGTGGCTTTTGCACGCCCGGATGATTCGCCGTCTGCAATGGCCCACCTGGGGCAGTACTGCCGGCGTGTGCGCACCGTGCCGATGCGGCGCTCGAAGATCAGGAATATCCTGGCACTGGCGGGCAGCTGGTTGAGCGGCGAGTCTTTCATCATCCGGCGCGATTATGTGCCCGAGATGGCACAGGTAATTCAAGAGGAGATTGCCAGCGGAGGCTATGATGTCATCCACGCCGACCAGCTGTGGATGGCGCAGTACGCTCTTCTGGGAGCCAACCGGGGCGCGAAGCTAATCCTGGATGAGCACAACGCCTGCTTCCAGATCTTTCAGCGCCTGGCGAAAGGGGAGGCAAACCCGCTCAAGAAGCTGGCCCTGGAGCGAGATTGGCGCAAGCTGCGCAGCTACGAAACGCAAGCCTGCCGCCGATTCGACCAGGTGGTGACCGTCACGGAGGAAGACCGGAAAATCCTGGAAGGCTTGATCTTCCCATCGGAGTCAGTACGCGCCGGAGAAGCAAACAGCATATATACAGATGTCCGCCGTCCGAAGCTCTCCACCATCCCCATCTGCGTGGACACGGCGTCGGTGAAGGTAGTCGCTCCTCAGGGTGCATCGCATGACGTCCTGCACCTGGGGACGATGTTCTGGCCCCCCAATGTGGAAGGCGTGATGTGGTTTGCGGAGCATGTCTGGCCCGGGGTGCGCTCTCAGCTGCCAGACGCCACCTTCACTATCGTCGGTAAGAACCCGCCGGCTAAAGTGACTTCTCTGGCTGAGAAAGGCCTGGGCATCCAGGTCACCGGCTACGTTCAAGATCCGCAAGAGTATCTTGAGCAGGCAGGTGCCTACGTCGTACCGGTATTTTCCGCCGGCGGGATGCGGGTGAAGATCGTTGATGGCTGGCGCTGGGGACTGCCGGTGATCTCGACGACCATCGGAGCCGAGGGCATCCGCTATGTTGATGGAGAGAATATCCTGATCGCAGATGACGCCGAGGCGTTCGCAGCGGCAGTAGTGGGTACGCTGGAGGATCGAGAGCTGAACCAGCGCCTGCGGCTAAACGGGCGGCGCTGGGTGGAGGAGAAATACGATTGGCAGCGAGTCTATCCCGCCTGGGACAATGTCTACGCCGAAGACGGATAGCATATGCTGGTAGAAATGTAAAGACAATTGGTTTACAGGTGGTTAGGAGGTAAATATGGACAATCTGCTGTCCCACGTACTTTCGATCCTCAAAACTACGCCTGAACGCTGGACGAGCCTGGTCGAATCGCTGCCTGCGGATCTGCTGGCGAGCGAGCCAGCGCCTGGGGAATGGTCTGCACTGGGCTGCCTGGAGCATCTATTAGAAACGGAGAGGTATGTTTTCCCAGCGCGGGTGGGTTGTTTCTTGCAGGGGCAGGATTTCGCTGCATTCGATCCCGATGATCAGGGCAGTGCTGGAGCGGCTGGGGGCGATGCTCACCGCCTGGTGGAGGAATTCAGCCAGCTGCGGGCGGATAGCCTGGCGCAGCTCGAGCAGCTCACTCCCGCCGACCTGGAGCGCCGGGTGCGCCACTCGGAGCTGGGCATGGTCAGCCTGGGCGAGATGCTGCACGAGTGGGCTGCCCACGATCTGAATCACAAAGTTCAGGCTGAGCGGGCGTTGATGCAGCCCTTTTTGGCGGGCTGCGGCGCCTGGAAGCCGTACTTTGCCGAACATCGTTTCGATCGCAGCATTCGTGCGGAGGCGATCGTTCCTGCTCCCCGCTCTGAAGTATGGCGGGCCTGGACCACCGAAGATGGAGCGCGTACATTCTTTGCTCCCCGCTGCCGGATCGACCTACGCCTCGACGGAGCGTATGAAATGTACTTTGACCTGGAGGACGCGCCTGGTAAGCAGGGAGGGGAAGGGATGCGGCTGCTGGCCATCCAGCCGGAAGAGATGCTGTCGTTTACCTGGAATGCCCCGCCCGAGCTGCCGAAGGTGCGCCCTCAGAAGACGCACGTCGTAGTGCGCCTGTATGATGAAGGCGGAGACCGTACCTGGGTCGCCCTGCTGCACGACGGCTGGGGTGCAGGCGCTGAGTGGGACGCCGCGCATGCCTACTTTCAGCGCGTGTGGGGACAGGTGGTGCTGCGCAGGCTGGTTCACCGCTTCGAAGCTGGTCCATTAGATTGGGACAACCTGCCCCACTTAGGGTGACTTGTCCCATAGACAGCACCACGATGCATTCTGATTCCGTTGGGTTCCGCTGTGCCAACCCGCCTTGAGGAGAGAGTAATACCTGATATCAGCTTGCACAATGCAGCCCGGTACGATATAACCTTATTCCCTTTACAAGTTATTGCCACTTAAGGTAAGTTTAGGGTAGAATTTGGGTAGTAAGTATCTGCCCAAAAATAATCATCATCATAAATTATCTAGGAGGTTCCTATGCTGGTCGGTGAAAGAATGTCCCGCCCCGTGATCACTATATCGCCGGATACGCCTGTCACGGAGGCACTGCGCTTGATGAAAAACGAACACATCCGCCGCACCCCGATCATCCAAAAAGGCAAAATGGTGGGTATCGTTTCGGAGAAGGATCTGCTCAACGCTTCCCCATCGCAGGCGACCAGCCTGAGCGTGTGGGAGATTCAAGACCTGCTGAGCCGGATCAAGGTCAAAGACGTGATGACCAAAGATGTGCACACCGTCACAGAAGACACGCCCCTGGAAGTCGCGGCGGCAATCATGGCTGATCGCAAGATCGGTGGGCTACCCGTGATGAGGGAAGACAAGCTGGTCGGCATCATCACTGAGACCGATCTGCTGAAGATCTTCCTGGAGATGCTGGGTGCGCGCCAGACAGGCGTACGCGTCAATTTCCTGGGCAGAGACCAGCCGGGTGAGATCGCCAAATGGGGGCAGGCGATCTTCAGCATTGGCGGCAACATCATCGCCCTGGGCACGTTTGCCGGGGATGACCCATCTGCATACAATATCACCATGAAGGTGGTCGGTCCGGATCAGGAAAGCGTGCGTCAAATCTTAGAGCCGCTGGTGGTGAAGATCAAAGACATTCGCACCTGTTGATCCTGGTTTTCACCGAACGCTTAAGCTGTACATTCAGGACTGGCAGTCCTTTTTCCCTTCAGGCTCAGGGCGCTGAAGGCAGGACTGCCAGTCCTTTACTTGACCATCGTTTATGTTCGGCTAGCTGGTAGATCGCATGAAATGCCTTAGCCCCGCACCCAGCGTCAGGACGATGCCCCAATAGATGATGTACTCGAAGAAGGCGAATAGGTAAATCTCCCCGGCGCTGAATCCTGCTAACATAGGGATCTCCAGGATTTTGAACCTGACGATTCCGAGGGCGTGCTCGGGGATCGACTCCAGACCACCGAATAAGAGAAAATTGATCGTGGGATTGCCCGGCAGGCGCAGCGCCAGCCAGCGCATCAGCAAGCAGACCAGGAAGTAGATGACCCCTGCCAGCGGAGCGAGGAATCGACCATACGGCAGGGCAAAGAAGCTGTAGTAATCTACCCAATAGACCTGGTACAGGAGGACTGCCAGCAATCCCCAGAATAGGGCTGCCGCTAATCCAAGCGTCCTCCAGGAGAAGGAG
>Ga0105095_10001392_pt1 | contig 12712 bp, 8 predicted proteins | sample PPLLak2March2015_2_FD_79180 | JGI IMG/M metagenome (GOLD analysis project Ga0105095, IMG submission 79180) | Freshwater sediment microbial communities from Prairie Pothole Lake near Jamestown, North Dakota, USA - PPLs Lake P8 Core (3) Depth... | ecosystem: Environmental > Aquatic > Freshwater >... | reverse complement strand
TTTCCCGGCCGGGGTGGTTGATTTTCGGGTTCCTGAAACACAAACCTGTTCTCAAACCTGAGCACAGTGAATCCCAATGCTTCAAGATATTTGTCCCTGGTCATATCTTTCCGAATCTGCAGTGAATCCCTATGCGTATCTCCATCAAGCTCAATTATCGGTTGAAGAGGTGTTTGTTATCCTTAAGAATAATAAGTAATTAAAAAAGAAATGAATCAACCACCCCGGCCAGACTATTTATATTCTGCACGTCAGATGATTTTGTTGTCTGGCCACCCCTCCTTCAAAAGGAGGGGAAACTTTTGTCCCCCAAACTCCTACTAATGACAACAACCACAACTTACTCATTATAAATTATTTGTACTTTAAGCTCTTTTGCAAGTCTTTGTAATGATCTTTGTTTTTGTTGTAATATCTGGGTTGACGGCTATGCCCTTTAGGGGGGAAGGGGTTTATCCGGAGTAAAAAGTGGGGTCGGGAGGGTTGAGTACGTGTCTTTATTGCATACTTTTATATTTTGAAAATACTTCCTATCTTTATCCCAGCAAATCAAACACTGCTTTGACCCGAATTAATTATATCGCACTGCTCATGCCTATGGACATGCAAGGGTAAGGAAGTGGTAATAAGTTAAATTATACCATCTGAATTACTGACCCTCAGTAATCGCTATGCTGAGCGAACAACCCGGCAGGCTGAATGGTTTTACTATAAGTATTGATTAAAACGTATTAAACAAATGAAATATACCCTTGAGGATATCGTAAAGGAAAAAATCCTTGTCCTGGACGGTGCAATGGGCACCATGATACAGAAACATAAGCTCACGGAGGAAGGATTCCGGGGAACAAAATTTAAGGATCACCCGAAACCCCAGAAGGGGAATAATGATCTTTTAAGTATCACTAATCCTGAGATAATCAGGAATATACATAAAGAATTTCTTGAAGCGGGTGCTGATATAATTACAACAAACACTTTTAATTCCAACAGTGTCTCAATGGCCGATTACGGTATGCAGGATCAGGTTTATAATCTGAACTTCGAAGCAGCAAAACTGGCCAGAGAGGCAATAATAAGATTTGAAAACTCCGGTGAGCCGCAGGAACATTTCGTTGCCGGCACACTCGGACCAACCAATAAGACAGCCTCAATGTCGTCGGATGTCAGTGACCCGGGTGCCCGGTTTGTTACATTTGATGGCCTGGTTGAAGCATATTCCGAACAGGCAAGAGGCCTTATTGACGGAGGAGTTAATATTCTGATAGTTGAAACGATATTTGATGTCCTGAACTGCAAGGCCGCACTTTATGCGATCGATTCCGTTTTTGAAGAAAAGGGGATCAGACTGCCTGTTATGGTGTCCGGTACAATAACTGATGCCAGCGGGAGAACGCTGACCGGCCAGACTCTTGAGGCTTTCCTTGTGTCAGTTTCTCATTTCCCGCTCTTTAGCGTCGGACTCAACTGTGCACTCGGAGCGGAACAGCTCCGGCCTTTTGTTCAGGAACTGTCAGCCAAATCACGATTCAACGTCTCAGTTCATCCTAATGCGGGACTTCCCGATCAGTTCGGCGAATATAACCAGTCTGCAGAATTCATGGCTTCGGTAGTTGAGGATTTTATGAAAGAAGGATGGGTAAACATAACCGGAGGTTGCTGCGGAACTACTCCTTTGCATATCAGGAAGATAGCAGAAGTATCGAAAAAGTATAAGCCGAGGCCGATTCCGGAGATTAAAAAATATACAAAGCTCAGCGGCCTGGAGGTGCTTACTTTAACACCTGAAACAAACTTTGTGAACATCGGCGAACGAACGAATGTTTCGGGTTCAATAAAATTTGCCAGACTGATAAGAGAGGAAAAATACGGGGAGGCACTTACAATTGCAAGGAATCAGGTGGATGGCGGAGCACAGGTCATTGACATCTGTATGGACGAAGCCTTGCTGGATTCGGAGAAAGCCATGGTAAAATTTGTAAATCTCGTCATGTCAGAGCCGGATATAGCGAGGTTGCCTTTAATGATCGATTCCTCGAATTGGGATGTTATAATATCCGGGTTAAAATGCATTCAGGGGAAATCTGTTGTCAATTCGATAAGCCTTAAGGAAGGCGACGAGGTATTCCTGGATCATGCGCGGCAGGTAAGGAAATTTGGTGCAGCAGCTGTTGTTATGCTGTTCGATGAAAAAGGTCAGGCCGATACCTATGAAAGGAAGATTGAAGTTGCTGAAAGGTCATACCGGTTGCTGGTTGACAAGCTGCAATTCCCTCCGGAAGATATAATTTTCGATCCTAATGTTCTGGCGGTTGCCACTGGTATCGAAGAACATAATAACTATGCAGTCAACTTTATAAGGGCTGCACAGTGGATCAAACAACACCTTCCGCATGCAAAAGTAAGCGGAGGGATAAGTAACCTGTCATTTTCTTTCAGAGGTACCGACAAGGTGAGGGAAGCAATTCACTCGGTTTTCCTCTATCACGCCATCAGTGCAGGCCTTGACATGGGAATTGTAAATCCGGGAATGTTGCAGGTTTACAGTGAAATACCGGCCGACCTTCTGCATCTTGTTGAAGATATTGTTCTTAACCGCCGGAAAGATGGCACTGAAAGGCTTGTAAAATTTGCCGAGGGATTGAAAAATGAAGGAAAGAAAGAGGAGAAAAGTGATGCATGGAGATCTTTACCGGTTGTAGACCGGATCAAACATGCTCTGATACGGGGTCTTGACGAATTCATTGAACAGGATGTCGAGGAGGCGCGTTCGCTTTTCTCCAGGTCGATTGAGCTTATCGAAGGTCCGCTGATGGACGAAATGAATGAAGTTGGTGACCTTTTCGGCTCCGGGAAGATGTTCCTCCCACAGGTAGTCAAGAGTGCCAGGGTGATGAAAAAGGCAGTAGCAAAACTGGCTCCGTATATCGAAAAGGAGAGCCTGGCTTCTGAAAAGAAAACTGCAGGTAAAATCGTGCTGGCCACGGTTAAAGGTGATGTTCATGATATCGGTAAGAACATTGTAGGAGTTGTCCTTTCATGCAATAACTACCTGATAACTGACCTTGGAGTTATGACTCCTTCGGATAAGATCATTGATACTGCCCTTAGTGAAAAGGCCGATTTTATTGGTCTCAGCGGATTAATTACCCCTTCACTTGAAGAGATGGTTCATGTTGCATCCGAAATGGAACGACGAAAAATTTCAATACCCCTTCTTATAGGAGGAGCTACCACTTCGGAGATCCATACTGCCGTCAGGATCGCTCCGGCTTATTCAGGGCCGGTAATTCATGTAAAGGATGCTTCGAAAGCTGCAGGAGTACTTTCATCTCTTTTGAAGGAGGATAACCGGGATTATGTAAACTCAATTGCCGGGAAGTACAAAAAATTAAAGGAAGATCATGAATCCAGGCATAAAGAGAGGAAACTGACCTCAATAATTGAAGCCAGGCGTAACAGGCTTGTTACAGACTGGAAGGCATCGGATCTGCCCGAACCGCTGAAACCGGGATATCATAAAATAAATGAAATTGACCTGAACGAACTCTCAAAATATATCGACTGGACCTTCTTTTTCTTTGCATGGAAACTGAATGGGAAATACCCTGCCATATTCAGTGATCCGTTAAAAGGAGAGGAAGCCAGGAAGTTATTTGATGATGCTCAGCATTACCTGAAAGAAATCATAGACAAAAAGATACTGACGGCTAAAGCTGTATTTGGATTATTTCCTGCCGTTTCTGAAGGTGATGATATACTTGTCTTTAAGGACAAGCGGGAAGAAGATCCCAAAGCTGTCTTAAGATTTCTCAGGAATCAGGAACAAAAAGAAAACGGTGTTCCGAATCTCTCCCTGTCGGACTTCATTGCACCGAGGGCTTCAGGGCTGAAAGATACTCTGGGTGCATTTGTTGTTACGGCTGATATAGATCCGGAGAAGTACAACCAGTACAAAGAAGACGATTTTGCAACAATAATGATCCGGATTCTGAGCGATCGTATTGCTGAAGCAGCCGCTGAATGGCTTCATGAAAGGATCAGAAAGGAATACTGGGGTTACGTGGCTGATGAAAAACTCACAGTCGAGGATATGCTGGCAATAAAGTACCAGGGGATCAGACCTGCACCCGGATATCCGGCTTGTCCGGATCACACCGAGAAGAGGATCCTGTTCGACCTGCTTGAAGCTGAAGCCGCAATAGGGGTCGCTCTTACAGAGAATTTTGCAATGATGCCACCGGCAGCGGTAAGCGGGTATATCTTCTCGCATCCTGCTTCAACCTATTTCAATATTGGTAAAATCGGCTCTGACCAGCTGAAAGATTATGCCGAACGAAAAAATATGACTGTTGAAGAGGCTGCAAGATGGCTTGCCCCGAACCTTTGAAATTCTGATTATGAGCGTTATCGAAAAACTGAAAACGGCAAAATCACCTTTATTTACATTTGAATTGCTGCCTCCGCTTAAAGGACACAGCATGGAAAGGATTTATACAGCGATTGACAGGCTGATGGAATTTCAACCTGCATATATCAACTTCACAACACATCGGAATGAGGTAATCTTCAGGGAGAGACCTGACGGACTTCTTGAAAAAAAGATAACCCGTCTGCGTCCCGGAACTATTGCCCTGGCAGCTGCAGTGAAATATAAATATAATATAACAGTAGTCCCGCATATTCTGTGCGGCGGATTCACCAGGGAAGAGACTGAAAATGCATTGATAGAAATGAATTTTCTCAATATTCATGATGTTCTTGCACTCCGGGGAGATCCGCAAAGAGGAAGCCAGATCTTTATCCCTGAAAAAGAGGGTCACTCCCATTCCTATGAGCTGGTAAGGCAGATCGTAAATATGAATAACGGCAAATACCTTGAGGAATCACTGGTGGATCCTGCCCCGACTCATTTCTGCATCGGAGTCGCCGGTTATCCTGAAAAGCACTTTGAATCACCCAATATGGAGATGGATCTGGCGAATCTGAAGAGAAAAGTTAAGGATGGTGCGGTTTATGTTGTTACCCAGATGTTTTTCGACAACAATAAATATTTCAGGTTCAGGGATGATTGCATAAAAGCCGGGATAGATGTCCCGATCGTTGCAGGACTGAAACCGGTTTCAACCCTCAGGGATATTAAACTGCTTCCTCAGATTTTTCATATCGATATGCCATGTGACCTGGTTGCTGCACTTCTGAAATGTAAAACTGATCAGGAAGTACGTGAAGTGGGTATAGAGTGGGCTACAATGCAATCGAAGGAGCTTATCAAAGCAGGTGTGCCCGGTATACATTATTATACTCTTGGGAGATCTGATAATATCGCAAGGATTGTGAAAGCGTCGTTCTGATCTAAGAGTCTAAATCCTGAATTCCTTCTTTATCTTATCAACGTAATCCAGCTTTTCCCAGGCGAAGAAATCAACCTTCTTCAGCCAGGCTTTTTTACCATTACCGTTAATCACTCTTGGTTTGCTTCCCGGAACTTCATAGTATACCTCCACATCCTTCAATTCGTGATCACGTCCGAAATGTCCGTAAGATGCTGTCTGGAGAAAGACAGGATTCTTTAATCCGAACCTCTTAATTATTGAGTAGGGTCGCATGTCGAAAAGCTTCCGGAGTTTCGATGCGATTTCAGGATCACTCAGAACTTTTCCCTTACTGTCTTTTATATGTGCTGTACCGAATGTGTTGACGTAGAACCCAACAGGTTCCGCAACACCAATTGCGTACGCCACCTGAATGAGTGCCTGGTCGCAGACACCTGCCGCAACAAGATTCTTGGCAATATGACGGGCTGCATAAGCTGCAGATCTGTCGACTTTTGACGGATCCTTACCGGAGAAAGCACCACCACCGTGAGCTCCGTGCCCGCCATAGGTGTCGATAATTATTTTCCGTCCCGTAAGGCCGGTATCCCCGTGAGGTCCTCCGATTACGAATTTTCCGGTTGGATTGACAAGAAACCTTGTGTCCTCTTTAAAGAGTGCCCTTACTCTTGCCGGAAGAGTCTTTTTCACTCTCGGTATAAGGACTCTTTTCAGGTCTTCCGTAATCTGTTTCTGCATTGCTTTTTCAGCAGCCTTTTCCGAAGCATGAGACTTGTTGGCTGGTTTTATAAACTCATCATGCTGGGTACTGATCACTAAAGTGTCTATGCGGACAGGTTTGTTGTTATCGTCATACTCAATTGTGACCTGTGACTTGGCGTCAGGCCTGAGGTATTTCATCTCACGGCCTTCGCGCCTGACAGCTGCAAGCTCCTGAAGAAGGCGGTGTGCCAGCTCAATGCTCATAGGCATATAATTATCCATTTCGCGGCAGGCATAACCGAACATCATCCCCTGATCTCCGGCGCCCTGATCTTCAGGTTTTTCGCGGACAACACCCTGCCGGATATCAGCAGATTGTTCATGAATTGTTGATATGACACCGCATGAATCGCTATCGAAACGGTATTCAGCTTTAACATAACCTATCTCACGGATCACTCTGCGGGCTGTTTCCTGTACATCAACCCATCCGGCGGTCTGAACTTCTCCGCCGCAAACTACAAGTCCTGTTGTGACAAATGTCTCGCAGGCGACTTTAGATTCCGGGTCCCACTTTAAGAATTCATCAAGTAATGCATCTGAAATCTGATCGGCTACCTTGTCGGGATGTCCCTCTGATACCGATTCCGAAGTAAACAAATATCCCATTGTCGTATAAATTAATTAGTTAAAAATAGATGGGAAGACAAGTCGACAGGGAAATAATAAATCTAAGCATTTTAGCATTTTTTCCTGTGGTTGCAATCAGCACAAATCTTTCCACCAGCAATTAATGATGCAAAGCAAATAAAAAAAATCGACAAAAAAAATATTATCCGCCTGTAAGATGCCTGAAGACCTCCTCAAGATTACTTTCCTCCTTCTGGAGCGAGAGTACAGTAAGGTTGTTTTTTACGGCAAATGCGAAAACGGCCGGTCGTATATCATCCTCTCCTTCAGCCTCGATCAGCCAGAAATTCTCCTTAACCTGCTGAACATTTACCACGCCGGGTATGCTCAACAGGCCGGAAATGTCCGTTCCTCTGTCAAATCCGACATGAACAATCTGCCGCTGGCGTTTGACTTTAGAATAGATATTTCGCTTTTCTTCATCCGCGACAATTCTCCCGTTATCGATTATGATTATCCTGTCGCATACTGCTTCAGCCTCCTGCATAATATGGGTTGAAAACATAACCGTCTTTTCCCTGCCTGCCTCTTTGATGAGGTTCCGTATTTCAACGATCTGGTTCGGATCCAGTCCGGATGTGGCTTCGTCAAGTATAAGCACATCGGGATCATGGATAAGCGCCTGTGCAAGACCGACCCTTTGCCTGAATCCTTTTGAGAGAGATCCTATCTTCTTCTTCACCTCGGGAGTCAGTCCTGTCAGCCCTATAATATTATCTATCTTATTTCCCGAAGATCGCCCGATTTTATACATTGAAGCAACAAACCGCAGGTATTCCCTTACATACATTTCGGGATAAAGAGGATTATTTTCAGGAAGATATCCTATTCTCCGTTTGATTTCATGATTACCGGATGAAGCTTCAAAACCGTTTACAGTAACTGATCCGGAGCTTGCAGGGATAAAACCGGTTATTATCCGCATCATTGTTGATTTCCCGGCTCCGTTCGGACCAAGAAAAGCTACAATCTCCCCTGTTTTCACCTCAAAGGAGACATTGTCAAGAGCTTTCTGCTCTCCGTAGAGCTTTGTAACTTTCTGAACAACAATAGACATGATCCTGAATTAATGTCCGGTTACCAAAAGCGAAGATACTATTTAATGATTTGTTTATCAACCGGGGCAGGTTTTGCCCAGCCCGACTAAAAGTATGAGCGGAACGAAGGGAAGCGAAGAATCTCATTCTCAATTCAAATATTATCCGTTCAATAGTGGTTTTTTATGAAAAAAATGCCAAAAAAATTGCTTTTGTTAAAACAATATATTAATATTGTACTATTAAAATAGTTCATTAATGAAATATAACTATGATTAACTTTGTCCTGGATCTGAAAACAGGGATTCCGTTTTATCGTCAGATAATTGACCAGATAAGATTTGGAATTGCCTCCGGGAACCTTAAAGCAGGAGAGCAGCTGCCTACCGTTCGGGCGCTGGCTGTTGAGCTGAAGGTTAACCTGAATACTGTTACAAAAGCTTATAAAGAGCTTGAGATACAGAATATTCTTGAGACACAACAGGGAACGGGGACCTTTATCAGTAAGAGCAATATTCCGCTTCCCGCGAACGAAAAGAGCAGGAAATTGCTAAGCATATGCAATGAGTTCCTGACCATTGCTTTCAGTTACGGTTTTAAAACAGATGACATTATTAATGAATTGCAAAAACAGAAAGAAGAATGAAAACAAGTACCAGCTTAACAAATTATTCCAATCCTGTTTCATTAACAGTATTGATTGTTCTGCTCGCTGTTTCAGCAGGATTGTACCTGCTGGAGGTAATCGGAGTACCTGCTCTGGTTGCATTGATTATTATTTCCGGTCTTATTGGAAGCGCTATAAAAATGGCAGACCAGTGGGAAAAGGCTGTAGTTCTGAGAATGGGGAAATTCAGAGGACTGAGGGGTCCCGGTCTGTTTTTCATCATTCCTATAATTGACCAGGTTAATACTTTTATCGATCAGCGTATCCGGGTTACGGAATTTAAGGCTGAACAGACACTGACGAAAGATACGGTGCCTGTCAATGTAGACGCTGTGGTTTACTGGACAGTATGGGATGTTGAAAAGGCAGCTCTTGAAGTTCAGGAGTATGAGAAAGCGATCTCTTTTATTGCTCAGACTGATCTGAGAGATATAATCGGAAAACATGAGCTGGCCGAACTGCTGCAGGAAAGAGATAAGATCGCCGAGGATCTTCAGAAGACCCTGGATGCAAGCACTAATCCATGGGGAATAACCTGCCAGACAGTAGGCATCAGGGACATTATCATTCCTCAGGCACTGGCGGATGCCATGAGCAAGGAGGCACAGGCAGAAAGGGAGAGGAAAGCCAGGGTGATACTGGGAACTGCCGAAACTGAAATAGCGGAGAAATTTGCAAAGGCCAGTCTGCAATACCATGATAATCCGATAGCACTTCATCTGCGTGGTATGAATATGCTTTTTGAAGGGCTTAAAGAAAAGGGCTCAATGGTCATTGTCCCGAGTTCAGCCCTGGAATCAATGAATCTTGGTGTTATCGGAGGCCTTGCTGCTCTGGCTAAAGCCAATGAGACAGAAGCAATATGAAAATTAATATAGGGGGGTTGGGGGCATAGCCGTCAACTTAAGGAATATTTTAATTACAAAAACCACTATAATTTTCTGCTTTATAAACAAATAAGTTTCCCCTCCTTCAAAAGGAGGGGAAACTTTTGTCCCCAAAACTCCTCAGGTTGACGGCTATGCCTCAACCCCCCCTAAGGGGCTTAGCAAGTATCTGTTTATCAATAAGTCCCCCCTCGGGGATTTAGGGGTGGCTGATCAGAAAAGGGCTTTTGAGACATTCTCTTTTGTTAATCTCCCCATCCTCCCATGAATTGTCCGCTCTTGGCAAAAGAGACTTTGGGATTTACACAAATGACGGGGATCCTTGAGCTGTTGGCAATTATATATTGTTCAGAGGCCCCAATCACATAATCTGCGAAAGTGATATTCTTGGTCGTCACAATAAGAATGGCATCGGCCTTTGTTTTTACGGAAAAATCGATTGTCTGCTGAGCAAAATTGCCCTTCGGGATCTCATGGATCTCATATTCTATATTATTCTGGATGAAGTACTTAATGGCAAAAGTCTTATTTGTATTCGTTTTCTTGAGAATATTTTTGTCGGTTGTGGTTGCAACAAGAATATTTATTTTCGAATCAAAATACTTGCCCATGAAGATTGCCATTTGCGTTTTCTCCTTGTTTTCTGTTTTGAAATCCACAGGGAAAACTATGTTGTGATACCGCTCCTGATCTCCGGGAGGATCCTGAACAACAATAAAAGGCACCTTTGATTTTACAATCACCTTCAATGCCCAGCTTCCTGTGAGCTTCTGCATCCCTTTCATACCGTGGGTTCCCATCACTACCAGACTTGCGTTGTTCTTGTTTACAAAATCAGCTATGGATGTAAATATAGTACCCTTCTGGATGAAAGCCGAGATAGGCATATTGTACTTCCTGCTGCTCTCACTTGCAACATGTTGAAGAAGTATTTTGCTTTCTCCTGCCGGTTTATTGCTTTTCCCGGAATCAATTATATGAAGAAGAGATATCTCATTCTTTACCATATGGCTTATTTTAACTGCATGTGCAAGTGCATGTTCCGCAACAGGCGTAAAATCCCATGGTACAACAATTAGTTTCTGATTAGCATCCATAGCTTTATAGAATTTCGGTTTAAATTCAAAGTTATTCAGATTTTATTAATATGCAAAGCCGATTAATGTAAGGATTCCGACCAACAATTTATTATTTTTGCGGGGGGATTTTAATTTTAGTGATGAAACGTATAAAAATTAAGGTATTATTATCCTCACCGGAGACAGGGTCTAAAGTACTTGTGAAGGGGTGGGTAAGAACCAGGCGTGGGAACAGGAATATTGTCTTTATTGCTCTTAATGACGGATCGACAATCAATAATATTCAGATTGTTGCCGATACATCCGTATTTGGAGAGAATCTCTTTAAAGATATTACTACCGGATCGTGTATTGCCGTTACCGGCACTCTTGTGGAGTCGCAGGGTCAGGGACAGAATGTGGAAATAAAGGCGGAAACGATAGAGATCTACGGCAAAGCCGATGCCTTATCATACCCACTTCAGAAAAAGGGGCATTCGATGGAATTTCTCAGGGAGATCGCCCATCTCCGGCCAAGGACAAACACATTTGGTGCTGTTCTTAGGATGAGGCATGCCATTGCATTTGCAATTCATAAGTATTTCAATGACAAGGGCTTCTTCTATCTGCATACACCTGTCATTACAGGCAGTGACGCTGAGGGAGCCGGCGAGATGTTCCATGTAACAACCCTTGACCTTACCAAAGTACCGCTAAATAAAGACGGTTCGGTCGACTATTCGGATGATTTCTTCGGAAAACCGACAAACCTCACGGTATCAGGTCAGCTTGAAGGCGAACTGGGAGCACTTGCCATCGGAGACATTTATACCTTCGGACCGACATTCAGGGCCGAAAACTCAAACACTCCCCGCCATCTGGCTGAGTTCTGGATGATTGAACCTGAGATGGCATTCTATGACCTGACCGATAATATGGACCTGGCTGAGGATTTCGTAAAATACCTTATCAGATATGCCCTTGATAATTGCGGGGAAGACCTGGAATTTCTCAATAGCATGATTGACAGGGAACTTCTTGAACGGCTCAATTTCGTTTTAAGGAATGATTTTATAAGGATGACTTACACCGATGCTGTGAAGATCCTGGAGAAGTCAGGGAAAAAATGGGAGTATGAAGTCGGATGGGGTAGAGATCTCCAGGCTGAGCATGAAAGATATCTGGTGGAAGAACATTTCAAACGACCGGTGATACTCACCGATTATCCGATAGCCATCAAGGCTTTTTATATGAAGCAGAACGAAGATGGCAAAACTGTCAGGGCAATGGATGTTCTCTTTCCCGGTATCGGAGAGATCATCGGAGGTTCACAAAGGGAAGAAGATTATGACAAGCTGCTGAACCGTATCCGTGATCTGAAATTGCCTGAAAAAGATCTCTGGTGGTATCTTGAAACAAGGAAATTCGGCACTGCTCCTCACAGCGGCTTTGGACTTGGTTTCGAGAGATTTGTCCAGTTCGTTACCGGTATGTCGAATATCCGCGATGTAATACCCTTCCCCAGGACCCCCAAAAACGCTGAATTCTAGGTCCGGTTTCAGCACAGTATGATTGCAAAGGGAACAATATGTTGAAGCAGAAGTTACAACAAAAATTACTTCAGAAGCTATCGCCCCAGCAGATACAGATGATTAAGCTGCTGGAAGTACCTACTTTACAGATTGAGCAAAGGATAAAAAAAGAGCTCGAGGAAAATCCGGCACTTGAAGAAGGCGCTGAAGAAGAAGAAATTCCCGGCGAAAATGTTGAGGAAGAACAGGAAGAGGAGACTGACAAGGACCAGGAGGAATTCACTCTTGACGATTATATTGAAGAGGATGAAATTCCGGATTATCGCCTCCAGGTAAACAATTACAGCAGGGATGACGACAAGAGAGCTGAAATTCCTTTTTCGGCCGGTTCCTCATTTCATGAACACCTTGAATCTCAGTTGGGATTAAGGGAAATGACTGATCATCAGAAGATACTCGGAGAGTTTATTATCGGGAACATTGATGAGGATGGTTATCTCAGGCGGGAACTGATCAATATTGTTGACGACCTGGCATTCTCGCAGAATATAACCTGCACTGTTGAAGAGCTTGAGGAGGTCCTGAAAATTATACAGGATCTTGAACCGGCAGGCGTCGGGGCCAGAACACTTAAGGAATGCCTTCTCCTTCAACTGGCGAAAAGAGACCATTCACAACCAGCGGTTAAACTTGCTTTCTTAATTGTTGATACTCAGTTTGAAGAGTTTTCCAAGAGGCATTATGACAAGATAATTGCCCGGTTTGATATTTCAGAAGAAGAACTTAAATCTGCAATTGATGAA
>Ga0105095_10001390_pt1 | contig 12716 bp, 11 predicted proteins | sample PPLLak2March2015_2_FD_79180 | JGI IMG/M metagenome (GOLD analysis project Ga0105095, IMG submission 79180) | Freshwater sediment microbial communities from Prairie Pothole Lake near Jamestown, North Dakota, USA - PPLs Lake P8 Core (3) Depth... | ecosystem: Environmental > Aquatic > Freshwater >... | reverse complement strand
GCTCCCAGACGTGGGGGAACCTCACCGCCAGCTGCTCCAGGGCTCGCGCGACTCCCGCGTCGTCGCCCCCTTCGATCGCGAGCGCCGGCTTTTCTCCGAAGGCCCGGGGCATCACCCGGATCGCGCCCACCCCCGGATCGAGCGCTGTTCTCGCGGGGAGGAGCGGATGCTCCCCGATCAGAACCAGGGTGGGCTCCTCCTCGGGGGTCTCGATCTCGACGGGGAGCTTCGCGATGGGGATTGCGATTCCGGTTCCTTCGAGCCCGAGGCGCGCGGCGAGATCGACGGTACCCTGATGGCTCCCGGCGGGACTCAGAACCGCGTCGATGCGGTCGGCGATGAGGTTCTGATCCGAGTCCCCGAGAAGTCCCTCCGGAGTGTAGAGATTCGAGAGGTCGAGATCGTGCTTCGCTCCCGCGCCGGGACGGGGAGGGCTCGCCCCCGGGCTCGTCGGCGCGGGCCCCGACGAGGCCTCGACCTCCACCCGGCGGCTCCCGGCGATGAGCCGGGCGGTCACCTTCTCGACGTGCTCGTACGACAGCGCCCCGGCGAGGGCGTTTCGCGCGCGGTCGAGCTCCTCCGGAGAGCTCAGCTCCAGCTCGAGCTTCAGGAGCGTTACTCCGTGGCGGGTGAACCGCATCTCCTCGGTCCGCGCGGAGCGCGGAACGAAACCGAGGCGCGCGCCGATGTCGGCGTTGACCGTCTCGATCGTCGGCCCTTCGGGATCCCAGAGATGCGGCAGCCGCCCCGCGAGCGCGGCGGCCGCGGCGCGAAGCCCTTCGTCGTCGGCGCCGCTCACGACGACGCCTCCGGACTCGATCGCCACCCGGCCTTCCCCCGGCCGCAGGGATTCTCCCGCGCGCCGGAGCTCGACCACGATCCCCTGGGTGCTGCCGGTGAACGGAAGATCCATCGCCATGGTCTCGAACCCGAGCCGAGCCGCGACGTCCGATGCCGCGGCGACGTCGGCGGGGAAGGGCGACTCGCCGAGAACGACGCGGGCGCTCACGAAGTCCGCCAGCCCGTCGCCGTTGCGGTCTTCGACGAGGAAGCCTCGAGAGAACAGGTCTTCGAGCCCTCGGAGCTCCTGGGCGCGCGAGGCCGAAGCGACGATCCAGCAGAGAAGCGATAGGGCGAGGGGTCTCATGGGCGCGCATTATGAACTGCTATAGTTCCCAAATGAACTCGCCCGCGCGGACGGCGGCGATCTTCCTCGCCCTCGCCCTCGCTTCCTGCGGGCCCGCCCCATCTCCCTGGGAGCCGGAGGACGCTCGACGGACGAAAGAGGAGCTCCATCGGCTGGCGAAGGAGCGCGTCCTCGGCGGCGAACTGGCGCGCGCCGATGGATGGGTCTACTCCATCGATGTTTCTCTACTGATGATCTTCTCGGCTCTCGAGGGAGACCGGGAGCTCTACGGAAGCCTCGAGCGCTTCGCCTCGGAGCACCTCGTGCTCGATCTCGAAGACGATCCCTATACCCGGGGGTTCGTCGTCTGGAGATATCGCGAGGGAGTTGCGCCCGACGCCTCCGGCACCACGGAGGCTCTTCGACTCGCAGAAGGCTACTGGAGGGGAAGCCTCGCCTTCGATCGGCCGGCGGACCGGGAGCGCGCTCTCGCGATCCTCGAAGGCTACGCGCGGCATCAGGCCGAAGAGCAGGGAATCTGGATGATTCGCAACTACTTCAACCTCGGCACCCGGAGCTTCGCCACCAATTCGTTCCTGGTGGACTACGCGCCCGATTTCGTCGCCGAAGCCGCGGCGGCGACGGGGAACGCCCCTCTCCTGGAGATCGCGGAGAAGTCCTACGACCTCATCGAGCGGGCGCAGTCGAAGTCCGGGCTCCTGTACGACATCGTTCAACCCGAGGTGAAGACCCTCCTCGACGACGACCGCATGGTGGTCTTCTCGCCGAACGACGCCATCCAGATCTCGAACGCCGCGACGGTCGCTGCCTGGTCGGTACGGGGCAGGCCGGCCGTCGCCCGCCGGGTCCTCGACTTCTGCCACCAGCGCATGCCGGAGCTCAAGGGGACGTACTACGGCCGCACGGGAGAGATCGCCCGGGACAAACGTCCGGGCATCGAGGCCTGGGCCTCTCTCGTGCGGCTCGCGGTCGCGCTCGAGAACGACGACGCGCTCGAAGCTTTCTATCCGTTCCTGGTCTCGAACGCGGGGCGGAAATGGCGCATCCCCGATGATGCCTGGCTGTACGTCGTCGCCGAGCTACTCCTCGGACTTCAGGCGGTGGCGCCCGCCCGATGAAGCGCCGCCCGCGTCAGCGGCCCCGTCCCACGATGAACGGAAACTAGGCCTTCTTCAAGGCGCTCACCACCGCCAGGAGCACCACCGCTCCCAGCGTCGCAATCACCAGCGCTCCGAGCAGGCCCGAGGCGCCGAGGCCGATGGCTCCCGCAAGATGGCCGCCGATGATGGCGCCGATGACACCGACGACGAGATTTCCGACGGGGCCGAAGCCGCGCCCCTTCATGATCTGGCCGGCGAGCCAGCCGGCGACGATTCCGATGATGGCAAACCAGAGAATGTTCATGATTCTTCCCTCCTTGACGTCATCTGAACTGCGCGGTGATCGTGGACACTTCCGCGGAAAGCGGGCGGTACGTCGAGCCGACGGCGTTCGCGAGCCCGTGCTTCTCGAGAAAGGCCTGGATCTCCTCGTTCGCCGCTCTCAGGAGCCCGAGCCCGCCCGAGGCGTCCTTGCCGTCCTCGGCGGCATCCTTCAGGTCGTTCGCCGAGCTCGCGAGACGATCGACCGCGGACATCACCGCCTTGCGGTCCGCGCTCGGGAGGCCGTTCATGTGCTCGAGCGCCGACTCGAGATTCTTCTCGAACGACTCGACGCCTCTCTTGAACTTTTCGAGGGCTTCCTCGAACTCTCGATCGGCCATCCGGCGCGCGGCCCAGCTCTCCGGGTCCGTATTCCAATCGACCCCGTAAACCTGGGACAATCGCCCCAGAGTGCCGCGGAGCCGCGGCCATTCCTTCTCGGCGCCGAAGAGCGCGCTTCCGGCGGCCGCGCGCTTCTCGATCGCGCTCGCCTGGCGCAGGAACGAGAGCACCTCGTTTCCCGACGCGTAGTCGTCCTTGAAGCGATCGCGCATCGTTTCGGCGCTCTTCTTCAGGTCTCTGAGGTATCCGTCGATCGAGACCTCGGACGTCGCGGTTCGAATCGTGGATTTGCGGTACTTCGAGTCGACCGCGCCGGTGAAGCGCTCGACGTCCTTCTTCGCTTCCTCCATCAGCTTTCGCACGTCTTCGTTCTTGAGCCGCCGGCTCTGGGCCGATGCCGCGGCTGCAGTTTCGAGGATCCCGGCAAGACCGATCAGAAGCGCTATCGAGAAACGGTTCCGCATCGTTTCCTCCCGTTCACCCTCTTGAGGAGGTGAAGGAGCGGCATTATACGGTGATTGCTTCGGTGATGTCCGTAAACTTGGTCCGTGCTTTCTGCCGCAAGTCCTTGGTTCCATTGATCACGATGTCGGCAATGTGAATTCTCCCCAAGTCTTTCGCTGTGGAGGGGGTCCCCGCGAGCTATGCTGGAGGCTCGATTCGACCGAATCGACACAGCGCGCCGAAAATTAGGAGTCAGATGATGTTTCTACAGCAATGCATACGTGTGGGCTCATTCTTGGCCACGGTTCTGGTATTGATGGCGCCCGGAAACGCCGCCGCCCAGATTTTCGGCTCCGATCCCGAAAGTCTCAAGCGGACGGACAAGCTCATCGGCAAGGCCGAGGGCACGGTGAAACAGGCGGTATCCGCAAGGGAGGAGATTCAGAAGACCCTCGATTCCTACAACGCCGTATTCAAGAGCGACGTCAAGGACGTGCGCGATGCGTACAAGTCCGTGGAGAAGGGTATCGAGCGCACGGAAAAACAACGGGAAGCGGTCAAGCTGGCCATGGACGAGATGAAGGTCGAGGCGGACGCCTACTTCGCGAGCTGGACCGAGAGCTTGCAGCAGATCGAAAGCGCCGACCTGCGCAAGCGCAGCCAGGACCGGATGGCGGAGACTCGGGGGCACTTCGATGGCGTCCTCAGTGCCGTCGCCGACGCGCGCGCGCAGTACGAGCCCTTCGTGAAGAACCTCAAGGACCAGTGGACGTACCTGGGCCACGACCTGAACGCGGAGGGAATCAAGAGCCTGAAGCCGGACGCCGACAAGCTGAACGCCCAGGCGGTCGAATTGTTCAAGAAGATCGACGCGGGAATGAAGAAGGCGAACGACTACATCGCTTCGCTGAAATCCTCCAGACCCACCACCTAACGGGAGGCGCTCCGGCCCCTTTTCGGGGCCGGAGCATCGCGCTGCTAGACTACGTCCGTGCCGGACGGAGCGAACGGTGTAGCGCGGTACTACGACGTCAACACCCGCACCTTCCTCGCCCGCGGCGAGGGCGGAGCCGACGGCATAATTCACCGCGCCGTCTGGGCAGAGGGCGTTCGCGACCGGTCCTCGGCGTTTCATTTCGTCCACGAACTCATCCTCGAACAGATCGCGGCTCTGGGCTCCTCGCGGGCGAGAGTCCTGGATCTAGGCTGCGGTGTCGGCGCGAGCCTTCTCTATCTTCTTGGCCGGTGCGATGGCGAGGGCTTCGGCATCACGCTGAGCGGCGAGCAGTACGAGCTCGCCCGGAAACACGGCGGCGCCGAGTGGCTTCGGGGGGACTTCTGCCGCGATCCGCTCCCGCCCGAGGTCGACCTCGCCTACGGTATCGAGTCCTTCGTACACGCGAGCGATGCGCGAGCTTTCTTCCGGAACGTCAGCGGAGCGCTCCGGCCGCGAGGACGCCTGGTGCTCGTCGACGACTTCCTCGTCGGTGACGGGACGAAGACGCCGGTCCACGATTTCGCCTGGGGTTGGCACGCGGCGTCGCTTCTCGCGCCTCCCGAGGTCGACGCGATGGCAGCGGAGTCGGAGCTGGAGCTGGTCTCCGACCGGGACCTCACGCCGTACCTAGCGCTCGACCGTCCCCGCGATCGGGCGCTCGCCCTGTTCCTGCCGCTCCTGCGGCCGTTTCTTCCCGATACGCCGCGGGCTCGATCGCTGGTCGGAGGCAATGCTCTCCGGATCTGCCTGAAGCGGGGACTCGTCGAGTACCGTTTCCGGGTATGGGAAAAGAGAGCCCAATCGGCGGGCGTCACCGAATGCGGGAGCGCCTCAACGACGATTTCAGCCAGCCGCGGGCGCTGTTCCGGCTCTTCGACGCCGCCCGGAAGCGGGGACTCTTCTCGAACGTCGCCGCGGCCCTGAAGGCGATCGGATGAGGGCGGGTTATCATAGGCCTCGATGCCTTGGAAGACTGCCCGGCTCCTCGTAAGCGCCGTACTGCTCTGCGCCGCCGGTCCGAGCGGCGCAGAGCCCAGGCTCTACGAGATCGATCCCCAGCACCTCACTCTGGGGTTTCTGGTGGAGCACGTCGGATTCGCCAAGGTCCTGGGCCGATTTTCCGACGCGGAGGGGTCCTTCACTTTCGACGAGTCGACGGGCCTGATTTCGGACGTCCGGGTGGTGGTGAAGACCGCGAGCGTCGATACCACGGTCGAGGCCCGCGATCGCCATCTGAGGAGCGCGGATTTCCTGGACGTCGAACGGTTCCCGGAGATGATCTTCGAATCGAAGGGGACGACGAAGCTCGAGGGCCGCAAAGGCGAGATCCGGGGGGACCTCACGATCGTCGGCATCACGCGGCCGCTCTCGCTCTCCGTCTCCTGGAACAAGAGCGCGGCGTCGCCTCTCCCGGGTAAGCCCTACGTCGCCGGGATGTCGGCGCGAGGCGGCTTTCGCCGGAGCGAATTCGGGATGAGCTACGGGGTTGCGGATGGCCTGGTGGGGGACGACGTCGAGCTCCTCGTCGAGCTCGAAGCTCACCGTCGATGAAGCGGTTCGTCCTCGCTCTTCTCTCCCTCGTCTACTGGAACGCGCTCTTCACCTTCGAGAACGTCCCCTCGACGCCGGCGATGCGGTTCGTTCCCAGGCTCTCGGTCGAGCTCCTGGTCCTGGTCCTCGCCCTGGCCGCGGCGAAGGAGATGGGGTACTCGCTCTCCAGGCTCGTCCGGGCGGGTATCGCTTTCCTCCTGCTCCTCGCGTTCGCGGCCCGCTACGTCGACGTGACGGCGTACGGGGTTCTGGGACGCGAGTTCGATCTCTACGGAGACTTCCCCCATGTTCATCGCGTGCTCGAGATGTTCCTGGAAGTGATGACTCCCGCACTTGGGCTCCTGGTGGTCTCGGTCCTTCTCATCGCGGCGGGCCTCGCGTTCTTCCTCAACTGGGTGGGTCTCGGCGCCCTGGATCGCGCGCTCGAGAACGCCTCGCGGCGGCGCGGTCTCGGCGCCGCTTCCGCCGCGGGCATCGGCGCCTTCCTCCTCTGGGGAGGGGCGTTCGCCCAGCCGGTTTCCGCGATCGCGGCGCGGCAGACGGGACACCTGCGCGAAGGCCTGTCGGCGGCGCCCACGCTTCTGGAGGTCGACTTTCCCGCGCAATCCCTGGACTCGAATCTTTCCCGTCTCGCGGGCGCCGACGTCTTCCTGATCTTCGTCGAGTCCTACGGAATCACTCTCTTCGAGGACGCGCACCACTTCCGGATCGTCGAGCCCCGCTACCGCGAGCTCGAGTCGCGGCTGCGGGAAGCCGGCTACTTCTTCTCCTCGAGCCAGATTCAATCGGCGACGTTCGGCGGCGGCTCCTGGCGCGCGCACGCGACGCTTCTCTCCGGCGTCGACGTCGGATCCGAGCACCGGTACAACGCTCTTCTCGCGTCGAAGCGGAGGACGCTGGTCCATGTCTTGAAGGAAAAGGGGTATCGCGCGGTCGCCGCCGAGCCAGGGATCAAGTGGTACTGGCCGGACGGCCTGTTCTACGGCTTCGACCGCATCTACGACTTCGAGGCCCTCGACTACCGGGGCCCGCCCATGGGTTGGTGGAAGATTCCCGACCAGTTCACCCTTTACCGCCTGTACAAAGACGAGATCGCGCGCGCCGAGAAGCCCCTGTTCGTGAAAGCCTCGCTCATCATGACCCACATTCCCTACTATCCGGTTCCCGCTTATGTCCCGGACTGGAGCCGGTTCGACGACGGCACCGCGTACCCGGCGGGCCTGAAGTCGGTGGCCCACGACGCCTATCGCGACCTGATGGAGCTCTCGAGCTGGTACGTGGCGGCGGTCGGCTACGAGCTCGACGTTCTCGAGGGCTTTCTCCAGAGCTACGTCCCCGACGGAGCGCTCGTCATCATCGTGGGAGACCACCAGCCGCCGAAGCTCGCGACCCACGACAACGACAGCTGGGCTGTCCCGATGCACGTGCTCAGCAAGCGCGAAGATCTGGTGCGCGCCTTCGACGCCCTCGGCTTCGAGGAGGGCCTGGTGCCGCTCGAGAAGGGCTCGCTCCACATGGCGGACTTTCTCGAGGGCTTCCTCGAGATCTTCGACGGGGTGGCGACGGATTGAAAGACGCGCTTCGGCGGGAGTGGGCGCTCCTCACCGGAGCCGGGGTCGCGGGGATCTCGGCGGCGGCGTACTTCCGGCCGTCCTCTCTCGCGGGCGCCCTCCCGGTCTGGGCCTGGTGCTCGTGGCTTCTCTACCGGGGGCTTCCCGACAACCGGAGGAACGGAGCTCCGGGGCTTCTGCCGGATCTGGGCGCTCCCACCCGCATCACGATGCTCCGCGGCTTCCTGGTCGCGGTCGCGTCGGGGTTTCTCGCGGTCCCGGCCGTCGCCGCGCCCGTCTACACCACCGCGGCGATCCTCGATGGGATCGACGGGCGGGTGGCGCGACGCGCGAAGCGCGAGACAGAGCTGGGGTCGCGTCTCGACATGAGTGTCGACGCCCTCGGCATCCTCGTCGCGACTATAGGGGGAATTCTCCTTTCGAAGCTTCCGATCGCGTACGCCGGCATCGGGCTCGCCCGCTACTTCTTCGTCCTCGGGATCGCCGCGCGGACGCGCGCGGGAAAACCCGTTCGAAGCCTCGACGACAGAAGCCTCCGGAGGTTCCTCGCCGGCCTTCAGATGGGGTTTCTCGCCGCAGCCCTCTGGCCGCAGGTTCCTCCGGCTCTCACGCTCGCCGCGGCCTATCCGTTCGGAGCCGCGACTCTCGCCATGTTCCTGCGAGACTGGCTCTTCGTTTCTCACCGTCTTCGAGAATCGCGGTGAAGCTCGATGAGGAAGCGCTCGATCTTCCTCATCGAGTCCTTCCATCCGGGATGATCCTCGAACGCTTCGTAGGCCGCGAGGCTCATCTGAGACAGGAGCGCCCGGTCTTCGAGGAGCGATTCGATTCGCCGGGCGAGGCTCCAGGCGTCGCCTGTCGGAACCAGGAATCCGGTGGACTCGTGCCGGACGATCTCGTCGGTCGCGCCGGAGGCGGAAGCGATCACCGGGAGTCCGAAGCACATGCTCTCGAGGTAGACGATACCGAAGCCCTCGTAGCTCGAGGGCACCGCGAGGAGCTGGGCGGACCGAAACCGCTGCTCGAGGCTTTCTCCCGCGAGCGCCCCGTGAAAGCGTACCTGTCCTTCGAGACCGAGCTCCCGAACCCGTTCCCGGACGGAGGCGGCGTAACTTGGATCGTGCTCTTCGCTTCCCACGACGTCGAGCCGGAACGGGCGCCCCGCGAGCGAGTGAAGCGCTTTCAAGAGGTGATGCAGCCCCTTGCGAGGGATGAGGTTTCCGACGAACAGGATCCTCAGATCGCCCTCCTCCGCGGCGCGGGCCACGACGTCGGCCGCGGTGAGGGCTCTCGGGAGTCGATCTCCGCCGGGAGTGGCGACGACGCTCCGAGTCTTCCTTCCCAGGAGGCTTTCGACCGTCTGCCGGGTGGTCTCGCTGTTGAACACGAAGGCGTCGACCGAGAGGAGGTAGCGCTTTTCGACGGCGCGGTAGAGATCGTTCTGCCACTCGGGCCTCTCTTCGCTCGAGCGCAGGTGGTGCACGATGCTCACTCGAGGTGCGTCGACGCGGCGGCGAAGGCTCTGGTTGAGGTGAAAGAGCGACGGATGGGCGAGCTCGTCCTCGAGAAGGACGTCGAACGAAGACTCCGCCAGCCGGCCGCGGAGCCCGTGCGAGAAGTTCTGCGCCAGGTTCAGCGCGTAGGAGCGGAGCGGAATCGAAACGACGTCGACCGCATGTCCGGCGCCGGTAAGGTGAGCGACCAGCGTCCGGTCGTAGAGGTTCCCGCCGGAGAGGACCTCGAGACTTCCGTAGACGACGAGACCGACGCGCACGCGGCGGTCATTGTATCAATCGCTCTTCGCCCCGCGCGCGCCCTTGCTCTTCTGATGCAGGTGCGCGGACTTGAGAGCGGTAGGGGCATGCTCGGCCACGAGCTCGAGGAGCTGGTGATCGACGGGGGTGAACCCGTTCTTGTGCGGGAGGAGCTGCCAGATGGCGATGATCCCGATGCTCTCCGACTCGCTCCGGAGCGGAATGACCGCGAGGGGAATGTCGGACGAGCGCTCCCGCTCTCCCATGGTCTCGAAGTAGAACGGTCTTCCCGCCGACGCCACCCGCCCGAGGTGGCCGTCGCCGAGGGCGACGGTCTCGGGATGCTTCACCGTCCCGCCCCCGGTCACGCGACGCAAGACCTTCTGGCGCGGGTCGAGGAGGTAGATGGCGAACTCCTTCCCGCCCACGAGCTCGACCATGATGTCGCGCACGATGCGCATGACCTCGGCGGCGTCGAGCGAAGCGTGCAGGCGGTGCTTCGCCACGTACAGGTTGGAGATCGCCTCGTTCTGATCCTGGAGCTGGCTGCAGAGCTCGTTCAGCGAGCGGTTCTCGGTCTCGAGCTGTCTGAGACGATGCTCGAGCTCGACCACCTGGGCCAGGATCTCGGCGTCCACCGGAGGGGTCCCCGAAGTCCCCGGAGCGCCGTCACTTCGACTCTCGAGCTTCCCGACGCGGGTGTCGAGGTCGGTCAACCTCTGGTAGATGGCCCGGATGTGGTCGGAGACGCTCTTCGTGGTTTTCGTGGGCTGACTCATCCGCGGAGACCGGTCGATCGGTTGGAAGTGGCTCTCTAATCATTGTGAAGAACCGGGGCTTTGAGGTCAATCCCCGCGGATCGCCTGGACCGGGTGGATCGAGGCAGCCCTGGCGGCGGGAACGACGGAGGCCAGGAGGGCCACCGCCGCGAGAACGCCGGAAACGGCCGCGAGAACCGAAGGATCGGTAGCCTCGACCCCGTAAAGGTGCTGTTCCAGGACCCCGCCGAGGAGGAGCGCCCCCCCGAGTCCCAGGGCGAGCCCGAGCGCGATGATGACCGCCCCCTCCCGGAGCACCAGCTCGAAAGCCGACCGGGTCGTGCCGCCGAGCGCCATCCGGATTCCGATCTCGCGGGTCCGCTGGCTCACCAGGTAGGCGAGAACGCCGTAAATTCCGACGGCGGCGAGGAACAGGGCGACGGCCCCGAAGCTCGCCGAGAGCAGGATCGACGTCTTGCGGGCCACGAGAGACTGGTCGACTCTCTCCTCCATCGTCAGCAGGTCGTAGAGCGGAAGCTCGGGATCGACGGCGCGGACGACTTCCCGCACCTCCGCGATCACGCTCTCGGGCGCGCGTTCCGTCCGGACGACGAACGTCATGTAGCGCCAGGGGGTCTGTCGATAGGGGAAGTAATAGGCCCCGATCCGATCGTCGGTCCCGACGAGGCCGCGCTGTCGGATCGACCCCACCACCCCCACGACGCGGTGCCAGGTCACGTTCTCGCTCGGGCTCACCAGATCTTCCGCGCTCTCGGCCTCGTACATTCTCTTGCCCACGGGGTCCGAGTCGGGCCAGAATTTCTTGGCCAGCTGTTCATCGACCAGGATCACGTTTCCCGCCGTCCCGTCGTCGCCCTCTTCGAAGAGGCGACCGCTCAGTAGCGGAATCCCCATCGTCTCGAAATACCCCGGGGTCACATCGGTTTTGGAGGGAGAGATCAGCGACTCGCCGGGGGCCATCTGGTAACCCTCGGCCATGATCACGCTGTCGTTGTAGCTTCCGCCGAAGGGGATCACGGTGGTCGCCCCCGCGCTCACCACTCCGGGGAGAGAACGTATGCCCGCGAGGGAGCGCTCGTGAAACGCGATGAAGTCCTGATTTTCCTCGTACCGCCCCGGCGGAAGGGTCACCGAGGCCGTCACTACGGACTCCGGTCGAAACCCCGGATCGATGGCGAGGACGCGTCGAAAGCTCGCGAGCAGCAGCCCCGCCCCGATGAGGAGCACGAGGGCGAAGGCGACTTGAGCGACGACGAGAGTCTTCCGAAGCAAGGCCGCTCCTCGTCCGCCCGTCGAGGTGCGACCTTCCTGATGGACGATGTCGCTCAGGTTCATGCGCATCATTCGGACTATGGGGATGAGGGCTAGAAGCGCCCCGACCACGATCGCCGCCGCCACGGCGGCGGCGAGAGAAACGAAGTCGAGACGGATCTCGGTCCCCCGCGGGAGCTCGTTGATTCCGAACGCTCGAAGCGCTTCGATGAGGAGGATCCCGATGCCGACGCCGACCGCGGCTCCCGCGAGCGCCAGCAGAACCATCTCGGTCACGAGCTGCCGGGCGATGCGAAGGCGGCCGCCCCCGATCGAGCTCCTTATGGCGAGCTCTTTGAGACGGGTCTGGGATCGAACGAGGACCAGGTTCGCGACGTTCACGATCGCGATGAGGAGGACTGCGGCGACTCCGCCCCAGAGGAGGTGAAGCGTGCCGCGAAGGTCGCGCACCACGTCTTCCTGCAGCGGGACGGCGGTCGTGTGGAAGCCGACGTTGATCACGATCTCCCGCATCGCCGGGAAGCGCTCGAGGTTCACGGCGTTGAGGGCGTCGATCTGGGCCTGGGCCTGCTCCATGGTCGCGTCCGGCGCGAGCCGTCCGATCATCTCCCAGTTGTTGCTGTGTCGAGAGTCGTCGGACTTCTCCTCATCGGTGAAGGCCGTAGGGATGACGATGCGCGTTTCGGGCGAAAGAAACAGGAACTCCTCGGGAAGCACCCCGACGATTTGGTGGGGGCTGCCGTTCACCCGTATCTCTCTGCCGACGACGTCCTCGGCGCCTCCGTAGAGCTCCTGCCACAGCGGGTACGTCAATATCGCCTTGGTCTCGTTTCCGACCTCGCCCTCCTCCTGGAGGAAGACCCGACCCATCACCGGCGCCGCCCGCAGGAGCGGTAGGAGCGAGGGGGTGGCCCGCATCGACCGGACGCGACGCGTCGCCCCGGGGTCGCCCACGGTCAACCCCTGGAAACGGAAGATCGCGAGCTCCTCGATTGCCGGGACCTCGCGCTTGCGATCGTAGTAGTCCGGCACGGCGTTGTCGGTCCGGATTACGCCGGCGTTCGGATAGCTGTTGTGGATCGCGATCACCCGGTGGGAATCGGGGAAGGGAAGGGGTTTCTGGAGGACCGACCTCACGATGCTGAATACCGCCAGGTTGGCGCCGAGCGCGACCGCCAGGGTGAGGACCGCGGTCAGAGTGAAGCCCTTGTCCCGAAGAAGCAGCTTGATCCCGAATTTCAGGTCCTTCGTCCAGCTATTCATGAAGGCCTCCAAGCGTACAAAAATGCCTGCATGTCGTAACGGAAACTCCCGGAGAAAGGTTCCTGTTATAGAATTCCCGGCCTGTGGTTCCCGTCACCCTCCTTGCCGCTTCCGTCGTTCTTCTCTCGATCGACGGGTTGAAGCCCGACTACGTCCTCTCGGCGGACTCTCATGG
>Ga0105095_10001389_pt1 | contig 12723 bp, 14 predicted proteins | sample PPLLak2March2015_2_FD_79180 | JGI IMG/M metagenome (GOLD analysis project Ga0105095, IMG submission 79180) | Freshwater sediment microbial communities from Prairie Pothole Lake near Jamestown, North Dakota, USA - PPLs Lake P8 Core (3) Depth... | ecosystem: Environmental > Aquatic > Freshwater >... | reverse complement strand
TAGTTTGTCGATGTTAATGTTCTAAGAGTCTAAATATAAGCAAACTGCTCTCGGAGGCGGCAACGTGCAGATTTGTATAGTATGCGGAACGACTTCACCCGACCTGGCTACTCACTGCAATAAGTGCAATGCCGATCTGAGCGTTTTCTCAGCTACCGCTGTAGCGCTTAAACGCTTTAAAGAAAATCCACGTGTGAAAAATGTACGCCTTGTCGTCGCTCACGATTGCTGCCCAGCCTGTCGGGAAGCAGAGGGAGCCTATGCAAAAGATCAAGCGTCTCGACTCCCGATTGATGGGTGCTCCCATGGCTTAGGCTGCCGGTGTTTCTACGAGCCGATGCTGGACGAAATATATCCCTGAGTGCCACGGCAAAGCAAGCCCGACTTTATACTTCTCGTTCTAGATAAATACGCGCCAGATCTAATGCCCCCTGGCGGTCTGTCACTATTCCTTCCACCTGAGCTTCGCGGATTATTTCCAGCAATTTCCCAACCAGCGGACCGGGTTTGATAGATAATCCGGCCATCAGTTCATCACCATTTAATAGTGCTGGTGGACGAACAATATCATCTTGTCTCTCCCACCAACCCTCCAATAACGAGCGGACAACTTCGACTTGCTGGTGCCAAATATCCTGCGAGAGATCTGGTCCATAAGTAGCCCACACATCTGCCAGAGAGAGCAAACAGATATCCACGCCGGCTTCTCCCACATCTCGATAAAAGCGGTAGATCGCCCGCGATGAAGGCAGCTTGCCTGTATTAGCCAGTAAAATCGGACGCATATGGTGGCGGACGATGGTATAAAGGCGTCCGATCTCCGGATTGCCCAAGTGCAGCTCGCGCCCACGCAGAGCGAGCAGATCCGCCCCCAGAACTTCGTGCTCAAGGAACCGCACCCGTCCGGTCTCATCCTCCTGGCGCGCCTGGGCTTTACCCACATCATGGTACAGAGCTGCCAGAAACAGCAAACCGCGTCCAGAGCGCCCTACACAAATTTCCTTTGCCAGGTGATCGCTGATCAGCTGGCGATAGCGACCTAACCGTAGAGAAACCTGTCCGGTTATCAGGTTTGCAGCGCTATCTGGGTCGTAGTTGACTGCCAGAACATTCAGTAGAGCACTCAGCTTATTGATGGCATCTAATGTATGCCTCCAGGCATCGTTGATGTGGGGCGGAGGCTGCTCAAGACCCCGTAAAGCTGAGAGCTCCGGCAGCAAGTAAGGGATCAGCCCCAGCACATCCAGGGCCTGCAAGCAGCTCCCCACCGGCACACCTTCGAACATACGAACCAGCTCATCCCGAACGCGCTCTGCTGATACGTGCGTCAAGCCCGAGATTGCCTTACGTATGATTGCAAGAGTATCGGGGTGTAGGCGGAAATTCAGCTCTACCGCCAGGCGCACGCCGCGGGTTATGCGAATCGGATCGTCTAAAAACGCTGATTGTTTACATGCGTGAAGCTGCCTGGCCCGAAGATGAGCTGCACCACCTAATGGATCGATCAGTGACTGCGGCGCATTAAGGTCTACAGCCATGGCGTTGACAGTAAAATCACGTGCGCGTAAATCGGCTTCTAAATCAGGGCCGCGAAAAGTAGCAAAATCCAGATAACTGCGCTGTCCTTCCGGTGAGGTAAGGACAACCCGACCGGTCTCTCGCTCCGTATCCAATGGATAATACGCAGCCTGCAGCTCATTTGCGACCCTGCGAGCGGACTGAAGCGCAGCGGCAGGCATGGCAAAATCCAGATCGCGCACCTTGCGACCCAGCATTGCATCCCGGACAGCTCCCCCTACCAGATATATGGGCAAATCTGCTGGGATGTTTGACCGAATTTGTCCCAACAATGAGGCAAATGGTGGGTTTATTAATTCTGGCATGCGCTGCCTGATGGTGTGGAAATTCGATAGACTCAATCAGTGGGACGGCTGGTAGCGCCCAGGATCGACAGCCCCGATGAAAGGCAAATTTCGGTAGAACTCGTCGATATCCAGCCCATAACCAAAAACAAATTTGTCCGGAATCTTGAAGCCGCAATAATCGATGGGGACTTCGATTTCCCGACGTTCTGATTTATCCAGGAGCGTGCACACCTTCAAACTCCGGGGGTGGCGAGTGGCCAGGAACTCAAGTACGGTGGCGATTGTGTAACCGCTGTCGACGATATCTTCGACCAACAGGACATCCCGATCACGGATATCCTGCAGCAAGTCGAGCGTAATGCGCACCTGTCCGGTCGATTGGCGTGCACCCACGCCATAAGAAGATACCGCCATAAAATCAATCGTGTTCGGGATCCTAATCTTGCGCATCAGGTCGGTCAGAAAAAGCACCCCACCGCGCAAGATGCACACCATGTGGACCGTGTGCCCCTCATAATCACGGCTGATCTGCTCCCCCAGTTCAGCGATGCGCACTTCGAGTTGCTCTTCAGTGATTAATATCTCGGAGAGAAATTCGTGATAATCCTGCATGGTCAATCCCTGGGAACTACATGATGCTGGCGGCAGCGCGCCTCATACATCTCGGCAGCGCCCACCACTACAATTGGCTCATCGTAATGCGCTGGACGTCCATTCACCAGACGCTGCGTACGTGTAGCTGCATCCCCGCACACCATACAAATGGCCTGCAGCTTATCCACTCGCTCTGCCTTTGCCATCAGCACAGGCATTGGCCCAAATGGCTCGCCGCGAAAGTCCGTGTCCAATCCAGCAATGATCACGCGCATCCCACGATCTGCCAGTGCCTGGGTGATTGCAACGATACGGTCATCAAAAAACTGCGCCTCGTCAATGGCAATGACCGTGGTGGCGCTATCCAGGTATGCGGGAATGTCGTCTGCTCTATCGATGGGAACTGCCGCGAACTCGCTGCCAGCATGCGAGGTGACTTTGCCGGCTGAATACCGATTATCGAGAGATGGCTTAAAAACCTGCACCTTTTGACGGGCGATTGTAGCACGGCGGAGCCTGCGGATCAGCTCATCCGTCTTTCCACAAAACATTGAGCCAGTGATGACCTCGATTGATCCGGTATGGTGTCTCATGAATTATCCTTGGAATAATATTGGGAGCTGGCGAGATCAGCCGAATAAATTCTATCACACCTGGCTGCAACCCAGAAAAAACCTCCCCGACTCAAAGTCAGGGAGGGGAAATACTGGTGAATTGTGGAAAACCTGCGTCTTAACTAGACGACGATCTCTTCGCCAACTTCTGGCATGTAATAACCGAATTGGCGCAAGCGCTTTTTCAGATCAGCCAGTGATTTGCGACCAAATCCGTCAATCGAGAGCAGAGTGCTCTCACCCAGGCTCAGCTTCTCGAGGACCTGACCGACATTGGTGATGCCGGCTTTGGCAAGGGCCTCTGTGGCACGGGTACCTAATTCCAATTCTGCAATTTCGCGCTCGGGAGAAATGCGCGCCGATGCACGGGCATCCTTGTCATCCAGATACTGCTGGCGAGCCTGCAGCTTGCGGTAGAAACGATCAACCTGGCCTTCGGTGTCAACGATGCGCTGCTCGCCAGTAAAGAAGGGGTGACACCTCGAACAGACATCGGTGTGGATCACCTTGCGAGTCGAACCCGTAGTCCAGGTATTCCCACATGCACAAATCACCTGGGCATCCGGATAGTAGGTTGGATGGGTATTCGATTTCATAAACAACACCTTTCAATTAACGGGACGGTACCTGATATCTTAGTCCACACGCCCGGCTTCAGGCGCTATGGCTCTGGAATTCATCAAGGGTGAATACACTGACGCGCTTGCGATCATCTCGGATGGTTTCGTATACGACAATACCATCGATCGTGGCGAACAGGGTATCATCCTTGCCAACGCTGACATTGCGTCCCGGTTTGATGCGAGTACCGCGCTGCCTCACCAGGATATTCCCGGATTGGACCTGCTGCCCGCTGAACACTTTTACGCCCAGGCGCTGTGCCTGGCTGTCTCGACCGTTGCGGCTGGAGCCGCCGCCTTTCTTGTGCGCCATGTCAGTACCTCCTATTCCTCAACGATGGAATCAATCATCAACCGGGTATATTTCTGGCGATGACCGGTTTTAATGCGGTAGCGTTTCTTGGGCTTGTACTTAAAGACGACCACTTTCGGCCCTTTGACTTGATCCACTACTGTGGCTTGCACTTTCGCGCCAGACACCAGCGGTGTACCGACAGAAACCTGGTCCTCATTGACGAGAAGAAGTACACGCTCCAGGTCAATTTGTTCGCCTGCTTCCGATTCGAAATGATCGACGTCGATCGTGCTTCCAACGATGGCTTTATACTGCTTACCGCCATCTTCAACAATAGCATATTTCATAAGCTTCCTCCAAGCTTCACTTCACCGCACCTTCCGCAACTCGATAAAAACAAGCCTGCCAGGCGTATGTGCCGAAGTACGGGGAAGTTGGGGATACAGAATTGCGCCCCAGCGATCGTGCTGCCGGGGCAGGGCGAAGAAGAATTATACTGGAGAGGACCCAGACTGTCAACCACAAAACAAGAATGTGGTAAACTATCAATTTGGTTCTGCCCTTATATTCCAATTCTAATCAGGAGGTCTTCATGAGTGAGAAAAAATGGGTCTACCTTTTCAGCGAGCTCGACCAGGCTGAAAAGGAAGTGGGAGGTAAATGGGATGATGTCAAAGCTCTCTTAGGTGGTAAGGGCGCAAACCTGGCTGAGATGACGCGCATTGGCGTTCCGGTACCACCAGGTTTCACCGTCACCACTGAAGCATGTAACGCTTACCTGGCTGTGGGAGAGAAATTCCCGCCAGGTATGTGGGAACAGGAATTAGATTCCCTCAAAAACGTAGAAAAGCTGACCGGGAAGAAATTTGGCGATCCTAACAACCCGTTGTTGGTGTCTTGCCGTTCCGGTGCCAAATTCTCCATGCCCGGTATGATGGATACAGTGCTCAATATCGGCTTGAACGATGAAACCGCTGCCGGCATGGTCAAGCTTACTGGTGATGAGCGCTTCGTCTACGATGCTTACCGCCGTCTGGTGCAGATGTTCGGCTCAGTGGTCTTGAACCTGCCCGATGAAGCTTTTGAAGATGTGTTGGAAGATTACAAGAAACAAAAAGGCGTTAAATCCGATACCGATCTAGAGGCCGAAGACTGGAAAAAATTAACCAGACACTTTCAAAAGACAGTTCGCGAACATATGGGCTTCGATTTCCCACAGGAACCCTTCGAACAGCTCCGCCTGGCTACCGAAGCGGTGTTCAAATCCTGGAACGGGAAACGCGCCATCGACTACCGCAACGCGGCCGGCATCTCGCACAACCTGGGAACCGCTGTAAGTATCGTCACCATGGTCTTCGGAAATATGGGCTGGAAATCCGGTACCGGCGTCGCCTTCACCCGCGACCCAGCAACCGGCGAAAAGAAAATGTACGGCGATTATTTGATGAATGCCCAGGGCGAAGATGTGGTCGCGGGTATCCGCAACACGGAAAAAATTGAGAACCTTGTAAAAGATTCGCCGCTGGCTTACCAGCAGTTCCTGGATATCTGCGACAAGCTGGAGAACCACTACCACGAAATGCAAGACGTGGAATTCACCATCGAACAGGGTAAGCTGTGGATGCTGCAGACCCGCGATGGAAAGCGCACTGCGAAAGCGGCAGTGAAAATCGCGGTCGACATGGTGAGCGAGGGCTTGATCAGCAAGGAAACTGCAATCTTGAAAGTCACCCCGGAGCAGGTGGATACCTTGCTGCACCCGCAATTTGATGCAAACGTCAAAAAGGCGGCCAAGAATGAGAAGCGGCTTTATGCGGTCGGCGTGAACGCTTCGCCAGGAGCGGCAGTCGGACAGGTCTACTTCGATGCCGATACCGCGGAACGTATGGCGAAAGAAGACGGCCAGGATGTGATCATGGTGCGCCCTTTCACCAAGCCAGATGATGTTCACGGCATGCTGGCTGCCAAGGGTATCCTCACCAGTGAGGGTGGGGCTACGTCACATGCTGCGGTCGTTGCTCGACAGTTCGGTGTACCGTGTGTGGTCGGCGCCGCCTCTATCAGTATTGATCTGGAAAAACGCCTGATGCGCGCCAACGAAATCGTTGTAAAGGAAGGCGAGTGGATCTCAGTCGATGGCACTACCGGTGAGGTCTACGTGGGTAAGATCTCAACTTCTGCACCATCCCTGGAAGAGCAGACCGACTTGCTGACCCTGCTCGGATGGGCAGATGAAATCTGCGCTACACCGGGCATCCGCAAAGCGCCTGAAGGTTGGCCAACCACAGGATTGCAGGTATGGGCAAACGCTGATTATCCCGCTGATGCTCGCCGCGCCCGCTCCTATGGTGCAGTCGGTATTGGTCTATGCCGTACCGAGCACATGTTCTTCGAACCACAACGCCTGCCAGTCGTGCAGCGCATGATCCTGGCAAAAAGCAGTGCCGAGCGCACCGCTGCCTTGAATGAGCTGCTGCCTTATCAACGCGCAGACTTCCAGGGCCTGTTCGAGGCAATGGATGGCTACCCGGTAATCATCCGCCTGATCGACCCGCCCTTGCACGAGTTCCTACCAGGTCTTGAAGATACGCTCGAGGAAGTGATCACCATGCGTGTCAAGGGAATCACTGAGGGTTTGGCGGAGAAAGAAGAGCTGCTCAAGAACATCCAGGCGCTGCACGAAAGCAATCCGATGATGGGGCTGCGCGGCATCCGCCTGAGCATCGTCATGCCCGAGATCGTCGAGATGCAGGTCCGCGCAATCTTCGAAGGTGCTGCCGATGCGACCCTCAAAGGCGTGCATGCCAAACCCGAGGTGATGATCCCGCTCACCGGTCACGTCAACGAGCTCAAGGCCGTCCAACCGCGCCTGATACAGATCGCCAGGCAGGTGATGAATGAAAAGGGTGTTGAATTCCCATACAAATTCGGCACGATGATCGAGATTCCGCGCGCCTGCGTTACCGCGGCCGAGATCGCTTCACTTGCCGAGTTCTTCTCCTTCGGCACCAACGACCTGACACAGATGACTTACGGTTACAGTCGTGATGATGCTGAGCGCAACTTCCTCCTGCTGTATGTTGCAGAAGGCATCCTGCCGAAGAATCCCTTCCAGACGATCGACCGGGAAGGCGTGGGACGTCTGATGGAGATGGCAGTTAAAGATGGCCGCAAGATCCGCAACAACCTGGAAGTTGGCATCTGCGGCGAACACGGCGGCGATCCTTCCTCGATCGAATTCTGCCATATTATCGGCAACAACTATGTAAGCTGCTCACCCTTCCGGGTTCCTATTGCACGTCTTGCAGCCGCTCAATCCGCGCTGAAGCACCAGGGTGTTTCGATAGCTCTTGATCTGTAAATCCCTGGTCGTCTCTCACGGAGGAGAAGGATAACAATACGGGCAGATGCTTTGAACAACATCTGCCCGTAAATTTTTACCCAGCATGTGTTTTCTGCAGCGTTTAGGCTACTTGCCGGTAGCCAGGATATCCCCTAATAAGTTGCCATTTAAAAGGATGTACACCGTTTTGACGTCCGAGAACTGCCGGATCGTAGTCCAGATCTGAGCCCGCACGCGGCTGTCATCGCAGCGATCGTCGGAACGCACATACGCTCCGTCCAGGGATACGTCGACCAGACCTTCATAAGCTTTGAAGTTAATCGATTGTATCTTCCAGTTAGACCTGAATACAGGGTTATAGAGATTGCCGATGTATTCCTGTTTGTTAAACAGACGGCTCAGGGCGGAGGCGACGTCGCTCTCGATATTGCCTGTCCGATAAGCGCCTGTATTTACTTTGATCAAACTATCACCGCAAGCGACCGGTCCACCGGTGTCCAGCTGGATGTAATATACATAGATTGCCTCCTCGCCAGAAGCCGTAGGAGGCGGCGAAGTCTCCGTGGGGGTCTCGGTAAGAGTTGGCGAGCTGGTTGGTGTCCGAGTCGCAGTCTTGGTCGGCGTGGACGTGCTTGTCGCAGGTACAGGTGTATGCGTTGGAGGCAAGGGCGTATCCGTGGCAGGTGCGGATGTAGCCGTTAACACTGCTGTACTGCTGTCAGTGAGGATGGCTTCGATGAGCTGTTCCCTGGGGGTACAGGCAGCTAGCAGAGATAATCCAAGCACGCCCGCCAGGATCCACATGGGTCTGAACCGGCGAAGCATATACCGAATAAAATGCCTGCAGTATTGCTTTTCAGTCATTCGATACCCGGTCGCCAAAAGGTATACCATTTAAATATATATTGGTAGCCTTGACTTCCCGCCATTGGCGGACAGTTCCCCAGATCTGAGCCTTCACGCGGGTATTATCACACTTATCCCCACTTGGCTTGTATGTGCCAGAAAGATCAACAGTGATAAGCCCATCATCTTCATTAAAATTCACATCATCAACGCGCAGGTTGGATCTACTCAGCGGATTATACAAACCGCCCACATATTCATCTTTATATGCAAACAGACGTTTCAACGCTTCCTTGAGGGCACTTTCTATGCCGCCTTTTTGTTGAACTCCAGAACCAACCGGCACTGCGCTGTCACCGCAGATATCTCCGCCAGTATCTTCCTGGATGAAATATATCCAGACTGTATTTTTGGAAGCAGCCGGCAGGGAGGCTCCCGCTTGGGCTGGTGCCAGCGTGGAGGTAGCTGTGGGGGTAGCTGTCGGCGTCTCACTCGGCAAAACAACCGCCGTCTCGGTGGCAGTGGGCAGCGGAGTACGGGTCGGTTCCGGCGTATCTGTGGGTGGTATTGGCGTTGGTACAGCAGTTTCCGTGGGCGGTATGGGAGTACTCGTCGGTGGTATCGCTGTTGGGGTAAGGGTTGGCTCACTCACGGTTGTCGTGCAGCCTGCCATAAAAACAGCCAATATCAGGCAGCCAAGCATTAAGATTTTTAGGTTTCTCATAGAAGGTCTGAACCTCTGTATAGCTGGTCGTAAAGTATTGGTGTACTCCAGGTTTTCAAGGGGATTCCGTGACCATTATTACATCGCTGACGTGGTCGGAGCAGACCAGGCTCAATTGTACAACAAATCCCAATAAGGAACCAATAATTAAAATCCGGTGAGCACCAACGCCCACCGGATTTTACGCTCCTATTTGACCGCCTCAGGCAGCCAGAACCGCCTCTCTCATGGCAAATTCAGCTCCCATTTGCAGAGCCTTGTAATTGGCTGGCAGCAGCTTTTTGTGGCGTTCGGGCAGATGATTCGACAGTGCTTGCTCTATCGCTTTTATGGTCAGCACCGGCATTTGTGAAAGCAGCGCACCCAAAGCCACCATGTTGAGCAGGCGTTTATTTCCCAGCTCCTCGGCAAGCTCGTTAGCGGGGATAAAGACGTTCGTGATAGCAGCGCGCTGGGGACCGCGGTTGATCAGTGAGGCATTGGCAATCAGCACACCACCCGGGCGCACCAATGGCTCGTACTTGTCCAATGAAGGTAGATTCAGGACGATCGCTGCTCTAGGATTACGCACTAGCGGCGAGCCAATCTCTTCATCGGAAACTATCACCGTACAGTTGGCGGTGCCGCCCCGCATTTCCGGTCCGTAGGAAGGAATCCAGGTAACCATCTTTCCTTCGTCAAGGGCGGCATACGCCAGCACCTGACCAGCAAAAAGGACGCCTTGCCCTCCAAAGCCGGCAATAATAATCTCTGTCTGCATTCAATATCTCCTCTCACTAAATGCGCGCGGCAGCGATCTCGGGATTGACTTTGAAGTCCTGCAATGGGTAGTATGGCACCATGTGCTCTTCGATCCACCGCAAAGCATCAAATGGGGTCAATCCCCAGTTCGTGGGACAAGAGGACAGCAGTTCCACCATGGAAAAACCCAGGCCGCGTGCCTGCGTTTCAAATGCCAGGCGGATGGCTTTTTTTGCCATACGAATATTCTTGGGATCGTGCAGGCTGCGCCGAACCACATACCCGGTACCATCAAGGGTCGAGAGAATCTCGCACATGCGTAGGGGGAAGCCCATTTGTTCCACGTCGCGACCAAGGGGTGACGAGGTCGTGGTCTGCCCGGGGAGGGTCGTGGGAGCCATCTGGCCACCGGTCATCCCAAAAATTGCATTGTTGATAAAGATGACTGTAATATTCTCGCCTCTCCCGGCGGCGTGCACAATCTCAGCCATCCCGATCGCAGCCAGGTCGCCATCCCCCTGGTAAGTGAATACAGTCCGGTCTGGCAAAACGCGCTTCACTCCAGTTGCCATCGCAGGAGCGCGACCATGGGCCGCCTCGACAAAGTCACAATCGAAATAGTTGTAAGCAAATACCGAGCACCCTACTGGGGCCACACCGATTGCCCGTTCCCGCAAGTTCATTTCATCCAGGACCTCTGCAACCAGACGATGGGCCACGCCGTGGGTGCATCCGGGGCAGTAATGTGTAGGCACATCAGCTAACGATTCGGGGCGCTGGTATACTAATTGGGCCGTATCAGTCATCACCATAGAAATTCTCCCTAATTGTGTGTGCCGTCCGGATCGATTACGTGGGCAAAGCGCTTGAGCCAGCTCCGCCGCGGATCGCCATTCGGCTCCAACGGGGCATCGACCAGGCGGTGGATCTCGGATTGTATTTCATCCGGGAACGGCATGACCCCACCCATCCTACCGTAGAACTCCACCGGGACGCGCCCTTTTACGGCACGTAAGACATCATCCAGCATCTGCCCGGCGTTCATTTCAACCACCAACAGTCCCTTTACCTGCCTGGAGAGGGCTTCTATCTCCGCAAGAGGATAGGGGCTGAGTGAAACCGGGCGGAATAACCCCACACGGATGCCCTCATCTCGAGCAGCGCGCACCGCAGAAAGCGCCACACGCCCGGCTGTGCCAAATCCGATCACGGCATATTCGGCATCTTCAAGCTGGTGGGTTTTATAACGCACCTCATTGTCCTCAATTTCTTGCCACTGGCGCATCAAACGATAATTCATTACCTCTTCATCATTGGGATCGATATAGATCGAGCTCAAGAAGCGCCGCTCACGACCTATAGCACCACGTACTGCCCAATCTGGGTATTCCTTCCGCATCGGCTGCATAAGGGGCATCTCAACAGGTTCCATCATTTGACCGATACTGCCATCTGCCAGGACGATGGTGATGCAGCGATACTTTTCTGCCAGGTCAAACGCCAGTATAACCAATTCAACCGCCTCTTGCACGCTGGAGGGAGCCAGGACGATCGGATGGTAATCACCATGACCGCCGCCGTGCACAATCTGGTTGTAATCTCCTTGTGAAGGTGCGATGTTACCCAGGCCCGGACCGCCGCGCACCACATCGATCAAAACTACCGGCACCTCTGTTCCTGCGATGTAAGATAGCCCTTCCATCATTAAACTTACACCGGGGCTGGATGATGAACTCATCACACGCGCCCCGGTGCAGGCTGCTCCATATACCATGTTGATGGCAGCGAGCTCGCTCTCTGCCTGTAAGAAGGTGCGCCCAAGCTCAGGCAGCCTCCTCGACATGTATTCGAGCACCTCGGTTTGGGGCGTGATGGGATATCCGAAATACGCCTCTACCCCAGCGCGCACGGCAGCTTCTGCCATGGCTTGATTACCTTCCCATAATTCACGTGTCATTTAATGCCTCCTACGGGGTGACACGCACCGCTCGTATAGGAGTTTCGCGGTAAACTGTCAGCGCTGCCTCAGGACACACCAGGGCGCAGATTGCACACCCCGTGCAGCCATCCTTGGTCAGATAGACTGGATGGTAGCCCTTGGGGGTCAGGTTCTCCATATCCAGGGCCAGCACCGATTGCGGGCAGGCGCTCACACAAAGCTCACACCCTTTGCAGTATCTCGGATTAACCTCAATCCATCCCTTAACGGGCATGGTAAACCTCCTTTGATAAGTTGAAACGAGAGATTGGAAAAATCAATAGCAGAGAAACAAGAATGACGATATCCGGTCGAATACCTGGTTTTATAGATAACATCGTCTTACGCGTTTTACGATTAGTAAGGTAAATTTTGATAGAAATCCTGATCTTATTATCGCCATAGCAAATCATATTGACTAGTACTAACAGTCATAATTATTGCAAAACGAAAGTCCTCATCTCAGCTTAAAACAGCCAGACCCCACTCCACGGCGGCAGGCTGAGAGTGATACCATCGTCATGGACCAGGTACTCGTCTTTCCCCAGAAGGTTGTTCACGATACGACCAACATTCCATCCGAGGATGCTCACTGGCAGTACTAAATTGCGGCGGGAGGAGCTGGCATTCAAAAGGACAAGGATCTTATCATCTCCCAGAATGCGCGCGAAAGCATAACAGTGCCGGCGGTCATCAGTCAGCAGATGGAGATAGTCGCCGCGCCGCAAACAAGGGTGGCTTTTACGCAGGGAAATCAAAGATTTCACCCAATTCCGCAGATTCTGGTTCCACTGGTTTTGATCCCAGGGGAAAGCCGCCCGGCATTCGGGGTCTTTACCGCCGGTGAGCCCGATCTCATCCCCATAATACACTGCTGGAGCTCCTGGATAAGCAAATTGAAAAGCCATAGCTAACTTCACCCGGTTCACATCATTTTCCAGGCGCGTTAATATCCTATCGGTATCGTGAGAACCAAGCGGCACATACATGGCATAAGCATTCTCACGGGGATAGGTCTTAAGCAGCGTCTCCAGCTTAGCCGTGCAGGCAGTCGCATCAACAGGCCCTGTTTGCAAGATATTCAGCAGGCAGTCTCGAACCGG
>Ga0105095_10001385_pt1 | contig 12732 bp, 6 predicted proteins | sample PPLLak2March2015_2_FD_79180 | JGI IMG/M metagenome (GOLD analysis project Ga0105095, IMG submission 79180) | Freshwater sediment microbial communities from Prairie Pothole Lake near Jamestown, North Dakota, USA - PPLs Lake P8 Core (3) Depth... | ecosystem: Environmental > Aquatic > Freshwater >... | reverse complement strand
TCCCCTGCTTGCAATTATCCTTTCCTACTTTATAAAATATGCTGAAGGGGATATTTATATTTTTAGTGCAAACAAAAACCTTCCCACCTATCTGTTCATGGCTGTCATTGTTGCCTTGTTTATTGGATTGGTCGTAAGTGCGGAAGAAATCATTAAAGACCGGAAGATACTGAAGAGAGAGAGTTTTCTTAATCTAAGCAGATTCAGTTATTTAAACTCCAAGATTTTATATTTATTCCTGCTTTCAGCACTGCAGACACTTATTCTTGTCTTTACCGGCAACATGATCCTTGAGATCAAGGGAATGACATTCATTTTCTGGCTTATACTGTTCAGTACAGCCTGCTTTGCGAATCTGGTCGGCCTGAATATTTCAGCCAGTCTTAACTCGGTTGTTTCCATCTATATTCTGATACCTCTTATTTTGATACCACAGCTCCTCCTGAGTGGTGTTCCTGTTAAATTTGACGATCTTCACAAAAGCCTCACCAAAAGAATTTATGTGCCTGTAATCGGAGATCTAATGATATCAAGATGGGGCTATGAAGCTCTTGCGGTTGAATTATTTAAAAACAACCGTTTTGAAAAGAATTTTTATTACTTTGATCAGGTGATAAGCGAGAGCAATTATAAAACATCATTCCTGATTCCGCGGCTTTTAAATTTAGCTGAGGAATGTCAGAGGCTGACGGATAACAATTCTAATGAACAAGCTTTAAGTAAGAATGTCCTTATATTAAGGAACGAGATCGAAGCACTTGGAAAAATGCCGGGCTTATTCCCGTTTGAATATATTGATAATTTAACACAGGATGAGTTTGATGAAGATCTGGCTTCAGAAACGATAGATTATCTAACATATACCAGATTGCATTTTCAGGAAAAATCGCAAATTGCCACAGAACAAAGGGATAGCTTATACAGCGCTATGGCCGGTGTAATGGGAGAACAGGGTGTATACAAACTGAGACAGGATAATCATAATGAAAAATTAGCAGATTATGCAACAAACAGGCTTGAGATCAGCAAAATAGTTGAAATTAATAACAGACTGTATCAAAAGAGGGATCCGATATTTATGATGCCGGAACATAACGTAGGCCGCGCACATTTTTACGCTCCTTTCAAGAAATTTAACAACCAGCTTTATGACACAAAATGGTTTAATCTGATAGTCATATGGTTAAATACTTTTCTCCTTTATATATTTCTGCTGCTTGACATCTTTAAAAAAATCTTTGAATATTTTACCAATCTTAAGTTGAGCAAACAAAAAAATTGGTGATCCCATTTTTCTTACCATAAATTTAACCTTTGTTTATCCAAACAATTATTCCATATGAAAATCACACTACTTGATTTCCTGATCATTGCCGCTTACCTTGTTTTCACAATCGTTATTGGACTTGTTCTGAAAAAGCGTGCACAGAAAAATAAGTCAACTTACCTCCTTGGAGATAATAAACTTCCCTGGTATATGCTTGGAATATCAAATGCCTCGGGAATGTTCGACATATCCGGTACCATGTGGCTTGTCACACTGATGTTTGTTTATGGATTGAAAAGTATCTGGATCCCATGGTTATGGCCGGTTTTTAACCAGATCTTCCTGATGGTTTATCTGTCCGCATGGCTCAGAAGATCCAATGTGACAACAGGTGCAGAGTGGATAGGCACCAGGTTTGGATTTGGCCGTGGCGCTGAATTATCGCATAATATCGTTGTCGCTTTCGCACTCATCAGCTGTCTCGGTTTTCTGGCCTATGGATTTATAGGACTTGGCAAGTTTATTGAGATATTCATTCCATGGGAGATTGTTTCAAAGTATGTTCCTTTTAATGTCAGCCCGGAATATGTACCGCATCTCTATGGAATAGCATTTACAGCCTTTGCAGTATTTTATGCCGTGCTGGGGGGAATGGTAAGTATTGTATGGGCAGACGTCATCCAGTATGGCATTATGACAATTGCATCCATTATAATAGCGGTCATTGCCATGAATGCGTTGAGTGACCATGCATTGCTTGTGCCCGATGGCTGGCACTCCCCGTTTTTCGGGTGGACACTGGGCATTGACTGGCAGGGTATTGTCACTGAAGCTAATGAAAAGATCAGGACGGATGGTTATTCACTCTTCTCCCTGTTCTTCGGAATAATGCTCTTTAAGGGTATACTGGTCAGCGCAGCCGGTCCTGCGCCAAACTATGATATGCAGAAGATACTGGCGACAAAAAGCCCGAAAGAAGCTGCTTTGATGAGCGGATTTGTTTCTGTGATTTTGAATCCCATCAGGTATTTGCTCATCACCGGTTTTGCAGTATTGGCTATTCTATTCTATGAAAGGCTGGACTTAATTGTGGCCGGACAAATTGATTTTGAACAAATTTTACCATCAGCTATACATGAATTTGCTCCGGCTGGATTAATGGGTCTTTTACTGGCAGGACTTCTGGCTGCATTTAATGGCACTTTTGCAGGGACACTTAATGCAGCTCAGGCTTATGTAATTAATGATATCTTTCTCAAATATATCCGCCCAAAAGCAAACTCAAGGCAGGTTAAAGCAATAAACTATACTACTGGTTTGCTGGTGGTTACAATCAGTATTATAATTGGAATTTTTTCCAAGAATGTAAACAGCGTGCTTCAATGGATAGTTTCAGCATTATGGGGCGGTTATACCGCAGCTAATGTACTGAAATGGTACTGGTGGCGGTTTAACGGTCATGGATTCTTCTGGGGAATGTTCATAGGAATAGGAGCGGCAATGATATTTCCAAAAATACTTCCTCCCTTATTCCCGTCAATTCCTCAGGATATTATTCTGCTGTATTTCTTCCCATTACAACTTGTGATATCCTTAATAGGTTGTTTTATAGGAACATACCTTGCTCCTGCTACCAGTGAGGATGTGCTGAAGAAATTCTATAAAACAGTGAGGCCATGGGGATTCTGGAAACCAATATATGAAAAAGTCATTGCCGAAGATCCGTCATTCCAGAAAAACAGAAATTTCAGCAGGGATATGTTCAATATCTTTATTGGAATAATCTGTCAGACTGCATTAATCGTTCTTCCAATAGTAATTATAACCAGGGCAAATATTTCCTTAATAATCACTATTGCATTGATTATTATTACAGGGATTATTTTGAAGAAGACATGGTACAATAAGCTCGAAGAAGCATAGTAGGAAGAGTCTGCAAGTCTGCGAGTCCACTTGTCCACAAGTCTGCGAGTCCACTAGTCCACAAGTCTGCAAGTCCGCGAGTCCAAGTAATGATAATGGTCGAATCAGGTTAGTTCCTGAGGAAGAAGTAGAATATAATTTTAAAAATGGAGAGATTCCCATCAGAAAAAATTCCCGGGTTTGAATTCAGGGAGCATCTGAATATCATCTCAAATTTCACTCATGTTTACAGAGAGAATATTAATGAAAAAATTGCCATTCGTGAAATAAGGTGTCTCAGAGCTATGTATCCGGCAGTCCTTGCACCGGTTTGTGAAGGAGACTTGTTTGCAGGGAAGGCAAGAATGCCTGCAATATGCTTTACCCCTCAGGCAGGCGGTAATGAAGGCGGATTTGGTTATGTATGTAACTATGAATTGATGAAGGAACTCCTGAAACATCCGGAAGCCAGCGAAAATGACCGGAAGGTACTGAATGAATTGATGGATTTCTGGTCAACAGAACGAACTTTCTATAAGACACGTAAAGCATATTCAAAAAAACTTAAACACGGGCTTCCATCCGACAACTGGACCGGAGAATCCGGAATTGCTTTCCCATTGTACAGGATGGCAGGCACACATCTTGATTTTTCCAAACTTTTAACTACCGGCATCCCTGGAATTAAAAAAGCTATTGAAGTTCATAACGACAAACTAACCAAAAATGACTCCCATGAATTCTACGTTGCATCTCTTGAAGCGCTTGATTTATTTTCTGAGATCTGCATCTACTATGCAGATCAGACTGATACTTTAGCCGATAAATGTTCTGGTGAACATAAATCAGACCTGAGAGAGCTATCGAATATTCTGGGATCTCTGCCACATTCAAAACCGACCTCTTTAAGAGCAGCCATTCAGCTATCCTTCCTCTATTGTTTAATTTCCGGATCCAATAATTATGGAAGAATTGACGACTATCTCGGAGAATTTTACTGTAATGATATTGATACAGGAAAAATTACCTATGATGAAGCATTGCGGTTATTCGAGGGCTACTGGAGAATTATGATTTCAAGGAATGCACCGTATGATGGTCGGGCAATTATCGGAGGATTGGGCAGACAAAATGAAAAAAACGCCGACAGGATTGCCCTGCTTGCAATTGAGACTGCCTCACGGGTAAAGGATATTCTACCACAGTTAACGCTCAGGTTTCATAAAGATCAGAATCCTGAATTATATCAGAAAGCACTTGACACAATTGGTGAGGGAAGCACTTACCCGATGTTGTATAATGATGATATTAACATACCGGCACATCAGAAAGCTTTTAACATAACCTACGTTGAAGCCTGCAAGGTAATACCTTTCGGATGTGGTGAATATATTATTAATCATCAGAGTGTAGGAACACCCAGTAGTGTTCTTAATCTTTTAAAAGCGTTTGAAGTATTACTGCATAAAGGCATTGATCCAGTTACAGGGATGAAATCAGGGATTCAGAAGATCCCGCTGGAATTTGATTCATTTGAATTACTTTTTGATTCATATAAGGAACAAATAAAATACTATATTGATCTTCTGGCAGAGCAAGAATTAGTGGAATACAAGATAGCCGGCAATACTGCTCCTTTTCTATACCTGAGTATACTTTATGACGATTGTATGGAAACCGGGAAAGGGATTTTTTCCGGTGGAGTCAGGTATCTCGGAGGGACCATGGAAATCTATGGATTCACCAGTACTGCCGATAGCCTTACATCCATTCGGAAGATTGTTTATGAAGAAGGCACTATTTCTATGAATGACCTTGTGAGAGTACTTGATGCCAATTTTGAAGGCTATGAAAATGAAAGGAACCTGCTGCTTAATGCCCCCAAATATGGCAATGATAATCCCGTAGCGGATTATATGGCAGCAGAGCTTTACGATTTCGTTTGCAATTATACAAGAGACATGAAGAATCATATAAAACTTCATTCTTACCTGGCTGTCAATATAAATAACGATGCAAATACCACACTTGGCAGAAACACATCCGCTTCAGCCGATGGCAGGAAGGCCTTCACCAGCATGTCGAATGGCAATGCCCCCAGCACAGGGATGGATAAAAATGGACCTACAGCTCTGATTAAATCCCTGATAAAACTTGATCCTGCTGTTAACGCCGGAGCAGTCCAGAACCTTAAGTTCAGTAAAGAGATGTTTACTTTGTACCGTCCACAGATGGAAGCGTTGCTGAGAGCGTACTTTAAAAACGGTGGAACTCAGGCAATGATAACGGTTGTCGGAAGAAATGACCTTATCGATGCCTTAAGAAATCCTGAAAAATACTCCAATCTTATTGTCCGTGTAGGAGGATTCAGTGCCCGCTTTATAGAATTAAGTCCTGAAGTTCAAAAGGAAATTCTTGAAAGGACATTATATTAAATGGTTAAATGGCTAAATTGCTGAACTTTTAAAAATTAATATATGAAAAAAAAGGAGTTCAATCAGCGCCTGGCTTATCTGATAAAGAAAAACGACAAACTGATAAACCGGAAGAATAAAAAGCTTAAGAAAAGCAACGGGATTTATGACCGTTATAAATATCCTGTGGTGACAGCAGATCATACACCTCTTTTCTGGCGTTATGACATGAATTATAAAAACAATCCTTTTCTGATGGAGAGGATGGGGATTAATGCTGCATTTAATTCCGGGGCAATAGAATTGAATAATAAGATCTGTCTTATGGTACGTATTGAGGGATGGGATCGTAAATCATTTTTTGCTGTCGCTGAAAGCTCCAATGGTATTGATCATTTCAGGTTTCGCAAGTATCCTGTAATAATGCCGGAAACAGATGATCCGGATATTAATGTTTATGATATGCGGTTAACCCTTCATGAAGATGGATGGATTTATGGAGTATTCTGTTCCGAGCGGAAAGATCCTAAAGCACCGGCCGGAGATCTGTCCTCTGCAATAGCCCAATGCGGAATAGCCCGGACGAAAGATCTGGATACCTGGCAAAGGCTTGATGATCTTAAAACAGCTTCCCCACAACAGAGAAATTGTGTTCTCCATCCTGAATTCATAAATGGCAAATATGTTTTTTATACAAGACCTCAGGATGATTTCCTCAAAGCAGGGAAAGGTGGAGGAATAGGCTGGGGACTTGCTGATAACATTGAACATGCAGTCATTAAAAGAGAAAAGATCATTGACGAAAGAGCATATCACACTATCAAGGAAGTAAAGAATGGCCAGGGGCCGGCTCCAATCAAAACAAAAGAGGGATGGCTGCACCTTGCACACGGTGTCCGTGGATGTGCTGCCGGTTTACGGTATGTACTATATATGTTCCTTACCGATCTTACTTATCCGGAGAAAGTTATCAAAAAACCCGGAGGATATTTCCTTGCTCCTGAAGGTCAGGAGCGTATTGGTGATGTTTCAAATGTTGTATTCAGCAATGGATGGGTTGCACGCAATGACGGGACCGTCCTGATATATTATGGTTCGTCAGACACCCGCATGCATGTAGCAACTTCAACAATTAATCAGCTGCTTGACTATTTAAAGAATACACCTGAAGATGGGATTCGGTCGGCTGTATGTGTGGAACAAAGGATTAAACTGATAACTGGAAACCTTAAATGAATTCTGAGTGCTGAGCAAGCATGATGAAAAGATCCGTAATATTAATATCCGCGGCATCTCTGATGCTTACATTTGCATGTCAAAAACAAGCAGAAAGACCTAACATAATATACATAATGTCTGACGATCATGCTTATCAGGCAATAAGTGCATATGGATCTGTCCTGAATAAAACCCCTAATATTGACAGGCTGGCAAACGAGGGGATGATCTTTCAAAATGCTTTTGTTACAAACTCCATCTGTGCTCCATGCAGAGCAGTTATTCTGACCGGAAAATACAGTCACCTTAATAGCGTTTGGGACAACGTATGCGTTTTTGACACTGCCCAGGTTACCTTTCCGGAACTCCTGCAAAAGGCCGGATATCAGACCGCAATAATTGGAAAGTGGCATCTGAAATCTGAACCAACCGGATTTGATTTCTGGAAGATTCTTCCAGGTCAGGGACAATATTACAATCCGGATTTCATAACACCGGAAGGAAGAAAACAAATTGAGGGTTATGTCACTGACATTATCACCGATGTGGCAATCGAATGGCTTAAAAATGGAAGGGATAAAAGCAAACCATTTATGATGATGTACCACCATAAAGCTCCACACAGGGAGTGGTTGCCGGGACCCGATCATCTAACGATGTATGACGGAGTTAATTTCCCTGAGCCCCCCACCCTTTTCGATGATTATTCAACCCGTGGATCCGCTGCAAGACAGCAGGAGATGACCATCCTTAATCATATGTCGCTCTCAGGAGATCTGAAAATCAAACCGGATGATGTGGATACTATTAATCAAAAGGATAACTGGACAATCAACGCATACAAAAACAACTACGGAAGAATGAATGATGAGCAGTGCAGGAATTGGGATGCAGCATACAATCCGATAGTAGAAGATTTCAAAAATAATCCTCCGCAGGGAAATGACCTTCTGAAATGGAAATACCAGAGATATCTGCACGATTATCTGGCCTGCATTGCTTCTGTTGATGATAATGTTGGCAGACTGCTGGACTATCTGGATGAGACAGGACTTGATGAAAACACCATCGTTATATATGCTTCAGACCAGGGATTTTACCTCGGTGAACACGGCTGGTTTGATAAGCGTTTCATGTATGAGGAATCACTTCGTACTCCTTTGATCGTTCGCTGGCCTGGTAAAATACAACCGGAGTCAAAATGCGATGAATTGGTACTTAACCTTGATTTGGCCGAGACATTCCTGGATGCGGCAGGTGTGTCAATACCTGAAGACATGCAGGGAAAAAGCCTGGTGCCTTTATTGACAGGCGAAAAACCAGGAACATGGAGGGATGCTATCTATTATCATTACTATGAATATCCTGCTGTCCACATGGTCAAAAAACATTACGGTATCAGGACTGAAAGGTACAAACTCATACACTTTTATTATGATGTAGATGAATGGGAACTCTATGATCTCCAGGAAGATCCCAACGAATTGAATAACCTGTACGGGAAAGAAGGATATGAACAGATTACTTCGGACCTTAAAATAAAATTAGAGGAGTTAAGAGATCAATACGGAGATTCTGATGAATTAATGACATAGGATATTAGCCATATATCACAATAATAATTGGTCAGGGAATGATTAAACGCTTATTCAAGACAATAATAATCTTGATTCTGGTTGTATTTATTGCCTACATAATTGTGAGCAATATCGCCTTTTTCCAGGGGGAAGGAGGATCATACAACATTAAGACCATTATTGATGCAGATAGCGGAAACGAAATGGATGTTTTATATGCTGTTACAAGGGCGCTGACTGATCATAATATTGAGATAATTGGTTTGATCTCAGGTCAATGGAATTTCCATGAAAATGCCCCGGACAGCTCTGCCATGGTAAGTCAGGAAATCAACGAGGAGATTCTGGAAATCCTCAACCTGACACATATACATCATCCCCCCGGGGCATATGAAATGCTTCATTATAATGAAAATCCGGTTGCTCAACCATCTGAGGGAGCAAAATTCATAATTGAAAATGCTAATGGAATGGCATCTGGACAAAAGCTGATGGTCATTACCCTGGGAGCAACAACCAATCTCGCATCTGCCATACTGATGGATTCAAGCATCATTCCGAAACTGGATTGCTATATAATGGGATTAAAGTACGATCCCTTTAAAAGAGCCTGGAATAAAAACGAATTCAATGCAAGGAATGACCTTGATGCAATGGATATAATCCTGAATGCAAAAGATCTTGACCTCACTGTAATGACGGCCACTGTAGCAGGGGAATTAAAATTTCAGAAGAAGGAAACATTCGAAAAATTAAGGGACAAAGGAAATATCTGGAATTGGCTGTTGCAAAACTGGGATAATAATTGGCCCGAAAACCAGGAGTGGATTATGCAGGATGTTGCCCTTATAGAAGCAATCCTCCATCCAAAATTGGCAACATTAAGAGAGATATATACACCACCTGAAAACACCCATCGGAAAATCAGGATTTATACCAAAATCAAGACAGAAGCCATGATAAAGGATTACTGGAAGGCGGCAGAGGAAAACTCAGGCTACTAGCTGCTTGTTATTGGCGACTGAATTATAGCAACTTTAATAAAAAATTATTACTTTAGATCAGTTAAAAAATGTCTCTGTTATATTTCTTGCAGGGGACTTTGTATTTCTAAATTTTATTCAATTATCAGGATTTCTTGTTTCGTTTTTCGTATTTCGTTTTTATTTAGTATTTAATTTTTCGCTATTTCAATTCTTATCTTCAATTCACCAGTGACTGAATTTAATTATTATACATTCTCTCTTAAACCATTCGATCATTAAATACAAATAAAAGGAGGTCTAAATGAAATCTAAAATGAACATGAACCGCCGTAAATTCATTGGTACAGCAGCAGCTGCCACCGCGGCATTTACGGTTGTACCAAGACATGTCCTTGGCGGAACCGGTTATGTCGCTCCAAGCGATAAAATCAACCTGGCCTACATAGGCTGCGGAACTCAGGGTCTTCGTGAAATGGTTGAACTTCTACCCAATCCCAATTTACAAATTGTTACTGTTTGTGATCCAAACAAGTTCACTACCAATTATGTAGACTGGTCACTTGAGGGCATCCGAAACAGTATACAGAGAGTATTGGAAGATACGGAATGGGGAAAAAATCTGGATGGTATACCGGGAGGACGGGATGTCGGACAGGAAGTTGTTGATAAGTATTATGCTTTGAAACAGCCGTCAGGAACATTTAAAGGTTGTACTTCATATGCAGATTTTCGTGAACTTCTCGAAAAAGAAAACGGTATCGATGCAGTAAAAGTAATGACACCGGACCATCTTCACGGGGCTATTTCTATTGCATCCATGAAAAAAGGAAAGCATGTGGTAATCCATAAACCTATTGCCAACCGGGTATATGAAGCAAGGTTGACTATTGAAACTGCAAGAAAAACTGGAGTAGTGACGCATCTGTTAGCCTATAGTAAGAGAACAGGTTGTGATCTGGCTTTAGACTGGATCCGGAAAGGTGCTATCGGTACACTCAGAGAAATCCATAACTGGTCGAACAGGCCTGTATGGCCACAGTGGCCGGCTAATCCTACTGATACTCCTCCGGTTCCTGATGGATTTGAATGGGATCTGTGGCTTGGATGCGTTCCGGACAGACCGTATCATCCAAATTATACCAATGCTGTATTCCGTGGCTGGTATGACTTTGGTGGAGGCAGTATTGCAGATATGGGAAACTACAGCCTGTGGCCGTTGTTCATGACATTCGGGATCGATACGCCGCCTGTCAGCGCTGAAGCCTATGGAACCACTACATGTATCATAAAAGATCATGTCAGCATAGGCCAGAGAAATGATGTTGCATTCCCCTTATCATGTATTGTACATTTCAAATTCCCGGCTCAGAAAGAATTAGGACCATTTGACCTCTTCTGGTATGACGGAGGTATGAAACCTGCCAGACCTAATGAACTTGAGCCAAACAAAGAATTACCGAGGGAGGGTATGATGTTTGTTGGTGATAAAGGCAAGATCCTTGCAAATTTCCACTGTGACAAGCCGAGGATTATACCTGAAACAAAGTTTTTCGAGTTTCTGGGAACAAATGAAATTCCACAGGATACCAGTGAACGTAATGAAAATGTCTGGCTGGATGCATTCAGGAGCGGACAGCAATCACCCGGAAGTTTCCTAAATGCAGGACCTGTAACAGAAACCATTCTTCTTGGTGGAGTAGCCCTGAGATCTGGCAAAAAGATCGAATGGGATGCAGAAAACATGAAGATTACCAATATCGAGGATTTGAACAAATATCTGTACCGCGAATACAGACCGGGGTGGGAGCTCTAAGGCGGAGGGCGGAGAAATTTATATTAACCAAGTCGATAAGATCCCTCCGAATTATCCGGGGGGACCTTATTTGAGGTTGATACTTTTGCGGTGAATAATAGATGATCATTACCAGGCTATTATTGCCCGTTTACTGATGGTGGTAAGTTAAAAGTCCCTGATGCAACGCATAGAATAACCATAATTCTTACTATTATAGAATCTAAGTAAATTACTGCTATCATTTTTTATAACGAGACACCAGGCATCATCAGTTGTGTTCTCAGTGACGGCCCACCATGAACCTCTAGATCTGACATCGCTAAATGATCCAAAGTTAGTCCGTGAGCCACCAGGGAGCGCTGTAAAACCGCTTATGTTGGAAGCATCTGTGTTCGGGGTTGCCCAATGGTCCAGTCCGACTTCTTTCATTTTACCACCTGAGACACTTTCACCTCCCAGGAAGTTTGTTAATACACGCCAGTCAGTTGTATCAGGCACATGCCAACCTTCAGGGCAAAGTCGCCTCAAACGAACTGCCCACCAGTTATATAATGCTCCATATATATCCTTATATCTCGCATCATTGTCATACCAGCAATAACCCGGGGAGGTCAGGTTGCTCCATTCTATTTCATTTTCTATCAGAGGTACATCTCCGCTGGCATCAACAGGTGTTGTCGCTATCAGGTTTTCCTGAGTCCATAATTGATCCCCAATGCGAACGACATTATAGACATTATCATTGGCATCGTAAACCTCATAAGGACCGGTTGTAAAAGTAAGGGTTTCGCCATAAACAGTTCCTCCACAGTTAACTGCCTTTACTCTGAAATAATAAATTGTATTTGGAGAAAGATTTGTGATTTCCGTATTGACTGGAATATCACCCATCCCTGTTATCGGACTCTGTATGGCCTGCTGGTTAAAACCAAAATCCCGGCTTCGTCCATATTCAAATATTATGTCAGTTACATTATTATTTGGATTTACAACACCATTAAGTGTAGCAATAGTAATACCTAAATTCGCTTCCTTAGTTGTAGTTGCAAAGGCAGATTCACAAGCTGATGTTGTGGCATTAGCTTCATTTGAAGGATCTGAGTGGCCTCCCGGATTAAATGATCTTACACGGTAATAGTAAGGAACAGATGCAGTTAAGCCTCTGTCCTGGTAAGTTGTTATATTAGCTTCCACCGAGTCTATTTCTCTCCAATTCTTACTTGCCCCGGCTCTTTCAATTTTAAATCCTGCTTCATTGTTTGAATTATCTGTCCAGTTTATCGTGATTTGTGAACTGGATTCTGCATCAGCTGCAAGGTTTGTTGGCGCAGCCGGAACAGGAATATTCAAAGTAATAAAACTGATCTCATTCCCGTAAACAGTGCCCTCATTATCAGTGGCATAAGCTCTTACAAAGTATTGAGTATTTGGAGATAATCCATGTAATTCACTATTAAAGGTACCTTCAGTATTTCTTGGTCCTTGCTTAGTTATATCATTGATTATAGCAGGTTTTGATGTCTTAGACCAGCAATGCCCATATTGCTTGATTCCTCCTTCTCCTATTTCAATA
>Ga0105095_10001383_pt1 | contig 12735 bp, 9 predicted proteins | sample PPLLak2March2015_2_FD_79180 | JGI IMG/M metagenome (GOLD analysis project Ga0105095, IMG submission 79180) | Freshwater sediment microbial communities from Prairie Pothole Lake near Jamestown, North Dakota, USA - PPLs Lake P8 Core (3) Depth... | ecosystem: Environmental > Aquatic > Freshwater >... | reverse complement strand
GCCGATCATCCGCATCAGGAGGTGGCGGACCGTGTACGCCGTGATTTTCGGCCCGGGCGCGGGCAGCCTCGTCTCCGTGACCACGAACTCGTCCATCGTGACTTTTCTGACCCAGCGTGACGTGAGGTCGACATAGATGTCGCCCTTGTACTCGGAGCCGCCGACGGTCTCCATGTCCTTGCCCTCACCCAAGGGCATGATCATCCTCAGCGTACTTTCCCCAGAATCGTAGCCGACGATCGCGCAGGCCACGCCATCCACGACGCTCATTCCCTTTAGCTCGAGAGTGACTTCGCCATTCCGGAAGACCGAGCCCTCCTTGATGCCGGCGCCGAGGTTGACCGAGGGCTCGCTGAATGCCGCAGCGTGGACGATTTTCTGCCCGATCGTCCTGAGGTCCTGGATTCCCCTGCCGCCCGCCGTCGGCCTGGCGAAGATATCGTTAAACGCGTGAAAGTCGACGAAGTTGTTATAGACGGCGTAGTTGATGCCCGTTGCAAGCTTATTTCCCCGGCTGTCCGCGATGCCTTCGAATTTGGCGTGGGGAATGCCAAAGACCTGACCCTTCTCGTCCTTGCCCGCCCCGGAGAGGCGCGGCAGATAGGACCAGCCCGCCAGGGACGGGATGGTCAGCACAGGCCCGTCATTGACCTGAAAAGTGAATTCGCGGCACGTATACTCGTCGGCCTCCTTGCCCGAGAAAGGAGCGGGGACGCACTTCAGTTTGAGGGCATAGATTTCGAACCCTGTCCGCTTGCCGTCGAAGCCGATGTGGACGAATTGGGTTTCCATTCGGAAGTATTGGACCTGCGGCGAACGGGCCGCACTCAGGTCGAAGGGTCCCTCGAGGTCCTGGAGGAGCCGTGATGACGCCCTTTCCCCGAGAACTTCCGAGACGATAAAGGCCACGGTGATCAAGATCAGGCCCGCGGCGACGGCCGGATGTGGCAACGCTGACCACGCTTTTCTCATGGCTGGATTCCTTTCATCCCTTCTTTATCCTAAGCCTTCTCCCTGATCTTGACAATGCCCCCAGCCTTTCTCTCCGCCCGCGCAGCGCTCAACGACTTCTTTGATGATGGGGCGGTCCAGACGAGGAAATCCTCTCTCATCGGCTCGACGACGAGATTGTCCGGAATGGCCGCCTTCTCCCCTCAAGTGATAAATCCAGGCGTTGCGCCTGGTCAAGTTTTATGGGAACGATCAGGCCGTGCGTTTCGGGCTTGATGACGTTCGATCGGCATAGCGCTTTACCGCCTCGTTTCACCCCGAAAGGCGATAGACAGGAGGCAAAGTGACCTATATACTGGCATTAACTCCTTTGTCGATCATCGTTGAAGAGATGATAAATTGACGCGCATCGCACTTTACACGCATGACACGCTGGGACTTGGACATACCCAGCGTGTCGCCAAGCTGGCCAGGGGTCTGATCCGGAGCCTTCCCGATGCCCGCTGTCTTCTCTTGACCGGACTCGAAAAGCCGAGCCTCATCCCTCCGTCAAGGATGGTCGATTTCGTGCGTATGCCGGGAGTCGTCAAGACAGGAATCGAGACGTACAGGTCCCGCCGCCTCGGGCTGCCGCTGAGGGCTATAACCTCGATCCGGTCATCCCTGATCAGCGCCGCGGTCGAAAGCTTCAGGCCGCGTATCTTCATCGTTGACAACGTGCCCTTGGGCATGAACGGAGAGCTCCGCTGCCTCCTCGAGCGTTTCCGAGCTCAGGCGATGCCGGTCCGAACAGTCCTCCTATTAAGGGATGTCCTGGATTCGCCGCGCCATATCAAATCGGTATGGGCAAGGCGGGGCGACTTCGACGCTCTCCGGCGGTTCTATGACCGAATCCTTGTTTTTGGGCGTCCGGAGATCTTCGACACCGTTAAGACGTATGAGTTCCCTACCGCCGTTGTCAGCAAGACGCGCTACTGCGGATATCTCGGGGCCTTGTCCTCTTTGCCGGCCGGCCTTTCCACTCCGAAAGCCCTTCCTGCACCCGGAAAGTCTCTCGTGACTGTGACCGTCGGAGGCGGAGAAGACGGGTTTTCACTGATCTGGACATATCTGAAGGGCATCGCCGGCCGCCCCGAGCTCAGCGGCACCCAACATCTTATTCTCTTGGGTCCTCTCATGCCCGAGCCCAAGTGCGACAGGATCATCGCTTCCTTCGGCGATGAGGCCAACGTTTTCATTCACGACTACGTCCGGGACTTTGAAAGCTGGATCCTGGCTTCCGACCTGGTGGTGGCCATGGGCGGGTACAATACCATATATGAAGTCCTGTCCTTGGGAAGGCGGCTCCTCGTCGTGCCCCGCGGCTATCCCCGGCGGGAACAGCTGATCCGAGCGAGGATCCTGGCGGAACGCGGACTTATCGAAATGATCCATCCCGATCGTCTGACTCCGGATCTCATCCGCGGGAAGGTTACGCGATTGCTGGCTGAGCCGTGGCGCACGCCGCGCGCCCGGGGCCTGAAGTTTAACGGAGTCGAAAACGCCGTCGGCCATATTTTAGAGCTTCTCCGGGAGCAACCTGCCGATGGCGCGGGGGGCGTATCATGACGGCGCCGAGCAGGAGAGTCCGCATCGGGTACGTCCTCAAGATGTTTCCCCGCTTCTCAGAAACCTTCGTGCTCAATGAGATCCTGGAGCTCGAGCGGCAGGGTTTGGACGTCGAGATCTTTTCCATCCTTCCCCCCAGCGAAGGCCGCTTCCACCCTCGCCTGTCCAAGCTGCAGGCCCGCATCCGTTACCTCCCGACACCGGGCTACCCCGAGTTCTGGAAGATCCTGCGCAAAAGCAGGGCCATGCTCGAGAAGCACAAGAAGGGATATGGACGGGCTCTTTGGCACGCGCTGACCTCCCCGACGGAAACGGGCCTCAAGAATGTCATGCGGGCCTCCTTGATCGCCGAAACCAGTCTCGACCTTCGATTGAACCATCTTCACGCCCATTTCGCGGACACGCCGGCCCAAGTGACGATGTACGCGTCGATGATGACCGGGATCCCCTATAGCGTCACCGCCCATGCGAAGGATATCTACCATCAGGACGCGGATTGGGGCCTGCTGCGCGATATCGCGCTGAACTCGGCTTTTCTGGTGACGGTCTCAGAAGCCAACCGGGACTACCTCCGGAGGAAACTCCCCCCAACGGTTCGCGATAAGATCGTTCGCCTCTACAACGGGATCAACCTCGAAGTTTTTCTCCCCGCCATGGGAAAACGAAAGGGAAACGTCGTCCTGTCCGTTGGCCGCCTCGTGGAAAAGAAGGGCTTCCGCTACCTCATTGAGTCCATCGGTCTCCTCAGGCGACAGGGCCTGAAGGTCGATTGCCGGATCATTGGGGATGGCGAAGACCATGACGCGCTGCGCTCCCTTGTCTCGAAGCTCAACCTCGCCCGGAGCGTCAGGCTCCTGGGGGGAATGCCCCAGGATCGCGTCCTCAAGCAGATGCAAGAGGCGACCGTCTTCGTGCTTCCGGCCGTCATTGCCGATGACGGGAATCGGGATTCCCTGCCGACGGTGCTGCTTGAGGCCATGGCTACGGGGCTTCCCGTGATCTCGACCGATGTGGCCGGCATCCCGGAGATCCTGGACCGCGGGGAATGCGGCCTGCTTGTGACGCAAAAGGACCCCGATGCTTTGGCCGGGGCGATCGCGGCCGCAATCCGCGATGAGAAGCTGCGGCGGCGCCTGGCTCGACTCGGGCGAGACAAGGTTCGGAGGACGTTCGACATCCGGCGGAACGTCCGCCGGCTCCGCCTTCTCCTCTCCGCCTCTGCCCGCAGGGCTGCGGCGGGGCGCGCCCTCGGCAAAAGGAAGGTATCGTGATCGAGCGGCCGCACCTCGCTTATGTCTGCGCCGACCGGGGGATCCCGGCGGACGGCCACGCCGGGTCGTCCATTCACCTGCGCCGGCTCGCGGCGGCCCTGGTGAGAACGGGACTTAGGGTCACTCTCCTCGCGGCCCGCGCCGGCGACGCCGAGACGATACCGGGGATCACGGTCGAACAAATCCCCCGGGATCCGCTCGCCCAGAGGATCGGACACGCCATCGAAGCCAGGGGCGGAGCGGAAAAGAGCCGCGTTTTTTTGGACCTCGCCCGGAACACAGAGCTCAGCCGCAAGCTCGACCGCCTGCATAGGGAAATGCGGGCGGACGCCGTTCTCGAAAGGATGAGCCTGTTCAGCTTTTCCGGCCTGCAGTTCGCGCGCCGGAGGAACATCCCCTACCTTCTTGAGGTCAACGCCCCCCTCACGGCCGAGCACAAGAGGCACCGTGGGCTGGAGCTCGAGGATTTTGCCTCGGCCATTGAGGGAATCCTACTAGTCGAGGCCGATTGGGTGATCGCTGTTTCGAGCGCTGTTCGAAATTACGCTATTCTATGTGGGACAAAACCCGAGCGGATCATCGTCCTGCCCAATGCGGCGGATGAAGCCTTCCGGGCTGTTTTCCCGCATCAACCCGCGCCGGGGTCCGCTTTCGTCATCGGGTTCGTCGGCAGTCTCAAGCCCTGGCACGGCGTTCAGGACCTACTCGAAGCCTTCCGTATCCTGCTTAAAGACGTCCCTGAAGCCAGGCTCCTCATCGTGGGAGATGGCCCCGAGAGAGCGGCTCTCGAGTCCAGGTCGCGGCGGACTGGGATCGACGGCAAGGTGGAATGGACCGGCTCAGTAAAACACGAAGAAGTGCCCGGTTTTCTGGCCCGGATGGAGGTGGCCGTCGCCCCCTATCCTGCCATGGCGGATTTCTACTTTTCGCCGCTCAAGCTCATTGAGTACATGGCGTCCGGTCGGGCGATCGTCGCCAGCCGCGCCGGCCAGGTCGCCGAGATCCTCAAAAACAGGGAGAATTCGCTCCTCTATAAGCCGGGGGAAGTCGAGGCGATGGCCGCGTGCTTGAAACGGCTGTGGTCCGATCCCCGGCTGCGCCGGGAGCTTGGGGAGAAGGCCCGGGAGGCCTCAAAGGATATGACTTGGGACCGGAATGCCCGGGTCATCCATGATCTCATCAAGCCCTTCCTCGGGGAACCGCTCAGGTGAAAATCCGGATCAAGCAGATTTGCCGGGACATCAAGAAGCACCGCCCCGGAAGCGTCTTCCGGTATTTCCAGCCGTTTCTCAAGGGCCAAAAGAGCCTGCTTGTCCTGGGGCTCCTGAGCGCACTGATCCAGTCGGCGTTCGTTCTCCTGCAGCCCTGGCCCCTCAAGATCATTTTTGATTATGTCCTGATCCGCCGTCCCCTTCCCCAATCGGGCCCCCTCGCCAGGCTCTTCGGCTCGGCCGCGCCGGAAACGGTGTTAGCGGTCTCGATAGCCGCGTTCATCGCCGTCATTGTCCTCGACGGGGTCTTCAGCTACAGGAACACGGTCTTTGTCGCCACGGCCGGACATCGCATTGTCTTCGCCATCCGCAGGAAGCTCTTCGCCCACATCCAGAGGCTTTCCCTCCAGTTCCATGATCGCAAGCCCGTCGGCGAGCTCATCACCAACCTCACGAGCGATATCAATATGCTCCGCGAGATGCTCGTCGACTCGATGATGACCACGGTCAGCCAGAGCCTTGTTCTTGTCGGGATGCCCGTCGTCATGCTCTTCCTAGACCCCCTCCTGACGCTCGTCTCCCTCGTCGTTTTGCCCGCGCTGGCGATCGTCTCCTTCTATTTCAGCGGCAATATCCGGCAGGCGACCAAGAAGGCGCGGGCCCATGAGGGCCGGATCGCCTCCACCGCGGCGGAGGCCCTGCGGGCCATCCGCGTTATCCAGACGTATGCCCGGGCCAGCTATCACGACGTCCGCTTCGCGGATCAGAACAGCAGCAACATGAAATTCAGCCTGCGGACAAGGCGGCTGGAAGCCAATATGACCCGGGCCGTCGACTTTATCGTAGCGGTGGGGACGGTCGGCGTTCTGGGCCTGGGCGCATACCGAACCAAGATCGGCGTCCTCACGCCCGGCGACCTGCTCGTGTTCATGACCTATGTCCGGGGATTCTACCGTCCTCTCCGCCGCCTAGCGCGGGTCACGGCGCGGATGTCCAAGGTCGCGGCCTGCAGCGAACGCGTGATGGAGGTCCTCTCGGTCAAGGAGGACATCCGGTCTAAAGTGGACGCCATCGTCCCTCGCAAGCTCGAGGGAGACATCGTCTTTTCCGAAGTCAGCTTCAGGTACAAGGAAAGCCGTCCGGCGATCAGGGACCTCAGCTTCGAGGTCAAGCCAGGCCAGCTCATCGGTATCGCGGGTCCGAGCGGGGCGGGAAAATCCACCGTGCTCAGCCTCCTGCTTCGTCTATATGACCCCAAAAAAGGCCGAATCCTGGTCGACGGAATCGACATCCGGGACTACGACGTCGAAGCCTACCGGGAGCGGTTCGGTGTCGTGCTCCCGGAGCCCGTTCTTTTCAACACGACCGTGGCCGAGAACATCGCCTACGGCCGACCGGGCGCCACTCTTCAGGAAATCGAGGAAGCGGCAATCAATGCTCGCGCCCACGATTTCATTATGGCCCTCCCCAAGGGCTATCAAACGGAGATCAGCGAAGCCGGGACAACGCTTTCATCCGGGCAGCAGCAGAGAATCGCCATGGCCCGGGCGCTCATCAAAGACTTCGACATCCTGCTGGTAGACGAGCCGTTCGCCAGGCTGGACGCGGTCAGCATCGAAGATATCAAACAGGCCATTTTCCAGCTGCGGCGCAAGTGCACAACGCTCTTCGTTACTCACGATCTCCATGATCTCGTCGATGCCGACAGGATCCTTATCCTCAGGAGCGGACGGTTGATTAGTCAGGGCACGCACGCCGAGCTCCTCGGGTCCTCATCCTGGTTCAGGAAGGTCTACGAACTCCAGAAGGGCCGCAAGCGTCGGCAGACGGCTGAACAGGGACCCAATGTCTGATGACGGTCTTTTCCCCTCGTCCATCGGCCAGGCGTTTCACGAGGCAGCAGACCCCGAAGCGGCGCGTGCTATGCTCGAACGGTATCTGCATGAGGGCATGGGGCTCCGGGCTTTAAGGATCGTCAAGGTCTGGCCGAGGCCGGATGGGGTCTTCGTCCTCCTTTATGAGATCGAGGATGACAAAGGAACGGCCTGGACCAGTCTCTATCTCTTCCCTCCCGGGCACGACCGCACCCTCAAGCCGCTCCCCGCCCGTACAAGCCATGTCCCTGAATGGAATGCCTATGCCCAGAGGTTCCCGAACGACTACCGGATGCCCCACTTGAGAATCGCGGCCGTCCCCCGCAAAGCCCGGGACATCATCGCACCCGTTCTTAAGTCCTCCGATTCGAGATGGAGAGGCTTCTGTCTGCGGTCGATCAAGCCCCGGAGTTATTGGCCCAGCCGCAAATGCCTGCTCAAGTATAAGGGAAGTATCGGGGACAGCACGCCGGCGCATTTTTACGCGAAGGTCTTCTTCGATGATACCGCGACAAAACTCCTGGATCTGCATAAGAAGCTTCGGGCAGGCGGGGTGGAGGTTCCTGTTCTCATCGGCCATTGTCAGGAGTTCAAAGCCGCCCTGTTCGCCCCGGCACCCGGCAGGATGCTATTCGAGCTTCTGGACTCGCCGACGGGTGAGCTTTCATTGGCTAACGCAGGGCGCATTCTGGGCCGTTTTCACCAGTGCTCGACGGACCTCCAATTGCCTATCCATGGGTACACAGAGGAGATAGCGGTTCTCGAAGGCTGGTTGCGAGCCCTCGAATCCCTCGGAATCCAGAACAAGTCAAAGGCCAGGGGTCTCCTGGACAGGCTGGAGGCGAACTCGGCGGCAGCCGGCCGGCCGCATTTCCCGGGTCACGGAGATTTTTATGACAAGCAGCTCCTTTTTGACGGGAAAATCATAACCGTTTTGGACCTTGACATGGCCTGCCGCGCCCCTGCTGAGCGGGATGCCGGGAATTTTCTGGCCCATCTCAAGCTCCGGGGATTAGAAAATGGGGGACGGGCGGATCGATACAGTCGATTGGCCAGGGCGTTTACGGAGGCTTATGAGGAAGACGGAGGCCGCTTGTCCGGAACGGCGCTCCACTGGTACTGCGCCTCAACCTTCTTGCGCCTGGCATGCCGCGCGTCGCTTCAACCCGGTGAGGCCGGGTATCATGAGCCCCTGGTCGCCTTGGCCGGGAGGGAAATCGAGCTCATCTGAAGGAGAGGACTCATGCGCAAACCATCATTTAAAATCAAGGCCTGCCTTGCATCCGTGCTTCTCGGCCTGGCCGGGTCGGCTGTCCCGCTTGGGGCGGCGACACTGCGTTCCTGGGGATTTCGGCTGAACGCGGGGGAGGCTTATGAAAGTAACATCTTCCTGGAAATGGGAGAATCGAGGCCGGATTGGATCACGAACCTGGGGGGCCAGGCCGAAGCCGAGTTCAGGCTGGGAAAGAAGGCCACCTTGATCCCCGTCATCGACCTTCAGGTTTACCGCTACAACAGGTACTCAGTGGCCACTTACCCTCAGCTAACCGCTGGACTGGAGTTCCGTTCCGGGATGCACCGACTGGAGGTCGAGTATTCCGCCGTATGGGGACGTCTGCTCTACATCTCCGCCGGGCCTCGCGATATCATGTACGACAGCGGGGTTTTTTCGGCCGTCTATCGGGCGAGGGTATCGTCCCCGCTCACCCTGAGTCTCGGGTATGAGCGCGAGAGCGAGGATTATGGTCTCACCGCTCCCGGGCGGAACATGGTCGCCAACATCTGGTCGGCAGAGCTCCGGTGCAGAGTCAATGACTCGCTGACGCCGCGCCTCGGAGTATCCTTTGGCCGGGAAGACGCCCAGGACGTCGAATACACATTCGACCGGCCCGAGATCATGGCGGCGGCGAGCTATTCCTGGCCGAGCGGGCTTAACCTGTTTGTCCGCTACAGGGTGACCTGGAGAAAGTATATCACTCCGAACACGACCGACAGGAACTTCGAGCGGCGCGACAACCACCACAACATTCTCCTTGAGCTCAGGATCCCGCTTATGGAAGACGTTTCCCTGGTGCTCAAAGAGAATTACAAGAAGAAGAATTCCACCCGGCTGGATACGAACTTCACGGATAACGTGATCTCGGCTGAGGTTGTGTTCGTCTTCTAGGGCGCATCAACTGTTCCGGTCGAGGCCGATCGCGCCTCGCGGTCTATTTCCTCAGCGAAAATAATCCGGCTTCGGCCAGCACACGGAAGAAATCGGTGACATCTCGAAGGTCCTGCGGCCCTACGATCTTCCCTCTGGAGGGACATAGACAGTGAAGGGTAAAAGCAGGAGATCAACATGTCGCGTAAGATTAATGCGATGATTTTTTGGGGGGGGGTAGAGCATCAATTTGCCGTTAAAATCTGTAGGCCAGACCTCCTCTTACGATGGTTCCATCGTAGAGTGCAACTTCACCCAGCAGGTAGACGCCGTCAACAATCTCTCCACGGATGCCGAGGTTTAAGTGGAATATTAGGAAAAAATTAATCGGGTATAAATCTTTGCCCTGTTTCTCCTCGATTTTTTTGATAGCGTCCTTGAGCGTCAATTCTTCGGTCACTGTTCTAGTGGTGACGGAGCCACCTTGGTTGGTTTCAGTGACCGTGGTAAAGGTTATGTCTCCATCTAGAGGTCCAGCTCCAAAACCAATTCCTATATACGGGTGCACCCTGGAACGAGGAATGATTTCCCAACGGAAATCCAGATTGAAAGAATGTGGAGTTGATTCCATTCGTCCGCTGCCTGTCTTGGTGACAGTTCCACCCTGTACTGTTTCGGTGTAAGAACCGCTAAGGTCTGCATTGAAGTAATTGCGCTCGTAGGAAAGGCCAATAGAGAAAGAACCCTGTTTTCCAGCCGGGAAAAACCTGAGTCCAAAACCGAAGTTATGACCATCGAAGTCGAAACTGATAGGGCCATCGTATTCATCGAAGGCATCAGCTGCATAATCCCCCGGGCTGGCGACAACAAAACCTGAGCTCCAGCTCGAGTAGTGTCCACCGATCTCCCATTGCCCCTGGGCGTGGGATAAGAATGTGATTGACGCAATGAAAAGAACCATCAAAAGAAGTTTTTTCATTTCCTCTCCTTAAGTTTTTTTATCTATTTGACCATTCTTTGCCGTGTTGACACCCTTCGGTCAGGGTGATAGAACTATACCACATTGTGGTAGCCATGAACAAGGTTCGAGTGGGGAGGGCAAAATCGATGCTGACGATGGAGGCGGCCAAAAAGATGGCAATACACCGAAGTTCTCTTCTTCTCGTTCTTGGCTTCTTCTGGGGATCTTGTGTGTCTGCCCCAACGTCGAGGTCTCAAAACCCGTCGTCGTCGTCTGGAACAAACCTCACGGCATTTCTCCACGCAACAGTCATTCCGATGGATGTGGAGCGTGTCCTTCGCGACTATACGGTGGTTACCAAAAATGGCAAGATCGTCGAAATCGGTCCCGCCTCAGCGGTGAAGGTGCCGGTTGGGGCGTTCCGCGTCGACGCGAGAGGACGGTATCTGCTCCCGGCGCTCTGCGACATGCATGTTCATTTGTTGGGTGAGGCATGGAACATCATGTTGCTGCCCGAGGCGCAATCTGCAAGCAAGGATATTCCCTTCGAGAGCTTCCTCTTTCCCTACGTCGCCAATGGAGTGACGACGATTCAGGCGCTCTCGGCGACACCGGAGGAGATCACCCTGCGAGAGCGGATCGACCGACGCGAACTGCTCGGTCCTCGGCTGATCCTGGCTCGGATGATCGACGGTCCGAAGAAAGCTTGGCCGCCTCCCCTGAGCACTTGGGTAGCTTCGGCGACGGAGGCCAGCGAGGCCGTTCGGCGGGCGAAGGACGAAGGCTACGACAAGATCAAAGTCTATTCGTTCCTGAGCAAGGAATGCTACGACACGATTGTCTCCACGGCCGGCGAGCTGCGGATGGATGTGATCGGGCACATTCCGATGTCCTTGTCCGTAGAATACGTCCTGGAGGCCAGGCAGAAGCTCATCGCGCATTCTGAAGAGGTGGCGAAACACGCCAACGGCGAGTACGACGCAGAGCGAATTGACTATTTCGCCTCCAGGATGGCGGAGCAGGGGGTGTGGATGACCCCGACGCTCGTGACGACGCGAAGCATTCTCGGGTTCTTTGCCGATCCCGACAGCCTCTTTGCCGGACCGGAAGCCGCCTATTTCCGCCACCCCATGCAGCTCGGTGTCTGGTCCTTTATGACGGCGAATCTGTATGGGCCGATCCCCACCGAAATACGAAACAGGCTACGAGAGGATTTTGAGAGATTCCAGCGGCCCCTGACCAAGGCGTTTTATGAGAAGGGAGGAAAGTTGATGGCCGGTTCGGATGTGCTGATGATCGGCCTGTTTCCGGGCTTTGCCCTCCACCGTGAGCTCAGGGAATTGGTGGATGTCGGGCTGACGCCGTTCGCGGCACTTCGGACCTCCACGACCAGCCCCTTTGAATACCTTGGTGAGGGCGACCGGGCAGGCACGATTGAAGTTGGCAAGCAATCCGACCTGCTCCTCCTGGAGGGGAACCCTCTGGAGGATGTAGCGGCTGCATCCATGATCGCGGGAGTGTTGATCCGAGGCCGTTGGATCGGAAGAGAAGAGATCCGTAAGACCATGCAGGAGATTGCAGGAGTCAGCGTCCCGTAGTATTCCACCTTGATGTCTTCGAAGAGGCTGAGGTTGGCCCGGCCGGACGCGCCGCGACAGGACCCATCCCTGATTATTGAGTTTTAGGAAACGAAAATTCCAGGGGGGTGTTTGGGAATTGACAATCCCGGCAGGTCCGTTTAGGATGCTCCCGTGCGTGTGGCTGCCGTAGGTCCCGGCTGATCCCGGGACTCGGGGAGGCCGGTTATCATGTTGGATTCGGATCCCAGCCGTTGGAAGGAACTGGCCCGCCGCATCCAGGCGGCTGATCCGGGTTCCGAGGACGAATTCGTCGGGATCTTTTATCCTCATGTCATGGCTATGGCTTTAGGCCGATTGCGCGGGGTTGAAGAAGCCCGCGAAGCGGCCCAGGAGGCGCTTCTTGATATCCTCCAGGCCCTTCGGAATGGACGCCTTCGGGAGCCCAAGAAGCTGCCCGCTTTTGTCTCTGGGACCGCGAGGAACCGCATAAACGCCAGTTTACAGAGGTACCTCGAGCGGCGGAAAACTCTCTCTTATGATGCCAATAGGGACTTGGCCTCTGATCAGGATAAGAATGCTTGGGAGCCGGCCATAGACGAGGAGGCAAGGCGGGCCCTGGTACGTGCGGCCCTGCGCAAACTCAAGCCGGTGGACCGGCGGATCCTGACTTTTACTCTTGTCGAAGGCCTGAATCCCCGTGAGATTGCTGTCAAGCTGGGTATGAAGCCCGAGAATGTCCGCAACCACAAGTCCCGGGCTCTGAACATCATTCGGAAAAAGATCGGGAAAGCGATACGAAAAGGGGGAACCCAGTACAGTTAGATGGAGAGGAAATTTATGGATTGCGACCGGATCGAACGCGAAGATATCGCGGAAAAATACCTGGCCGGCGAGTTGACCAAAGCAGAACAAGAGGAATTCGAAGCCCACTGCTCCGAATGTCCCGCCTGCCTGGAGAGACTGGAGACATTCCGGACTCTGCAATCGGAGCTTTGGGAACAGAGCCGCGAAGCTGTGCCCGTGACTTCCGAAAAACGACCTGCCTGGAGCGGACGCTGGGTCACCGCGGCCGCGGCCGGGGTGTTGATAATAGCCATTGGGTTGGCCCTCTGGTGGCGCCTTGGCCCGGCGCG
>Ga0105095_10001382_pt1 | contig 12735 bp, 11 predicted proteins | sample PPLLak2March2015_2_FD_79180 | JGI IMG/M metagenome (GOLD analysis project Ga0105095, IMG submission 79180) | Freshwater sediment microbial communities from Prairie Pothole Lake near Jamestown, North Dakota, USA - PPLs Lake P8 Core (3) Depth... | ecosystem: Environmental > Aquatic > Freshwater >... | reverse complement strand
GACGGTCTCGAGGAGGTCGAGCTGCGCGACCTGGCGCAGCTCGCGCCGTGATCCTGGGGCGCCGGCGCGGGGCGGCGGGATGACGGAGACCGTGCGCGACGTGCTCGTGATCGGCGCGGGCGCGGCCGGTCTCGCTGCGGCGCGCGAGCTCGCGGCGCGCGGCGTGGACGTGGGCCTCCTCGAGCAGGGCGACCGGCCCGGCGGCGTGATGCGGAGCGACCGGATCGATGGCCACCTGATCGAGCGCGGTCCCCACACGATGCTCGTGAAGGCGCCGGCGCTGGCGTTCCCGCGCCGACACGGTCTCGAGTCGCTGCTCGTGCCCGCGTCGCCGGCGAGCCGCCTCCGCTTCCTCTGGCACCGCGAGCGCCTCGAGCCGGTGCCGGGCTCGCTCGCGGGCTTCGTGCGCACGCCGCTGCTCTCGGCGCGCGGCAAGGCGCGGCTCCTGGCCGAGCCCTTCGTGCGGCGCGGCGATCCGACCCACGAGAGCGTCGCGGAGTTCGCGGCGCGACGCTTCGGCGCCGAGGTCGTGCTGCGCCTGGTCGGGCCCGCGCTGACCGGGATCTACGCCGGCGACGAGCGACAGCTCGGTGCGATGGCGGTGCTCGGCGCCGTGGCGGAGGCGGAGCGGACGCATGGCAGTGTCACGCGCGGGCTCCTGGCGCGCGGCCTCGCGAGCCTGCGCGGTCGGGCGCCGCGCGGCCTCCGGGGCAGCCAGTCCGCCGCCGACGGGCTCGGCGGTCTCGCCGCGGCGCTCGCGGCTCCCCTCGGCGAGCGTCTCGTCCTCGGGGCGCGCGCGCTCGCGCTGGTGCGCGAGGCGGACGCATGGCGGGTGGAGGTGACGCGTGGAGAGCGTGCCGAGACCTGGCGCGCGGGGCGCGTGCTGCTCGCCGTGCCGTCGCGCGCGGCGGCGGAGCTCCTGGCTCCGCTCGACGCCGAGGCGGCGCGGCTCGTGGGCGGCGTCGCGTCGGTGCCGGTCGTGAGCGTGGCCGTCTCCGTCGATCCCGAAGCGTGTCGGGTGCGACCCGAGGGCTTCGGCTTCCTGGTGCCCCGGGACGCCGGCCTCCGCCTGCTCGGCTGCCTCTTCACGAGCTCGATGTTCCCGGGTCGCGCGCCGACCGGCCGTACGCTCCTGACCTGCATGCTCGGCGGCGCGCGCTGGCCCGCGGCGATCGACGCGGCCGACGACGAGATCGAGGCGCTCGTCGGCGCCGAGCTCGAGCGGACGCTCGGCCTGCGCGAGGCGCCCCGGGTGCTCGCGATCACGCGCTGGCGCGAGGCCGTCGCCCAGCCGGGGCGGGATCACGCCGCGCGCGTGGCCGCGCTGCGGGCGCGGCTCGCGCTCTCGGCGCCGGGCGTCACGGTCACGGGGGCATGGCTCGACGGCGTGTCGGTCGCCGACACGCTGGCGTCGGGCTCAGCGGCGGGCGTGGAGCTCGGCGAGGCGGAGGCCGGCGCGCGTGAGCGCGCGTCGTAGCCGCCGCGGCGCGCGCGGGGGCGGGCTCTCGAGCAGCGCGGCGACCGGGTCGAGCTGGCCGTGCGCGCGCTCTGCGAGCCTCTTCATGGCGCTCGCGAGCCGGCGGCTCTCGGCGTTGCGGAGCGCTTCGGTGGCGAGCTCCGCGGTGAGCTTCGGGAGCTTCGAACCGACTTCATCAGGTGTCACCACGAAGCCGCTCGCGCCGGCGAGGGTCGCGAACTCGACGACCTTCGGCGCGTAGTCGAGGGCGATGAACGGCACGCCGCAGTGGGCGGCGAGCACCAGGGCGTGGAGCCGCATCCCGATCACGAAGCGGAGCCCGGCGACGCGCTTCGCCATCGCGTCGAGGTCGCCGTCGGCGTGGACCACCTCGGCGTCGACGCCGCGCAGGCGCCCGAGCACGAAGTCGTGCACGGCTTCGTCCGACGAGAAGCTGCCCGGGAGGTTCGGCGAGCCGATCCGGCGCGCGTCCCGCTCGCTCAGGAAGGTGAGGAAGACGGGCCGCAGCCCCTTCGAGGCGAGCACCTCGATCTCGCCCGCGAGCGCCTCGAAGGTGCGCTCGTCCCAGGGCCGGCTCGCGCGCTCGGGGCCGCGCAGGCAGATGCCGAAGGCGGCCTCGCTCGCCGCTGCGGGGGCTGACGGAGGATGCCAGCCGAAGGCGACGTCGACGCCGTCGCGCAGCCGGGACGGCGGCACCAGCCCGGTGAGGTGCGCGTAGCTCGTCGGGTCCCGGGTCACGACCACGTCGGCGCGGCGCAGCAGCGCGCGCGTGTAGGCGCGGTCGACCCGCCCGCCTTCGATCCGGCCGCCGACGCCGAGCCACGCCACCGGCACGCCGGCGGCGGCCGCGATCGCTGCGAGGCCCAGATATCCGCGGTAGGGACCGATCAGCTCACCGCCCCCGAGCACGACCAGGTCGGCCGCGTCCACCGCGCGCTCGACTTCCGGGTCCGGCAGGTCTGCGAGCGAGAGCCCGCCGGGCGCCCGCACGGGCAGCGCGTCCACGAACACGAGCTCGTGTTGACGGAGGCGATCGCGGAGGGTGTCACGCAGCGCCTGGACGATCAGCCGATCGCCCAGGTTCTCGATCGGCGCATGGGCGTGCAGGATCGTTCGCTGCAAGCACTTCCCCCCGTCACGCGCGGGCCCGACCGCGCAGCCAGGATAGACCACGCGCAGCAAAGGCACGCACCTCGAGGCCCAGGGGGTCGAGCGTGACGATGGTCACGAGCAGCGCCCCGAGGCCGAGGCCGAGCGCGAGCTGCGGGACGAGCCCGGCGGGGCGGATCACTTCGCCCGCGATCACGCACAGCGTGGCGTAGGCGGTGAGCCGCAGGTTCGGGGCCCAGTTCCACGACACGGGCCAGAGCCGCTGGCTCCAGGCGTAGGTGCACGCGAAGCGGAGGAAGGCCGCGACGACCGTCGCCGCTGCGGCGCCGAAGCCAGCGAAGGGGGGAATCAGGAGCGCGTAGAGGGCGAGGATCGCGATCACCGAGAGCCAGGTCGCGTAGGTCGCGTAGCGGGTCTGCTCCGAGACCTCGATCCCGAGCGACACCGCGTCGGTCCAGGTCTGGAACACGAAGGACGCGAGGATCGGCGCCACCAGCGACGCCGCGCCGTGGAACTCGGGGGCCGACATCACGGTCAGGATGGGCCGGATGCCGAGGGCGATCGCGGCGGCGAGCAGCACCTGGATCAGGTTCAGGCGCAGGAAGCTCTGCGCGTAGTCGGCGTCGCGCACCGGCCTCGGCTCGACCGCCAGCGCGAGACGCTGGGGAGCCCAGGCGCGGAAGTAGGGCTGGGGCCCGAGGCTCGCCAGCAGGAATCCGAACTGGTACGCGAGGCCGTAGATCCCGACCGCCGCGAGCCCGTGGTACGCCTCGAGGAAGAAGCGGTCGCCGAAGGTGAGGACGAAGGTGCCCGCGGTCGCGATCTGGTAGGGAACGCCGAAGCGGCGGAGCGAGCGCATGGCCTCGCGGTCGAAGCGCAGGCCGGTCCGGCCGAGCGTCCACACCGTGAGGCCTCCGCCGACCACGGCGGTGGCGAGCAGCGTCCCGACCAGCACGCCCTTCGGCCCCCAGCCGAGGCCGACGACCAGCAGCACGTTCAGGCCGAGCTGCAGCACGAGCTTCACCAGGCTCGCGGTCAGGAACGCGCCCGGGCGCCGCAGCACCTGGAGGTAGAGCATCGACACCGTGAACAGGGGCTCGAGCACGAAGTTGAGGGCGGCGAGCCGGACGAGCGTCGGGCCCCCTTCGCCGGCGCCGGTCAGCGCCAGGCGCGCGACGGGCTCCGCCAGGAGCAGCAGCAGCAGCGTTCCGACGGCGTTGAGCCCGACCAGGAGGAAGATCGCGGTGCTGATCACGCGGCCGGCCTGGGCCGGCGTCGGGGCCTTCAGGTAGAAGCGCATCACGCCGGTCGCGAGCCCCGCGGAGAGCGCGATCGCCGTGACGTCGATCGTGATCTGCAGCACCTGCAGCACGCCGTAGTCCGACGGGCTCAGGTACCGCGTGTAGATCGGGAGCATCAGGAACGACACGAGGCGGGCGAGCACGATGCCGGCGGCGTACACCATGGCATCGCGCGCGAAGCCGCGATCAGCGGTCCCGGTCATCCGCCCCCCATCCGTCCCGATCAGCGCGATCCGCGTCACGCACCCATCTGTCCCGAGCTGCCTCGCAGCGCTGGCGGCGGGCCCGGACCTCTCGTAGATACTTCCCGCTCGCGCAGGGATTTCCAGGGTCGCAGGGGGGAGCGTGTCGGACGAGTCCCGGGCGAAGCTCAAAGTCGTCGCGCTCGGGATCGCCCTCGCGCTCGGCGGCGCGGAGATCGCGCTCCGGCTCCATCACCGGCTGGCCGCGGGGACGCCCTTCTTCTCCGTCTTCCCCGGCTATCGGCAGCGCTCGTTCCCGCTGGATCCCTTTCTGGCCTTCGGCCCGCGCGTCGACTGGCAGATCGAAGGCAAGCAGCACCCGGAGACCGCCTACTTCAATGCGCAGGGCTTCCGCACCCACGAGACGCTCGGCGCCCGCCCGCCGGGCGAGCTTCGGATCGTGGCCCTAGGCGGCTCCACCACCGAGGACGTCTGGAACGACGCCGGGATCCACTGGCCCCTGATCGCGGAGCAGGAGCTCCACGCGCGCGGGCGGACGGACGTCCGGATCTACAACGCCGCGATGTCCGCCTACACGAGCGCCCACAACCTGGTGCAGCTCGAGCTCGACGTCCTGCCCTACGAGCCGAACGTGGTGCTGCTGATGCAGAACATCAACGATCTGATCGTGGTGTACGCGGCGGGCGCGCTCGGCCACCCGGTCGACGGCTCCTATCACGTCCGCTACGGGCGGAAGGATCGGACGGGCGTCACCGACGACTCCGACGTGGTGCTGCTGCGCAGCGTGGACTTCGTGCGCTCGCGGCTCGAGCGCCTGCGCGCGTCGCCCCCGCCTCCGCCCCCGCTCGAGCGCTACGACCTCGAGGCAGGCGCGCGCCTGTTCCGCCGCAACCTCGAGAGCTTCGCCGCGGTCGCACGCGTCCACGGCGTGCTGCCGGTCTTCGTCACCGAGCCGATCGCGCGGGCGCAGGAGCCGAGCGAGGCCGGCGACGCCGCGGAGCGCCGGGACCCGCTCGACCGCTACCCGCCGCACGAGCGCTTCCTCGCCGACTTCGACCGCTACAACGACGTGGTGCGCGAGACCGGCGCGGCGCTCGGCGTGGCGGTGATCGACGCCGCACGGCGCGTGCCCGCGGACGCCGCGCTGTTCATGGACACGATCCACACCACGACCGCCGGCGTCCGCGCGGTGGGGGCCGTCGTGGCCGAGGACCTGCTGCCGGTGCTTCCGCCGCCGCCGGTCGGCGCGCCGTGAAGCTCGTCGCGGTCGAGCGCGGCGCGCCGGACGGGCGGCCGGGCCTCACGGGCCGGGTCGAGCGCGCCGACGGCGCGCGCCTCGCCGTCTACTTCGCCTACGGACGCGAGTGCGCCGATCTCGTGCTCGACGAGGCGCGCGCGGCGGACGCCTTCGTGCCGGCGCTGCTGCTGCCGGCGATGGCGGCGCGCGAGCCCCTCGAGATCGTGCCCGCGGCGTCGCCACGCCTGCTCGCGGAGCTCGACCGCCTGCAGGCGATCTTCGCCTCCTGGTTCCCGCGCTACACGCGGATCGAGGTCCGGGCGCGGCCCCGGGACGAGCGCGGCGATCCGACGCCCGCGGGCGTCGGGGCCTTCTTCTCGGGCGGTGTCGATTCCTTCTACACGCTGCGGCGACGCCCGCCCGGCGGCCCGGCGATCACGCATCTGCTCTTCTTCCATGGGCTCGAGACGACGCTCGAGCTGCGGCGCGGGGCCGAGGCTGCCGAGGCCCGCGCGCGGCGGGTGGCCGGCGAGGCCGGGGTCTCCTGCGTGGTGGGCGAGACCAATCTGCGGACGGCGTTCCCGCTGCTCTGGGGCGAGTACTGCGGCGGCGGCCTCGCCGCGGCGGGGCTCTCGCTCGGCGGCGGTCTCGGTCGCGTGCTGGTCCCGTCCACCGACTCCTACGCCGACGCCGAGCCCTGGGGCTCCCATCCCCTCGTCGACCCGCTCTGGTCGACCGAGCGCACGGCGATCGTCTCGGACGGCGCGGAGGCGACGCGGTCCGAGAAGCTCGAGAGCCTCGCGAGCGATCCCCTCGCGACGCGGCACCTGCGCGTCTGCCTCGAGAACGAGGGCGGCGACTGGAACTGCGGGCGCTGCACCAAGTGCGTGCGCACCGCGGTGGCGCTGTTCGCGCTCGGCGTCGTGGAGCGCTTCGAGACCCTCCCGCACTCGCTCCCCGAGCCGCTCGAGCCGGTCCTCGTGCAGGATCACGCGATGTACCTGGAGCAGAACCTCGCCCTGCTCGCGCGGACGGGGCGCGAGCCCGCGCTCGAGGCGCAGCTGCGCCGCATTCTGCGCCGGCGGCGGCGCCGCGACGCGCTGCGCACGCTGGTCGAGGAGAGCCCCGCCGCGCCGCTCCTCGCCTGGCTGCGGCGGCTGCGGGGGCTCGACGCGTCCTAGCGTCGGAGCTCGGCGCGCGCGCGCACCAGGCGGGCGACGGCCTCCACCCAGCGCCGCGACGCGTTCAGGCTCGGGACCAGCGCGAGATCCTCGCCCCCGAGCGCGAGCCACTGCTCCCGCGCCCGGATGCCGATCTCTTCGAGCGTCTCCAGGCAATCGGCGACGAAGGCGGGGCAGAGCACCGCGAGCCGGCGCACGCCCGCGCGGGCGAGCTCCGGGAGCCGCTCGTCGGTGTAGGGACGGATCCAGGGGTCGCGCCCGAGGCGCGACTGGAACGAGACCGAGTGACGCTCCGGCGCGAGCCCGAGCGCGGCGGCCAGCACGCGGCTCGTGGCGAAGCACTGGGCGCGGTAGCAGGAGCGGTTCACCGGCCCCACCGCGTCGCAGCAGGCCGGCGACGCCAGGCAGTGGCGGCCCGAGGCATCCGCCTTGCGCATGTGGCGCTCGGGCAAGCCGTGGTAGGAGAGCAGCACGTGGTCGGGCCGGAAGGCGTCGAGAACGGGACGCGCGACGGTGGCGAAGGCCTCGATGAAGCCCGGGTCGTCGTGGAAGTCGGAGATCGAGGCGAGCGCGGGCACGTTCTCGCGCGCGCCCGCCAGGGCGTAGACCCGCTCGAGCGACGAGCCGCCCGAGGACGACGCGTATTGCGGGTAGAGCGGCAGCACGACGATCTGCGCCAGGTCGGCGGCGGCGAGCTGGTCGAGGGCGCCCGCGAGGGAGGGCTCGCCGTAGCGCATGGCCAGGGCCACGACGAAGTCGGGCCCGAGCTGCGCTGCGAGGGCCTCGGCGAGCGCGCGCCCGTGCACCAGGAGCGGTGAGCCCGCGGCCGTCCAGATCGACGCGTACTGGGCAGCCGACCGGCGCGGACGGAAGGGAAGGATCACGGTCCGCAGCAGCAGCCAGCGCAGCGGCGCCGGGAGATCGATCACGCGCGGGTCCGACAGGAACTCCCGGAGGTAGCGGCGCACGTCGCGCGTCGAGGGCGAGGCGGGCGTGCCGAGGTTCACGAGCAGCACGCCCGTGCGGCGCGGCGCGCTCACAGCCACTCCCAGGCGCGTCGCAGCGCTTCCTTGCCGCCGCTCTCCAGCACCGCGCCGTGGGTCAGCGTGATGCGGTCGAAGTCGAGGGCGAGGATGCGATCCATCGACGCTCGCGCCGCCGCCCGGTCGCGGATCGTGAAGCGCACGATGCGGCTCGGCCCGAACCCGCGGCAGTCGGTGAGGAGGATCCAGAGCTTCAGCCAGAGCGAGCGCGGGTCGCGGAAGTTCATGGCGAGGTCGGTGAGGAGCAGCGTGCGGCTGCGCCGATGGCAGAACACGACCTCGCTCATGGCCGGCGCGCCCTGGAACACGACCTGGTCGATCGCGCCCTGCCAGCCGATCGGGGGCTCGTCGTCGAGCACGGCGTCGAAGTCGAGGTCGTTCCGCTTCGCAGGGAGACCCGGCGCGCCGTAGAGCCGCGCCTCGGGGTACGCGCGCTTCCACTCGCCGGCGTAGAGGTGGTGGACCCGGCTCGGCGCCACGATCCACTGCACGGGGCCGAGCTCGTCCACGGCGCGACGGGTCGCGGGGTCGGCCGGCACCGGCGAGTGGAGGAAGAGCGCGCCGCGCACCCGCAGCACCGTCATGCGCGTCCCGATGTCGACGGGGCCGATCCGCAAGGGCCGGTCTGCGCAGAAGGCGTCCGCCGCGAGCGGGCGCAGGGTCGGCTTCACGGCGCAGGGGGCGCGTGCCGTCGATGGAGGCCGCCGAGCCAGAACGAGAGGCCGAAATACCAGGCGGGGTAGACGAGACTCAGCTCCTTCAACGGGAACGAGCCGACCCGCTCGGGCCAGAGCGCGCACGCGCCGAGCGCCCAGCACCAGATGAAGCCCGCGACGCTCGTGCTGCGCCGGAGCACGGGCATCTTGCTCGGGTAGAGGTACTTGAGCGGAACGAAGACGAGCGCGGAGAGCACGCCGACGAGGGCGGTCCCGACCGCCGGCGAGACGTCGAAGAGCCAGAGGTAGATCGCGACGATGTTCCAGTAGGACGGGAAGCCGAGGAAGAAGTCGTCCTCGGTCTTCGCGTCGGTGTTGGAGAAGCCGTAGGCGCTCGCGAAGATCGGCAGCGCGGCAAAGTGCCAGGAGACGAGGCTCCCGGCCCAGACCATGAATACGCTGGGCACGATCACGTAGTTCAGGTAGTCGGTCATGTCGTCGAGGCGGCGGCCGTCCACGTGCGGCAGCAGCTCGCGCACGCGCACGGCACGGGCGAGCGTGCCGTCGACGGAGTCGATGCCGAAGGCGATCAGCATCAGCGCGGCCGCGAGCGGCAGATCGTTCCAGGCGATCGCGAGCAGCGCGCCGGCGCCGACGACCCCGCCACTCGCCGTGAGCGCGTGCACGCCCCAGGCCAGGGTCAGACGGACGGAACGATCGAGAGGCGGCGCGCTGGCGTTCATGACCCGGGGCGCAGCATACCAGAGGGGCTATAGTCGCCGGAACGCGAGAAACGGGAGAGAAGAAGGATGGCGGCGGACGGAGACCGGACGCGCAGCGCAGCGGCCGCGGCACCCGCCCCGAGCGTGGGGGGTCTGGTTTCGGGCCGCGACAAGTCGGCGGCGCAGATGCTCGAGTACCTGCGCCAGGGCAGCGAGAGCTTCGTCACCACGAAGCTCGACAGCGTCCTCAACTGGGGACGCAAATACTCGATGTTCCTCTATCCCTTCGTGACGGCCTGCTGCGGCATGGAGTTCATGTCCGTCGCCGGCCCGCGCTACGACCTCGACCGCTTCGGCTGCGCGCTGCCGCGCTTCTCGCCGCGCCAGTCCGACCTGCTCATGGTCGTGGGCACGATCAGCCACCGGCAGGCGCCGATCCTGAAGAAGGTCTACGACCAGATGGCGGAGCCCAAGTGGGTGATCGCCTTCGGCGCCTGCACCTGCTCGGGCGGCCCCTACAACAACTACGCCACGGTCCAGGGCATCGACACGATCATCCCGGTGGACGTCTACATCCCCGGGTGTCCGCCACGGCCCGAGGCCGTGCTCGACGGGCTCATGAAGCTCCAGGCCCGCGTGCAGGCCGAGCGCGTGCCGTCCACCGGCCGCCACCGCGAGACGCGCGACCTGACCCTGGCGGTGGTCGAGAAGCCGATTGCGTAGCGACGTCGCCGTCCTCGGCGCGGGCCCCGGCGGCTACATCGGGGCGATCCGGGCCGCCCAGCTCGGGCTCAAGGCCACCGTGATCGAGGCCGACCGCCCCGGCGGCGTCTGCCTCAACTGGGGCTGCATTCCGTCGAAGGCCCTGCTCACGGGCGCCGAGCTCGTGGAAAACCTGCGCTCCCACGGCGAGACCTTCGGCATCGGTGTGTCGGGTCTGACCCTCGACTACGACAAGCTGATCACCCACAGCCGCAAGACCGCCGACCGCCTCGCGAAGGGCGTCGAAGGGCTGCTCAAGAAGAACGCGGTGACGCTCGTGCGCGGCCGCGGGCGCTTCACGGGCCCGGGCTCGATCGAGGTCTCCGGCGCCGAGCCGCAGCTCGTGGAGGCGACGAGCGTGATGGTGGCGACGGGCTCCCGCGAGTTCGTGCCGCCCGGCATCGCCGTCGACGGGACGCGCATCCTGACCTCGCGCGAAGCGCTCGAGTCGCGGGTCGTGCCGCCGCGCCTGATCGTGATCGGCGCCGGCGCCGTGGGCCTCGAGTTCGCCTACGTCTACGCGATGTACGGCGCGCAGGTGACGGTGATCGAGATGGCGGGCCAGGTGCTCCCGGGCTGCGATCCCGACATCGCCGAGGCGATGCAGCGCGAGCTCCGGCGCAAGAAGATCGACGTGAAGCTCGGAACGCGCTTCGAGCAGAGCAAGGTCGCGAACGGCGGCGTACGTGTGACGGTGTCGAAGGACGGTGCGGCCCAGGAGCTCGAGGCCGAGCAGCTCCTGGTGGCGATCGGCCGCCGGCCGAACTCGGAAGACCTGGGCCTCGAGAAGGTCGGACTCGCGCCCGACGGGCGCGGCTTCCTCGCCGTGGACGCGCAGCTCCGGACCGCCGCGCCGAACGTGTACGCGATCGGCGACGTGGCGCAGCCGCCGCTCCTCGCCCACAAGGCGAGCGAGGAGGGCGTCGCCGCCGCCGAGACCATCGCCGGCATCGCCCGCCCGCCCATCGACCACCGCAAGATCCCCGCCTGCATCTACGCGCAGCCGCAGGTCGCGTGGATCGGCCTCACGGAGGCCCAGGCGAAGGCGGAGTACGGTGACGACCTGCTCGTGGGCAAGTTCCCGTTCACGGCGTCGGGCAAGGCGGTGGCGGCCGCGCACACCGCGGGCTTCGTGAAGATCCTGGCGGAGCCGCGTCACCGCGAGATCGTCGGCGCCCACATCATCGGCGCTGGCGCGACGGAGCTGATCGCGGAGATCGGACTCGCCATGACCCTCGAGGCCACGACGAGCGAGATCGCCGCCACGTGTCACGCGCATCCCACGCTCTCGGAGGCGATCCTCGAGGCCGCCCTCGCGGCGGAGGGGCGCGCACTCAACTTCTAGCGGCGTCGGCCGCTGCATTCGGCACGGCCGCGATGGGCGGCGCCGTCAGACAGCGGGGCGGGGGGCCCGGGGGAGACGATGTCGATCGGGGTACAGCTTCCGGCGTTGGGCGAGAGCGTGGTCGAGGGCACGGTCGCCCGCTGGCTCGTGAAGGAAGGCGACCGGGTCGAGCGCGACCAGCCCCTGGTCGAGGTCACGACCGACAAGGTCGACGCGGAGATTCCCGCCCCCGTGGCGGGCGTGATCGAGAAGATCCTCGCGCCCGAAGGCACGACCGTGGCAGTCGGCGCCGAGCTCGTGCGCATCGCCGAGGGCGCGGGGGCCGCGGCGCCCGCGCCGCGCGCGGCGGCGAGCGCCGCTTCTGCCGCGCCCACCGCAGCAGCCGGCGCCGGCCGGGCCACGCCGGTGGCGAAGAAGATGGCGGCCGAGGCGGAGGTCGACCTGCGCGGCGTCGAAGGGACCGGCGTCGGAGGCCGGATCACGAAGCAGGACGTGAAGCGCGAGAGCGAGCCGGTGCGGGCGCCGAGACCCGCCGCCGCCGCCAGCGCGCCAGCGCCCCGGGCTGCCGCCGAGAGCGCACCGGCGCTGCGCGCGCCGGCCGCGCGCGAGTCCGCGCCCGCGAGCGGGAAGCCCTCCTTCTTGTCCTACCAGCTCCAGCCCGGCGACAAGCTGATCCCCATGACCCCGCTCCGCCGCCTGGTGGCGGAGCACATGGTGCTTTCGAAGCGCGTGTCGCCCCACGTCGGCACCGTGGCCGAGATCGACATGCACGGCATCGTGCGCGTGCGCGAGCAGCAGAAGCGAAGCTTCCAGGAGGCTCACGGCTTCGCGCTCACCTTTCTCCCGTTCATCGTGCACGCCGCGGTGCGCGCCCTGCGCGAGTACCCGCGCCTCAACGCCTCGGTGCTCGAGGACGCGATCGTCGAGAAGAAGGACATCCATCTCGGCATCGCGGTCGAGACGGAGAAGGGCCTCGTCGTGCCCGTGGTGCGGCACGCCGACAGGCTCTCGCTTGCCGGCCTGGCCGAGTCGGTCGAGGATCTCTCGAGCCGCGCGCGCTCGAAGAAGCTCTCCGCCGACGAGCTCAAGGGCGGCACCTTCACGATCTCGAACCCGGGCCGCTACGGGAACCTCTACGGCTTCGCGATCATCAACCAGCCGCAGGTCGGCATCCTGCGCATGGGCGAGATCGTGAAGCGGCCGGTGGTGCGCGAGATCGAGGGCGAGGACGCGATCGTGGTGCGTCCGATCATGCACCTCGCGCTCTCCTACGATCACCGCGCCGTCGACGGCGCGCCGGCGAACGGCTTCCTGCACCGCGTGCGGGAGCTGCTCGAGGCCGCCGAGTTCGATCTCTAGCCCCGCGGCGTACCGCAGGTCGGACCGCGAAGCGGTCCGACCGAGGAACGTCGCGCTGGCCGAGGAAGCATGCGCATGAGCCGCCCCCTCCACATCGAGCGCCTCGGCCTCGTGCCCTACGCCGAGGCCCTCGAGCTGCAGGAGAAGCGGATCGAGGCGGTGCGCGCGGGCTCGGCGCCCGACACCCTGTTCCTGCTCGAGCATCCGCCGGTCGTGACGCTCGGCCGCAGCGCGAAGCCCGAGAACCTGCTGCTCCCGCCGGACGAGCTCGCGCGCCGCGGCGTCGAGCGCTTCGAGGTCGCGCGCGGCGGCGACGTCACCTTCCACGCGCCGGGCCAG
>Ga0105095_10001381_pt1 | contig 12746 bp, 13 predicted proteins | sample PPLLak2March2015_2_FD_79180 | JGI IMG/M metagenome (GOLD analysis project Ga0105095, IMG submission 79180) | Freshwater sediment microbial communities from Prairie Pothole Lake near Jamestown, North Dakota, USA - PPLs Lake P8 Core (3) Depth... | ecosystem: Environmental > Aquatic > Freshwater >... | reverse complement strand
CGGGCTGCCCACGCGCATCCAGACGGCGCTTCGATCGGGAGCGCCTCCCGATCTCATCGAGGCTCAGCACGGCTGGGTGGTGCCGTACGCGCAGGCGAACCTTGTGCAACCGCTCGACGACGTCCTCGAAGACCGCGCCGACTACCTGCCCGCTGCCCTCGAGTACGACACCTGGAACGATCGACTGTGGGGCGTGCCGTTCCGCATCGAGACGCACGCGCTCTTCTACAACAGGGGGATGTTCCGCGAGGCGGGTCTCGATCCCGACAAGCCTCCGCAGACGTGGCCCGCGCTGGTCGATGCAGCAAAGGCGCTGACCAGAGCCGGCAGCGCGGGACGGAGACAGTACGGCTACGCGATCACGGGCGGCGGCGAGGTCGGCAACACGCTGTTTCGCACGCTGCCGCTCATCTGGATGAACGGCGGCGACATCATCAGCGCCGACCTGCGCCGCGCGACGGTCAACGCGCGTCCCGCCGTCGAAGCGGTCACGTTCTACACGGACATGCTGACCAGGCACAGGGTCTCGCCGCCCTCGACCCTCCAGGACGACGGGCTCGCGATTCGACGGCTGTTCGTTGCAGAATCCGTCGCGATGTATCAATCGGGCCCGTTCGACATCGCGCCCATCCGCAGCGAGAACCCGAAGCTCGATCTCGGCGTGATGATGCTCCCGACGCCGACAGGTGGCGCGCCGGCGGCAGCGCTCGGCGGCTGGAGCTTCATCGTGCCGAAAGACGCGAGGCAGCCCGATCTCGCCAAGACGCTCGTCCGGTTTCTCGCCGAATCCGAGAACATGGGGTATTTCACCGATACGTTTCCGGCGCGCACGTCTGCGATGACGCTGCCGCGCTTCGCCGATCCGATTCTCGAGAACTTCAAGCGGATGTTGCCGCACGCGCGTCGCCTGCCGGCGCACAAGAACTGGCTGCAGATCGTGCAGATCTACTTCGACCACGTGCAGCGCGTGCTCGTGGGCGATGTGCCGGCACAGCGCGCCATGGACGAGGCGGCTGTCGAAATCGATCGGCTGCTCGCGGGGCCCTGAATGACGGGTGTCCTCTTCGTCCTTCCTGCGCTCGCCGTGCTCGCGCTGCTCATCGTCTATCCGGTCGTCAACACGGGAGTGTTGAGCGTCACCAACGAGCAGGGCGCCTTCGTCGCGCTGGCGAACTACGAGGCGGTGGCCGAAGGCAGGCTGACGGCAACCGCCGTCCTGAACACGATCTACTTCGTCGGCGGGTCGATCGTCTTTCAAGTCGTGCTGGGGACGCTCGTGGGCATCCTCCTGAACCAGCAGTTCCGGGGCCGCGCCTTCCTGCGGTCGGTCACGCTCATTCCCTGGGTCGTTCCTGGCATCGTCGCCGCGACGATATGGGCGTGGATGCTGCATAGTGAGGTCGGGATCGTCAACCACCTTCTGACGTCGGGCGGCCTCGTCAATCGATCCGTCGGATGGCTCACCGACCCGGATATCGTCATGCCGGCGCTCATCGCCATCAACGTCTGGAAGCTCTTTCCGTTCGTGGCCATCATGGTGCTGGCTGGCCTGCAGACGGTGCCGAACGAACTGTACGAGTCTGCGCGGGTTGACGGTGCATCGTTCCGCGACGAAATCCGCCATGTCATGCTGCCGCAGATCCGACCGGTGCTCATCTCTGTCACGCTGCTGCTGACGATCTGGGGGCTCAACGCGATCACGATCATCTATACGATTACGCGCGGCGGGCCGGCCAATCGAACCCTGGTCATGCCGATCTACATCTACCGCCAGGCATTCGAGGCGTTCGCCTTCCATCAGGCGGCGGCGCTGTCGGCCGTGTTCTTCCTGTTCAGCCTCGTGCTCGTCGTGCTTTACCTGCGCGTGTTCGCCGTGCAGGAGGGGCGGCCGTGATGAAGGCTCGTCCTTTGGGGAGGGTGCTGCTCCTTTCCGCAGGTGCCGTGGTTATCGCGGTCGTCTGTCTTTTTACTTTCGTTTGTATGGCGCTGTCCTCTGTCAAATCAGCGCGCGAGCTGTATGCCGTTCCGCCGACATGGCTGCCGCACTCGCCGACGCTCGAGAGCTACCGGAAGGTGCTGTTCGACTCGAATGTGCCTCGATACTTCCTCAACAGCGTCGTCATCTCGCTCGGCTCGACCGGACTTGCACTCGGGCTCGCCATCTTTGCGTCTTACGGCTTCGCCCGTTTCGAGTTTGCGGGCAAGCGGGCGTCGCAGGCATTCGTCCTGGTTGCCCAGTTGCTGCCAACCTCTGCCATCATCGTGCCGTTGTTCATCACGTTGCGCCTGCTCGGACTGGTAAACACATATCTGGGTCTGATTCTCGTCTACATGATTCTCACCCTGCCGCTGAGCGTGTGGATGCTGACGAGCTATTTCCGCGCGATTCCGGTGGAGCTCGAGGAGGCGGCCATCATCGACGGCGCATCCAGGACGGCCGTGCTCTTTCGCGTCACGCTGCCGCTGTCGCTGCCCGGCGTGGTCGCGGTCATCGTCTATGCGTTTGTCACCACCTGGAACGAGTTCATCTTCGCCCTGGTCTTCGCTCAGGACTCGCGCGTGAAGACGCTGCCCATCGGCATCGCCGAGTTCACCGGCGAGTTCAACACCGATTGGGGCGCCGTCATGGCGGCGTCGCTCGTGATGACGCTGCCGATCGTGCTGCTGTTCTTCGGCATGCAGAGGCTCTTCGTCGGCGGACTCACGGCCGGCGCGGTCAAGGGGTAGCGGTGTGAACACCAGTCACGGCATTCCGAGGCTCGGGCTCGGCACATTTGGCCGAACGGGAGATCGGGGCCGAGAGGCCCTGCTCACCGCAATCGAGCTGGGATACCGGCATCTCGATACCGCCCAGACCTACGGCACGGAAACAGTCGTTCGCGACGCAATCGCCGCGAGCGGCCAGCCGCGCGCCGACTTCTTCATCACGACCAAGGTAGGCGATATCAATCTGGCCCGGCCCAGGTTCTTCACAAGCGTGCACGAGAGCCTCGATCGGCTCGGTGTCGACCGAATCGACCTACTGCTCGTTCACTGGCCGTCTCCGAACGATCAGGTGCCGTTCGAGGAGTACATGGATGCGCTCGCCGAAGCCAAAGCACTCGGGCTTGCGACACTGATTGGCGTGTCGAACTTTCCGTCAACGCTGGTCGAGCGGGCGTGCAGGCGGCTCGGCCGCGGCGAGATCGTGACCAATCAGGTCGAGATGCATCCGTTCCTGCAGAACGGCGCGCTTCGGCGCTGTTGCGAGCAGCTCGACGTTACGCTGACGGCCTTCATGCCACTCGCAGGAGGGCGCGTTGCCAGCGATCCCGGCATTCAGGAAATCGCCGCCCGCCATGACGCAACGCCGGCAGCCGTCTCGCTTGCCTGGGTGTTGCATCACGGCGCAATCGCGATCCCTTCATCGGAACAGCGCGCACATCTCCGCGACAATCTGCGCTCTCTGACGATCGGGTTGTCGGACGTCGATCTCGCCGAGATCGACGCGCTCGACTGCGGTTACCGCATCGTGAATCCGGCGAAGGCGCCGGTCTGGGACTGACGCGATGGCCGAGGTCTCGCTTCACGGCGTGAGGAAGTCGTTCGGATCCGTCGAAGTGATTCACGGTGTGTCGGTCGACATCGCCAGCGGCGAGTTCGTGGTGCTCGTCGGGCCATCGGGATGTGGCAAGTCCACCCTGCTTCGAATGATTGCCGGCCTCGAGGACGTGACGAGCGGAGAGATTCGGATTGGCGGCCGCGTCGTCAATGATGTGCGCCCCAAGGATCGCGACGTCGCGATGGTGTTCCAGAACTACGCCCTCTATCCGCACATGACGGTCGCCAGGAACATGGGATTCTCGCTGAAGCTGCGAGGCGAGCGGCCGGCCGTGATCGATCGCAAGGTCGCTGAAGTGGCAAAGCTGCTCGGTCTCGAAGAGCATCTCGACCGCCTTCCGCGCCAGTTGTCTGGCGGCCAGCGCCAGCGCGTCGCGATGGGGCGATCGATCGTCCGCGCGCCTCAGGTGTTTCTCTTCGACGAGCCCCTTTCGAACCTCGACGCCAGGCTGCGGGTGCAGGTGCGATCGGAGATTAAGGACCTCCACCAGCGCTTGAAGACGACGACTGTCTACGTGACCCACGATCAGATCGAGGCCATGACGATGGCCGATAGAATCGTGGTGCTGCGGGATGGCGTGGTGGAGCAGATCGGTGCGCCGCTCGATCTCTACGACAGACCGGCGAACCTCTTCGTCGCCTGCTTCATCGGCTCGCCTTCGATGAATGTTATCGAGGGAGAGGTGGCGGTCGATGCCGGAGTGCCGGTGCTTCTCACCGGAAGCGGTGTCTCGTTGCCGTTGCCCGGCAGCGTGGCGCTTTCGCCAGGGCGTCGCGTGCACTACGGCATCCGGCCCGAGCATCTGGCCATTGCCGATTCAGGTGTCGAGGTGACGATCGTGCTGGTTGAGCCGACAGGCTCGGAAACGCAGGTGCTGATGCGTCTGGGCGATCAGAATCTCGTCGGGGTCTTTCGCGAGCGATTGCGGGCCGAACGAGGCGAGACGCTTCGGCTCGCGATCGACGGCCGGGCGGTTCACCTGTTCGATTGCGAAACTGATCGGCGGATCGAGCAGTAAGGACTACCGGACGGATGTCTTGGTCGCGGTAGGAAAATCTGCTGGGACGGCTTGCGTCACTCGGCCCGTTGCGGCCCACTCGGTGCCGCGCTGGATCGACACGATGAAGCCCACGCTGTTCAGCGATGGAACCGGTTCGCTGTCTTTTGGACCGACATGGCCAAGGGTGTTGTGGAAGACGCGGCCCTTGCCGTACTGAATCGTCATGAACATCGGCTCGTTCTCGCCGGTGCCGTTCTTCATTTTCGCCGGGTCGGCCGAGGCGGTGGCCAGCACCTGCAGGTTCTTCGCCGGCCCGCGCAGCTGACTGTAGATCTCGTCGCTCGCGTGCAGCCATTCGGCCGGGAGCCCCTTCATGATGGGATGGTCGGGCGCACGCGTCACGACCAGGAAATCGTGCTTCGCCGGATGCGTCGCGTTGCCGGGCGTTGTGCTGTCGAGCACCATTCGGCCGTCGCGCCACCGGACCTTCGGCCCCCAACTCTCATCACGTCCGCCCCAGCCGCCGATGCCGGAGATCTCGAGGAACTCCGGCCATTTCGGAAATGCGTTGTCGGCCGCGTGTACGAGCACCAGACCGCCGCCGTTTCGGACATAGTCGACGAAGGCCTGCTTCGTGTCGGCGGGCCATTCGTCCCCTTCATAATCGAGGACCACCACGGCATAGCCGGCGAAACTGGGCTTGAAGCCGGACATGTCCTGTCCCTTAGCCGGAGTGGTGACGACCGTTACGTCGAACCGTCCGGTCTCGTCGAGGATCCGCTTCAGGACGGCGCTGCTGACAGCCCAGTTGTGGAACTGGCTCGACTGGCCAGTCAGGATCATCGTTTTGATGCGCGCCTGCTGCGCAGTGAGTGCGGCGGTCAGGCTCACGACCAGGACGAGGAACAATGCACGGGAAGCCACCGCGAGAGTATACCGCGACTGCTCGTTACACCAATACCGCCTCTGCTTCTTCCTCCTCCTCGTCAAGAGGGTTCGTCCTCTCCGGAATACCTAACTGTTTCATCTCGTCGTCCAGCGCGTCGCGGAACTCCTGACGAGCGCGCCACAGGCTGGACATGACCGTTCCCATGGGAATGCCCATCACGTCGGCCAGCTCCCGGTACGACAGACCCTCCAACTCGCGTAGCACGAGCAGCTCGCGAAAGCGTGTCGGCAGGTGCCTCATCGCCTGTTCGATCAACAGCGCGTCATCGGTTTGAAGCACCAATGTTTCGGGATCGCTCGGTTGTCGACCGCTGACGTGCCGCTCTTCATCGAAGGGTTCGGTTTGCAGTGGCACGCCCCGTTCGCGCCAGCCGCGAGCTGTGTTGCGAACGATTCTGAGGAACCAGGCCCTCCCGTTTCCGCCCCTGAACGTTCGAAAGTATCGAAAGGCCCTCAGCGACGCTTCCTGCACGACGTCTTCGGCATCGTGTTCATTTCGCATCAGCCAGCGCGCCAACCGATAGCCGGCGTCGAGATGGGGAAGGACGATTTCGTCAAAACTATTGCTCATTCAGCGCTCCGAGGACTTGCTGGAGTCCCTGGTCGAGCGTGGGATAGACGAAACGGAAACCGGTCCCACGCAATCGGATATTCGAGAACACGGCATCAGCCTGGAGGCATTCGGCCATGAGAGGGCCAACCACGAGCCGGGTCGCCATCGCGGGCACGCGAACCACTCGCAATGGCCGGTTCGCGAGACGCGCGAACGTTCCCGCGAACTCATGCATCCGGATCGCATCGCTGTTGACGACGAAATACCGGCCGGCTGATCTGCCGTGCTCAGCAAGGTGCACCAGCGCGCGCGCGCAATCGTGGACGTGAATGGGCGACAGCCACGGCCCGGTCTTCCCAAAGAGCAGCACACGGCGGCCGGTCATGATCGGCTCGATGACGCGTTCCTGAAGCCAGGCGCCGTTGCCGTACACCCATCCCGGGAACGCGGCGACGATGGGCAGCCCAGCGAACACGTATCCATCGAGGCGGTCGAGCGCGGGCGCGAGGTAGCGGCCCCAGGCGCTGGACTGCGGCGGCGTGTCTTCGGTTACTGGACGCGGGCCGGTCGCGCCGTAGTAACTCGTATCGCCGACGTACACAATCCGCCGCGTCGCACCCGCCGCTACGGCGGCGAGCAGGTGCTCATCCATCAGCACACGCGCGCGCGTGATGGCGGCAGCGCGTCGCCGAGTCACCCGCGGCCCGCACGAGGCGTGTGGTGGAAGATGAAAGACCCAGTCAGCGGCCGCTTCGTCCTGCCACCGGCCGGGCTCGCGCAGGTCGCCCATCACCGGTACGCCTCCTGCGCGACGCACGCGTTGAGCCGCCTCGACCGACTCTGTGAGACCGAGCACTTGATGGCGACGAGCCACGAGCACCTTGACCAGTTCTGAACCGATGAATCCGGCGGCGCCGGTGACAAATGTGGTCGCCCGCGTGTCGATTGCCATGTCGCCAGTCTGCTGTGCGAACTCGGTAGCGACCACCGACAACACCCGCACAGCGCTCGTACGACACTCGTACAGGCGCGGTAAGTAAGATGTATGGGTCATGAAACCCCCAGATCGGCACCTGCCGATTGAGATTCGCGCTGTTTTCCTGATCCACCCTCCGAAGGCGTCCCGGCGCACGGAATAGAGAGGCTGGGGATGGAGTTCTGCTAAAACAATTCGAGCTCGTCGTGTCCGGCCTGGAAGGAGCGCTGCGTCGGGCACCGAGGAAGGAGACGGCGGATGAGATTCGCGCGAATAGTGTTCATGGTCGCCGGTGTGTGGGGCATTGTCGTACTGACACCGCTCTACTTTCTTGTTGACTTGACGGGGCGGCAGTACGCGGCGCCGGTGGACTACCCTCACTTCTTTTATGGTTTTCTGTCGGTGGCCATGGCGTGGCAGATCGCGTTTCTCGTGATCGGGTCGAGCCCGGCGCGCTTCCGGCCGCTGATGATCCCGAGCATCCTCGAAAAGCTCGGCCACGTCGCGGGGGTCGCAGTGCTTTATGGCAAGGGGCGCCTGTCGGTCGCGGACGCGACGGCCGCCGGCCCCGATTTGTTCCTCGCCATCCTCTTCATCATCGCGTTTGCGATGACCCCCGGGTTCCCTTCGGCTGACCGGTGAGCACCAGCGGCGCGTGCGCAGCTTGGCCCCGATCGGTGGGCCACTGCATTCGCCGAAGGACGCACGAGCTCTATCGATGCGCTACTGAAAGACGTCGACGAGGCTCTGCAAGAACGCCCAACCAAGAGGCCCGGACGTTCGTCCGTGCCCCTTGGTCGTTCGAGATGAAAGTGCCGCTGTCTGTCATGGCTCAAGAAACTGCGGTTGCCTAGTAAGGAACGGGCGTCCCGGGGTCGAGGGTCGCGGCGCCTCCTGAAAGCTGCCCTCGTATCGCTCCCGCCGGATTGAGCACCGTGTGGATGTTGAAGTAATGTCCCGCGGGGTTGCCGAGGATCGCGGCGGCCCTGTCTGACGGCACATTTATCCCGGTCTTCGTAAGGGATCCGCTGCCGTTGGTGATCGCGAGCTCGCCCGATGCGAGGCCGGTGTTGACAAAGATCCCGGCGTTGCTACCCGCAGCTCCGTTGTGAATGTGAGCGTCGGTCACGACGGTTCCGGCCGGAAATCCTGTGACGTTCATCTGAACGTCCGCTGTTGCCGATGTGATGTTGCCGGCATCGTCCTTCGTAACCGTCAGGGCGATGGTTGCCGTTCCGCTGGCGCTCGCATCGGCATTGACGATGGCGGGAACCTCGTTGGCGGGCGAGAGCGGCACCGTGAACGTGGAAGTGGTTCTGGTCCCTTGTGACGGTGCGGTTGGGGATGAATCAGCACCGCACCCGCCCGCGAAGACGCTTAGACCGACTATGAGCGCAACGAATCGATTCATGATGTTTATGCCTTTCTGAATTCGCTCAGAAGAATTTCCGGGCGAGGTTGAAGCCGAGATAGAGGCTGTCCGGGGAGCCGCCACGCGCGAGTTGCCCGAACGTCGTTCCCTGGCCGTTGTTGAGATTGAGCTGAAAGAGGTGACCGCCCGCGCGCTTCTCGATGGCGAACCCGTAGGCAGGCTTGTCGGGAGTGTAGCCGCCGGCCCGGGGCGCCAATTCTCCGACGAGATACACCGTGGAACTCACTCTCACGCGGCCGCCGATGCCCACGAAGTACGTGTCGCGATCGATGTTCAGGAGCGCGGCCGTGTTGTGAACCCAGATCGGAGTGGCGTAGGCGGCGAGTCTGTCGCCAACGAATCGTGAAACGACGAGGCCCACGGCGGGCGAGTACCGTTCCTGGAAATTGTCGGCGCCTTCCACCGAGACGAGAGTCGAGAGCGACACGGGAATCGAATCGCTCTGGCGCACGGCGTCGTACTTGCCGTAGAACTGGAAGGTCTTGTCGATTGCGGTGCGATAGACAGCCGCTTGCAGATGCCGCGCAATACCGAACCGGTACTCGAAACCGACCGCCGCACCTTGATCGAGCCCGAACAGATTGCCGGCATTGGTGCCGAGGCTGCCGCGCCGGAGATTGCCGTTGAACCGGTGTGTGAGCTGGAAGTTCGATCCGTGGACCGGCAGCCTCAACGTGGACGGCAGGTTGAGAACCCGAAAATCGGGTTCCGCGACGACTGGCGCCGCATCGTCGTCATTTGCGGCCATGACGACTGACTGGCTTGACGGCGCTTCCTGTGCCGAGACCGGTGCCAACACGGTGAACAGCACGGCGGCTGACAAAACGAGCGAGCGATGCGTAGTGAAAGACATGGGTTCTTGCTCTCCTCTGATCTGTGTTTAGGTGCCCGGCGTTACGACCAACCAGGCCTTCATGCGGCTGTGACCGCTTCCGCAATATTCGGAGCAGGTGATCTCGAATGTGCCGGCTGCCTTCGGCATCAGCTCGACCGTCACCGTCCTTCCGCCGGCAGGGATGCGCACGTTCAGCCCGAGTTCCTTCACCTGAAATCCGTGCACGCCGTCGCCAGAGAAGACATTCAGCGATACCCGCTCGCCGAGACCGACTTCGATGCGTTCGGGCGAGAAGGCAAAGCGCGACAGCTTGACGTCGATGGTGCGGGTCGAATCAGCCGCCTCGCGCGCTTGCGCGATGACAAGGGAAGACGCCAGGAGCAGCATCGGAGCGAACCGTTTCATCTGTCTTTCCTTCCTCGTTATCTGGGTTACGTGGCGCGCCGCTGACTGCGTGCGCCGAGCGTCCAATCGATTTAACCTGCAGGTGCTCGCCGATATTCCCGGCTGAGCCGCGCACGTGAGTGACGGTCTTCGAGGTCTTCAGCTGAGGAATGCGTCGATCGGTCGTCCCCTGACGAGATGGGTGGTCGAGGCCATCAGCAGATCACGCGGTTCATGCGCCGCGGCGTGTCCGAGGGGCGGGGCGGCATCGGTTTACGCCGCGATCGCCCAGGCGGCGTGATGGACGAGCGCGGCAGCGAGTCCGCAGCCGCCGGTGCGGCGTCCTCGTCGATCGCCGCACAACTCGGCTCGGCCGCATCGGCGATTGGCCTTTCGATTTGTTTGTGAACGTCGGTGACCAACGGCATTGCATCTCTCCTTCTCATGGCCTAACCAATAAACGTTGCGGGATATTCCAGAGCCGCCATCTCGACGCCTGTAGGGCGGGTCTGCAGAGCGAGATCCGCCCTACGCGAACGGCGTGGCCGCCGGCGACAACACCCGCACAGGGCTCGTACGCCGCTCGTACGGGCGTGGCAGTAAGATGTGTGCGCAATGAAACCTGGCCCTCCGGGATCATTTGGGGCGAGGCTGAAAGCACTCCGCGAGACTGCGGGCTTCACACAGCAGGAGCTCGCTACGATTGCCGACCTTTCGGTTCATGCCGTGAGCGCGCTGGAGCGCGGGGAACGGCGGCGGCCGCATGCCGGGACCGTGCGCGCGCTCGCCGCGGCACTCGACCTGCCGGATGCAACGCGAGAGGCGCTGCTTCGGAGCGCGCGCGCACCCGCGCACAACACGGCCGTCGATGAACTGAGCGGCATCCCGTTGCCTCTGGCTCCTACGGTGCTTGTCGGCCGTGATGCCGATGTGCAGACGCTGCGCGGTTGGCTCGCCGATCCCACCGCACGCCTCATTACGCTCACCGGCCCGGGGGGAGCCGGTAAGACGCGCCTCGCCCTGGAGCTCGCACGAGGGATCGCCGAGGAAGGCGAAACTCGGGTGGTGTTCGCTCCGTTGGCTGCCGCTCGGAATCCTGTGTTCGTCGCCTCGGCGATCGCAGAGGCGCTCGGCTTGTCGGACGTCACTCCGATCGATTTACCAATGCGCGCACGCGTGGCGTGCGACAGACGCCCCACGTTGCTGGTGCTCGACAATTTCGAGCACGTGCTGGACGCGGCGCCGCTGGCTGCGGATCTTTTGTCATCAGTCGCACCGCTCAGGCTGCTGGTCACCAGCCGCGCCCCGCTTCGTGTGCGGGGAGAGCGGGAGTACGCCGTGGGGCCTCTCGCACTCGAGGCGAACCCGGAAGCGATGTCACTCCCAGATCTCGCACGGTCTCCCGCGGTGCGACTGTTCGTCGAGCGGGTTCGTGATGTGCAGCCCGCATTTCGCCTGACGTCCGCGAACGGCCCCACCGTGGCGGCAATTTGCCGGCGACTTGATGCGCTGCCGCTCGCCCTCGAGCTCGCGGCCCGGTGGATGAAGGTGCTGACGGCTGAGGATCTTCTGCGCCTGCTGGAACACGATGTCCTGCTTTCGACTGCCGCCGCGCGCGATCTGCCCGAACGCCAGCAGACGATGAACGCGACAGTTGCGTGGAGTTATCAGCTCCTTGGCCCGGACGAGCAGCGCGCGTTCCGGCGTCTCGGCATACTGCGGGATCGTTTTCCGGTTGAGGCAGCCGCCGCGGTCCTTGCCGATCGCACAGGTTCCTCAGCGACGAGCGACGAAGCGCTCGGTGTGGTGGCCCGCTTGATCGACAAGAGCCTGCTTCTGCGAGCCGAAACCTCGGTGGCAGCGCGTCCGCTCTACCAGATGCTCGAGACGGTGCGGGCGTACGCGGCGCTCGAGCTTACCGCGGCAGGCGATCGCGACGAGGCCCTGGAAGGGATGGTGCGCTATTGCGTGCGTGAAGCCTGCATGGCCGGGGAAGGACTTATGGGACCCGCGCAGGTCGAATGGCTGGATCGCGTGCGTGACGACCTCGAGAACTACCGCGTGGCGTTGACATGGCTCATCGACTGCGGCCGTTCCGCCGAACCGTCGAGCATCGCGTGGGGGCTGAAGTACTTCTGGCTGATCCGGGGCCATGCCGCCGAAGGCCTCCAGTGGTACGAGCAGATATTGAACCTGCCGTCTCTTCCGCCGGCTGCCGAGTTGCGAGCGCTCGCGGGAGCGACTGTGATGTGGTACACGCAAGGGGAGCTCGAGCGCGCGCGCGCCGGGCTGAACCGCGCTCTGACGCTCTCGCACGGGGCCGATGACATGGATGTCGTCGCGCAGGCCGAGCATCTCTTCGGCCACGTCGAACACGCCGCCGGCAACCTGCAGGCGGCGCGCGACCGGTTTGCCAGAAGTATTGAAGGGTTCCGCGCGCTCGCCATCCCGTCAGGTACCGGCAATGCGCTGAGCGGGATGGCGGTGCTCGCCGTTGCGACCGGCGATGTCCGCGAGGCAGAACGCCTACTCGACGAAGCGACATCGGTGCTTCGACACGCAGGTCCGTGGTTCCTCACCTGGACTCTGTACGCGCGTGCGATTCTGGCGGTGCGGCGCGCGAACCCCGACGGGGCGATCGCACTTGTACGCGAGAGCCTCACCCGCATCCGCGAGCTCCACGACAAGTTCGCATTCGTGTACGCGCTGGTTCCTCTGGCCGCCGCGGCTGTACTCAAACGCGACGACGCATGGGCGGCGCGCATCCTGGGCGCGCGCGACGCGGTCACTGAACGCACAGGCGTCACGGTTGTGGACAAATCGGTGCAGGACCTCCGAGAAGATGCGGAACGAGGTGTGCGTGCACGCCTCGGCGCCGCTCGATGGGGCCGCGCATATGCGGCAGGGCGACGATCGTCCATTGATGCACTGCTGAAGGATATCGAGCGGGTAGATCTTTAGATCTTTAGATCTTTAGATCTTTAGATCTTTAGATCTTCACCCCTAGATGCGCCGCT
>Ga0105095_10001380_pt1 | contig 12746 bp, 8 predicted proteins | sample PPLLak2March2015_2_FD_79180 | JGI IMG/M metagenome (GOLD analysis project Ga0105095, IMG submission 79180) | Freshwater sediment microbial communities from Prairie Pothole Lake near Jamestown, North Dakota, USA - PPLs Lake P8 Core (3) Depth... | ecosystem: Environmental > Aquatic > Freshwater >... | reverse complement strand
TGGCGTTCGTCGTGTCGTGACCCGAGGTCAGGACCTGCTCCGGCGCCGCCTTCGACATCGCGAGCATGACGGAGTTGTAGACGCGGTGGCACGCGTTCGCCCGGGCTCGCACCGCAAGGGGCTGGTCGGGATTGAGGAACGAGCCGAATGGGACGTGGACGTCGATCGGCCGGTAGAGGCCGTCGTTCACCGGAATCGCGCCCCCCTCGAGAAGAAGCGCCACCGCCCCGTAGACCGAGGAGATCGTCGAGCAGACGGGCGAGTTCACCATCCCCTTCGTCTGCTGCGCGCTCCCCGTGAAGTCCACGCGGAGGCGATCGCCCTCGACCGCAACCGCCACCTTCACCTTGAGCGGCTCGGTCGTGAACCCGTTGTCGTCGACGAAGTCCTCGGCCTCGTAGAGGCCGTCGGGAATAGCGCGGATGGCTTCCCGGGCGAGGCGCTCGGAGTAGTCCTGGAGCTCTCTCGCGGCCTCGGCCACCGACTCGACTCCGAAGCGCTCCAGCATCTCGACGAAGCGCCCCTCCCCGGTGCGGTTGGCTGCGAGCTGGGCGTAGATGTCTCCCATCACCAGGTCGGGTGCGCGCACGTTCGCGCGCAGGAACTGCTCCAGGATCCCCGGGCCGAGGTCCTTCTCCGTGTCGAAGCGGGTCGGCGGAATCCGAAGCCCCTCCGAGTAGACGTCGGTCGCGCGCGCATTGGGGCCCGCCGCTCCCCCGCCGATGTCGATGTGATGCCCCAGGGACGCCGCGTACGCCGCCACCTCTCCCCGGAAGAAGATGGGGGTGAAGATCACGATGTCGTTCAGGTGCTGCCCGCCGTTGTAGGGGTCGTTGGTGATGAGCCCCTCCTGCGGCCGGATGTGCGAGAGGTCGTACCGACAGGCGAAGGCCTCGAATACCATCCCGAAGGAGTTCATGTGGATGGGGCAGAACTGGGCCTGGGCGATGATGCGTCCCTTCGGGTCGAGAAGAGACGTCGAGCAGTCCCGGGCCTCACGGATGATGACGGAATACGCGGAGCGGACGAGCTTCTCCCCCATCTCCTGCGCGACGGCGTGGAGCCCGTTACTAATAATGTTGAACGTAGCCTCGTCGATTCTCATGCGCCCTCGTCTTTCGAAAGCTCCAGAGCCCCGGTGCGGGCGACGTCGGCCCTCCATCCGGGGGGCACGAGGGTGGTGGCGGTGGGCTCCTCGATGACCGCAAGACCCTGAATGCTCTCCCCGAGGCCGAGGCTCTCCCGCCAAAGGAATCGGCACGTCCGGCGTTCCCCGCGGAAGTGGACGGCGCCTTCCTCCGCGCCTCCGGTCTTCCCCACCGGGCCCCCCTGGCCTCCGGGATGGAGATGGTCGAGGATGCCTCGCGGACCGGGGACGCGAGCGACGAGACGGAAGTTCACGACCTCCACGTTCTCGTTCGCTGGAGAGGTTCCGTAACGAGTCCGGTGGGTGTCCTCGAACAGATCGACCAGATATCGGTGGCCCTCGGCCCTCAGCCGATCCAGGTCGACGGCCGCCCGGAGCTCGAAGCCCTGTCCCCGCGAGCGCATTTCGAGATGGCGCTCCCACTCGATCTTGTCGGGCGAGGATCCGTACCCTGCGAGCTCCTGTCGGGCCTCGGCTTCCATGCGCGCGAATGCCTCCTCGATGCGATCGGGGGCGTCCGCCCCAACCGGAAGAAATCCCGTCTCCCGATACTCGCGCTTGAGATCGGCGACGAGAAGCCCGAGAGCGGAGAAGAGCCCGGGAAGCGGAGGGATGACGACGCGGCGGATTCCGAGATCCTCCGCCACCAGCGCCGCGACCACGGGTCCCATGCCCCCGTACGCGTAGAGAACGTACCCTTTCGGATCGCGACCCCGCTGCACCGAGACGAGCCGCACCCCTCGGCTCACGTGCGCGGCGCTCACGTCGACCACCGCCCGGGCGAGATCGAGTGTCGTCAGGCCGAGGGGCCCGCGGAGGCTTTCGAGCGCGAGCTCCGCGCGCTCGGGGAGGAGTTTCATCCTCCCGCCGAGGAACCGGTGGGGACGGATCCAGCCGAGTTGGACGAGGGCGTCCGTCACCGTGGCCGCCTCGCCCCCCTGGCCGTAGCATGCGGGTCCCGGCCGCGCTCCCGCAGACTCGGGTCCGACCTGGAGCATTCCGCCGCGGTCGATCCAGGCGATGCTTCCTCCGCCAGCGCCCACGTTCGCGATATCGAGGCTCGAGATGCCGACGGGAAGTCCGTCCACCTCCCGCTCCGACGTCACCTCCGGAGTGCCGCCATCGACGAGGCACATGTCGGCGCTCGTTCCTCCCACGTCCAGGGTGATGAGGTCGGCATCGCCCAGAAACTCCGCGACGCGCACCGCGGCGATGACGCCGGCGGCCGGGCCGGAGTTGAGCATCTCGACCGGTCTCGCGCGAGCGCCCTCGCCCGGGAGAATCCCCCCCGACGATTGCATGATGAATAGCGACGCCTCACTGCTCCTCGAGTGGAGCTCCCGCTCGAGGTGCTCCACGTAGCGCGAGACGAGAGGCGCCAGGTACGCGGCCATGACCGTCGTGGAGGCGCGCTCGTACTCGCGAAAAGTAGGAAGAACGTCCGAAGAGAGCGCGATGTCGATCCGGGGATACCGCTCCTTCACGAGCTCCCGAACGCGCCTCTCGTGCTCCGGGCTCCGGTAGGAGTGGAGGAGACAAACGGCGAGCGCCTGCGGATCTTCCGATTCCACGAGGCGGTCGAGGGCCTCGAGGAAACCCCGCTCGTCCAGGGGAACGATGACCTCGCCTCCGACGCTCACCCGCTCCGTCGCTTCGACGGTGCGCCTCAGGGGAACGAGCGGCTCGGGCTTGCGGCAGACGATTGCGTTCACGTTCGGCCGCGTCTGGCGCTGGAGGACGAGGATGTCCTTGAATCCCCGGGTGGTCACGAGGGCGGTGCGGCCCCCCTTGCGCTCGAGGACGGCGTTGGTCGCGACCGTCGAGCCGTGGAAGAGCCGCCGGAGGCCGGGGGCGTTCTCCCCGAGGCACTCGTCGAGCCCCTGGATGACGGCTTGCGAGGGATCGAACGGCGTCGACGGCACCTTGTGAGTGCGCACCCGCCCCATCCCGTCCGTCCAGATGAGGTCGGTGAACGTACCGCCCACCTCGGCTGCAAGCTGAATCAATGGCGCCTCCGCAGCCCTAGTATCCTAGGGAAAGCTCTGGCTCCGGGCAACGGTGAGTCGATGGGCGCGTGGCTCCATGGTTTTCGACCGTCGACGACCAGGGCAGCCCCGGTCAACTCAGCCCGGATCTTTGCCGCCGGGTTGCCAGAGTTGGATCGGGTTGCCTTCGGGATCGGACAACCTCGCGAAGCGCCCGTTCGGATAGACCTCGGGATCCGCCTCGACTTCGATGCCCTCGGCTCGGAGTTGATCGGTCATCTTTTGAAGGTCGCCGACGCGAAAGTTGATCATCCACTGGAGCCTTTGGTCGCCGAAGTAAGACGTATCCTCCCGAAACGGTGCGAAGACCGTGGTCCCCGCGTCGGTCCGCCACGGGGTCAGGTCGTAATTCTCGGGCACGCGCGTGACACCGAGGTGGCTCTCGTACCACTCGGCAAGTTTCTTGGGATCCTTTGCACGGAAAAAGAACCCGCCGATTCCCTGTACCCGCTCCTTATCACCCGCTTCCTGCCCCACCGCGGTCTCCCGCCCAGAAGCCGCCATCGCCGCCGCGCCGGCAATCACCGCTCCAATCGCAGTTCGACGCGAAACATCCGACGCTTTCGTCATTCGTCGCTCCGCCGAGCAATCGTTTTCACGCCCATGGGCGAGAGTTGTACCAGATGTCCCGGTTCAAGCCAAATCAGGAATGAAACCAGAGACCGAGCTCAACTGCAATGACCCCGCCGTCCGCATCCAGATGGGGCCCGTCACCCACGCGGTCTCGTCGGACGTGGAGAACGACTGTTGCTCGGGCCGCTACACGGCCGCTCGAGAACATCCGCAAATGCAAACTTCGCTGGCATTTGCCGGGGCCAAGAGAGTCCGCTGTCCCGAGACCGTAGCTAGGCCCGATACAGCGAGCCGCAGGCGTCGCTCGAGGCCCCTGGTCGCCTAACCCAAATTATCACAGTGTTTTGCGCTGGATTGTCAGCGGCGTTTCGACTCGCATTCGTTCGGCACGCGGATTGCGATTACGGTTCGGCGTTGACCCAATCTTACGAGGAGGGACGGAAAATGAAGGTCGAGCGTCGGAGGTTCCTGAGCACGATGGCCGCTGGAGTGGCGGCGCTGAAGCTGGCGGAGCGGGCGAGCGAGGCTGCCCCGGCGCGGACCTACACGGCTGGGAAGTTCGCCCTGGAGCTGGACGGCGCTGTGGCTGGCTGGCTCCAGAGCGTGAAGGGAGGCGACGCGCGCGGGGATGTCGTCGTCGACGCCCTGGGCATCGGCGGCTCCTACCCGAAGAAACACCTCGCGCAGCTCAGTTATGCCGACATCGAGATCACGCTGAGTCTGCCCCTGGCGGGATCTTTGGCCGACTGGATCGAGGCGACTCTCTCGGGCGCGCTCGATCGCAGAGACGGCGCGATCGTCGCCATGGACGCTCAATACAAGGAGATGTGGCGCCGCGAGTTCTCGAGCGCCCTCATCACCGAGGTGCAATTCCCGGCGCTCGACGGCGCCGGCAAGGATTCCGCCTTCCTGACCGTCAAGCTCCAGCCGGAGTACACGACCAGGGCGAAGGGAAGCGGTGCGAAGCTCGGCGCGGCAAAGGCTTCGAAGAAATGGCTCAACTCGAATTTTCGAATGACGCTGGGCGATCTCGACTGCTCGCGGGTGACGAAGATCGATTCGCTGACGATCAAGAGAGAGATGCTGGAAGAGGAGCTCGGTGATGTACGGAACCACATGAAAATGCCGGGTGACTTCGACGTCTCCGACCTGGTGGTGACGTTGCCCGAGGCTTATGCGCAGGACTTCGTCGACTGGCACGAGGATTTCGTCGTCAAGGGCAACTGCTCGGACGGGGACGAGCTGAAGGGCAAGCTCGAGCTCCTCGCGCCCGACTTGACGGAAGTGCTGGGCACGATCGAGCTCTCGAACGTGGGGATCTTTGGCATCAGCGACGACGCAAGTTCCGCCAACGCGGACTCCATCCGAACGATCAAAGCGGAGATGTACGTCGAGAAGGTCAGCTTCGAGTCCAAGGGGTGATTCCAGCACCGGTGGCCGGCTCCAGGAGAGACAAGTTTTCGCGTCGCTCGGGAGTCGGGCTTCAAGGACGCCGGCTTCCCGATGCCCGACATGGTGATCAACGGCGAGGCCTCGGGACTCCTGAGCCTCCGCTAGGCTGCATTGGCGGAAGCGTCTAAGAGAGACTAAGCTTGCGCCACTGAAAGCAGGACCGGTCATGGCGCGCGAGAGCGGCAGTCTTCTCGGCTCCTACGAGATTCTCGCCTCGCTCGGCTCGGGCGGAATGGGCGACGTCTACCGCGCCAGGGACCGGAAGCTCGGCCGAGAGGTCGCCATCAAGGTGCTCCGGCCCGGGCTCGCCTCCGATCCCGAACGGCTCCTGCGGTTCGAGCAGGAGGCCCGGACGGCGTCGGCGCTCAACCATCCCAACATCGTCACGATTCATGAAATCGGCGAGCACCAGGGCACGCGCTACATCGCAATGGAGTATGTGGAGGGGAGCACGCTGCGCGAGCTGCTGGTTTCCGGCCCCCTCCCTCCCAGAAAGCTGCTCGAACTCGGGAAACAGGTCGCGGAAGGACTCGCCAAGGCTCACGCGGCGGGCATAGTGCATCGGGATCTGAAGCCGGAGAACATCATGCTGAGCCGCGACGGCTACGTGAAGATCCTCGATTTCGGACTCGCCAAGCTTCGGCCCTATCCTTCCGGGATCGACTCCGAGATGGCGACGAGCGACAGGGTCGAGACGCAGGAAGGCGTCATCGTGGGTACCGTGGCGTACATGTCGCCGGAGCAGGCGAAGGGACTGCCGGTCGATTTCCGCTCCGACCAGTTCTCGTTCGGGGCGATTCTCTACGAGCTCGCCACGGGCAAGCGGCCGTTCGAGAAGTCGAGCACCGCGGAAACTCGCCGCGCCATCCTCGGGGAAGAGCCGGAGCCCGTTCGCTCGCACAATCCCTCCGTTCCGCCGCCATTGGCGCGGATCCTCGAGAGGTGCCTCGCGAAGAATTCTCAAGACCGCTACGATTCCACCCGGGATCTGGCGCGGGAAATCCTCGCGGTGGAATCGTCGGCTCCGCCACTTCCGGCGGGGGCGGCCGCTCGAACGTCTTGGCGAGCGGGAGCCGCTTTAGCCGCGGCGGTCCTGGCCATCCTCGTCGTCGCGTTCTTTTTGTCCAGAATCCAGCGGCGCGATCGGATTGAGACCACGATTGGGCCCGGCATCCAATCCATCGCCGTCCTGCCGCTCGAGAATCTATCCGGCGATCCGGAACAGGAGTATTTCGCGGACGGTATGACCGAAGCGTTGATTACCGAGCTATCCAGGTTCAGCGCGCTACGGGTCGTCTCGCGAACCTCGGTGATGCGATACAAGGACACGCAGGCGCCCCTTCCCCAGATCGGTCGCGAGCTCTCGGTCGACGCGATCGTGGAAGGGTCCGTGCTCAAGGCGGATAGCCGGGTTCGGGTGACCGCGCAGTTGATTGATGCTCGAGCCGATCGCCACCTCTGGGCCGAGAATTACGATCGCGAACTGCGCGACATTCTGGCGCTTCACAGCGAAGTGGCCCGGGAGATCGCCCGCGAGGTCCAGGTTGCTCTGACGCCCGCGGAGGAGTCCCGCCTGGCCGAAGCCGGCCCGATCGATCCCGAGGCCTATGAGGCATACTTGCGGGGCCGGTACCATTTCAATCGAACGAGTGAGGCCGAGCTCGAGAAGGCCGTCGGCTACTTCGAGGGAGCGCTCGCGAAGGAGCCGCGCTACGCCGCCGCATATTCCGGACTTGCGGACTCCTACAACCGTCTGGGGATGACTTTGATCGGGAGACCTCCAGGCGAGATGCGGTCCAAGGCCATCGCCGCGGCGAGCGAAGCCCTCCGGATCGACGAAGGGCTCGCCGAAGCCCACGTGTCGCTCGGTTGGGCGAAGTTCTTCGATCGGGACTGGCACGGAGCCGAAGAGTCGTTTCTCCGAGCGATCGCGCTCAACCCGAAGTATGCCGAAGCCCATCAATTGTATTCCCTTTACTTGGTGGCGCTCGGGCGGTTCGATCAGGCGATCGCGGAGGGGAGGAGGGCCGTCGAGATCGATCCCCTCTCGGTGAACTCCCGAGCCCGGCTGGGCCAGGTCCTCTTCTACGCTCGTCGGTACGACAATGCCGTCCGCGAGTTCCGGAACGCGCTGGAGTTGGACCCGAACTTCGTTTTCGCGCTATGGCACCTCGGCGATACCTATGCGCAGGTATCGAGGTACGACGAAGCCATCTCCGTGCTCGAAAAAGCCGCCACACTATCGAAGAGGAACCCGGCCGTCCTGGGGTACCTCGGTTGTGCGTACGCGAAATCGGGGCGAGGCGCGGAAGCTCGAGAACTCCTGAAGGAACTGACGGAGCTCTCCGAGACCCGATACATTCCGCCGATTACGCTGGCATGGCTCGATGCCTGTTTGGGGGACCGGGAGGGTGCATTCGAGTCGTTCGAGGAGGCCTTCGCGGAGCGCTCCTACCTCCTGGTGTATCTCGCGGTATACCCTCCCCTCGACTGGCTTAAGGACGACCCGCGCTTTCGGGACCTCCTTCGCCGCATGAGCTTCCCGGGTGACGCGCGGCTTCCTTCGTAGACGAATCCCTCGAGGCGCCGCACAAGAGCCCTCGGTTTGATAGAGTTTTCGTCCCTTTCCAAGCGAAATCCGTCAAAGGGAGATCCCCCGTGGGAGTTCATCAAGCGTGCGGTTCCCTTCCGGGGCTCGATACTGCCTCTGCGCTGGTCATGGCGCACCGCGGCTGGATCGCGCTTCGACTGGACGTGGGACAGATCGAGGCTCCTAGCCTCGATGGCCGCTAACCGCGGAGCACCATGACCGGCTCGACGCGAAGCGCGCGGCGAGCTGGAAGGTAGCAGGCGAAGACTCCCACTGCCCCTAACAACAGCGGGACGCCAAGGAACGTGGCCGGATCGAAGGGTCGCACCTGAAAGAGCATCGCGCCGAGAACGCGAGAGAGTCCCAGCGACGCCAGAACCCCGAACGCCCCGCCGGCGACGAGGATCCTCATCCCTTCGGCGACGAGCTTTCTCAGAATGTCGCGATCGCTCGCGCCGAAGGCGCGGCGAATTCCGATCTCGCGGGTCCGCCCCACCACCGCCTGCGAGACGACGCCGTAGACGCCGACGATGGCGAGCGACAGCGCGAGGCCGGCGAAGGCCGCCACGAGCGCGGTGCGGAAACGAGGTCCGGAGACCGACTCCGCCGCGATGCGATCGAGCGTTTTGGCCTCACCCGGAGCGAGCGTCGAATCGAGGGCGGAGATGGTCGAGCGCAAGAGCGGAGCGACGGCGAGCGGATCGCCTGCGGTCCTCACGGTGAGATACATCTCTCGCCACCATGAGTCCTGGAAATAAGAAACGTAAACCGTCGGCGCCGGGCTGGCATCGAGCCCGCTGTACTTCACGTCAGCGACGATGCCCACGATGGTGTGCCACCGGCCGTCGGGTCTCGGTTCACCGAGCTGGATCCGATGGCCGAGCGCGTCGCCTTGCGGAAAATGGCGTCGGGCGAGCGTCTCGTTGACGATCAGTACCGGCGTCGAGTCGGAGCGATCGCCCAAAGAGAAGTCGCGCCCCTCACGGGTGGGGATGCCGAGGGTCTCGAAGTACCGTGGGCTCACCAGAAGCTGCTCCGCCAGAGGAGGCGTCTGATGGGAGGGTGTGGGGCGGCCCTCGACGGTGAAGGGATTGGTCATCACCAGGAGGTCCGGGGGCAGCGACATGCTGCACGCCGCCTCGACCACTCCGGGGATTCTCCGAGCTTGTTCGAGAAGACGCTGCCAGAAGCTTTCGACGCTTGCGTCGTCGGGGTACGTAGCGTCGGGGAGGGCCACCGGCAGCGCCAGCACGGAATCGGTCCGCGCGCCGGTCGTGACCCGCGAAAGCTCGTGAAAGCTGCGCAGAAGGAGCGCCGCTCCGATGAGGAGTGAGGTAGCCAGGCCCACTTGCAGCACCGCAAAAAGCCCACGAAGCCGGCGCGCTGCCTTACTCTCGCTCACCGAGGCGGCGGACTCCTTCAACATCGCCGCCGAATCCGCACGAGTGCTTCCGAGCGCGGGCACGAGACCGATGAGCAAGGTCACGCCGCCCGCGAGCCCGGTCACGAAGAGAAGGACCCCGGGATCCAGGCCGACCTCGCGGGGAAGGGCGAGTGTCTTCGCTCCGAGCTCGAGGAGCGGCCCGAGGCAGGCGAAGGCGAACCCGAGACCCAATATACCTCCCGCGCTCGCGAGCAGCAGGCTCTCGACCAGCAGCTGGCGCGCGAGCCGCCACGGGGCCGCGCCGAGCGAGGAGCGAACCGCCATCTCTCGCTGTCGTCCCACCGACCGGGTCAGGAGGAGGCTCGCGACGTTGGAACAAGCTACGAGCAGGAGAATGCCGACGGAGCCAAAGAGCAGGAGAAGCACGGGACGTCGCCGGCCCACGAAGAACTCGGAAAAGTCCTCGACCCCGAACGCCCAGTCGGGGGGAGAGCTCGGATAGCGTTTCTTGATGTTGCTCTCGATCACGGAAAGCTCGGCCTCGAGATCGCGAAGGCTCGCTTCGGACGTGAGCCTTCCGAACGCGGTGAGATAGAACGGGGCCCGGTGGTTCGGCTCGACCACCGTCAGGATGCGCCACACGTCCAGAGGGTCGGCGCGAATCCAGCGGAAGTCGGGAGGCATGACACCGACGATGGTATGCGGCTCACCATCGAGAGTCAGGGCTTTCCCGATGACGTCCGGATCGGACTGCAGATAGCCTCGCCAGAAGCGGTGGCTGATGACGACGCGGCGTGGCTCTCCCTTGCGGTCGTCTCCGGGCTGAAAGAGCTGTCCGAGGAACGGCCGCACTCCGAGGGTCGAGAAGAGCTCCGCGCTCACGCTCGCTCCCGAGACACGGATGGGCTGATCTCCGCCGGCGATTTGAAAGCTTCCCCGCGCGTAAAGCACCCCGGTGTTCTCGAGCGTCTGGGTCTGCGCGCGAAGAAACGAAAAGTCCGCCTCCGAGAGAGTGCTATGAGCGTCACCCTCCCCATCCTGGCGGATGAAGACGTTGACCAGCCGATCCGGCTCGAGGAACGGGAGCGGGCGCAGAAGAACCGCGTGAACCAGGCTGAAAATGGCGGTGGTGGCGCCGATTCCGATGGCGAGAATCAGTACCGTCGCCGCGGTGAAGCCGGGGCTCGCCGCGAGCTTCCGCGCCGCGAAGCGCGCATCGCCCATGAGCCCGTCCAGTCGGCGGGAGCGCCGCCGGCTCGACCGGGGCTCTGTGCGGTCCCGCCGCGAAAGCCAGGCCTCGACCACGGCCTGGACGGAGCCGTAGCGGCGGATCGCCTCCCGGGCGGCGGTCTCGGGAGAAAGGCCGCTCTCCTCCAGCTCCTTCATCGTATCGGTGAGATGCTCCTCCGCCTCGGCGACGACCGCGCGAGCCGGAACCCCCCTCGCTTCGAGCGCACGCTCGAGCTCGGCGAGGAAAAGAGCGAGGTGCGGATCGAGACCAGGCATGGCTATCCTATGGCTCGCGTGACCGCGAGCGAGAACGTGCGCCAGCCGCGGCGACGGCGGGCGAGCTCGGCCCGGCCTCGCGCTGTGAGGCCGTACACTCGGCGCGAGCGGCCGTTGACCAGGGTCCGCGAGCTCCTGACGAGTCCCCCATCCTCGAGCCGCTGGAGGGCGGGGTAAATGGTCCCGTCGGCGAGGTCGAACGTGCCCCGGGTGCGGCCGCGGATCTCGGCGATGATGGCGTAGCCGTGCGCCGGATCGCGCTCGAGGGCCGCCAGCACCATGAGATCGAGATGCCCCTTGAGCGCCTCGCGAAACATACCTCGCATAACGTGATATCTCGTTATACGATGTATAGCAATCGAGATGGAACAGTCAAGCGGCGTGACGGCCCCGGAATCCTGCTCCGCCTCGAAGGTGGTGACGTCGTCGGAATGAAACGCTCCGGTCGGCCCGAAGATGTAACCCCGCCGCTACCGCGACCACGAGGTCGACCCCTGGACTGTCCCCGCTGCGGGGCCAGGATGAAAACTCTCGCCTTCATCACCGACCCCAAAGTCATTCGCCTGATTCTCGACCACCTCCACCAGAAAGCTTGTCCCCGAGCTCTTCCGCGGGGGGCTCCAACTTAGCCCCCCACCCTTCGGATCGACGCTAGAGCTTTGCCCCTCGCCTGTCGCCTCATATTCCATCACGAACAACTCCGTGGTTCCCCCGGATTGACCTGTTTCCTCGCCCGCGCCTTCCCTGGCCTCCCCTCAGGCTCGCTGCAGCGTCCCTTCCCCGGACTGCCCCGGTTCGAATTTCCTATCCTTATTTCCTATCCTTTTCTGTCACACTTCGGACGTTCGATCCGTCATTACTACATGGAGACGCTGACAGGACACGGTGACTGATGGCGACGGGTGAGTGGCTCGCAGATCAATTCGAAGAACACCGGGCGCATTTGCGCACGGTGGCGTATCGCATGCTCGGATCGGCGGGCGAAGCGGAGGATGCCGTCCAGGAAACCTGGATTCGGTTGAGCCGGACCGATGTGGGCGACGTCGCGAGTCTCCGACGCTGGCTGACGACCGTGGTTGCGCGCGTGTGCCTCGACATGATGCGAGCGCGGACGTCGCGACGCGAGGATCCACTGGACGTGCGTCTGCCCGATCCCGTCATCACTCGCGGTGAGTGGGAACCCGAGTCCGAAGCGATGCTCGCCGATTCGGTGGGCCTCGCGCTCCTCATCGTGCTGGACACGCTCGAGCCGGCCGAGCGGCTCGCCTTCGTGCTCCACGACGTCTTCGGCATGACGTTCGACGAGATAGCGCCGATCGTCGACCGCTCCCCGGTTGCGGCGCGCCAGCTCGCAAGCCGAGCGCGTCGCCGCGTCCAGAGCAAAGCCCCGAGCTCGGACCGCGATTTGCGAAAGCAGCGGCGCGTCGTCGACGCGTTCCTGGCTGCCGTCCGCGAAGGCAACTTCGAGCGTCTGTTCGCCCTGCTCGATCCCGATATCGTGCTGCGAGCCGATGGCGGTGCGCTGGCCGGCGCGTCACGGGTCGTGCGAGGCGCCAAGGCCGTCGCCGGACAAGCGGAGGCGTTCTCGAAGTTGGGTCTGTCCAATCAGATCGTCCTGGTGAATGGCAATGTCGGCCTCCTGGCGCGACGTCTTGACGGTCGCCTATTCTCCGTGATCGGCTTGACCATCACCAACGGAAGAATCGCCGAGATGAACATCCTCGCGGACCCGGATCGACTCAGCAGGCTCGATCTCTCGGCGATCGAAGGCTGAGCGGCATTACTCTCGGTTGGAAAAGATGGAGAAGGTACCCCTGTGAAAGGAGAGAAAAGAAGTGAGCAGGCGTGAGCAATACGCGCCGGGTGCGTTGGCCCTCTCGCCCAGCGGCCTGAGCGTTCCCCGCTCCAAAGGAATCGTCATCGGCTTCTGGATCGTCACCGCGCTCTTCTGCCTGCAGATAGGCTTCACCGCCTACGCGAAATTGCGCCTGCCGCAGGTGGCGGAGGCGTTCACCCACCTCGGCTTCCCCGACTACTTCCGGGTGGAGC
>Ga0105095_10001379_pt1 | contig 12765 bp, 13 predicted proteins | sample PPLLak2March2015_2_FD_79180 | JGI IMG/M metagenome (GOLD analysis project Ga0105095, IMG submission 79180) | Freshwater sediment microbial communities from Prairie Pothole Lake near Jamestown, North Dakota, USA - PPLs Lake P8 Core (3) Depth... | ecosystem: Environmental > Aquatic > Freshwater >... | reverse complement strand
CCCTTGCCTTCTCCCCCTTGTGATACAGCACGACTGGTTCGACCCCGTAGCGCCGGCGCAGACCGAATTTCCTGATGGTCTGCCCGGCCATCCCGGAGCGGGGTGGAACAACCGCTTCGGCAAATCCGGCGGTGGTTGTGTCATCCAGCGATTCGAGGCTTCTCGGTTTTGCCGTCGGGGTCAGACTGTACGCAGAAGCGAAGTCCCTTATATTGCCTTCATTGCCAAGGAGAGCTATCGTCTGACCAGACTCAAACCTGGTTTCGCGCCAGGGGGCATACTCTAGGGACTTGTCTCCAGCTATGGCCAGCATATGGAGACTGTGCCTGTCCCAGATGCCTGTTTCCTCAAGAGTCTTACCGACTATCGGACTACCCGCGTTTATGCTGTAATGCCGGATGTTTGAAGAAAGGTCCCAGGCTTCAACCAGCCTGGTCTGAAACAGGTCAAGGTCATCAACAGGCTTGTAGCGTGGCAGAACGAATCTGCCGAGGAAGAAGAAGAACGCCAAGCATGAAACCAGAAGAGCCAACCCCACCGGTGTCACGGCAAAAAGCCTGTATGGTTCGAGTGAAGACCCGATCAGGAAGTCATTCACCAACATCATGGGGCCCGAGCCGATCATGGTGAGGGTGCCACTCAAGATAATAGCGAAGCCTATGGGCATGATCAGACTGGAAACCGGCATCTTTCTCCGGCGAGCAATGTCCAGAATAGCAGGCAGAAAAAGGACCGCCGCTCCTATGTTCTGAATGAAACCGGACAACAGCCCTACCCCGGTCGACACCACCGCTACAATCCTGCGCTGGCTGTTGCCAGCGTACTTCAATGCCAGGCGCGCAAAACCTGCCATCACACCCGTTCGAGCGACGCCTCTTCCCAGGATCATCACTGCTATTATGGTGATGACTGCATTTGAGGAGAAGCCTGACAGTGCTTCCAGAGGCTCGAGAATGCGAGTCCACGCCAGCGCCAACATGCAAAGGATGGCGACGACGTCTATGCGCAGTTTGTCCACGATCAGCAGGATGGCGGTTACGACCAGGATGGACAGAACGATTATGACTTCGGTATCCATCAATCCACCTTGCCTGCCTTACCCTTTGTCCTGCTGCCTTTGCGACACTGCCGGCACGGATGGTACCAGCAACGGTGTCGCTCCTATGGTGATCCCACCGCCTGCGCTGACTCTTGGGGCAGCCGGTTCACCAGCGCAAGGTGGGCCTGCTCACTATTATAAGGCAGTCTCCGGGATTCGATCTTCTCCGGGGCACCTTTCAGGGACGGAAACCCGTCTTCGGGGAGCACAGGGTAGCAGGAAGCGAGATCGCCTCTTCTTCATGACGACCTGCCCTCAAAGATGATAACACCCACTGTTTGACAATCTCGGAGAGACATGAGGGTGGGTGTCATACCGGCTTGGCGAGGCTTTCTATAGGGCTGAGGGGCATCCTGCGAGTGAACCAAAGTTTTTCGCATTGCTGTTGTGTCACATCTGCAGATTCCTGCAGGTAGACATGAACACGGTCGGCAGGTCAGCGACAGCTGTTTCAGAGACTGTCGAGATCAGAACTTCTTTGTCTTGGGTTGCCGTTTGCTCAGGCCGAAAGACTCGCGGAAAGACGCTCTCCCTCGCCGTCTCCGGAACGACTGCGATAGCACCTGAAAACGGGGCTATTCCCCAAGCATCTGTTCCCAGCGACGCGTATTCCGCCGAAGGCCCCGGCCCTTAGTGACCTATGTGCTTTCCCGTTCTCCCGGATCGATGGCCGCTGCTCTGCTTCTCCAGTAGCGCATCCAGGACTTTCCGGGCCTCCAGGGGTACTTCAAGAGCCGGTGCCGGACCCTTCAAGGCATCCACGAGCGGCGAGAGCAATTTCCTCGATCCGGAGTGCGAGAAGTCTGACAGCACATGCCGAGCCCCATCCCGAAACCAAGGCGATTTGGAATGGCTGATCAGCCCATCCATGAGCGGTACAAGGGCACTGTTCCCGTGCTGAATCAAGCCTTTCGCTGCGAGATACCGGATGTCGAAGTCCTTGTCCCCCAGTGCCTCAACAAGAGCCTCGGTTGACTCAGGGCTGTGAATCTGCCCCAGGGCCTTCACTGCCTCCCAGCGCTGCCAGCCCCTGTAATCGCTCAGGACTCGAACCAAATGTGGGACAGCATCTTCTCCCATTGCCACGAATGCACCTCTAGCACGCTGGCAATGCTTCACGTCTTCACAAGTGAGATCGTCGATAAGCGAATCAATGTCCTCGGTACCGGTTCTTCTGTCTATCATGCCCATAACCTCTCCTCTTGACGTTCATCCTAGGTGATCGGGTCGGACGTCTGCCGCAATGACGTCCTAGTCCCTCGAGATCATTATATATCATCCCTTGTTCCAAACTGCACATTGGCACTTGCTTCCCGTGGCGTATGGCCGGTTACTCGTTCCTCACCGGTTTGAGTCATGGCCGAGCTGCCGGCTCCACGCCAAATCGGCATTGCCCGGCAGGTGTAGGTTTTTGCAAGTAGACATAAGTGGGCCATGGTGTACGATATCCAGAACTGCGAACTTCGTACTAGTCTTCAGTCTGTAATAGCGGTGCGGTTGGATTCCGAAACAGTCCACCATCTCGCTCAATAGGTAAGACTCATTCCATGATCTTCCCACTGCAGTATTGACGCGGGTTCGAGCCCCTCCGGGTGGGACCTGGCGTTACTGTAGACGGAACCAGATTCTTCGAACTGGCCTTCAGTCTGGCGTAGTCGGCTTCGCGTTGCGGTTGGAGGATGGTCTCTGCTTCTGATTGTGTCCAGGTCTCTTATGAAAGCCCCGCAAAGCGCACCTGAGAACGACAGGGAGACGCACAGAAGGAGGTACTCATTCTGTGGAATTCGACGAGGGTGACCGCCTGTCGTGGTAAAATCGCTTGGGGTTTCCTGAGGAACCTATGATTCCGTATAGCCGGTGGGTCGTAGTCACCGGATGTGGTTCAGGCTTTGGTCTGCTGACCGCTCAGCAACTGCTGGCCAAAGGCTATGGCGTCATTGCCGTTTGTCGGACTGAAGACGGATGCCAGCGCCTGCGCTCGACGGTCACGTCTTCTGCGCGTCTGCGTACAGTTCAATGTGACATCACCGTTCCCGGCGACCGCGATCGATTGCGGTCGGAACTGGCCGCTTGTCACCGTGGGGACCTTTGGGCACTTGTGAACAACGCCGGCACTGTGATTCCGGGCTATACGGACTACTTGACCGACGCCGATTTCCGAAACGTAATGGAGGTCAACTTCTTCGGTGCGGTCAACGTCACCCGGCTCTGCCTACTGAGGCTGAAGGAATCCCGGGGAAGGATTGTCAACGTCAGTTCAACGTGTGGTTTGGTCGCGCTTCCGGGCAACGGGCCCTATAATGCCTCGAAATTCGCCTTGCGCGCCTTTTCAGATACGCTGCGGCGGGAATTGAGCGCTTGGGGGATCAGAGTAGCTCTCGTAGCCCCCGGAGTAATGCGCACGCCGATCAATCAGAAATACCTGGACGTGCTCCAGGGAAAGCTCCAACAGGCACCCGAAGACGTACGGCATGCCTATGGAGAAGCGTATCAGCGAAGAGTATTCTCGATGACGTCCACCGGAATGACAAGAATGGCGCAGGACCCCCAGGTTGCCGTCAATGCCATTGTGCATGCGGTGACTTCGCGTCGCCCGAAGGAGCTGTACTTGCCCGGGTGGGACGCCGGCTTCTTCAACTTCCTGCACAAAAGCCCGACCTGGTTCAGCGACAGGTTTGTGAAGATGGATTGGGGAGATGAACCGGCAGCTATGCGTCAGAGAGGAACTAGGGTGATCGAGTTTTCTCAACTGTGTGAGGCGGATCAGGCCACCACATGGGCCAGATTCCTGGATGTACTCTGGAAACGAGGTGCGGGACTCACACCCAGGATGGTACTCGAGGAGGAAGGAGACGCGACCGGGAATGGTTGTACCCGCTGGATTCCGCTTTTCGGGAAGGCCGGCATCCGTGAAGGCATCACGGCCACGGACTGTCCCTATCGACTCTACTATCGGGTGAAGAACCCATCCTGGAGGACATTTCCCGTAGATTACCATCAGGGATGGGTGAGCTTTGTGCCTTGGACTGACACTACAACGCAAGTGGTATGGACTATCGAGCTGACTCCCAAACGAGGTATGACAGGCCTCGTGCTTGGAATCATCCGGTTCGTCATCCCCCGATATCTAAGAGTGCTTGCCAGAGAATGCCAAAGGGGTTAGTGGCCGGCGAAGCCAAGGGCGTCTTGATGAGGGGATGACTGAGGAGCCAGTCGGCTTCGATCACGCCAGAAGGCCGCCTGGCATCGCCTCCACCTGATCGCTTTCGGCACGTCTAATTCAGCCTCTGGATTTCGCCGTGGCGTGATAACCAACTGGCTACTGACTCCTGTGTGGCATGCATCTATGTCCATTCCTTGGGTTCCAGGAGCGTCGTCGGGCGAGGACAGCGAGATAAACACCCTACGGCAGCAATACCTGTCGCTCAGCGCCTCGGAGTCTATTGAGAAAACCCTGAGAAATCATGTTCAAGCCCATCTTCAGCAGACTTCTGTCAAGGTACTCCTGAAGCATATCATTGGTCTTGAAAGTGGATATCCCGCGTTGTTGGTTCCTTCTGGTCTGGTCTACAACTCTATTCATCAATCGGGAATAGACCTCTATGACCGGTTGCTTATTCCTTCGCGCCAAGTCGATAGCCTTTGCAGCAAGCCTTCCGCTCAGTGCGGCAGCATCCATACCTACTCCCCTGGTAAGGTCAATAAGACCCGCTGCATCACCCACCATGAGGAAATTCCTTTCGCCCAGCCAAATCCTATCTCTGTCGCCAAATGAAATGCTGCTGCTGTATCCTTCTTTCTTCACTATCTCTACGTTCCTGAGATGGAATTCCTGCTTAACGTGGTCGAAGAAATTCTCCAAGTGCATGTGTATGTCCCGATCGTAGCCAGTTCCAATCACCCAGTAGTCCTTTCCGTCATTCAGGGTCTTGTTGTAGACCCAGGCAAACATCATGTTGTTGAACTCGATATTCCAGAACTGGTAGAGCTTGTCATGTTCAAGTTCACCATCAGCGGTGAAGTAGTAGTTCAGCGTCGCACCGGAACTGCCTTCCTGAAAACCGCTTTCCTTCCTAATCATGCGTCTTATTGCCGGTCTCATCCCAGTTGCGTCTATGAGATAGTCGGCCTTTTCTTCCTCGATGCCCCGGTCAGTCTCCAGACGAACAATAATCCCGTTCTCGGCCTCATCAAAACCTACGAATTTGCAGCCGTCTCTGAACTCCGCTCCATATTCCTCAGCAAGTCTACACAGCCATTCGTCGAATGTGTCCCTCATGAAATTGAGCATTCGAAATCTCGATGACACTACCTTCCCATTAGGGAAATGCATTTCAACCTTGGTCAGTTCATGGTTGCAGAGCCTTTCGCCTGGTATTCTGTCGCCTATTATCTTCTCGAAGTAGGGGAACTGAATCCCTGAACACGGCTTCTCGCGGGGCACCTTCGCTTTCTCAACAAGCAGGGTCTTGAGACCTCGCTTAGCGCAGAATTTGGCTGCAACCGGGCCTGCCACAGCTCCACCCACTATGATTACGTCATATTGCTTCATTAACGATTCCCCGCATTATCTCTGGTGATTGTGCGACTCCGCGCCACAGCTGTCAAGGTAAGCTGATTTGACCCTGATATCGCAAGCACGTACGCTTCTTCCCCTGTGTCGATGCGGGGCAGCAGACTTTTGCAAGTAGACATAAAGTGGTGGGCCATGGTGTACGATATCAAGAACTCCGAACTTCGGATTGGCTTTCAGTCTGTGAGATCGACAGGGTAAGAATCGAGGCTGGGGAACCTTACCCCCAAAATGGTCCGATCTTGCGAGGCGTTTCAATCCACGCCCCCGTCGTGGGGGCGACGAATCTCACTGACTGATGACTACCGAGTTCCCCCTGGAGAACTTGGAAGTGGTAGAATTGCCCGAGCACACCCTGCATCAGTCACCCGAGAGGTGACACATGAACCCGTGGACAAGGGAGAGGACACCATGACAATCTGGAAGGATGGAAAGACGGCCCAGCAGGTGGCCGATGACGTCCTGCGGAACTACCTGATTCGATGCCATCGGACCGTCAGCCATGACTACCCTGAGATTTCAAATATGGCTCCCACAAACGCCGCCGACTATCTCATGCACCTCCGGAACACTGGCAGGATTCGCATCAAGCTCTTCAACAAGACGCCCGACCTGATCGGTTGTCGGATTGAAGAGGTAGACCAGGCAAGCAAGTGATACTGCCGATTGCAGAAAGGGGTGCTCGGTCAGAGAGAAAATGGGAAGATTACCGTCCGAGGCCGACCCGTACCTAGAGAAGCTCGATGAGCACTGGGGTGCCATAGTCGTCATGTATCGCGCGTTTCAGGAACGCGAGCCGGTGATCGAATTCGACGTCGCGAGCGGCAAGGTACTAGTTTTCTCCGCCAGAGAGTACATTGAAGAGCTCACCGATCGGACCCGGGAACGGACGAGGAAACAGTATCGGAAGACCCTTGACGAAGGCAGCGTCATGGTGTTTGTCAGGGACGAGGCCAAACAAGTGCTGATGTCGTACGTTATCCCACTAGCGTGAGGGGAAAGGAGACACCGCCGCGGCCGATGCCATCCTGGACCGCTTCCTGCACTCCTGCGTCACTGTTGCGTCACAGTTGCAAACTTTTGCAGGTAGACATAAGTGGGCCATGGTGTACGATACACAGAACTCGACCCTTCGAACTGGCCTTCGCTCTGTGATGCCGATAGGGTTTGAGTCCCTCCGGCTGGAGCCAGCAGGACCGCAGGCGAAACCAGAGCCTTCGAAATGGCATTTGGTCTGGCTGTAATCTCAGTTGCTCAGCTATGTCTGGACAGGTCGATTCCGTGAAACCCTGATAGTCCAATCTGGTTCAGACCGCCGCACATGAGCCTTGGAATGTCGAAGCTTGTCCAGCGAGCGGCTTGGGGAAGCGCTCGCAATGACAGCTCACGCGAAGAGGGGGGACAGTTGGGAGAAGCGATGGCCAGAACGGATCAGAGGAGGAGCTCCATGCGTTTTTGGTCTGGCACGTGTATGGCAGAACCTGTCACGTGCCCCTTTCTCTCTTCAACAACCCGGAACCCCAGCCGTTCGTAGAGAAGCTGAGCTCGCTGGTTGGTGACGGCCACGTCCAGGACGCAACGGCGAAAACCATTCACACGGGCGATGTTGATTTGCCTTGACAGCAGAGCTGTGCCGATCCCCCTTCCCCGCATATCCTCGCTCACACCGAGCTTCTGGATGAACACCGCATCTTTCTCGGGCGGAGGTTCCAGCTTCTGCAGTTGAGTTCCTCTTCTCATGACAGTCCAGCACTTTGGTAGGCCGTAGAACCTCAGTATTTGCCAGGCAATCTTAACCTCGTTGACCGTGTTGAAAGCTGCGCCGCCGAGGAACGAACCGATGCCAACAAGCCGCCCATCTACAAGCGCGACGCGGTAGCTCCCGTAGCTCTCTGTGCTTGATCCAGTTACGAAAGAAAACTTGATGTAGTCTAGGCCGGTGTGCCCCCCGACGGCGAAGGCACAGTCATACTCGTGTGATCCGGAACTGTAGATCAGCGGGATGGCTGGTTCCACGTCTGATGGCATGGCGGTGCGAAATTCGATGTTCATGAACCGAGCGTTCTGGGGTCCAGTCTCGCTGGCATCGACTGCGGCTGCATTACACGACCTGCAAATGCAGATTCTATCACCTTGGGCTTAGCTTGGATACAGGGGGATTGACTTGAAGTTCTGCGAGGCGCGGGTGAGCGGTAACGGACTTGGACCGATGACCATCTGTATTCAGGACAGGTGGTCTGGGGCCGATGCTTCGATGGGCTGACGGGGAAGGGGATTTGCGGACGGCCTGCAGACTTTTGCAAGTAGACATAAGTGGGCCATGGTGTACGATATACAGAACCGCGAGCTTTCAACTGGCGTTCGCCCTTTGATGCTGGCAAGGCTCCACCTCAGCTTGGATACAGAGAGGGGTGGACATCTTTTCCCACCCAGCATGCCAACGGGACTGCGAAGCTAACGTTCCAATTACTCTATAGTATTTGGAAGTAGCATCAGCCCCCTGTGACCATCTGGGGCTGATGGGGTAGGCCGGGGAATCTTGGAGTTCTACGAGATCCTGGTGGGGGTTGACCGACGTAGGGCGTCTACAGACGATAGGCGACGCGACACCACGAGTGGCATCGTCGCCCTGCTCAACTTCACTCCCTTGGGAACCCCTTCGAATAGCACCGAACAGGAATGTTGTTTTGGACGGCAGCAGTGCACCTGTTGCAGGAAACGCAGGTGGCAACACTCGTCCTTCCTTCTTTGATTCGCCTCACCAAGGTGGGTTCTCTGATGAACGGACGACTCATGGATATGAAATCCGCATATCCTTTCTCCAGTATCTCCTCCATGTCAGATGCTCTGCGCAGTCCGCCCACGAGGAACACCGGCACCTGCCCAACAGCAGGTTTGATCATCTTTGCTGCTTCAAGATTGTATGCCCCTTGCAGATCGTACCTGCCAACCATGCGGCTCAGGACAAGCCTTCCAAAAGGCTTCTCCCACCAGGGAAAGGCTTTCACAAGCTCGCGAACAGGTACTTCGCCTCTGAACACGTTGAATGTGGAATACAGTGTTGTGCCGCAACTCAATTCCAACCCGTCGATTCCCAGTTCAGCCAGCCACGTGGCGTATGTTGTGGCTAGAGGAAGTGTCACTCCTTCCTGTGGGGTGTGGTCATGAGTGTTGAGCTTCACCAGGATGGGCATTCCCTCTGGCAATACTCTCCTTGTTTCCAAGACGATCTCCCTCAGGAAGCGAAAGCGATTCTCATCCGAACCACCCCAGCCATCGGTCCTTCTATTGAAGAATGGCGATAGGAATTGGTTGACCAGGTAGCCATGAGCCGCGTGTATTTGAACTCCGTCTGCACCGGCCTCGACTGCACGACTGGCGGCTTTCCCAAAAGCTTGAATGACTTCCCTGATCTGCTCTTCCGTCATCCTCTTCGGTTTCACGAAATTGACAGGGTCTCTGCCTTTGTCTGAAGGGCTAACAGGAGTCTGTCCAACAACCTCCTTGTTGGTTTGCCTCCCTGCGTGATGCAGTTGAAACACCATCTTGCCGCCTTCTTGATGTACCGTCTCAACGAGGCTGCTCAAACCGGGAATCATCTCGTGGTCATGAATGCCAAGTTGATACTTGTATCCACGTCCTAGAGGGTGGACACTGAGCATCCCTGATATGATCAAACCGACATCGCCTCTGGCCAGATTTCGGTACGTCTTCAAGATGCCATCGGTAACCTCACCAGTTTCAGTAGCCAGGACTTCATACGTCGCAGAGCGGACAAAGCGATTCTTGACCTGCAAGTTGGCCAACCGAGCCGGTTTGAACAGGGCACTGTAACTCAGTCCTTCCTTTTCCACGACAGCACCTCCTCCAAAGACTGGGGCAGTGAGTTCGGCGACAATCTCTTGCGAGATTATACCAGTCCAACCTCAGCTTGGATACGGGGCGTGGGGGCAGCTTCGTGACTACCGATAATGGTGGTTATCGCAGGCTGTTCTGCTGCACTCTTGTTAAACTGGTGGCTATGTGGTATATCAAGGCAAAACAGCTGCGGAGCGTTGGATGGGAATGCGCCCGTATACGAAGAATGGCACCGGGGAAGTATTCCAAGAGGGGAAGAGTATTGCCCAGGTAACCTACTCCATCAACAACTGGCGGCGCCCTGACCATGTTCCTCGATCCATTGCTGGGAAGATCGAAGTCCCGACCGACTTGTCGCTATCTCTCATAAGAGCTTGGCGGGATGAGAGACCACTGATCCTCCATATGAACGATCTTGAACCAAGCATTAGCATTCGTCTTTCAATGTGGGATACCTGGAGAACATTCACCCGATTCCGTATTGAAGGAAAGACCACATAATCCCCCTTTGAGTCCGAGCCGAGGTTGGCCTAGTTGCCTTGACGCCTTCTGACCCAGTGCCTTGGCCACACGGTTGTACAAAACAGGAAGCCACCCCGAAGGTTCGAGTTCTATCCTTCTTCCGCTATACCCGTGTAGCCGGACTCGGACCACGTCGACCTTCAGTATGTAGGACAGGCGGTTTGGGACCGACGCTTGGATGGGCTGCCAGGGAGAAGGGGGATTGCGGATAATCTGCAAACTTTTGCAAGTAGACATAAGTGGGCGACTCTGGATTCGAACCAGAGACCCCAGTCTTATCAGGACTGTGCTCTAACCAGCTGAGCTAGTCGCCCTCAATCGCAGACTCTGGTGGCTGCTGGAACGTGGTCTACTGGTGGCAAAAACAGACCTTAACCGCTGGATAGTGGAAGGGAGGAGGGGTAATTGTCACTATAGGCTCCCCCGAAGGGGATCGACCTAGGAGTCTGAACTCCCTAGAAAGGAGGTGATCCAGCCGCACCTTCCGGTACAGCTACCTTGTTACGACTTCGTCCCAATTACTAACCCCACCCTCGGCGACTGCCTCTCTTGCGAGTTGGCGCATCGACTTCAGGTGTTGCCAGCTTTCATGACGTGACGGGCGGTGTGTACAAGGCCCGAGAACGTATTCACCGCAGTATGCTGACCTGCGGTTACTAGCAACTCCAACTTCATGCAGGCGGGTTTCAGCCTGCAATCTGAACTGGGGGTGGCTTTCTGGGATTAGCTCCGGATCGCTCTTTAGCTGCCCTTTGTACCACCCATTGTAGCGTGTGTGTAGCCCAAGGCATAAAGGCCATGCTGACTTGACGTCATCCCCACCTTCCTCCCAGAATTCCTGGGCAGTCTCCTGTGAGAAATCAACACAGAACAGGGGTTGCGCTCGTTATGGGACTTAACCCAACACCTCACGGCACGAGCTGACGACAGCCATGTAGCACCTGTGCTAGCTCCTACCCGAAGGCAGGTCGTCGCCCTTTCGGGTTTCTACTACTAGCATGTCAAGCCTTGGTAAGGTTCTTCGTGTTGCATCGAATTAAACCACACGCTCCGCTGCTTGTGCGGGCCCCCGTCAATTCCTTTGAGTTTTAGTCTTGCGACCGTAGTTCCCAGGCGGGATACTTAAAGCGTTAGCTTCGGCACGGAGGGGGTCGATACCCCCCATACCAAGTATCCACCGTTTAGGGCGTGGACTACGCGGGTATCTAATCCGCTTCGCTCCCCACGCTTTCGCGCCTCAGCGTCAGGAACACCCCAGAAAGCCGCCTTCGCCACTGGTGTTCCTCGCGATATCTACACATTTCACCGCTACACCGCGAGTTCCACTTTCCTCTGGTGCCCTCAAGCTCTCCAGTATTGACAGGCGAATCCCAGTTGAGCCGGAACCTTTCACTGCCAACTTAAAAAGCCGCCTACACGCGCTTTACGCCCAGTAAATCCGGATAACGCTCGCCTCCTACGTATTACCGCGGCTGCTGGCACGTAGTTAGCCGAGGCTTATTCACTGGTTACCGTCCTTACTCTTCACCAATAAAAGAGGTTTACGACCCGAAGGCCTTCATCCCTCACGCGGCGTCGCTGCGTCAGACTTTCGTCCATTGCGCAATATCCCTTGCTGCTGCCTCCCGTAGGAGTTGGGGCCGTATCTCAGTCCCCATCTGGCTGACCATCCTCTCAGACCAGCTACCCGTCTTCGGTTTGGTAGGCCGTTACCCTGCCAACTGCCTGATGGGACAAAGGCCCATCCCCCAGCGCCCGAGAGCTTTCATCATCACACTCGCGTGTGAGGACGACATGCGGTATTGGCTCCGATTTCTCGGAGATATTCCCCACTGGGGGGTAGGTTACCTTCGTATTACTCAGCCGTTCGCCACTGCACTCCAACCGAAATCAGAGTACCGTTCGACTTGCATGCATTAGGCACGCCGCCAGCGTTCATCCTGAGCTAGGATCAAACCCTCCAAAACTTCCTTCCACTATCCAGTTGTTAAGGTCCTATTGGTACATGGTAAAGGTAGCACATGGCTTCGTTCAATGTCAAGTATTGCGTGTTGCCATCCCGCACGATATCATACTGCCAGGGCATCCGGTCTCTCCCTCCCGTCTCTCCGGGTTGACCCTTCAAATTGATCGTCGGGAGAAGGCAATGCCAGCTAATCTGCCACCCCAGTACTTCGAAGCCGAGAAGCGCTACAGGGGGGCCAAGACTCCCCAGGACAAGATCAAGGCTCTAGAAGAGATGTTTGCCCTCATGCCCAAGCACAAGGGGACCGACCGGCTGCGGGCTGAGTTGAGAACCAAGATTGCCAAGTTCTACGAAGAGGCCGAGAAGCGGCCGTTCGTGGCCAAGAAGGGAAGCCAGCTCTACTACGTCCGAAAGGAAGGGGCCGGACAGGTCGCTCTGATCGGACTGCCGAACGTCGGCAAGTCGCAACTGGTCTCGGCGCTGACTCAAGCGGCTCCTCAGGTGGGCGACTATCTTTTCACTACTCAACTGCCCACTCCGGGCATGATGGAGTACGAGAACGTCCAGATACAGTTGGTAGACCTGCCGGCCATTACGGCCCCCGAAGTAAGCTCCTGGCTGCCCAACATCGTGAAGAACGCCGATCTGCTCTTGATCATGGTCGATGTGACTCAGGACCCGGTGGCTCAGTTGGAGAGCATCATCGAGTGGCTGGCGAAGCACAGAATGGCAGCATCAAATGAACTG
>Ga0105095_10001378_pt1 | contig 12767 bp, 11 predicted proteins | sample PPLLak2March2015_2_FD_79180 | JGI IMG/M metagenome (GOLD analysis project Ga0105095, IMG submission 79180) | Freshwater sediment microbial communities from Prairie Pothole Lake near Jamestown, North Dakota, USA - PPLs Lake P8 Core (3) Depth... | ecosystem: Environmental > Aquatic > Freshwater >... | reverse complement strand
TTCGATCCCCAGACCTCGGGCGGCCTCCTGTTCGGCCTGCCGCCGGCGAGAGTCGACGAGGCGCTCGCCCGGCTGGATCAGGCGGCGGTCATCGGGGAAGTGCGGCCTCTACGCGAGGACGGGATGCTGCTTGAAATCGGGGCTCACTGGATCTCGAAGAGTGTCGGGTCGACGGCCCGAAGCCGCTGACGAGAGCATCCTCCGCGCGAACCGCGCCCGTTGCCGGATCGAAGAAGCGACAGCTCACGAGCTCTGTGTCCGCGAGCGCGAAGCGATCGACGGAACCGGAAAGGAGGACGGTGCCGGAGGCGGCGCGAGAGTCTTTGCTCCTTAGCTCGATCTCGACGGCCACGGTTCTCTCGGAGAAGTTCGCGATCTCAAGCGTCCCTCCGGCGACGTTGCAGAACGTCTCCCCGTGGATGCGATACAGAGTCCCGCCGAGGTCGGCGACGTAGAGCTCGCCCTGCTCGTCCTCGCCGAAGGTCGATATCGAAAGCTCGGAGTCGAGGAGCTCGGTCGAGGTCCAGGCTCCTGTCTCCGCGTTCTCGGTTCCGCCCCAGATGCGGCCCGAGCAGAAGTCTCCGAAGAAATAGGTCCCGAAGTGCTCCGGCATCTCGGCGCCCCGGTAGCGATAGCCTCCGGTGATCGAGCATCCGAGAGAATGAGAGTACTCGAGGATGGGCGGAACGAGCGATCCGTCGCTGCAGTTGCTCCCGGGGTTGAAGCAGTGCGTCCCTTCCATGCGGCGCCAGCCGTAGTTCCGGCCGCCTCCGCTCGAGCCGTTGATGGAAGGCTCGAAGCTCACCTCCTCATAGGCGTTTTGTCCGACGTCGGCGATGAAGAGGTCTCCGGTAAGGCGATCGAACGAGAAGCGCCAGGGGTTTCGCAGTCCGAGCGCCCAGATTTCGTCCCGCACCGCGGGATCGGAGGCGAAGGGGTTGTCGAGCGGAACGGCGTAGGGAAGCCCCTGGTCGACGTCGACGCGGAGGACCTTTCCCAGGAGAGAGCTCCCGCTCTGGGCGCGGTTTCCGGGATCTCCCGCGGAGCCTCCGTCGCCGAGCCCGATCCAGAGCTTCCCATCGGGACCGAACGCGAGCTGCCCCCCGTTGTGGTTCGCGTAGGGCTGATCGACCGAGAGGAGAGCTACGGCGGAGGCCGGGTCGGCGACGTTGCCGTCGGCCGAGACCGTGAACCGCAGGATCTGGGTATCCCCGGTGAGGTCGGTGAGGTTGACGAAGAAGAACCCGTTGGTCTCGTAGTCTGGATGGAACGCGAGCCCGAGAAGTCCCTGCTCGCTTCCCGAAGAGACCCTGTCGGAGAGATCGAGGAACGAACCGGGGAGAAGCCGGGCCCCGTCGAAGATCAGAATCTGGCCTCCCTGCTGCACGATGAACAGGCGTCCGCTCCCGTCTCCCGCGTGGGCGACGACGACCGGCCGTTCGAGCCCCTCGACCACGGGCCGAAGGTTCACGGGAGCGGCGATTGCGGCGAGCAGCGTGAAAGCGGCGACGAACATCGTCATGCCCCGAGAATCGCCCAGGCGTGGGAGGGATTCAAGAGATAATCGAAGTGTGAGGTAGAGCACACTCCCGGTTCTCGAAGAGGCTGATTCCGAGCTTTCGGCCGGGAGCTGTCCGTCACCGCCGCGGAGTGGGAGCTCCTGGAACGGGAGATCGCCCGGCAGGGCCGGAAATGGGCGTCGCTTCGCACCGATGGCGCCTGCCCGTTTCTCTCCTCCGACGACCGGTGCCCCGTATACTCCGTCCGTCCCCTTGGCTGCCGCACGTTCTACTGTCGGCTCGCCTCGGGCCGTCGCCCATCCCCCGCTTCACTCCCCTGATCCGCGAGCTCGAGGATCGTTCTGGAAAACGGGGTCACCCACTGCGCTCCTGGGTCCGGTTGAAAGCCAAACGCGCGCGCTGATACCTTGCGGGGCATGCGCTCGCACGTGTCGTTCGCCGTCCTGACGCTCCTGGCGACGGTGGCCCGGGCACAACAGTCGAGTCTCATCGAGGACGAGGTTCTCGAGGCGATCATCGCCGAAACCTCCGGTGCTCTGGCGCTTTCCCATGGCCGAACTCTCCTCTCGTACTCCGGCTTCGCTCCCTCTCTCGGCTCCGAGCAGACCGCCGACTACATCGCCGCCAGGGCCAGCGAGTTCGGCCTCGAGTACGTCCGCATCGAAGAGTTTCCCTCCGATGGCCAGAGGTTCTTCTGGGCCTTTCGAACCGAGCCCTGGTGGGAGGCGAAGAAAGGAGAGCTCGTTCTTCTCCACCCAAAGACGGGCGAAACAGAGGAGCGTCTCGCGAGCTTCGGCGTCCATCGAATCGTGCTCGGGCGTTTCAGCCGGAGCGCGTCGATCGAAGCGCAGCTCGTGGATGTCGGATCGGGTGTACGGCCCGAGGATTATGAAGGGAAGGATCTCCGCGGCAAGATCGCCCTCGCTTCCGGCCCCGCGGGAGCTGTGCACGCGCGCGCCGTCTGGGAGCATGAAGCTTCCGGTGTGGTCGTTTATCGCACGGCGGACCACGTGGAGAGGCCGCACCTCATCGGCTCGGCCGTCATCGAGCCCTTTCTCGGCCCGAGAGGTGAGCCGCCCGCGTTCCTTTTTTCACTTTCCCATCGGATGGGCAGGGCGCTCTCCGAGCGGCTCCGTGCGGGAGAAACGCTGAAGGTCCGCGCCGAGGTGGAAGCGGAGACCAGGGCGGGACACTACTCCATGGTGCAGGCGGTTCTGAGGGGAACCGAGCCCGAGCTCCCCGAGGTCTGGGTCCAGGCCCACACGAACTACCGCAACACCGGGGGAGGGAACAACCTCACGGGACTGGGGGCGACGCTCGATCTCGCCCGGTCGCTCTCGTCGCTCGTGTCCACGGGAAGGCTACCTCGTCCCCGGCGGTCGATCCGGTTCACCTGGGGACCGGAGCATATGGCCATCATCTATTACCTGCACCAGAACCCGGCGGCGGCGTCCCGCATCCTCGCCTATCTGAACCTCGACATGGTCGGGGACGACCTGGCGCTGAGCGAGTCCGTGCTCCGGCTCTATCGCACACCGGACTCGCTCCCGTCCTTCATCAACGACGTTGTCGAGGAGATGTTCGACGTGGTGGGGAAGGGGAACTCGATCTCCATCCGGCACGGCGGCCTGCTGGGCTTCGGGACCACGTTCCCGCTCCCAATCGTCGAGGAATCGGGAAGCCGCGACCCCTTCTACTACTACATCGAGCCGTTCTGGGGGCCGAGCGATCACGAGGACATCGCGGAAGCTAGCCTCGGAATCCACGCCGTACTGCTAAATACCTGGCCCGACCCCTACATCGGCACCCAGGAGGACACTCTCGAGCGCGCCGACGCGACCCAGATGAAGCGCGCCGAGGTCATCGCCGGCGCCTCGGCGTACGTTCTCGCGACCGCCTCCGACGACGACGTGCCCGCGCTCGCCCAGAACGCGCTCGCGAAAGCCCGGGCCCGGCTCGCTTCGGAGGAGCGCCGGGCGATGGACGCCTCGGATCTGGCGATCGAGATCGTACGCGAGGCATACGGACGGGAAGTGAAGGCGATCGAGACCTTGAGTGCCTTCGCTCCCGTAGACGCGCGGAAGGCCTACGTCCGCGAGAGGGCGGCCGAGCTCGCAGCCGAGCTTCCCCGGGCGCTCGCCCGGCTGGAAAGCCACGGGGCGAGGGCGACTCTCCCGTCGGCTTCCGCGAACGCGAAGCTGGTGCCGACGCGGACGTCTCTGGTGCGGGGTCCCGTGAACTTCTTCCGGCCGGAGTACGGCCGCGACTGGATGATCGAGAAGACGGGAGACCCCGCATTCGTCGACAAGGTCCGTCTCGCCCGGCGGGGACACTATTACCTCTACGAGACCCTCAACTTCGCCGACGGCAAGAGAACCCTCGAGGAGATTCGCGACGCGATCGGAGCGGAGTACGGCCCCGCTCCCCTCGAGGAGATCGAGGAGTACTTCCGGCTCCTGGAACGAGTCGGTGTGGTTACGTTCGTCTCGCGGTAGTCATTTCGAGTCGTGCGGCCGGCTGCGCGATGAGAGACGGGCGAAGACGTTCGCAACGACCCGATCGCATCGGGAGAGGTGGAACGCAAAAAGCTCCGGAGCGTGGCGGCCGATGCGGCGGTGGATGTCCTTTCGGAGGGCGATTTTTGCCCGATGAAACCGCGCTTTTACGTTGTCGGACGAGATCCCGACACACTGCGCCACCTCGTCGGTGGTCATCCCCTCGAGCTGTCTCAGGACGAACACCAGGCGATGCGGCGCGGGAATCGAGTCGATGGCCTCGGCGAGGATCCCTCCGAGCTCCCGCCGACTGAGCTCGTCTTCCGGCGTCTGCGGAGTCGGTGATCCATTTCTCGGGTCTTCGTTCATGGTCTCGTCCCATTCGACGAACCGGCCGTTGAGCCGCAGGCGCGCGAGCGCCTCGTGCACCGCGATTCGGCTGATCCAGGTCTTGAAAGAAGCCCGGCCCTCGAACTGCTTGAGGTGAACGTAGGCCTGGACGTAGGCGTCCTGCATCACGTCTTCCGCCTCCGTCTCGTTGCGGAGGATCGACCGGGCGATGCGATAGAGGCGCTGGTTGTGACGCCGGATCAGGACTTCGTAGAGGTCGCCTTCCCCCTCCAGCACCCGCCTGACGATGGTCTCATCGCTCAGCTCCGGGCGCTCGACGCGCCTGCTCGGCGCGTCCGCAATAGTCACGCTCGCCCCCCAGAGCAGGAACCCGTCAAAGGCTCTTCAGGAATTCGACGAGGTCGACCTTTTCCGCCGGTGTCAGGCCGAGACCGAAATGCCCGTTATAGTGATCGACCACTTCCGCTAGCGTCGGAAAGCGGCCGTCGTGATAGAAGCCTCCCTTGGCATGGCTCCAAAGGCCTTTGAGAGGCGCCGTCCGATAGCGCTCGTCGGGCGATCGCAGGGCCTGGAAGTCATCGATTCCGATCTCGGCCGCGGTATGCAGGTTCCAGCCGGGCTCGGTGTAGAGGGGTGGAACGTGGCATCGAGCGCAGTCGGCCTTCCCCGAAAACAGATCGGCCCCTCGCGCGGCCGCAATGCGGTCGAAGCTCCCCCGGGGCGCCCTGGGAGCGGGGATTGCGAGCTGATAGAAGTGAAGAGCGCCGAGCTTGGGCGTGATCAGGTCCTCGTCGTTGCGTACGTTGCCGAATCCATTCGCGGCCGCGACGGGGAATTTTGCGGCGTCCTCCAGGCGGGGGTCATAGAAGGTCCCCTTTCCGTGCATCTCCAGGTTCGCGACGAAGGCGTTCCAGTGCGTCACCGATCCCCATCCCGTCCAGGTGTGGAGGTTGACCCCGGCGAGCCCGAAGGCCGGAGGGATGAGGGTGGCTGCCGTCTTGCCGTCCGGTCTGAACGGCTTCCCGTCGAGCGCGAGCTCCGCATCGAATTTTCCCGGGCCCCAGCTGTTCAGGACACTTCGTACCGTTGCGTCATCGACCCCGAGGAGATCCGTGAAGAACGACAGGTCGGGCGCCAGCGCCACGATAGCGCCCACGTTCAGATCGCGGTTCGCCCATCCGTCGAGGCGGCGGCCGAAGCCGGGGGCGAAGGAATCGTCGACGGTGGAGTGGCAGAGAGCGCATTGGATTCCCACGGACGTCAGCCGGTCGCTCCGGCCGAAGAACCCTCTCACCCCGAGGACGGCATTGAGCCTCAGCAGCGCGAGCGTCGTGCCCGGGTCGTCGAGATTCACCTGCCCTTTCTCCAGACTCTTGACGAGCGTTCGGGGAAGGGCCTCGACGTCCACTTTGAGGCCCACGGAGAGGGCGGTCTTCGGGCTCACGCCCGGACCCACTCCGCCGCGGTCGGCCCCGGCGAAGGCTTCGTGGAGCCGCAGTCTTCCACCCCAGAAATCCTCGTCCCCGAAGGTGTCGTACCGGAAGGTTCTCTTCCCTTCGTTGAAGAGGGCGCGGGCGTTTTCTTGGATTCGATCGTCGAAATCCTCACTCCGATGGGTCGCGGAGGCCGATTGCGATCCGGGGATGGCGAAGGCGAGCGCCGCCGCGGCCGTGACCAACCCGGCAATTTTTACCAGGACTCCCGTCGTACTTTGAAGTTTCATGACTACCTCCTCTCGATAGAATAGAGAGGTGAGAGCTCGAAACGTGACAAGGGTCTCATCTCAGCGGTCACGACAGAACCGGGCGAATCCCCTAAGGGCCAAGGTGGAGATACCCGAGGAGGTGACGCTGCTTACACCTCGGCGACTCCGCTGCGTTTGCGCCCGACGGGAGTTAGAATCTCGGCGTGCTGAGCGTCATCGGCCACTACCGCATCCTGGAAAAGCTGGGCGCGGGGGGAATGGGCGAGGTCCATCTCGGCGAGTCCGGCGGATTCCTGAGAGGTTTCTGAAACCATGCGGCAGGACAAGAACGAAGGACTCGAGGCCGAGCCCCATCGGGCCCACCCGTGGCACGGGGTCGATCCCGGCCCCGGGCTCCCCGCGGTGGTGACCGCCTACATCGAGATCGTTCCTACGGACACCGTCAAGTACGAGGTGGACAAGGTCTCCGGCATTCTGCGGATGGATCGCCCTCAGCAGTACAGCAACGTGTGTCCCAGCCTCTATGGGTTCATCCCTCGCACGCTCTGCGATGAGCGGGTCGCGGCCCTCTCCCGCGAGCGGACCGGGCGGGAGAACCTCATCGGAGACGGCGACCCGATGGACATCTGCGTGCTGACGGAAAAGACCGTGGCCCACGGAGACATCCTGGTGCCGGCGATCCCCATCGGCGGCCTGCGCATGATCGACGCGGAGGAGGCGGACGACAAGATCGTCGCCGTGCTCCAGGGAGACGCGGCGTTCGGAGCGCTGACCGATCTCTCGCAGGTTCCCGCGGCGCTGGTCACACGGCTTCAGCACTACTTCCTGACCTACAAGATGTCGCCGGATCGCGCGGACCGCATCGTTGAAATCACTGAAAGCTACGGCCGCGACGAGGCCCACGAAGCCATCCGCCGGAGCCGCGAGGACTACTCGACCCGATTCTCGTAGTTTCCGAAGTGAAGGTGGGCGATGCGATACTCCCCGCCGGCGTGGACGTAGACCATCGTCATCGGCCCGCGCTGGTTCTCCGCCGCCGGTTTCTTTCGATCTCCGAAGTACCAGATCGCCGTCACCACCAGGGTGTCGTCGAAATCGTCAGAATCCACCTGCTCGACCCAGAGCTCCCTCTCGGCTTTCTTCCCGCCCGGCACGAACCCGAACCCGCGGTGGTGCTCGCGGACGTTCTCGATGCCGCGGATCAAGCCTTCCTTCTCGGAGGAGAAGTACGTGACCCGGGAGTCCTGAAGGAACAGGCGGTTCACGCGGTCGAGGTCATAGGAAGTCCATAGGGCCACCCAGCTCGCGACGAGGCGCTCAGCCTCGGCGCTCGGGCCCGCTGAAGCGACGGGCGCTCCTGCCAATGCAACCGTCGCGAGGAACGACGCCAGAAACGAATTTCGACTCATCGGCTACTCCTCGAGGAATGCTGTCACAGCAGCGCGTCGTCGAGATCGAGCGCCACACTTCCCTTAGGGCCCTTTGGGCCCTTAGGGCTACGCTGCCTTTCCGAAGGGATCGTCGATCGACGGGCTCTGCTTCGTGAAGAGCTCGCCTCCGTTTTCAGTGACGAAGAAGCAGTCCTCGAGGCGGACGCCGAACTCGCCGTAAATATAGACGCCCGGCTCGTTGCTGAAGCACATTCCCGGAGCGAGGGGCATCTTGTTTCCAGGGACGAGGTACGTCCACTCGTGGCCGTCGAGCCCGATGCCGTGTCCCACGCGGTGGGTGAAGTGCTTGTAGCCGGGGCCGAATCCGGCGTCGACGATGACCTCGCGAGCCGCGGCGTCGACCGCTTCGCAGGGGACCCCGGGCCGTACCGCGTCGCGCGCGGCGTCCTGTGCTTTCTTCTCCAGGTCCCAGATCTGTCGCTGGCGGTCGGTCGGTTTTCCGAAGACCACGGTGCGGGTGACGTCGCTGCGGTACCCCTCGACGCTGCAGCCACCGTCCATCATCACGATGTCGCCGTCCTTGAGCTTCTGGGGCTTGCTGCTCCCGTGCGGGAAGGCGCTGAACTCTCCAAACTGCACGCCTGCGCCGCCCTCGACTCCCATCGCATTGTGGGCCGCGGCGATGATCCCGGAGACCTCGTGGTGGGTGATTCCCTCTTTGAGCGACTCGACGGCCGCGCGATAGGCCTCGACCGTGATCTCGTTCGCGCGTTTCATCAGGGCGAGCTCGGCTCTCGACTTGACGATCCTGCAGCCGACGGTAACGGGGTCGGCGCTCACCATCTCGAGCCCCGGACTCGCTTTCTGGATGCCGTCGACGAAGAAGTACCGGGTGGTCTCCTCGATGCCCATCTTCCCGGTCCGGACGCCGCGGTCGGAAAGAATCTGCGCCACCAGCCGATAGGGGCTATCGTGCTCCTCCCAGGTGCGGATGTCGTTACCGAAACGAATCAGCTCCCTGGCGCGCTCTTCCTCGAACGCCGGACAGACCCAGGCGGGATCCCCTTCCACCGGGATCACCATGGCGAACATGCGCTCGCTCCGGCCCCACCTCACGCCGGTGTAATAGAACAGGCTGGAGCCCGATTCCACGTAGGTCGCCCCGATCCCGTTCTCTTTCATCAGTCGCTGGGCCCTGGCGATGCGGCCCTTGCGCTCCTCGTCGGTCACGGGCACAACGCCGTCCAGCCGGCTCTTCAGATTCTTCACCGCATCCGGGACCGGCGTTTCCTCGGCCCCCGACTCGCGCGCGGGAAGGAGCGCGAGCGAAGCGGCGCCGGCGGCGACCTGCATGAAACCTCTGCGATCGATGCACATCGTGGGATCTCCTCGCCCGACATTATAAGGTATCCTCGAGAGGTGCGGCTCTACGCCATCAGCGATCTTCACCTCGGTCATCGCGAGAATCGCGACGCTTTGAAAGACCTGGGATCGCATCCCGAAGACTGGCTCATTCTGGGCGGTGACGTGGGAGAGTCGCTTCATCACCTGGAGATCGCTCTCGAAGCCGCGACGTCGAGATTCGCCCGCGCCCTCTGGGTGCCGGGAAACCACGAGCTCTGGACGAACGGCGATGGGCCGAGAGGAGTCGAGAAGTATCAGGCGCTGGTAGCGCTCTGCCGGAGCTACGGCGTCCTTACGCCGGAGGATCCCTACGTGGTCTGGGAGGGCGAGGGAGGGCCCGCGGTGCTCGCCCCTCTGTTCCTGCTCTACGACTACAGTTTCCGGCCGGCGCACGTGAGCCGGGAGCGGGCGATCGCCTGGGCGGCGGAATCGGGCATCGTCTGCGCCGACGAGCGCTTCCTCGATCCGCGGCCCCACGAGAACATCGAGGCCTGGTGCGCCGCGCGCTGCGACGAAGCGGAGAAGAGTCTGGATCGGGAAACCGGCGCCCTGCCCGTGGTTCTCATCAATCACTACCCGTTGAGGGAAGAACTGGTGCGCCTCTGGCGTATCCCGCGATTCTCGATCTGGTGCGGCACCAAGCGCACCGAGGACTGGCACCGCCGGTTTCGCGCCAGGGTGGTGGTCTCGGGGCATCTCCACGTGCGCGCGACCGACTGGATCGACGGCGTCCGGTTCGAGGAAGTGTCTCTCGGCTACCCGCGCCACTGGGACCCGGAAGCGCGCATCGATTCCTACCTGAGGGAGATCCTCCCGGGGCCGTCAGGGTCGCCGTAAAGGGACGGTCTCGCGCAGAACGATCCGTACATCTCGGCCGCGCTTCGACTCGACGCCGGCGGCGATCGCGTGCCGGCGGCCGTAGCTCATCACCGAGAACTGCCACCTCTCGGGGTCGTCTCCGAGGCTCGGATCGAAGAGGACGCGGATTCCGCTTCCGGGGGCGTCGAGGTCGAACGAGAACGCGGAAAGTGAAATCGCGAGCCCCATCCCCCGCGCCTTGATGTAGGACTCCTTCAGTGTCCAGTACAGGAAGAACCGGTCCATCTGCTCCTCGGGCGGGAGGGCCCTCAGCGCTTTCACCTCGAAGGGGGAAAAGAATCGATCGGCGACGTTGAGGAGGTCTCCTCCGCGGGCGCGGTTCTCGACGTCGACGCCCACCTCGCGGTCGCGGCTCACGAGGCAGACGACGAGCCCCTCGGTATGAGACAGGTTGAATCTCAGGGAGCGCTCGTCGCGCGGCTCGGAAATCTGCGGTCTCCCGAACTCGTTCGCCGTGAAACGCCAGTCGTCCGGAGACACCGCGGCGTATCGGGAGAGCACCGTTCTCACCAGGGCGCGAGTCACGAGGGAAGTATGCCGGTCCTTCTCGAAGCGGTAGCGCGTCACCTTCGCCCGCTCCTCCTCGGTCAAGAGAGTGTCGTACGCGAGAATGAGCTCGGGATCGCGGATCTCGCCCGGTCGTGCGACCCAGAGGTGCGCCTCGGCCTCGAGAAGCGATTCGGCCGTCATAGCTTCCCTATCCCCTCCGGATCCAAAGATAGACCGGAATCGCGAGAGCGGTCAGTGCCACTCCAATCATCGTATCGCGTGGATTGAAGACGATGGCGCTCACGAGGAGAAGGCTCATCACCACGATGAAGACGAGGGGCACGAAGGGATAGCCCGGCGTGAGGTACTGGTCGGAGCTCGCGAGCGCGCGCTTTCGGAGTCGGAACACGGCCGCCACCATGAGGATGTTCGTGAACTGCAGAGGGACGACGATGAACGCGACGAGACGCTCGAAGGTGCCGAAAAAAAGAATGGCGACCGTCGCGAGCACGGCGCAGAACAGGATCGCGGCGGCGGGAGCGTTGGTCCGTGGGGAGACGTAGGCGAGCCCGGCGAAGAAGCGATGTCCGCTTCGCCCGCGGGTCGAAACCTCGTACTCGGCGCTCGCGGCGTATACCAGCCTCGGGATCGTCATCACCAGGCCCCCGAGGGCGCCGAAGATGGAGATCAAGATGAGCCCCGAGACCACCTGGCCGCCCACAGCGCCGAAGGTCGCGACCGCGAGCCTCGTGCCCACCGATGCTCCCTCTTCCCGCATCTGGTCGAGAGGCATCACTCTGAGGAACGCGTCGTTCATCACGAGATAGAGGAATGTGATCCCGAGAACGCCGAGAGTGAGTCCCCGCGGGAGAGTCCGGTTCGGCTCCGAGACCTCGCCCGCCACGTGGGAGACGTCGATCCATCCGTCGTAGGTGAAGAGCACTGCCGCGACGCCGAGACCGACGAAGCGCAGGAACGAGAGCGCGCCACCCTCGGTCGAGGGCAGACCCATGGCCGAAGGCGCCACCCGCTCCGCGAGGACGTAGCTTCCGAAGACAAGAGCCAGGAGCCCCGCAACCTTGATCGCGGTGAGCGCGACCTGCGTTCGGCCGCCCCAGCGGACTCCCATCAGGTTGATGCCCGCGAAGAGGGCGACGGCGCCGATTCCCAGCAACTGCGGCGAGCCTCTGCACAGAAAGCCGCTGAGGAGCTCCCCGAACACGATGGCAATCGAGGCGATGGAGCCCGGAGCGCTCACGCAGCTCTCCATCCAGGCCTTGACGAACCCCCATCCCGGACCGAACCCCTCGCCGATGATGTGGTAGCTCGCGCCTGCTTTCGGGAGGAGGGAGGCCAGCTCTCCCAACGTCAAAGCACCGCAGAGGACGATGAGGCCGCAGAGCGCCCAGATGAAGTAGACCTGCCAATTGGCGTCGGCCACCGCGGCGAGTGTGCCCGGGGTGAAGAAGATGCCCGAGCCGAGCATGTCGCCCATGACCACCGCCATCACGGCCGCGAGGCCGAGCTGGCGTCTCAAGGCCGAGCTTTCGACTGGGACCACTTCGGGGCGGGATTCTATCCGAAAGCACGAGGTGGGGGGTGATCCCCACGACAGGTCAAAGGATGCGCTTGCGCCGGACACGGGATGTCACGAAAAGACCGTCGCAACTCCATCAGAAAGCCGGAATTAGTGTCTAAACTCGTGGTATGGACATTGCAGCCCCCGAGCCCTGATGAAAGAAGACCGAATGGCGGAAACGGTGTGGCGGCGCGCCGCCTCGAGGCTCCGCTTCCGGCTGAACCTCGGTCTCTGGCTCGAGAGGACGCTCGCTCTCTGGATGGGAACGAGCCTCGTCTTCTCGATTCTCGCCATCTGGCAGCGCGAGCGGGGAGGAGAGCTCGAAATCCTCGGCATCCTTTGCGCGCTGCTGCTCGTTCTCTCGGGACTGTTCACGCTCCGTCGCGCCCGGGCGTCGTTTTTCACCCTGGACGAGGCACTCGACCTCCTCGACGACCGCCTCGGCCTCCGGAACCGTCTGCGCTCGGCCGAGGCGGGAGTCGGCGATTGGCCCGAGCCTCCCGCGGTCCTCCCCAGGGCGGTGCGCTTCCGCGGAGATCGGGCCATCGCCCCGGTCGCGCTCTCCCTTCTGATCGTCGCCCTCGCGGTTCTCGTTCCCGTTCGGGTCGAGACCCCGCAACCGACGCTTCCGATTGCGGGGCCGGCGAGCTGGGAGGAGATCGAGCGGGCGCTCGACGCGGTTCGGCGGGAGTCGGTGGTGAAAGAAGAAGCCATCGAGGAGATGGAAGCGAGGCTCGACGAGCTCAGGACGAAGCCGAGAGAAGAGTGGTTCGATCACGGAACTCTCGAGGCGAGCGACTCGCTGAAGGAGGAGCTCGCTTCCGAGATGCGCGCGCTCACCCGGGCGCTCGGTGAGGTGTCGGCAACGCTCGAGGAGCTGCGGAGCATGGATGAAGGCGCGCCAGCGGAAGCTCGAAGGCTCAGAGAACGGCGACTGGGAGAGGCGCTCGAGGC
>Ga0105095_10001376_pt1 | contig 12771 bp, 10 predicted proteins | sample PPLLak2March2015_2_FD_79180 | JGI IMG/M metagenome (GOLD analysis project Ga0105095, IMG submission 79180) | Freshwater sediment microbial communities from Prairie Pothole Lake near Jamestown, North Dakota, USA - PPLs Lake P8 Core (3) Depth... | ecosystem: Environmental > Aquatic > Freshwater >... | reverse complement strand
GAATATTAATGACATCAAACGTGAAATAACAGATAGTGTCCCCGATGTTGAAAAGAATATTAAGGACATTGAAAAAGATATCAAAAAAACTTCAGGCGACCTGATGGATGGCATAACCAATCTCAAAGATGATATTCAGGATTGATAAAAGCAGATAACATAACCAAATCATTCGGCAATCTTCAGGTATTAAAGGGAATAGACCTTCATATTAAAGAAGGCGAAATAGTTTCTGTTGTCGGTGCCAGCGGTGCAGGTAAAACCACTCTTTTGCAGATCATCGGAACCCTGATGAAAAAGGATTCAGGAGTAGTCCTGATTTCAGGAAGCAATATTGATACAATGAAGGAAAAACAACTGGCAAGATTCAGGAACCAGTCAATTGGTTTTGTTTTTCAATTTCATCATCTCCTGCCGGAATTTACGGCGTTTGAAAATGTATGTATCCCCGGGTACATTTCAAAAAGGCCTCGCAGGGATGTGGAAACTGTGGCAGGTGAACTTCTGGGATTTCTTGGTCTTACGAACCGTCTTAACCATAAACCTTCAGAATTGTCAGGCGGGGAACAACAAAGGGTTGCCGTTGCCAGAGCACTGATCAATAATCCGTCAATTATTCTGGCTGATGAACCATCAGGGAATCTTGACAGTCAGAATAAAAAGGAGTTGCATGAGCTTTTTTTCAGGCTTCGTGAGAAATTTAATCACACTTTCATGATCGTTACCCACGATAAGGAGCTTGCGGGGATGTCGGATCGGATGATTCAGCTGAAGGATGGAATTGTACTTCAGTAGCGCTTCAGTGGGGATTCAGTAGTGCTTCAATTAGAAGAACCAAATATTCCGGTTTCTAAAGTAAAAATTTTCAAAACTGCACAAAAACATCTAAAAAAAAGATACTCAAAAAACTGAATTGGATATAAGAAGAAGCCCCAGGTAAGGCTTGCTCACCGGGGGCATAGGATAGCGTTTTTAATTACACGCAAAAACCTTATTTTTAATTGTTCCTTTAACCGAAATACCATTTACTTTCATATCTGTCCAAAAAGTTGTATAGCCACTTTTACCTTTACCACAATCTACTTTAATTAAAAAACAAAACATTGGGTTCATTCCCTGAACCAAATCTGTTGTACAAGTTATCACAGTTTGATTATCTTCATTATTAACGGTATATATCCTTTGTTGATTTACATTATTCATGTGGGGAAGAAAATATTTAATATGTGGGAATGTAAATTCAACTACAGCACCAGTAACAGCTTCAGGACTTATATACCCAAAATGAGTCATCAAATCATAATTAACAGGATTATATTCTGTCTCTCCGTTTACATAGTAAGGAGAAAAGTCATAATCCGGATATTGAGCAAAGCTATAACTTGGCAGTGTCAGGCCTTCTGATGGGGGAAGCCATAAAGCTGTTTGTAACAAACTATTGTTATCCCAGATTGCTTTTTTCGTCCATTCTGCAATTGGTGATGCTGTTCGTGCTGATTTCAAATGATTTTCATCCGGATTAACGGTAAAGTCCTCGGATTTTGAGCATCCCAGTAAAATCAGAAATGCCACCATAACAAAGAAAATTGTTGTTTTCATAATACAGATTTTAATTTTATTAATTTTCCTACTCTAATAAAGGATTTTCGGATACCTCCTTGAAGTGATAATTTTTTTAAAAAGTATTGTTCAGGGAAAATGCTAATACAGAATAAAGGAATTGCATAATACATATAATCAGTATTAGGAAATACATATATTTGTAAATTTATATTATTATTTTCGGATTAATGGTACGTTTTGTAATAATAAATTTTTGAAAATCAGGTTTTTAATAAATTAACTATACAATCGTAGTAAATATGATAATTTTTAAAAATCATGGATAATAATTCAGTTGCTAGCACCACTCCGGTTTACACTCTGAGCATTACTGCAGGTCTTTCAGGAATCCCGGTACATTCAATAAGGCAATACATTGACAAGGGATTAATTATTCCGTTCAAGAAAGAATCTAAGCATAATTTATTTTCTCAGGTGGATATTTTGAGGTTAAAATATATTCATAAATTACTGGATAAAGATGGTCTAAACATTGTAGGGATCAGGACTATACTGGCTCTTATTCCCTGTTGGGCAATCCGGCAATGCTCCGCTGAAGAGCGTGAAAAATGCCAGGCTTTTTATGGTGATACTTCTCCCTGCTGGGAAGCATCTGTAAAGGGGACACTCTGTAAGAATACTAATTGCAGGGAGTGCGAAGTTTATCGTATTGTCGAAAACTACCCTGATGTAAAATCATTCCTCAAAATATTAATACCATAAAATGAATCTAATTTAAAAGCCAACCGTTTTGACCATTAATTATACAACGGCCACCCACTTGATTGAATGTGGACTCTTCCGGGCTGATTCTTAATCTATTCTTAATGCAGAATTAATTTGGTTTTAAAGCACGACTAGATTGGTAGGGATATATTTGATGTAGCAAACCAAAAAAGGAAAAAAATGACAGCCATGGAGTTTAACAGCAGTCTGCTCGAAATGACACCGAATCTTCAAAGATTTGCATTGAGCCTTACAGCAGATCGGAATAAAGCACCTGATCTTGTACAGGATACTGTTATGACAGCATTAATATCAAGAGATAAATTTGTCGAGTTTACCAATCTCAGAGCCTGGGTATTTACTATAATGAGGAATACTTTTATAAACAATTACAGGCGCAAAGTAAAAGAAAATAACATATTTGATAAAAGCAGGGAATTGTATTACATTAAGCCTGCCCATGACAGATTGTTTTTATCGCCTGAGTCGAGTTACGATATTAGAGAAATTGAAAAAACTATTGATTCATTGAATCAGAAATTCAGAATACCCTTCAGAATGTACATGGATGGGTATAAATATAAAGAAATTGCCGATAAACTCGGCTTAAAAATGGGAACGGTTAAGAGTAGAATCTTCTTTACACGGCAGAAACTAACGGAAATATTAAAAGATTATAATGGTTAGTTCTTCATTTTTTCAGGTTGTTTTTAGATTTAGGTTAAAGCGGGGTTGCAGTTACGCAACCCCGCTTTATTGGTCCTGGAAAGTAGATTTTTATGGTTTTAAGAATTGTCCTTTGCAGGGATTGAAAAAATAAATTCACTGCCTTTATTAACGACGCTTTTAACCCAGATCTTTCCGCCATGCATCTCTATAAATTCCTTGCTTATTTTCAGACCCAGTCCTGTTCCCTGTTCCCTATCGGTTCCGGGTCTTGTGTACTTTGTATCAATTCTGAACAATTTATTAATACTGGCTTTCGGTATTCCAATCCCTGTATCTTTTACTGAAATAATAACCTCATTACTATTAAGTTCTGCTTTAACTGTTACAGATCCAAAATTATGCGTAAATTTTATTGCGTTGCTTAACAGGTTACGTAGTACTGCGTCTAACATGTTCTTATCTGCGCATATAAACATTTCCTCAGGGACCTCAGAAAATATATTAATTTCCTTTTTAGACGAAGACAATTGCTGATCGTGAATATTTTCATTGATCCGGTCTCTAAGATTTAGTTTTTCAAGATTAAAAATAATTTGTCCGGTTTGTGACCTGGCCCAATCGAGCAGGTTTTGAAGTATCGCATAACCTGATTTGGCCGAATCATTTAAAATTTGTACAAGTTTCATGATCTTTTCTAAATCCATATTATGGATATTTGCACTCAGAATTTCAGTTGATCCAAGCAGACAGGTAAAGGGATTTTTCAGATCGTGTGCAATTATGTTAAAGAATTTATCTTTAGTCGCATTGAGTTCTTTTAGTCGGATTTCACTTTTTTTGAGAGCCTCCTCGGTCCGTTGGTGTTCTATTAACTCCTGGTTCAGTTGATCATTTGAAGTTTTAAGGTCCCAGGTACGTTCTTTGACTTTCATTTCCAGCTCCTTATTTAATTTCTGATACTGCTTCTCACTTGATCTAAGATCTTTTTCAATAACCCTTCTGAGCAGACATAAAGAAACCTGACTACCTATTGTCTCAATAATGTTGCCATCATCAGCTCCGATTATACTCTGTGTTAAAATTAATGCTCCGCCATAAGTACTGTCATTTCTCAGAAAGCCGATTCCATATATATTTATATCAGGAATTTCTTTAGAACATATTAAATCTTCAAGAGTTAATTTGAACAATTTCCCGTTATCGAATATATTCAATATCTCTTTTTTCAGATCGTAAATCTGCAAAACGGTTTTGTGCAGATTCAGTCCGGTAATTATTTTAACCTGGTCGTACCAGGGTTCAAAGTATTCAATACCTGAAATATGAATCTCTGCCGGGTTGTCTAATTTGATAGTAATTACACCGGTTTTTTCAAGCAACATGCTAATATTCCTGCAAATCACTGCGTAAATTGACGATATATCTTCACATTCATTGATTGCAGCTGTGGTGGAAGAAAGTAAGGAAAATTGACGTGTATTTTTTTTCAGTAAATCCTGAATTTTTTTTCTTTCAATCCCATATTTTATTCCACGCACAATATCACCAGAAGATAATTTGTTTTTAACAATATAATCCTGGGCTCCTTCTCTAAGTGATTCAAGTGCAATATCCTCATCATCCAGTCCTGTCATTACAACCACCGGGGATATCATTTTGGACATCTGGATCTTTTTTAATGTTTCCAGCCCTATGCTGTCCGGAAGACCCAGATCCAAAAGTAAGACGTCAAATTGCTGTTCATTACAAAGCAGAAGAGTTTCCTTAATAGTGTGGACATTCTTTAGAGAATAATTAATCCCTGACGATTTCAATAATTCTTTAACAATGAGGACATCACCAGGATTATCCTCTACAAGTAAGATTGTGATAAGCTGATCCTGGGCTGATGTCTTATTTATTGCCAATTCTTTTTTCAGGTTAAATTCCATGAAAATTATAGTAATTATTTTCCAGATGGATTCTTTTTCATTTGTTCTTTGATCCTGTCCGATTCATCATTCCAATTATCCATCTTAGGTGGTAGTTTTACAATCGAAAACCAGAACTCCTCTATGGATTTGACAACTTTAATAAACTGATTCAGGTCTATTGGTTTGGTAATATAGCAGTTTGCATGAAGGTTGTATGACTTCAGAATATCTTCCTCTGCCTGTGATATAGTCATAATCACTATTGGGATATGTTTTAATTCCTCATCATTTTTTATCTCTGCAAGGACCTCGCGGCCATCTTTCCTGGGAAGATTAAGATCCAGAATGATCAGATCTGGTTTTGGAGAAGTTTTATACTTTCCATTGTTACGAAGAAAATTCATTGCTTCCACACCGTCTCTTGCCATATAAAGAGAAATGAATATTTTATTATTATTCAGCACTTCCCTGATTAGTCTGGCGTCACCTTCGTTATCCTCGACAATCAAAATATCAATCACTTTAATAACTGATTTTCTCATGATTTTTAATAATTTATCTTTTTATTATAGTAAAATAAAACAAAGAACCTTTGCCGGGTTTTGATTCGACCCAGATTTTACCTCCATGTCGCTCAACAATACGTTTACAAATTGCAAGACCAATACCAGTACCTCCATATTCCTCTCTTGGATGTAGTCTCTGAAATATCTGGAATATCCTGTTATAATACTGATCTTCAATTCCAATACCGTTATCTTTGATGGAAAAAAGGAAATGTTCTCTTTCTTCTCTGGCGGAAATATGTATCCTTGGTGAAGATTTACAAAATTTAAGAGCATTCCCGATAAGGTTTTGCAATAACTGGACCATTTGTCCACTGTCAGCAACAACTTCAGGTAATTCGTCATTAGTAACCAGGGCAATTTTCTCCTGAATTTTTAGATTCAGGTTATTTACAACCTGACCTAAAACTTCGTGCATATCGACCACTGAAAACTTTTTACCTTTCGTTTCAATCCTTGAATAATCAAGCAGACCATTAATCAATGACTGCATCCGTATGGCACCATCCACGGCAAACTGAATAAATTCATTTGCATCCTGATCAAGTTTATCTTTATACCGTTGTGAGAGCAGCTGAGTAAAACTCGATATCGTGCGTAAAGGTTCCTGGAGATCATGAGAGGCAACATATGCGAATTGTTCAAGCTCTTTGTTCGAGCGCAGCAGATCTTCATTAAGCGAGAATAAAGCCTTTTCTGCTCCCAGCTTCATCTCTGTGATATCAAAACAAACCCCTGACATTTTAATGGGATTCCCCTCATTATCCTTCTCTACTAAAGCTTTGGTACTAATATAATTAACTTCATTATTTATATGTTTTATCCTGTATATTGTATCCAGAGGAATATCTTCCTTTAGTGCTTTATGGATAGCATGCCTGAAGTGAGCCAAATCCTCTTCATGAATACTTTTTTCAAAAGCTCCATATGTATTTTCAAATTTACCGGGCTCCCTTCCGAACATTATTTCCATTCTTTCATCTAGGTTAAAAATATCAGTAATAATATCCCATTCCCAGGTACCTATTTTGCCATTTTCAAGAGCTATTTCCAGTTTTTCTTTAGATGCTTTAAATGCCCGTTCCGCTTCTATTCTTTCTGTTATATCATTACCCTGGGCAATTGTTGAAAATGTCTTTCTGATTTCATCATAAATCTTTGCAGAATTCCAGAGTACAATTCTTATAGCTTCATTTTTAGTCAGGATTGGTATTTCGATAGTTTCCCAGTTCTCTGTCAGTGCACGTTTAATCTTTCTCATAGACTCCTTTAAAGTGTCCTTTGGAAATAATAAATCGAGCTTTTTCCCTTCAACTTCAGAAGAGGTATAGCCTGTAAGATGTTCAAATGCATGGTTAAATCGCCGGATTTTATTTTCCTGATCCCACACAATTATTGGTGCATTTGCAAAGTCAATAAGATTCTCAAGATAATTCTTTGTGTCAAACAGCTCTTTTTCAGCAAGTCTTCTTTCGGTAATATCATTCATTATCACCTGGATAGCAAGTTCATCAGTATCGTTTATACCTGTTGCTACGACTTCCACATCCCGAATAACTCCGTCAGCCCGGACTATTTGTTCGACTGCCAGTGGTACACTTTCACCTTTCAAAATTTTATCTATCCTGGTTTTCATTTTGTCATGACAGTCGGGCTGGAAAAACTCGAAAGGTGACCTGCCAAGGACGTCTTCAACCGAGTTGACACCCAGAAGTTCTCTGGCAGCCGAATTAAGCAATATTATTCTATTATTTTTATTTACAAAACTGGCCAATGGGGAAAGTTCCATAAGACTTCTGTAACGTTCTTCGCTCTTTTGCAAGGTATCTTTATCTTTTACACGTGTCATTGCTAAGGATACCTGATCAGCAAGTGTCTTCATCATTGAAAGCTCATCCTGGCTGAACCTTGTCCGGGAACTGGTACCAAATGAAAGGGTACCTAATACCTTATCATGTGTCAGAAGTGGATGACACGCGTAAGCTTTTATCCCGAATGATTTAACAAGATCTGTTCTCGGATCGGGTGTTTCAAAAATATTCTCTGCAACAATCCTGATACCATCTCTGGCAACGCATCCACATACTGCAGCACCATAATCAAGCCATTCAATTTTACGTGCTGTTTTCGCCGGGATTCCCGCGTATGAATTAAGATGGAGCTTTCCTTTAATCTCATCTGTGAGGAAGTTAAAGAAAACCTGGCAATCAAGAAATTTCATTACGCGAAGGCACAATGAATTCATTAGTTCCTCAGGATTTTCACTTTCAAGAAGATAACTTGATGTCTGTGAAAGAATGTCAAGACGTTCATTATTTCTTTGTAACGACAGCTCCATCATTTTACGTTCGGTGATATCATGAACCATTCCCAAAGACTTGATAATTTCTCCGTCGCTGTTTCTGATGTGGTTACATTTCTCGTACAAATAACGGATTTCTCCAGTATTTTTTTTAAGAATCCTGTGCTCGATTTCATAATGATCCATTCCTTCATTAATTGAAGACTGATAGGCTTTGTTAACTTTTTCAACGTCTTCAGGGAATATGAAATCAAGAAATCCTTTATAAGAAGCATTAAATTCCTCTGGGGTTACTCCGAAAATATTGTAAACTTCATCAGACCAATTAAGGACATCCTTTGTCGGATCCAGTTCCCAGCTGCCAAGTTTGGCCATCTTCTGAGATGCTCTGAGCTGTTTATTGGTTATTAGAAGTTCGGAAGTGCGCTCTGAAATCCTTTGCTCAAGTTCAGCATTTAAAGTTACAAGGTTCGCTTCTGCTTTTTTCAGGCTGGTAACATCAATACCCATTTCCATTATAAGCTTTGAACCGTCAGAATCTATATAAGGGAAATCATATATTGAATAATAATGCCCGTCAGGTCCTGTCCATTCCCAGGTATGTGGATTATTATCTTTTAAAACCTCATATGTTTCGCAAATCTCACAAGGTTCTGTACGATTGAACAGGAATTCGAAACAACGCTTGCCATGAGCTTTACCGAATTGTTCCCGAAAAAAACGGTTTGAGTAAGAAACATGATAATCAGGGGTAAGCAAGATGATATAGGCAGGCATAAGTTCAAGAAGTCCGTTGATTCTCTGACGTTCAGCCTCCACCAGTTTTTCAGCTTTTATTCGTTCGGTTATTTCAAGATCCAGTATTTTATTCAGGTTTAAAAGTTCAGAGGTTCTTTGCCTGACTTTGTTCTCCAGCTCATCATATGATTTTTTCAAAGCTTCGTCTGTAGTGTGCCGTCTCATGTCAATGAGGTTTACGGAACGTGCAGTGAACCAAACCAGAAAAACAAAAGAAAAAGTGTAGGTAATGGCTACTAAAAGAACACCGACTTCTGAAACAAAGAAACCTGAATGCTCCCCGTAGATTCGCATCCACGCGATAACAACAGGAAATAATACCAGCCAGGGAAATAGTCGGCGCGCCATAATTCCGCCAGAGAATTTGCTGATAAAAACTCTCATAAACAGGGTATCAGGTCGCATTATATACACTGCTGTACAAACAGCACAAAATGCAATTCCAGTGTTTAACGCAACCGGAACATTAAGAAACTGATGGATGGAGGTGACATTCAGGAGGTAGCTGACAGGAATCATATAAATTGCAATAACTGACGGAATAAATAAAAGGTGTGCAATATTTGCAGTAATACGGTCTTCAAAAGCTAACAGGATAATAATAATCCCTGTAGAAAGAAAGATAAAAGCCGATAACAAGGACATTCTTGTTAACGCAGAGAGGAAAAGATTCCAAATAGGTAGAATGGTCAAAGCAGCCTCATGTCCTGTTACATTAACATAGAACCAACTAATAATTGTAAGTACACTCACCAGGATCAATAATATTCCGATTATAACCGGTCCTGAAGTTTTTATAACTACAGGTCGTTTTGTAAAAATGATCGTCAGGGCAAGAGATGTAACAATAAAGCAAAGAGCAGAAATGATTTTCATAGGTGTCCAGTTTTGTCCCATGCTTTTAAACCAGTCAATACCTGTTATCCATCCCGTAAGATCTATAAGACTTATGAAAACAATTATAACAATTGATATCCAGAAGGTAAATTGTAATGATCGGGACAGACTTACCGGATACCGCTCAATTTCTGCAGTATGGTCAGTAGATCTTGTTAGCATGACAATTGAACTTTAATGATTAAACAAATAATTCAAGCTATTGTTCAGAAATTGTAAAAAAGAATATCGAGCCTTATTATAATCTTATTGCCCCAAAGCATAGGTGTTCAATAAAATCTTTGTATTTTGCAGAAATATAACTAAAACTTATGATAATTAATTATTAGATCTGCTGCTTTTTTGATTATTTTGTTATGGATTTTTGACAACTGAAATATGAAGATACTATTAGTTGAGGATGATCCGAAAATTTCGTCTTTTATTAAGATCGGACTGGAAAGCAGTGATTATACCGTCGATGTGGCTTATGATGGTCCGATTGGAGAGAAACTGGCTCTTTCGAAGAAATATGATGCGATAATTCTGGATGTTGTTATCCCGGGTATCTCGGGCTTCGATTTATGCAAGAACATAAGGAACAGTAGTATATTAACTCCGATCATCATCCTCACATCACTTGATGCTGTTGAAGATAAGCTCCAGGGATTTGACTGCGGAGCAGATGATTACCTTGTAAAGCCTTTTAGTTTCCGGGAATTGGATGCCCGGCTTAAAGCATTAAACCGCAGAAACAGGGATGAGATCGTCATACCGGTTCTGAAAGTAGCTGACCTGGAGGTAGATTCTATCGCTCGCAAGGTAAAAAGGCATGGAAAAGATATAATTCTTACTGCCACGGAATTTAAAATTCTGCATCTCCTGATCGAAGAAAAGGATAAAGTTATTGACCGGATAGTTATTGCGGAGAAAATATGGGGATTTTCATTTAATACCGGAACCAACATTATTGATGTCCATATTAATTCGTTAAGGAAGAAGATAGATAAAGAATTCGAGCCTAAACTCATACATACAAGAAAAGGATTTGGCTATGTTCTGAGTGAAAACGGTTGAGGGCAGGAAAATATTAAAATAAAAAGAGGTTGTCCATCATAGACAACCTCTTTTTGATTAATGGATGAGATGTTATTTATTAAGAAGCTTAAGAGTTTTGGTATAAGTCTGCGGATTAGCAGACAGTCCGACAGATTGCAATCAACAGATCATTATTGACATCGCCCGCCAGGAATTTAACATTCGTAATCGCTACAGGAACAGCTACCCATGCTCTCAAACTGACTGCATCAGTTGCAGGTGTCCATGCTGCCGCATATGCATTTAAAATAGATTAAGAGAAGATTAAGTTTGGATGAATTATTTGTTGTAACCAGGCGTTAAAATTTTTCACATACACCCAGTCCGAAAAGTGCAAAGTCATACTTCACCGGATCATCTTTGTCCATTTCCCTTAATTTGGTGTCCAATTCTGAAACTGCTTTTGCATCATTATGTTTGCGAGTTATTAATCCAAGCTTCCTGGCCACGTTCCCGGAATGGATATCGAGCGGGCATGACAGGATTGACGGAGATATGGATTTCCACAGGCCAAAATCAACCCCCTTATTGTCTCTTCTGACCATCCATCTTAAAAACATATTGATTTTTTTCGCAGCCGAACCTGTCAACGGGTCTGGTAAATGCTTACGGGTTCTCTCCAGATGTTGTACATTAAAAAATTCTTTCTTCAATTCATGAATGGCAGGCTGTAGAGATTCATTTGTTTGATATTTAACAAAAATGCCTTCCAATCCATTTTTATGTTTATACAGATGTTTCAGACCTTCGATGAAAGTTAACAGGTCATCTGAATTAAATGTACGATGCACAAAACCGTCAATTTTCCTCAGTTGCTGGTCATTATGGTTAAGAATGAAGTCATGTGGCGAATCCCCCATGTATGCCAACATACGTTTTGCATTTTTAACAATAGAAGTTCGATTGCCCCATGAAATTATAGCCGATAAGAATCCGGAAATTTCGATATCTTCCTTTCTGGTGTACAAATGTGGTATTTGAATAGGGTCGAGTTCAATAAAATTCGGATTGTTATATTGAACAACCTTTTCATCAAGAAATTCTTTCAGTTCTTTAAAGTTAAGTTCCATGATATATCATTAATTATCCGTTAAAGTTTTACTTCTGCCAGATGCTCCTGACGATCGTCAACCAGACGGATAAACTTTTCCTGACATTCAGCCCCATCAAGTATTATAGTTAGTTTCTTATAGCCTTCATGTAGTTGAGTTAACGTAATCCGGTATATTGTTTCCCTGTATCTGTAATGAATCTTAAAAGAAATCCAATCGGAAGGAAGACAAGGTTCAATATATAATTTATCTGCTTCAATCCTTAACCCGAGTAACGATTCCACAATAAGGCGGTACATCCAGCCAGCCGATCCTGTATACCAGGTCCATCCTCCTCTGCCAGTATGGGGTGACAGAGCATAGACATCAGCAGCAATTACATAAGGTTCAACTTTGTACCTTTTAACTTCTTCAGGAGATCTGGCATGATTAATCGGGTTGATCATCTTTAAAATTTCCCATGCTTTTTTACTGTCTCCCAATTTTGAGAATGCCATTGCTACCCAAATAGCTGCATGTGTATACTGACCGCCATTTTCCCTTACTCCGGGAACGTATCCCTTAATATAGCCAGGATTCAAATCTGATTTATCAAAAGGAGGGTCCAACAATTGAACCAGCGAATGCTCATACCGGACAAGTCTTTTATTCACAGATTCCATAGCTATCCTTGAGCGATCAGTGTCACCTGCTCCTGAAAGCACAGACCAGCTTTGAGAGATGGAATCAATCTGGCATTCATCGTTACCTGACGATCCAAGCGGTAATCCATTGTCGAAATAAGCACGCCGGTACCACTCGCCATCCCATGCGTTTTTTTCGATATTCTGTTGTATTTTATTAGATGCGTTCTTGCAGAATTTAACAAATTCAAAGTCACCTCTTACCTGTGCAACTTTGGCAAATTGAGTCAGAACTTCAAAAAGAAAAAAGCCTAGCCAGACGCTTTCACCTTTGCCCTGGTTCCCAACCTTATTCATTCCATCATTCCAGTCGCAGGTACCAATCAGGGGGAGCCCGTGATCGCCAAATCTGAGCCCATGCATGATAGAACGTTTACAGTGTTCGTATAATGTACTTTTTTCTTCCGATTGGTTTGGAAGATCATAATACGAATCATCTTCAGGCCTTACTGGGCGACCTTCAAGAAAATGAACGGATTCATCCAG
>Ga0105095_10001375_pt1 | contig 12772 bp, 13 predicted proteins | sample PPLLak2March2015_2_FD_79180 | JGI IMG/M metagenome (GOLD analysis project Ga0105095, IMG submission 79180) | Freshwater sediment microbial communities from Prairie Pothole Lake near Jamestown, North Dakota, USA - PPLs Lake P8 Core (3) Depth... | ecosystem: Environmental > Aquatic > Freshwater >... | reverse complement strand
GGATATGCGGCTATAGCCACGGGGTTCAGCTTGTATAACTCGCCCATTGACGGCAGGTGAGGCAGCCGGGCAAACCCGCGCAGCACCACCATGTTGGCCGGATGATGACCGGCCAACGCGCCGCGCGCCTTGGCGATCCAGCTATTGACCACGGCCGCCGTGGCCTCTCCTTCCCGGCCCAGGGCCATGACCTCCCTGGGCGGTACGCCCAACTGCTGGGGGTCGGAATCCGCCAGATCCGGGTTGAGGCCGGTTCCACGCAGAACCAGCAGGAATCGGTGCCCCTCCACCGGCGCCACCAGGGCCTTCACCCCCTGGAAACTGATCCGGCTCAGTTCCTCGCACAGCTTGGTGCACACCTCGGTCGATATCCTCCCCGCCCGCCGGTCCGTGATGACGCCTTTCGCATCGACGGTACAGAAGTTTCCCCGCGCCGCAATGTCGCCCTGCTCCAGTGGAAAGTCTATGCCTAGGGCCTCCAGAATCCCCCTCCCAATAGTGAACGCAAACGGATCGTACCCAAAGAGGCCCAGGTGACCGGGACCGCTGCCGGGAGTCAAACCCGCGCCCAGCGGTTCGGACAGTCCGCAAATGCCCCCCTTGGCCAGCTTGTCCAAGTTGGGCGTCCTGGCGGTCTCCAACTCGGTCTTCCCCGTCTCAGGGTGGGGCAGGCCGCCCAGACCGTCCATGACCAGGAGGACTATCTTCCCCGGGGACGTAATGGCTAACTGGCTGATCAGAGACATTCTGTCCATGGCTTACCTGTCCATGAGAGCTGCCACGCCCGGCAGCGTCTTGCCTTCAAGGAATTCCAGAGCGGCCCCACCTCCAGTCGACACGTGGGTCATCTTGCCAGCCAGGCCCTGTTGCTCCACGGCGGCTGCAGTGTCTCCCCCCCCGATGATGGTCGTCGCATCCAGTCTCGCCAGAAGCGACGCGATGGCCTGTGTGCCTCTGGCGAAAGCGGGGAACTCGAAGACGCCCAACGGCCCGTTCCAGACAACAGTATGAGCCTTCTTGATCTCCTCGCTGAAGCGCATCACCGTCTGCGGCCCGATGTCCAGCATCTGCCAGTCTTTGGGCACCTTGTCTACCGGAACCGTCTGGTTCGGCGATGCCGCCTCAAACCTCTCCGCCGCCACCGCATCGATGGGCAACAGCAGGTGAACTCCTCTCTCTTTGGCCTTGGCCACCAAGCCTCTGGCGAAATCCAGTTGTTCGTTCTCGACCTTGGACTTGCCCACATCACACCCCTGGGCCTTCAGGAACGTATTCGCCATGCCTCCACCGATAACCAGGGCGTCCACCTTGGGCAGGATGTTCTCCAGCATGGTGATCTTGTCGCTCACCTTGGCCCCGCCCACGATCATAATGAAGGGGCGCTTGGGTTCGGCTAACGCTTTGCCCAAGTACTCCAGCTCCTTCTGCATCAGGAGCCCGGCCACCGCCGGCAGGTATTTGGCAACGCCGGCAGTCGACGCGTGGGCCCGGTGCGCCGTACCGAAGGCATCGTTGACGTAGACTTCCGCCAAGGAGGCCAGCGACTTGGCGAAAGCGGGGTCGTTCTTCTCCTCCTCATCGTGGAAACGAAGGTTCTCCAACAGCAGAACCTCGCCATCCTTCAGCGCTAACGTCGCGCCTTCCGCTCTGGGACCGACGCAGTCTCCAGCTATCTGCACGGGCTGGCCCAGAAGCTTCCCCAGCCGCTGGGCCACCGGTTTCAGGGTCAATTCGGGCGTGACCCCTTTGGGGCGGCCCAGATGCGAGCACAGGACAACCTTGGCCTTGTGCTCGACTAGATACTTGATGGTCGGCAACGCGGCCTTGATGCGCGTGTCATCGGTGATCTCTCCCGTCTTCTTATCCAGCGGAACGTTGAAATCCACCCTAACCAGTACCTTCTTGCCGGCAACGTCAATATCTCTCACGGTCTTCTTGTTCAATGCTCTACCTCCTTGGCTTGCTGCGGTAGATTGCCCTGACCTTCTCGCGGCACAGTCTGTCCGACAGCGCCGGCCAGCACGGCCAGTGATGGGATTATAGTTCATGGGAAGGAGAACCTCAATCCCCGGGTGCAGCAGGAGAGAAGAGGTGCAGGATGCTTCCTGCCGGGAGTTTGAGGGTGTCCCTCAATTGTCCTTTCTTCATTCCCCCATGAGTGGGGGACCAAGGGGGTTGCTTGCCGTGGCGTCCATCCCAACTAGCGAGCAGGTCAGGTCTCAGACCTGACACTCACTCCGGCGGCGGGTTTCGTTCCTCTCTACCCGCCCTTGGTGCGCTCTACGCATGGAGCGCGCAGAGGGGCTACGCCCCTCTGCGTTTTTTCTATCCCCCAAGACCGGGGGCAAGGGGGTTGAAAGGATCCTCTGGACTCCAGCATACTCATGAACTAGAATCTAGCCAGAACCGGAGGAAGGCACTTTGGTCACCAACTTCTCTCTGGCACGACATCAGCTCGTCGACTACCTGCGCCGCGAGATCAGGGACCACCGTGTGCTAGCTGCCATGTCACGGGTGCCCAGAGAGGTGTTCGTCCCCAGCGGCTACTGGCACGTCGCGTACGAGGACCGCCCCCTGCCCATCGGCCAGGGCCAAACCATATCACAGCCCCTCATCGTGGCCATGATGACCGAGGCGCTTGAGCTTGACGGCCAAGAGAACGTCTTGGAGGTGGGCACCGGCAGTGGCTATCAGTCTGCCATCCTGGCCGAACTGGCCCGATGGGTGGTGACCGTGGAAAGGCACAGCGAGTTGGCCGAGAAGGCCACCGAGACTCTGAAGAAGCTGGGCTATGCTAACATCGAGGTTCACCTGGCCGAAGCCAAGCTGGGCTGGCCGCCAAAGGCCCCCTATGATGCCATAGTGGTCAGCGCCGGCGCGCCCAAGGTGCCCAAGGACCTGCTGGATCAATTGGCGGTGGGCGGCCGTCTCATCATTCCGGTTGGCCCGCGCTACGAACAGAATCTCTTGAAGGTCATCAAGAAGGAGCACGACGCCATTATCGAGGACCTTGGGCCCTGCCGCTGGGTGCCGCTCATCGGCGATGCCGCCTGGAGCGAGGAGAACGTCTAGCCGGGATGGACACGTGCAACCTTCGCTTCGGTCGCGACACCAGCCGTTTTTCTGTACGAGCTGAGATTGGGGGCGAGAGAACTCTAGCAGAGGAGTAGGCTGGAGTGTCACCGATTCACACATCTTCTGAGATTGTTGACAGATTGCCTCCATTAGGTTACAAGGAAGTGACTTTTCTGCCGCATATAGTGGGGATCAGCACGAGAGGTATCGCTCCAGGTGCCGCCCCAACAGTGCGTTTGAGATTAGGAGGGTAGCCCCAATTTCTGAAGCAGACAACCCCAACCCACAGGACGGAGTCGGAATGACTCCAGTGAAAAGAGCCCGCAGACGCAGGTCTCCAGCCAGAACCGTGTCCCACAAAGTGCTGGCCCTGGAGGTCAAGGTTGTAGACTCGTATGTACCCGCGAGACTGCTGCTATTCTACCTGAACCTCTTGGACAAGCGCGTTCCACCCAAGGTCAAATCAGCCGTTGTTGATGGCGTAGGCAAGTACGTGCCTGACAAGATTCGCGCCGCTGCTCTGACAGCGGCCGATGACTACGTACCTGACGACGTGGCCAACTCGTGGAAGATTTGCGCTGTCATTGCCGCAATTGGCAAGTATATCCCGGAGAGAGTAGTCCCCGCGCAGTCCGCCGAAACATGGGAGAATCTCCGGGTGAAATACCATATCCCCACGCTCGTTGAGAGGACGCCGCCGCCTAAGTCGGCAAGGAAGAAGACGACACGGCCATCCAAGACCTAGGCCATGCCTATGGGTGCCGCTCATCGGGGATGCGGCCTGGACCGAGGAGAACGTCTAGCAGCAGTACGCGCGGGGACTCCCGCTACCACCCTAACTCCCCACTGCGATTATTCTAACCAGCGTCTTTGTAGTACACTATTCTGCAACACTCTGTGATCCTGCCTCACCTCAAGTCATGAAACCGCGAACACAGACCAACCGTTCGCACAAAATGGACGTCTCAGCCAGCAAAGTCATCGAGGTCACCAACCTCGTCAAGTCCTACGGCACCATCAAGGCCGTGGACCAGATCAGCTTTGGAGTATCCCAGGGTGAGGTCTTCGGCATGCTCGGCCCCAACGGCGCCGGCAAAACCACTACTGTCGAGATTGTCGAAGGGCTGCGCCCCGCCGACGCCGGGTCAGCCACCGTGCTGGGCATTGATGTGGCTAAAGACTCCCGGGCGGTCAAGGAGCGAATCGGCATTCAGCCACAGAGCCCGGCCCTCTTCCCCGGTCTCACCGTCAGGGAGATGATCCGTTTCTTCCGCCAGCTCTACAAGAAGTCGCTCCCCACATCGCAGATAATCGAGTTGGCCTCGCTACAGGAAAGCCGGAACGTCCTCTTCCGCAACCTGTCAGGAGGCCAGCAGCAGCGTCTCTCGGTCTCTCTGGCCTTCGTTAACGATCCAGAGATCATCTTCCTGGACGAGCCCACCACGGGGTTGGATCCGCAAGCGCGCCGCGCCATGTGGGACGTCATCGAGACTTTCCGCCGCGCCGGGAAGACAGTGGTGCTGACTACGCACTACATGGAGGAAGCGCAGCGGCTTTGCGACCGGATCGCCATCATGGACTACGGGAAGATAATCGCCATGGACAGCCCCCAGCGGCTGATCGAGTCCAACATCAAAGACAGCGCCATCCAGTTCAAGATGAAGGACTACCCCGGCGACCAGGTGCTGACCAGCCTGCCGGACGTCTCCAAGGTCATTCGGGAAGAGGATGACGTCATCATCTACACCAATAACATTCCCTCGGCGATCTCCGGGCTGCTGGCCATGGTCTCCCAGAGATCCGCCGAGCTCTCGGAGCTATCTGTCCGCCAGGCCACGCTGGAGGACGTCTTCTTGAAACTGACCGGGAAGAGGATACGAGATTGAAAGCCTTCACCGCTGTTTTCGTGGGCCGATACAAGCAGTTCATCCGGGACCGTGCCGCCCTGTTTTTCAGCTTCATCTTCCCTATTATCTTCATCCTGCTCTTCGGCTGGGCCTTTCAGAACATGGGCACCGAGACCTTCAAGGTCGGGTTGGCCGACCAGGGTTCACCCAGGATCACCACGTACATCGCCGTCGGACTGGAGAGCGTGGAACTCGAAGGCGATGTGAAAATGTTCGAGACTGAGAGAGGCAACCTGGACGATCTCCTGGCCTCACTGGAAGATGGCGACTTGGATGCCGTGATAGTTGTCCCCGCCGGCATAGACGCCCTGGAGCCAGGCCAGAGCGACAACGTGCAGGTCTACTACGACGCCAGCCGGACGGTCAATCAGCAGATACTCGTCCCCGCTCTCTCCCAGGTGATCAGTGCCATCGCCCAGTTTGAAGGCAAGTATACGCCGCCGATTGGCATGAACCAGCAGAGCGTCCAGTCGCACGAATTGCGCTACATCGACTTCCTTCTGCCCGGCATACTGGGCATGACGCTGATGTTCATCGGCGTGCAGGGAGGATTGCCAATCATCCAGCAGCGGCAGGCTCATATCATCAAGCGGCTGGGTTCCACGCCTCTTCGGCGGTCCACACTGGTCTTCGGGGATCTCCTCTTCGGCATGATAGTCATCCTGGCTTCCGCCGCGCTTATCATCCTGGTGGGCCGCCTTGTCTTTGACGTGCAGATGGTCGGCAACTGGTTCAGCCTGTGCGGCATCATTCTCCTCGGATCGCTCGTCTTCGTCAGTCTGGGCTATCTGATCGCCGCCTTCGTGAAAACGCAGGAATCCGCCATTCCCGTCGTACTGATCGTCAACCTCCCCATGATGATCCTCTCCGGCACGTTCTTCAGCATTGCCAGCATGCCCGCCTTTGTCGAGCCGCTGATCAAGATTCTGCCCCTGACCTACGTCAACGACGCCTTGCGGCAGATCATGGTAGACGGGACTCCGCTGCACGCCATGACCACGGATATCGCCGTGCTGGCCGCCTGGGCCGTCGTCTGCCTCGGCATAACCATAAGGTTCTTCAAGTGGGACTAGGCTTCGCAGAAGGGCGAGGATCTCACGCTCCGAGCACGTTTGACTCGTGAGTCCGCTTCCCATATACTTTTCCCATCATCGCGAGGAGGCAGCATGGCAGTCGGCACTTATGTTGAGAGATACCGCACCTGGAGATACGAAGTCTTTCACTGGCGCGACGAGCTGAGCGTCACCAAGAAGGTCGCCCTGGCGCTGGGCATGGCCTGCCTCACGGGCCTGCTGGCCCAGGTCAGGATTCCCCTTGGCTTCACGCCCGTGCCCATTACCGGCCAGAACCTCGGAGTCCTGGCCAGCGGTGTCATGCTCGGCCCGTGGTTCGGCGCGCTAGGCATGATCCTCTACCTCGCCATCGGAGCCTGCGGCGTACCCTGGTTCCAGGGTGGTGAGGGCGGCATGCAGTACCTTATCCACTCCCCGACCTTGGGCTACCTGTTCGCCTTCGTGGTGGTGGCTTTCCTCATCGGCCGCCTGACCCAGAAGCATCTCTCTCTGCGTGGCTTCTGGGGACAGCTCTGGCTCATGTCCACCGGTATGATCATCATCCTGGCGCTCGGCGCCTCATATCTGGCGCTGACGCTCCACACCACGTTCAATGAGACCATGGTCCAGGGCGTCCTGCCTTTCCTCGTTGGCGACATGTTGAAAGCTGCCCTGATTGCCGGCGCCGCCACCGCTATTCTGCCCAAGGACTCGTATCAAGGTGACAAGCGATAATGGACATCACCTGGATGGGTCATTCCTGCTTCCGCATCAAAGGCAAAGAGGTCAGCATCGTCACCGACCCCTACGATGCCACCCTGAAGTACCCGTGGCCCAAGCCGTCTGCCAACATCGTGACCATCAGCCACCCTCACCCCGGCCACAACAATCCCGCCGGCGTCGAGGGCAGCCCCAAACTCGTCTACCGCCCCGGTGAGTTCGAGATCAAGAACGTCTTCATTATCGGATTCCCTACCTTCCACGACACGGCGCAAGGCGCCAATCGCGGGAGAAACACTGCTTACCTGATGGAAATGGAAGACTTGAGATTATGTCACCTTGGTGACCTGGGCCATACCCCATCTTCGAAGCAGATTGAGGAATTGAGCGGGCTCGATGTCCTCTTCGCGCCGGTGGGCGGCGTCTCCACCATCGACGCCAAGACGGCCGCTGAGATCGTCAGGCTGCTCAACCCCAAGATTGTGATTCCGATGCACTACCAGACTGGAGTCACCAATTGGCTGGAGCCTCTCGACAAGTTCACCGCGGGAATGGGATTGCGGGAGGTTGTCCCGCAGCCAAAACTGACCGTGACCAAGGCCAACGTTCCTCCGGAGACCAGGGTCGTCATCCTGGACTACCCCTCAAAGTAGCCGCCTCAGCCACGGCCACTCCCTCGACGGCGCTGCCAATCCAATGCAAAGCGGAGCCTCCTTCTGGCAAAAAGGCTCCGCTGTATTCTCCGAAGAACCGTTGGCTCTTATTGGTTACTTGATCTCGGCGACAGCACCCGCCGCCGTCAGTTTCGCCATAACGTTGTTGGCTTCTTCCTTGGTGACGCCTTCCTTGACCGGCTTCGGGGCCGCCTCTACCAGTTCCTTGGCCTCTTTCAGGCCCAGCGTCGTCACCTCTCGGACAGCCTTGATGACATTGATCTTGTTGGCGCCGATCTCCTTCAGGATCACGGTGAAGGCCGTCTGTTCTTCCGCCGCCGCCGCCGGACCCGCCGCCGGACCCGCCGCCACCGGGGCCGCTACCGCCACCGCCGCTGCGCTGACGCCAAACTCCGTCTCCAGAGCCTTGACCAAGTCCGCCAGCTCCATAACCGTCATGCCCTTGATGGCAGCGATCATTTCCTCTTTCGTCATTAGTTCGAACCTCCTTCCAGTTGTTCCTTTCTAGCCTGCAAAACACGCGTCAACCCTGCCAGGTTGCCGTTGAGCACCGTTACCAGCATGTACAACGGCGACCTCATCTGCCCTACCACCCTGGCCACCAGGACCTCTCTGGGTGGCATAGAAGCCAATGCCGTCACCTCGTCGGCAGAGAGCACCCTCGTCTGCAATATCCCGCCCCTGATACTCAGAGGCGGCTTCGTTGTTCGAATGTACTCCGTGAGCACCCTCGCCGGCGCGACCTCGTCGGTACTGCAGAACGCCACCGCTGAAGGCCCCACCAAGAGGTCCTTCAAGCCCCCCTTGCCCACGTTCTTCGCCGCGATCGCCGCCAGGTTGTTCTTGACCACACGATACTCTACGCCTGATTCCTTCAGCTTGCGGCGCAGCTTGTTCATCTCCGCCACCGTCATGCCGCGGTAGTCAGTGACCACAGCGACCTTGGCCTCCCCAATCACCTTCTCCGCTTGCTGGACTGCCTCTTGTTTCTTTTCCTTCTTCATCCTTCTTCCCCTGCTGTCAGGCATCTTCACGGAGCCCGACGCACCTCTCATTCAACAACTAAGCCCCGAAGCATTTTGCCCCGGGGCTTTCATGAACCAACGTTGATCTGGTCATTTCGCCTCGGCAGGCAGACTCACTGCATTAAGCCCTCAGGGCACCTGCTGTCTTCAGCAACCATAGATTGTATCACAAACCGGGCTGGCTGTCCTTCCTACCTGGATGGCGGCTCGCCGACAATCGTGATTCCGGCCACGAAGTTGCCGGGATGGCCACCCTGGTTGTGCGACAGCCCCATCTTCAGATCCTTGAGCTGCCGAGTTTGATCGTCCGCCTTGCCCTGGAACTGCTTGTAGAACTCGTAGACCTCCCGGCCACCGGAAGCGCCAGCCGGGTGCCCGAAGGCCTTCAGCCCGCCGCTGACGTTGACCGGCATCTCACCGGTCTGCTCCCAGGCACCAGACTCGATGTCATCCCGGGCATGCCCCTTCTCGCACAGGCCCATAGACTCACACGCTATCACTTCCGCGATGGAGAAGCAGTCGTGCACCTCCGCCATGCTCAGCTCCTTCCGCGGGTTGGTGATGCCGGCCATGGCATAGGCCTGTTTGGCCGCCGCCTCGGTCTCCTCCCAGACGGTGTAACCGTAGTTGACCCTCTCCTTACCCCAGCCAGGCCCGCAGGCGATGGCCGAAGCCTTCACCGTGATGTAGTCTCCCTTCGGGCGGTATCGCTTGGCATCCTCGGTGCGGCACATGATGGCCGCCGACGCGCCATCGCAGATGCCGCAGCAGTCGAACAGCCCCAGAGGCCAAGCGATGATTGGCGCGTTCATGACCTGCTCAACAGTGATCCTGTTCCGCAGCATGGCCTTAGGGTTCCGCGACCCGTTGTAGTGGGACTTGACCGACACCTTGGCCAGCATCCTCTTCCCATCTTCCGGGCTCAAACCGTATGTGGAGAAGTATTTGGTGGCCGCCAATGCATACCGGCCGACCGCTCCGCCGACTTCCGGAGCCGCTCCGTACACCGGGTGCCACTTCCCCGGCCAGGCCTGACCGATGCCGCCGAACCCGGCGTCTTTCATCTTTTCAAAACCCAGCGCCAGCACCAGGTCATAGGTCTTTGAAGCCAAACCGAGGGCCGCTCCCCTGATAGTCTCGGCCCCTGTGCCGCAGGCGTTCTCCACCCGAGTCACCGGGATGAACTGCAACTGCAAGGCACTGGAGAGAATAATCCCGGTCATGGCGTTGTCCTGCACGGTGTATCCGACCCAGGCCGCCTGAACATCCTTCGCCGTCACATTAGCATCAGCGAAAGCCTCATCGGCCGCCTCGACTATGAGGTCGATAATGTCCTTGTCCCAGAACTCACCAAACGGGGTGCACCCCATGCCAACTATGGCTACTTTGTCCTTCAAGCTCTCCATCGTAACCTCTCCTTAGCACCTGACTGGGCGAACCCGCCAGAAGTAGTTGTACAGCCCCGAACCCTCCAGAGGAAGACTCTCCGAAGGACCCATCTGAATCCTGAAAGTCATCTCCACCGGCATCCCCACCGAAATCTTGGTGGTGTCTCGGTCTGTCATCACGCTGTAGAACCGGCCACCGCCATCCAGGTCGACCACCGTGAACACCTTGGGCAAAACGATCTCCTGGGCGCGCTGGTCCATACTGAAGGTGAACACCTTGCCGGTCTTGTCTGACAGACGGATGGGATCGAAATCGTCCTTGGCCTGACAGAAGATGCAGATTCTCTGCCTCGGGTATTGAATGTTGCCGCACTTCCGGCACTTCTGGCCATACAGGCCAAAGATCATCTTTCTCTCGCGCCACAACACCGGCAAAGACGAGCGCCGCGCGCCGCGCCGTGGGGACTCCCATTCCATAAGCTCGCGAATTTCCACGTATTTGCCGTAATTCGGCAGCATCATCTTAGAGGCCACGTGCCGCTTGATGCCTCTCCGGTCTTTGATGTTGTTGATCTGTTCCGTAACCTTGAACAGGAAGGCATCCGCGCCGTCGCCGTAGGTGGCGAATAGGATACGGTCGCCCGGCTTGGCATCCTCCAATGCAGCCACCAGTATCATCGGCGCCAATGCGGTGCCAGTGTTGCCCACATTGTCCAGCAGGGGATTCTGCACCTGCGTCTTCGGGTCCAGTTTCATGGCCCCGGCTATCGCGCCGTGCAACCTGGCGTCTGTCGCATAGAAAGCGGCCTTGGTGATGTCCTTCGGCGTCAGATTCAGCTTCTTGAGCAAGCCGGCAACCGCCTGGGGTATCATCTTCATATAGGCTTCATCCCTGATGAAGCGCTCTTCCGTGGTCTGAACATAGGTATCCTGAGGTTTTCTCCAGACATCAAGAAACTCACTGGTCAGGTGGTAGCTTCCCTCCAGGACTGCCGCCACATCAGTGTCACCCAGCAGGAACGCCGCCGCTCCATCGCCGAACTGAACTTCAAACTCAGAGTTCGGAGCCGGTATGCGGCGCTCCGAGGCCGCCACCAGAACCTTCTTGGCACTGCCCGCTCCCACTGCATCTGCTGCCGCTCTCATGGCCGATCCCGCGCCTCTCAGTGAGTGCGCCACATCAAACGTCAAGATATCCTCGCGCAGATCCGCCGCGGCTCGGACGATGCTGGCCGACTGCTTCTCGATGTAAGGCGGCGAATCTGTGGCAAAGTACAGCCCGTCGACCTGACTGCGGTCCATGCCGTGCAGACAGTCAATGACTGCCTCTACGCCCATGGTCACACTGTCTTCGTCAGCGTTGGCAATGGCTCGCTCCCCCTTGCCGACACCCTTGTTCCACATCGCCCCGATGGCTTCTCGACTCAGCCTGTAAATGGGAACGTAAGCACCATATGAGACTATGCCTACCATTATCTTGTCCTCCCTAGTGAATCTAAGCCACCGAACACCGTGCCGGTTGCCCCAGGTATGCGTGCAAACCCTGGCGTTCGGCTACTGGATACGTGGTGGGTTGCCTGTGTAGGAATGGCGACTGACGACTGCAGGGATCCTTGATCCGATTCCATCATCCCCTTAAGCTGCCGCCCCGATAGCTCTCAGGTCTAGTGGAATCCCGGGTCCCATTGAGGTGTTTATTGTGGCACTCTTAATGTACTGCCCCTTCGACCCGCTCGGCTTGGCCTTCACCACGGCTTCGATGGCCGCTGCCAAGTTCTCTTCCAACTGCTTCGGCTCAAAGCTGGCCTTCCCGACAGCCATGTGCACGCTCCCCGTACGATCCAGCCTGAACTCTGAACGCCCTTTCCGCGAGTCCTTGATCACGCGCGGCAAATCGGCCTGTCCCACGACTGTGCCCAGCTTGGGGTTGGGCATGAGGCCCTTCCGGCCCAGGATCTTGCCCAACTTACCGATCTTACCCATCATCTCCGGAGTGGCCACAGTCACATCGAACTCCAGCCATCCTTCTTCGATCTTCTTGATCAGGTCTTCTGCCCCAACGGTGTCCGCCCCGGCTTCCTCGGCTATCTTCGCCGCCTCGCCCTGAGCAAAAACCAGTACCCGTATCTTCTTTCCCAGACCATGCGGCAGAAGCGCGATACCTCTGATCTGTTGATCCGCAGCGCGCTGGTCCAGGTTCATGCGAAAGTGCAACTCCACCGTCTCATCGAACTTGACATAGGAGGTCTTCTTAACCAGATCGACAGCCTCCGCCAAGGCGTATGCTTTCTTGGGGTCGATCTGCTTTGCAGCTTCCTGATACTTCTTACCATGACTTGGCATAGACTACTCAACCTCGATTCCCATGCTGCGTGCCGTACCTTCAACCATCTTGGTGGCTGCCTCCAGGTCGGAGGCGTTCAGATCTTTCATCTTGATCTTGGCGATTTCACGCAGCTTGTCACGCGACAGCTTTCCAACCGGCTTGGTTCTCGGCGCCCCACTTCCCGCCTCCACACCCATGGCCTTTCTGAGAAGATCAGCCGCTGGCGGTGTCTTCAGGGTGAATGTGAAGCTCCGGTCCTCGTAGATGGTAATCTCCACAGGGACGATGCTCCCATCCTGGGAAGCCGTGCGCTCATTGTATTCCTTGCAGAAGGCCATGATGTTGGCCCCGTGTTGTCCCAGAGCAGGTCCTATCGGGGGAGCAGGCGTCGCCTTCCCCGCCGGCAGTGCGATCTTGACAATAGCCTTTACTTTCTTTGCCATCTCTATAGCTTCTCTATCTGCAGAAAATCAAGCTCGACAGGCGTCTCGCGCCCAAAGAACGAAACCAGCACCTTCACCTTCCCCTTCTCCGGATTGATCTCGTCAATCACGCCAGCGAAATCAAGGAACGGCCCATCGACAATACGAACGCTCTGGCCCTTG
>Ga0105095_10001371_pt1 | contig 12792 bp, 9 predicted proteins | sample PPLLak2March2015_2_FD_79180 | JGI IMG/M metagenome (GOLD analysis project Ga0105095, IMG submission 79180) | Freshwater sediment microbial communities from Prairie Pothole Lake near Jamestown, North Dakota, USA - PPLs Lake P8 Core (3) Depth... | ecosystem: Environmental > Aquatic > Freshwater >... | reverse complement strand
ATTACAAGGTTCATCTGCACGAGCGGGACTTGGTGTTTCTCAAGCAACACCACCGGTAGACCGTTTGACAAAGTGAAGTGCTGAACCGGCGCCATTGAAAACGAAGGCGGTGGGCCGACAGTGGGCGGTGACGAGCGATCGGGTTTCTGGGCTACGGTTTCTTCCGCAAACAGCAGTGCGACTGCCAGAAGAGCACTATTGCCGATTGCCCGGTGCCTATTGCCTATTGCCCAGTACCTATTGCCTATGCTCTTCATAATCACTTCCTCTCCTTTCCCGGCATCGCGGCGAGTTCTTTCTTTCCCTGCGGAACGACGCTCAATACAACCCGGTTATCCTCATGCAGATACTTTGCCGCCGCGGTTTGCACGTCGCCCGGATCAAGCGCCTTGTAGCGTGAAAAGTCTTCCTGAAAGTAGTCAGGATTGCCGGTCTGTGTGAAATACCCGTTTAGCAGGTCCACTTTTCCGCCGAAACCACCCACCGATTCAAGCCGCCCGAGGAACGACGCCTCGTACTGATTCACTGCGCGTTCGAGTTCTCTTTTCCCGGGTGCGGCGGTCTGGAGCGCGTGCAACTCCTCCCGGATCACCTTTTCCAGTTCACTCAGCGTATGACCTGCACGCGCCGTGGCTACGATCTGAAACGAAGACCCGAGCTGGCGGGATCCCTGATAGGCATACACATCCTGGGCAATCTGCAGATCGTACACCAGGCGTTTGTAGAGCCGGGAGTTTTTTCCGTTGGCCAGGACACTTGCCACCATATCCAGTTCTGCATCCCCCGGTGCAAAGAGCGCGGGAGAAAGCCACGCCATGTAGAGGCGCGGCAGGGAGACTCTGTCTTCAAGGATGACGCGTTTTTCCCGCTCGATGAAGGCAACGGGTGCGTCCGGCGGCGGGACAGGGGGACCTGAAGGTATCTCACCGAACCATTTTTCAACAAGGGCCCGAGTCTTCACCGGATCGATATCTCCCCCGATGCAGAGGCTCGCATTATTCGGACCGTAGTACTTCCTGAAGAAATCCACCACGTCTTCATAGCTTGCCGCACTGAGATCTTCCATCGAACCAATTGTCGGCCAGTGGTATGGATGATCCGGCGGGTAGAGATTTTCCACGAGAGTCAGATCGGCCATACCGTAAGGCCGGTTCTCATATGATTGTCGTCTCTCATTTTTCACAACGTCTCGTTGCCCGTCGACTTTCGAAGGAGACATCGCCTGCACCAGGAATCCCATCCGGTCCGAATCGAGAAAGAGCGGCAGTTCCAACGCGTTGCTGGGGACATTCTCCCAGTAGTTCGTGCGGTCTGAGTTGGTCGAGCCGTTGTTGTCCCCTCCCACCTGTTCCAGCCACTGATCGAACTTTCCCTCCGGCACGTGGGCTGAGCCTTCGAACATCAGATGTTCGAAGAGATGGGCAAAACCAGTCCGTCCGGGTTTTTCGCGTCCCGAACCGACGTGGTAATAGACATTCACGCTGACGATAGGCGTAGAATGATCCTCATGGAGGATCACCGTAAGCCCGTTCGGAAGCGTAAATCGCTGATATGGCACTGAAATCCTCGTGTCGGCTGCCGTTGCGACGGCGGCACAGAGGAAAAGGGCCAGCAGAGCGCGTTTCATGCGGGGTCCCTTGATCTGTTTTGGTTATGACCTGCGTGTTGAAATAAGAACTGATCATCTATATACGAAATTTCAGGCAATCAGGTTCCAGAATAATTTTGGAATGGGTCGGAAAAGACGTCTGTGCAATGTAGTAACCAGGTGAAGGAGACATCCACCATCCTCAAGAGGCCACCATGGACACCGACCAGACCCGCATACAGCGGTCGCTGAATGAACAAAAGAAGAAGGAACTTGAGAAACTCTACGGAGCGAGGTTTTCCAACACTCCTAACGGTATTCCACCCGAGGCCGAAGGCGAATGGCTCGACTACGTCACCGAGTTCGAACGCCAATACGCCGAAAATGGACAGACAACCGTAAGGGAATTCGTGGGAAGCCCGCAACTGCGTCCGCTCGCAGCCGTTCCGCCGGATGAACTCCCGTCTGCCACGGAAGCTCTCATGGACCTCCTGTTTGACAATAACATCCAGGTGCACTTCGACCGGGAGGTGAGCGATGCGGAGGTCTACCGTTTTGTCACCGAGGAGCTCTTCAGGGAGAAGATGGACAACATTCGCATCGAGCAGATGATGCACACGTTTGTGTACGATCATTTCCATCCTGATGAGGTTTCGCGTGTGCGGCGCGATGCAGAGTTCTTACTCAACGCGCTCTTCTTCCGAGACCGCCGCATGATATGGCAAATGCTCAGCAAGAAAGAGGTGAAGGATTTCGCGGGAAAGAAGATCCCGCCTGAGCTATTCATGCTCACACTCAACGAGATCTACACAAAGGTCGAATCGTTCACGTCGCACCTGATGGAAGTGACCTCCTGCGACGTGAATATACCTCGCGCAGAGGTTACTGTTTCATTGACATGGGCCGGGATCGCGGCGGCCACGAAAAAGCCGGTTGGCGCTTCAGGCACCGCCTCCGTGCAGTTTGTGCAGAGTCCGGCGGGTGGATGGGATGTCGCGGGGGTGAGGATACCCGGCTGGGCGTAGAAGAACAGGCTCCCAATACTCGGAATAGACCCGTCAATCTCGATTTGCACCCGGCCTCAGGCACGGCCAGGAACAGCCTCACCTGCTGGTGTCTTCTGGACAGGCTGGCCTGCAAATACCCTCAGGGCAGACTCACTTGCGGGGGTCTTCTGGGCAGGCCGGCTTGCGGACCCATTGATCGTCGGGTTGTACTGCGGAACCAACTTGTGAAAAAGACCCATTACCATCGATATTGACTCTTGTTGAGACTCTTCAATTAGTGTCGAAACGTTTCTCCGCAATAAGGAGGCTTGTGACAGGGTATCTTCCTGATCAGCAGCATAATGCGTTCGACAGACCATAATCTTATCATGCTGTGTTGCTTCCACGCGATCAGTCTCGTAGAACAGCTCCTCAAACAGCTTCTCTCCGGGTAACAAACCTGTAATCTTGATCCCAATATCTTCCTCCGTGTACCCACTAAGGCGGATCAGGTCCCTTGCCACATCGATCACCTTGATCTGCTCACCCATGTCCAGTACAAACAGCTCTCCACCTTCTCCCATCGTCGCCGCCTGAAGGATGAGTTGTACCGCTTCTGGGATTGTCATGAAGTAGCGTGTAACGTTCGGATCGGTCACTGTCACCGGCCCGCCGATCGCAATCTGCCGCTTGAACAGTGGCACGACACTACCCCGGCTGCCAAGCACATTTCCGAACCGAACGGTGACAAAAGCCTTCTTCGAGCGCTTCGCCACGTCTTGCACAACCAGTTCGGCGATACGTTTGGTCACGCCCATCACACTTGTCGGGTTCACCGCTTTGTCGCTGGATACCATCACGAACCGGGGCACATTGTACTTCTCCGCAAGCTCCACCAGGTTCCGAGTGCCCAGGATGTTGTTTGAAACCGCCTCCGGAATATTCTCCTGCATCAGGTGGACATGCTTGTGGGCCGCAGCATGGAATACGATATCAGGCTGAAGTCGTACAAACACCCTTTCCATTCGCTCACGATCCCGGATGTCAGCTATCAACGGCGTAATCTTTGTTTCCTGCACAGGGGATTCCGAAAGCTCCTTCAAGATCTGAAAGATGGAGGTTTCGCCGTGTCCCAACAGAATGAGTTCCGCGGGGCGGAATGCGGCGATCTGCCGGCACAATTCGCTTCCAATCGACCCTCCGGCTCCTGTAACAAGCACGCGTCTGCCGGCAAGCATTTGCATCACCGATGAGGTCTCGGTCGTAACGATCCCTCTCCGCAGCAAATCTTCGAGTTGGACGTCACGAACCTGGTCGACCTTCGCCGTTCCCCGTATGATATCAAAGAGAGCGGGGATCGTTTTGTATGGAACACGCGCGGTCCGGCAGCTTTGCACCACATCACGTACAACCTTTCCGGCCACTGCGGGCATTGCAATGATCACTTCATTTGCCTTCATGAACCCGAGGACTTCAGGCAGATCGGCGAGTGTTCCACACACCGGGACACCGGAGATGTGTCTCCCTTGTTTCAGCCGGTCGTCATCCACGAAACCGACAGGTTTAATGCCCAAATGCATGTTGCGCGTGAGCTCTTTAGCTGTCATAGCACCGGCCACACCGGCACCGACGATGATCACTCGCCGTCGTTTTTCCGAGACATCACCACGGTGCGACAACATGAACGCGATCCGGATGGTGACGCGACTCCCGGTGATCCAGAGAACCGTGAGTAATGCACTAACGATTGGTAGTGACAGCGGCAACTCTTCCGGAAGGAGGTGAAACGGGTACAATAGGGCATACGACACAGCGATTTCCAGCGCGGTACCGGCAAACAACGCGATCAGGAGCATCATCATCTCGTGCGCGCTGGCATACGCCCAGAACTGATCATAAAGTGCGGTGCCGTAGTATGCAAAGAGCTTCAGGCAGATCATGACAACGCTGTACATGAACAACGCCGTGTTGAAGAAATCAGGGATGTAGATATCCTCCAACCGGATCATCATTGCGACTGACGGGATGAGTGCCAGTCCAATCACGTCGAAACCGAGCAGGTATCGGTTACGCATGCGTGCAAAGATTTTCAGGTACTGTTTCATATGTTCTGCCGTTCCGGACTTTCGATAATTACCGCCCGTTCGCCGCATTCCGGGCAAAACAGGGCAGACAAAACGAATTCATAGAAATTGGATTCAGCGATAGAACTGACCACCACCATTGACTACTCCGTTACAATCTCTTTCGCCCATGCGCGTTCTGTCATGTACCAGTTCACGAGAGCATGCACTCCCGACTCGAATCCCGTTGTTGGCTCCCAGCCGAGCTTGGTTCGCGCCTTCGTTATATCCGCCCATGTAGCAGTGACATCCGCAGCGTGCATAGGGCGATACACCAATCGGGCCTTCTTGCCCACAAGATCTTCAATAAGCCGGATCGCATCCAGCAGAACCACGGGACCATCTGAACCGAGATTGACGATGTTGTATCCTGATTGACTGAGGCAGGCAATGGTTCCACTTGCGATGTCATCGACAAACGTGAAATCCCTTGACTGCAGGCCGTCACCGTACACCGTCACGGGCCGCTCCTCGGCAATCCACTGCACAAAACGGAACAGACTCATATCCGGACGTCCGCCGGGACCATAGACGGTGAAGTAGCGCGGGATGGCGACGTTGATCCCGTACAAATGATGATAGGTATAGCAAAGGGCCTCAGCTCCCTTTTTGGATGCGGCGTATGGTGAGAGGGGCTTGTTCGTATCCGCATCCTCTTTAAATGGACGCGGATTGTGCGCACCATAGAGGCTTGACGTCGAGGCGAGCAGGAATTTCGTTACGGAGAATTCCCGGCAGAGCTCCAGCAATGTCACGGTGCCGGTCATGTTTGTTTCGACATACACCCAGGGGTTCTCGACCGATTGCCGGACGCCTGCGCGGGCCGCCAGATTGAAGACGCCGGCTGGTTTACGTTCAAACAATGAGCGCATTGTCGTGCGATCATTAATATCACATTGCGTAAATTCAAAACCCCTGAGTTCTCTCAAACCACGCAGCCGCCACTCTTTGAGACGTACGTCATATGCGTCGTTCAGGGTATCGACACCGAGCACAATATGACCAGACTGGATGAGTTGTTCACTGACTTTGGAGGCGATGAAGCCTGCTGCTCCGGTGACGATGTATGTTGCCAATATTTGTTTCTCCAATGTGGAAGATCAGCGACGGGGTCGTGCACCGTCCACGGCCATCATGCCTGAAAAACAAGCGGGTGTTTTTCGAGGACTACATGGCGCGTGTCGACAATAAGTGTTTTCAATGCGGGGAAATCCACCTTCCGGTATTCATCGTGCCCCGTCGCGATAAGGATAAGGTCATAACCGTTCTCAAGCGGCTTCGACTGTCTCCCTGCGTAGCATGAGAACTCCCGCGACGGCCGGATGACCGGAACATAGGGGTCGTTGTAGGACACGATAGCACCGTGTGCCTCAAGTTTTTCCATAAGGTGATACGAGGGAGACTCCCGATCGTCATCTACATTGGGTTTGTAGGCCAACCCGGCAATAAGAACCTTCGCCCCCTTGAGTGGCTTGCCATGTTCGTTCAACACTTCCATCACTCGCATCACGACGAAGTCGGGCATACTGGTGTTTACTTCTCCGGCCAGCTCAATGAACTTTGTATTCGCACCAAACTCCCGCGCTTTCCAGGTAAGATAGAAGGGATCGATCGGGATACAATGGCCGCCGAGTCCGGGCCCCGGGTAAAACGGCATGAACCCGAAGGGCTTAGTCTTTGCCGCTTCGATCACCTCCCAGACATCGATTCCCATTCGCATGAATGTCATCTTCAGTTCATTCACAAGGGCGATGTTCACGGCACGGAATGTGTTCTCGACGAGTTTTGTGGCCTCGGCCGCCCGCGTAGAGGAGACAGGCACAGTGCTCACGATCACCTGGCGATACAACGCATCAACCACAGCCAACCCGTCGGGCGACGTGGCACCGACCACTTTGGGAATGGTTTCTGTGACATAGTCAGTTCTGCTCGGATCTTCACGTTCCGGGGAAAAGCCGACGTAGAAATCCCTGTCTGCCTTCAGTCCGTTCTTTTCGAGAATCGGAAGCATCACTTCATCGGTCGTGCCGGGATAGGTGGACGATTCGAGGACAAAGACCTGACCCCTGCGCACGTACGGTGCAAGGCTTTCAGCGGTAGCGACTATGAACGACACATCGGGCTCGCGGTTCTTGCTGAGAGGTGTGGGAACGGCGATCAGGATGGCATCACATATGCTCGAGCGGGAGAAGTCGGTCGTGGCGTTCAGCCGGCCGGTTTTTACACCAGCGAGGATACGGGACGCGGGGATATGCTTGATATACGACTCGCCTTTCATAAGCGCAGTCGTCTTCTTGGCATCGATATCGAGTCCGATAGTCCGGAAGCCCTTCTCAATGAATGTGAGAAGCAGCGGCAGACCGACATAACCCAGACCTACGATCCCTACGACAGCCTCTTTCCGTTCGATTTTGTCAATCAGTTCTTTTTTCATTGTTTGTTCGAAGTTGTGATGGTGTTTTGATTGAGACTGGAACTTCGCTGTCGACAGTTAGCACGTGTGAGCCCGGCTTAGTGCCGTGTTTCAGAGACTTCACTTCTGCTGCTTCCGAAAGATACTGTCAAAACCATTCAAAAGACAAATGTCACACCGTGGGAATCACAGAAGAGCTTCAAGGTGACCTAAGGACGTTGTGAACGACAATCTGCTTTGTGAGAGACGCCCGATTCTTCAAGGACCGTGCTCTCCACGTTCGCCCGGACCACAAATAGAGCAACCCAACTATGTTCTCGATCCGTTGCCTACTGTAGAGCATCCTCTCCCGCGTGATTGCCCGGATTTGTTCCTGAATTCTGGTGCGCAATTGTTCACATTCCGTTCGCCGGGCCGGCGCACTGGAGCTCAGAATACCGACATCTCCTTCAAATGCTTCATAATATGATTTTCTCAGACCAAGCTGACGGTCTCTCTCTACCAGATCGTCTTCACCGGAAAGGTGCCTTTCTGGCCTGTCAAGCCTGTACCTTATAACAGGAATATCCTTGCAAACGATCCCTCCTGACAGAATAGCCCGAAACGGGATAATTTTGTCCTCTGCATTGATTCCTGGGGGAATGGGCCCGAAAAGGCCCCATAGTCTCTTCGTCCAGGCCGCTGTCGCCCCTTTGAGGCGAGCGCCCCCGCTCTGGAGTTGAAATTCCAGTGAGTGTTTGGCGGGCTCAACATCGTAAGGATATGGGTGATCTCCAATGGGTTCGTAATTGAAATAGAGCATGTCAGGACGTCGATCGTTCTCCTGCCACAAATTGAAAGTTTCCGTGACCCGGTTGGGAAGTGAAACGTCATCGCCGGCTGCAGCCACGATCAGCTCACCACTCGACAGTTCCATAGCCCGATTCACATGGCCGACGAGCCCTGCATTACGTGGATTGCGGTTCAAGATCACCCTATGCGGTCCGACGTAGGACGCCGCCATCGCTTCCATAATCTGAAACGTCCCGTCTGTAGATGCATCGTCTGAGAGAATGATCTCGAGGGGCGAGTAGTCCTGAGAGAAAGCTCCGCAAATCGCCTCGCGAACCAGAGCTTCCTGATTGTGAGCTATCAGCATAAGTGTTATGAGCGGCTGTTCCATTAGTTACCGTTTCAGTTTTGCTTTTATCATGGCCAACACGTCCAGTTGCATCACAGATCTGAGTCTCATGAGGCTGCCAATTCCAACCAGGAGTGAGACGCCCGTGGCAATCAATGTACCCACGAGACCTTCTATCAAGGTCACACAAAGAAACACCACAGCTGCTGAGAGGCCCATTGCCAGCAGTGTAAGGGCACTCGAAAGGGACCATTTGAAGCCGCTCAGCCGATAGCCGACTGCCCAACTTATGAGCAGAAAGATACCGTAAGATACAAACGCGGCAATCCCCGCACCGACAAGGCCGAACATCTTGATCCCCAGGTAGAGCAGAATAATTGTTGCCACACCGTTGACTATCTCCGTCGCAATGAACGCACCTTTTCTCGCTTTGGCAAGTTGAATGGTCCCAATGGGCCAGGCGACAACTTTGAGTGTCGACCCGAGAATCTGCCAGCGAACGACATCAACCGCGTCAAGATATGCCGCCGAGTAGAGAATCATTATGATATAGGGCGCAAGGGCAGAAGTTGCCAGCACAGCCGGCCCTGAGAGGAGCAAACCCATTTCTGTCTGCTCGTTAACCAGTCTATTCATCTCCTTATTGTCATTTGCTGCAGCAGAGAGTCGGGGATACAAGTCCATGCCCATTGCTTGAAGAATGAATCCGATGGAAACCGTTGAGAGTGCAAGTGACGCAGCATAGAGGCCTACTCCCTCAATTCCAAGGTCACGCGTGATGAGCACACGCGAAACATATGAGGTAGCTGTACCCATGAGGCCGGCTACCATAGACGCAAACCCCAGGCCGACCAACCCCCTTAGTTCAGCACTCAATTCCTTCTTGTTTATGGTGACCTTCGGCACATGAACCTTCCGGGCATAGAACCAGGAAATGACGATCGAAGAAAAAGATCCTACGATGATGAGGGGCAGAATTCCATTTTCGCGCCAAAGACCCAAGATGATGACACTCGTGATGGTTCCAATGACGGCCCCAATAATTCTACATTTCGCCAGATCGCGGATACGGCGCATTCCCTGCAGGAGCGCCGACTGGCCACCGGATATCCCGTCGAACACAAGGACCAATGACATCAGAGCCATGCCGGCCACGTGGAGATCATCTCCGAATGTGGCAAAACTTAACGGACGGCAAAACAACAGAACTGCCAGACCTCCTGCAACCCCCGTCGCCCGCACGGTCCAACGTAGAACCATCACAGTTTTCGCCAACCGCTCCCTGTCGCCCGACGTATTTGCGATGGCAATTTGGCGGACACCGCTGCTTCGAATGCCCAACCCGGCAATTGTCCCGACGAGACTCGTGGTTGTTGTGTACAGGTTAACCAGACCCGTTCCCGTCGGTCCCACCAACACCGCCAGCACCTTGCTTTTGAGCATTCCGATCAGCAAGACGATGACTTGCGTTCCGCCGACAATGGAAGAAGCTTTAAAAATTTCCCTATATGACGACTTCATTTTTCCCGTTGCCTATCATCAAATCATCCTGCCGATTGTTTGAAAAATCAGTCTCAGATCCGACAGAACTGTCCGGTGACCCTGATATTCCAGGTCGATTGAAAGCTTCTGTGGCAAAAGGTTCTCGACGTACAGCCTTTCAGCATTTTCACCGGAAAGCAGTTCTTCTTCATTCTTGAACCTCAACGAAGCAGGGCTGGTAATTCCGGGGCGATACTCCAGGATTCTGCGCTGCTCGGATGTGTAGTGTGAAACGAATCGCGGGTCTTCCGGTCGCGCACCAACGAAACTCATATCTCCTTTGAGCACGTTCAGGAGCTGCGGGAGCTCATCCAGCTTGTATCTTCGGAGCATACGTCCGATCGGAGTCACACGCTGGTCTCCCTTCGTCGTCACTCCGAAGCCCATCGTGTCGGCATTCTGAACCATGCTTCTGAATTTGTGTATGGAAAAGAGCTTGCCCCCTTTGCCTACTCGCTTGGAATTATAGAAAATAGGCCCGCCATCATGGAGCTTTACAGATAAGGAGATCACAAGCAACAAAGGGGACAAGACAAGCAGACCTGCTGTTGCCGCGAGGAAATCAACGAATCTCTGCACTCTGGTGTTACCTCATATTGGCAGGTATGATGGGTCAAGGACGTTAGGCCAAAATACATTCAGTGTGATGCCCTGTATTCATTTCATATCGGGGTGCGCGAGCCAGTGTTCGATGGTGTCCATCACCCGGACGGCAGCCTGACCATCCCACAGATCGGGGATCCGGCCCTGAATAGTGGGTTCGGACAGGATCGCTGATGCCGCCGAGAGAATACCCTCCCGTCCTATCCCCGCAATGCGGTTCGTTCCCACATTGACGGTTACGGGCCGCTCGGTATTTTCACGCAGCGTGGCACATGGAACGCCGAGAGCGGTCGTCTCCTCCTGCACACCCCCCGAATCAGTGAGTACCAGCCGCGCCTTCGCCATGAGACCGAGAAAGTCAAGATACCCTAGTGGATCCGTGAGTGTAACGGGTTTCCATGAGCGGCCAAGGGTCTCCATTTTCTTTCGGGTGCGTGGGTGAACCGGGAAGAGCAACGGTACGGAACCGGCAATTTCACAAAGCACATCGCGAAGCTGGTCGAGTTTCGCGGGATCATCAACCATGGCCGGACGGTGGACCGTCACGAGACCATAGCCCCCGGTTTTGAAGCCGAGGCCTTCCCAGGGTCGCCGATCCAGTGCCGTCAGAAGGTGCGATCGCAGGCTGTCGATCATGCAGTTGCCCACAAAATGTATCTTGCCGGCTTCAACCCCTTCGCGCCTCAGGTTTTCCTCCCCGCTGGGTTCCGACGTAAGCAGGATATCGGAAATATGGTCCGTAAGCAACCGGTTAATTTCCTCCGGCATCGATCGGTCAAAGGACCGCAATCCCGCTTCCAGATGAGCGACGGGAATCTCAAGCTTTGCTGCCGTAAGTGCGCATGCCAGCGTGGAATTGACATCCCCGGCGACAATGACGAGGTCCGGCTTCTGTTCCAGACAGACCCGTTCAAAGGCCGTCATAATCCGAGCGGTCTGCTCAGCGTGCGAGCCTGAGCCCACACCCAGGAATATATCCGGTTTGGGCATCCCCAGTTCGTCAAAAAATACAGTGGACATTGACGCATCGTAGTGTTGGCCGGTGTGCACGAAGATGTTCGTGAGGCCACGACGACGCATCTCAATGACAACGGGTGCCATTTTCATGAAATTCGGGCGCGCGCCGACAACAGAACATATCATGGTTGCCCGTTCCCCATAGAGTCACCCGCTATCAGGGATTGCTCAGGAACACTTGCTCGAGCCCCGGCATCCATGAGCTCACCTTCAAGATGGAGGATAAAGCGGGCCACGATATTCTCCCGGTCGAAGTGCTCTTCGACCGCACGTCGGCCGTTTGACCCGAGCTCCATCCTGAGTTCCGGCGATGCGCACAGGGTTCTAACGGCACGTGCGAGTCCCTGGATGTCGCCCGGCGGTACAACAATGCCTGCATGGAAACGCTCAACAATTTCCGCCGGCTCACCTTCTGCAACCATGACTACAGGCTGACCGGATGCCATCGCCTCATAGAGCTTTGATGGCACTGCTCCGGGAATGTGTAGTTTCAATGTCACTACCACCAAATCTGCTGATGCAACAATCTCGGGCAGATTGGTGGCCGCCAACGGCTCACGGAATACGACATTGGTCAAACCACTCTCCGTCGCCTGCTTGATAAGCATTTGTCTCTCCGGACCGTCGCCAATGAGCACGAAGCGACAGGGGCAATCCGCCATGAGCAGATCCGCAGCTGCGAGAATTTGGTCGAGCCCCTGAGCAAGTCCGTGCAATCCGGCATATAGTGCCACACACTGACCATCATCGCTCAACGTTTTTCGCACCTGGGTCGTACGCCGCTGAGGGCTGAACATTTCCGTGTCAACCCCGTTTGAAAGATGGTGTGTCCGAAGTCTGGGAAAGCGTCGGAGGATATCAGAGACAATGCTCTTCGACTGCCCGCTGACAAGCCATGCGCGACGGTAACAGAATGCCTCGAGCCACTCAGTCACGCGAAAGGCCATACCCCCCCGGCGCAGGACCCCGAGTCGTACGACACTTTCAGGCCAGAGATCAGACACATTGAAAATCATGCGGGCGCGTTTGAAGAAACTCAACAGCATGCCCGTCACCCCGAGGAAAAGAGGGGGGCTCTCCACCATCACATAGTCGGCACGGGGAAGAGACACCACCCCGACAAAAATGGCTGACAGGACAAAAGAAAAATAATTAGCCAGCCTGTGGAGATGGTCAGTGCGCTGCGAGGGATAGATAAACGAGCGGACGACGGTAATTCCATCCACCACTTCTTTCCGGTACAGACCTCCGTAGCCAGGATAGATTCTCCCTTTGGGATAGCTTGGCATGGCGGTAAGAACGAAGACCTCATGGCCCCGGCGCACAAAACGTGCCGCCAGCTCGGACAGCCTTCGCTGGGGAGCACCGATTTCCGGTGGATAGTATTGCGTAAGCAGGAT